>SXGU01175510.1_pt1 | contig 126418 bp, 116 predicted proteins | sample 3174531 | NCBI WGS metagenome assembly SXGU01 (sample SAMN11356863, study PRJNA531348) | freshwater metagenome | isolation source: freshwater sample F1-140 | place: China: Fuxian Lake, Yuxi | collected 2017-12-25
AAACAAGAAAGCCCCCTCCAGTTATCCGGAAGGGGCCTCTCTAAGTTCTGTTACGAATCGATAGTTATAGCGTGCTGCCGTGTTCGTGTAGGCAGGTGACTGTGTTGTCCACAGTCTGGCCGCCGCCGACGCCCTTGAGTGCTGCGAACGGTCCGCAGTCGTTGGCGCGAATCCATACGTGAATCTGGATGTTCGCTGCTCCCTTGACTAGGCCTTCGGCGCATTTGCCTTCGCCGTTAGTGAGGCCGGCAACGTGCGGTGAATCGCCGGTTGAGAAACAGAGGTTCTGGTGGTTGTGGTATTGCATGAGCGCGCCACCGTCGTTCGGCGCTGTTTCAAGAGTGAAACTTCCAGGCATGATGAACATTGCTGCTTCGAGTGTGCGTGTCACTTTGCCGTCTGCTGCTGTCTCGTACTTATAAACGAGCGACTCCGGGAAGTTCGGGTCGAGCAACACGTCGTCGTTCACCCATTGGTACATGATGACGTGCTCTTCGCCAGTGAATGCACCATCGCCGATGCTCTTAAAACCATCTTTGATAGCGACGTCGTAGTCGGCCCACTTCGGAAGCGTGTTGATCGAGTTGACTAGGAGCGCTTCGGCGTACGCCTGCTGCTCTGGCGTTACGCCTTCGACTCCAGATAGGTCGACGCCGGCCGGGTCGAGAGTGCCATCGGCGAGAAGCGGAAGTGGTTTGGCGACGCCACTTGCCTCGCCGTGGTCCATCTCGTGATCGCCGTTTTCGGAGTGATCCATGGCGTGCTCGTCGACGGTAGTTGTAGCTGGAACGGTAGTGGTGGTCTCATCGCCCTTGTCATCGCTACCGCAGGCAGCGACAAGTAGAGCAAGAGACGCGAGTAGTGCAATAGAGCGAATGCGCATGGAAACCTCGATGTGGGAGAAGGAAGACAGGAAGTCTAATTCTACTGTTTCGACGTCTCCTACTCGCTGTGGGCGCCGCTGTCCTCGTGGTCCATCTCGTGATCGCCGTTTTCGGAGTGATCCATCGTGTGTTCGTCGACATACGTCGTCGCGGGAACGGTCGTGGTGGTCTCGTCGGCATTATCGTCGCTACCGCAGGCAGCAACAAGTAGAGCAAGAGACGCGAGTAGAGCAACAGAACGAAAACGCATGGGAACCTCGTGGTCGTGGGGGGAGCCTCGGATTAGGTCCGGTCGCCACTCAATCTTCGCTCGGAAACCGCAGGCAAACTCTCACTCTTCGTCTTCGTAGTAGGGGTCAGCTTCGGCCGCGTCAGACTCGGCGATCTCAATCGCTTCAGAATAAGAAACACTCCCGATCACCGAAAAACCGGTAGAGCTGACCATGCCTGCTTCGGGCGCTTCGACGTACTTGACCCAAAAGTCATCGTATTCATAGAGTCTCACAACTACCGCCGAATCGTCTTCCTCCCAGCCCGCAAGGTAATTGTCGCTCGGCTCGTCAGGGTCTGGTTTGAGTTGTGCTGGGATCCAGAATTGGTCATTCCAGAACAGCCAATTGTCGCGGGAGCCGTTGAATAATCCATAGCTGAGACGATGTGTTACGCCCCCGCAAGATCGCATCGAGTGGCGTGAGATATTCAATTTCGTATTCCTCGACCAAAGCCTTTTCGGCTTCGTCGTTCGACAGTTCCGACAGATGCAACACTGCAGTGCCGACTTCATCAAAGGATCGCTCGACTTCGCCAGCAGTCACGATCCATTCGGTCTCGCTCGCTGCGGTCAGCATGCCGTAGGGAGTCTTTATTACAGCTGTCATCGCCGAGGCCCGTGCGCTGGGCAGCACATGTAGGTGCCGATATCAGCGCTGCTATTCGGCTTGGCTCGCGGTTTTGGTTTCTTCGCGACATAGTTGACAGCGCGCGACTTGCAATCGGATCGCGCGTCGAACGAAATCGGGTCGACATCGATGTTGTGGATTGGGCTGATCTTGCGCGCCGCGACGGTCGCATCAAGCGAGTCGTGACAACCGACGACGCGCGTTTCTTCGTCGTCGGTTATCAACCATAGAGGGCCGTCGGGGGAGTCCCAATAGTGGATAACGACGTCGCCTGTCAATACCTCGATAGTCGGTTCACCTCGCTGCTTACATACGAGCGACGCGCGCCAGGTCTCCCATGTAATCGAGTCCTCCGGTATGTCGAACTGATCGGAGACCGCCAGATTCGCGAGACCAACGAAGTCATTGTCTCGATTTTCGTACGGGTTGTCTTCGTCGAAGAGCGGGTCGCATTCTGCGATGAGTTCGCCGTAGTACTTCTGTGCCGCGACAGCTTTCTTAAGCGTCTTGTACTTGCCGACTACCCACGAGTCGTTTGCGCCTGTGACGAGCCACTCGATGCCTTCTGCTGTGGGCGATAGGTAGATAGTCGCTTCTCCAACTTCTTCCCTATTTATGTACTCCCAGTAGAGGCTCCAGTGTTCCCATGCAATGGCATCGGCTGGCACCTCGAACTGATCGGCTTCGGCGAGGTTGGTCATGCCAATCGCGTCATTGCCCTCATATATCTCGTCTTCGACGTCGGCCGATTCTTGCACGACGCTCTTAGCGATCTCGATGGCCCTAGCGCTGGGTATTTGGCCAAGTATCGAATATCCGGTCCCGCTAACGACTCCCTCTTCCGGGGAGGACACGAACATCCCGTAGTAGCCCCTCGATTCGTAAAGCTGAGCGGTAACTCCGAAACCGCCTTCGAATGAATCATCGGCATAACGGCAGTTGGGTGCGCCATACTTTTCGGGCTGTAGCCCCCAAGGGACCCAGTCGTCCTCTACGAAAACCCACGGTTGTGTTGAGCCACTAAAGAGAGTGTCCCAGTCGTCGTGCTGTTCGTCACCCTCATCGCCGCCGAATGTCAAGACAAGCTTGGGGTCAACCAGGAACTCGATTGCATACCCGTCGGGCGATGCATTGCCATCTTCGGGAACGCCTTCATTTGAAATCTCATTTAGGAGACGCACCGCCTCTTCTAGGTCTTCGAACCGCGTGGTCTCAACCAAGTCGCCGAGACGTGCTTCGGCATCGCCGACAGTTACTACCCACTCGGTCTCTGATGCTTCGCTCAGTGCTCCATATGGCGTGCGAATTAGCTCTTTCATTGTGCCCCCTGCAGGTTCAATGTCGCCTTGTGTCATGGGCGATTTTTGCAGGGGGGTGGGACACGCGCGGCGCCTGGACTTCTTGGTGCGCCTCAATAAATCTTTAGATTGCTATTGGCGGAGATCGCGTCGAAGTCCGTGTCGTTGTGTAGCAATGCGTTCCCGGTGCGGATAGCAATCGTCGCTATGAGGCAGTCGTTTAGGGAACGAATCGTTGCTCCCTTGCTACGGCATATTCGGTAAAGCGCTGCGGCATCCTGATAGTCACTCAACCCAGCTGTTGGAATGAACTCACACATTGCCAGCATGCGGTGCAGTGAGGTTGTGTGTTCGAAGTTCCTTCCGCCGGCGAGCACTTCCATCACGATCACATCGGTTGTCAGAATCGGATTGCCGCTCTGAATAAGACCGAGGAGAGTGGCATGGGTTCTGCTATTCGTGCCTCGTAAGTATTCGACCCATGCCGACGTATCGACGATGGTCATTCGAAATCATCGGGTCCGCTAGAGCGGATTTCGCTCAGGTCGCCGTACCAACCAGTCCCTTGCATTTCGAGTACTTCGAGGCGGGTCATGCCGTTGGCGACTAGACGTCTCAGGGCGAGATCGACCGCGGCGCGTTTGGTTGTCACCCCATAACGGCGCATCACCTCCGCTACCAGAAAGTCGTCGAGTTCGAGATTTGTGCGAGTCATATACACAACGATACACCAAATAGTGTATAGAGACAACTTGCTGTTGGCGCGTAAGTTGGCGATCGCTGTCGTTCCTAACGTCGGAGGATTCAACTTGCACGATCTTGTTATTCGCGCTGGCCGTGTTGTTGACGGCACTGGGAGTGTCGAGTTCACCGCCGATATTGCAGTGACAGATGGTGTCATCGTCGAAGTTGGCGAGGTCGAAGACAGGGGCAAGCGTGAAGTTGATGCTGACGGACTTCTAGCCACGCCCGGTTGGGTCGATATTCACACCCACTACGACGGCCAGGCGACATGGGACGCAGACCTCACTCCATCGACCTGGCATGGCGTGACGACGGCGATATTCGGTAACTGCGCTGTCGGCTTCGCGCCCGTGAAGCAAGAACAGAAATCGTTTCTCATCAACCTGATGGAAGGCGTCGAAGACATCCCCGGCTCAGTTCTCGCCGAGGGTGTGAGCTTCGACTGGGAATCCTTTCCCGAATATCTCGACGCACTGGAACGTCTGCCTAGAACTACCGATGTTGGCGCGCAAGTGCCGCACGCTGCACTCCGGTTTTATGTGATGGGTACGCGTGGCGCTGACCCAGCCGAGTCCCCATCTGATTTTGAATTAGCGGAGATGGGTCGTTTGCTTGAAGAGGCACTTCTAGCTGGAGCAATCGGCTTATCTACATCGCGCACCGTGAAACACCGCACCAAAGACGGCAAGCCAACTCCGAGCCTCTCAGCTGACGTTCCGGAGATGTGTGCTCTCGCAGAAGCCATGGGCCGCGCTGGACGTGGCGTGATTCAAGCCAACTCCGACTTTAATTCTCGAAGTGAGTTTGAACTCTTGCGGACGATGGGAGCCATCTCTGGTCAACCTGTTTCGTTCACACTGCTTCAGGTCAATCATGCGCCCGAGCGCTGGCGTGAACTTCTCTTGGGTCTCGAAGAGGCAAACAGCGCAGGCATACAAATGCGCGGCCAGGTGGGCAGCCGGGCGATCGGTGTACTCATCGGGCTACAGGCAACAGTCAACCCATGGGTCGATCACGCGACGTTCAAGGAGATCGCGCACCTTCCAATCTCTGAGATTGTCGCATGCTTGCGGAAACCAGAGACCAAGCGCGCAATGCTCGCAGAGGCACCAAGTAGCGGGATCGGCGCGCTGGCTGCAGGGTTGCTGAAGGATGCCTACGCGCTTGAAGAACCGATCAACTATGAACCGGACCCCTCTACCTCGATCTCAGCGCGCGCAGCCGCTCTCGACGTACCGTTGCTAGATCTTGTGTACGACCTTCTTTTACAGCATGACGGCCATTCGCTCTTGTACAACCCGTTCGAGAACTACAGCTACGGCAACCTCGACCCTGTGCGCGAGATGATGTTGTCGCCTTACACGATCTCCGGACTTTCCGACGGTGGGGCGCACGTCGGAACTGTGTGTGATGCATCATTTCCGACCTACCTGCTCACACACTGGGCGCGTGACAGAAGTCGTGGCGCACGGCTCCCTCTCGAACATGTTGTGCAACGTCAAACCCGCGACACCGCTCGCGCAATTGGCCTTAGAGATCGCGGCACATTGGAAGCAGGAATGCGTGCCGACATCAACATCATCGACTTCGAGAATCTTGCTATCCATCGCCCGACGATTGTGCACGATCTGCCGGCTGGCGGCAAAAGAATCGTGCAGCGCGCCGCCGGTTACCGACACACTTTCGTCGCAGGCGAAGAGACCTATCGCGACGGCGAGGCAACGGGCGCAACGCCTGGCCGAGTGATTCGTATTCGGGGCTGATTGCTATAGCAGTCACGGGAATCGCGAACCTCGCGGTGAAAGCCACAGACGTCGATGCTCCTTGCGGGATCCGGCTTGAGTTCATGGAACAGCTCGACGCATAAAAGCCGAAGCGTTTCCGCCCGATAATTTCGCACTACCACAACTAAACGGAGACCAACATGACGCGCCTCGGATATCAACTTCCTAACTTCACATACCCAGGTGTCGGGCCTGAAGAGCTATTCGACGTAGTCGCAGCGCAGGCGTCTGCTGCAGACCGCTCTGGCTTCGACACGGTCTTGTTGATGGACCACTTCTACCAACTGCCACACCTCGGTGACCCGAGTGCATACATGCTCGAGTGCTACACGACACTTGGAGCGCTTGCTAGAGAGACTCGCAATGTTCGTCTCGGCGCACTCGTCACAGGCAACACATACCGAAACCCTGCGTTGCTTGCAAAGACCATTACTGCGCTTGACATAGTGAGCAACGGGCGCGCACAACTCGGCATCGGTGCTGGCTGGTTCGATGTCGAGCATGCTTCCCTAGGTTTCGAGTTCGGAACATTCACCGACCGTTTCGAAAAACTCGAAGAAGCGCTACAGATAATCCTGCCGATGCTTCGCGGCGAACGCCCAAGCCTCGACGGCAAGCACTACACAGTGAACAACGCGATGAACGAGCCGAACCCGATTGGCAGAATCCCGGTGATGATTGGTGGCAGCGGTGAAAAGAAAACGCTTCGGATGGTCGCTCAGTATGCAGACGAGGCAAACCTGACTTCACCTGTCACAGAGCTTGAGCACAAACTCGAAGTGCTCGCCGGTCATTGTGAGCGTCTCGGCCGTGACCGCAAGGAAATCAAACTAAGCCAACATCTAAACATCGTTATCGCCGACACGCACGAAGAGGCATATGCCGACATGGGCAACTTCTTGGGTGAGCGTGGGATGAACCTAGAGACAATGCCAGAGGAGTTGAGTCAACAGATTCTGTCGATGGTTACTTGGGGCAACCCAGACGAAGTTGGTGAAAAACTCAGTGCCGTCATGGCCAAGGGCGCCGAAGGCATTACCTGTTCGTTGCCTGCCAACGGCTGGATTCCGGGGCGCGTCGAACTCTTGGGCGCAACAGCCTCGAGGGCAATCGGCTGATCGTTACGGCTCCATAACAATCCAGCCGCGGCGTTGCAGTTCTGCTGCGAGCCGTTCGTCTGGAATTTGGCGAAGTGTTCGTTCGGTAGAAGACAGGCGTTGCGCGACAGGCGATGGCTGTGCAACTAGGTCTTCAGCGTCTGAGTTCTGTAATTGCTCTATGTATGCGTCGGCCTCGGCGGCAGTGAACTTGCCACTGCCTTGGCGTTGCGTGAAACCCATCGAGCGTCGCGCTGCCTTGAAGTCTGCGAACCCCTGCGCTCCTAGTAGTTCCGCGAGATCGCGGAGTTGTCTCGAAGTTGCCTGAGGGCCTAAAGGTTGAGCAAACGCCATGGCGAGCAGTCTCGCATGTAGTTACGATAGTTACGACGAATGTGGTGTTAGGACACCTTGAAGTGTGGGTTATAGATGAAGCCGAGGATCACGCCTCCCGGAGTTTTGACGGTAGCTGTGATTATTCCGTCGCCAACTTCAGTCGCGGGAGTGTGCTCCGTTGCGCCCGAGGCGATCGCTTCGGCCACGGCTACCGCAACGTTTTCGACTCCCCAATATGTGAGTGCGCCGTCTGCAGGATCGGCTCCTGGATACAGGCCTAGCTCATAGCCGCCGACCTCGTATCCGACGTAAAACGGCTCATCGAAATATGGCTCGAAACCCAACAGGTTTGTCCACCAGGTCTTGGCGGCGACCAAATCTGCTGCGGGATAGATGACTGTGCGAAGTCCGTCGAGTGAGATTGCCATGTCCCATCATGACATGGCGATAGCGCTAACCCCAAATAAGTTCGCCGAGACCAGAAGCCCTAGCGGCAGGGTTAGAGATCGCTGCGCGGATCGCTTCTTCTGAGCCGACGACCGTGACCTTCTCTCTTGCGCGCGTAACCGCCGTATATAGAAGTTCGCGCGTGAGACTCGGCGACTCAGCCGAAGGAAGTGAAACCACAACGTGCTTGAACTCTGAGCCTTGACTCTTGTGGATAGTCATAGCCCACCAGGTATCGATATTGGAGAGTTTCGCTCGCGCTAACTCACGAACCTCAGTGCCTTCGATGAATGCTCCAGTTCGACGACTTCCACTTTCGACGACAACGCCGACATCGCCATTGAGCAACCTTGTCGATGGGTCGTTGACGGTGACGATGATTGGTCGACCGAGATACCAACGGTCGCCGCCGTAGACACCGAGTTTCTCTTCGATGTTCTTGGTCCATGCGTAGGTGCCGAACGTGCCGTATCGAGTCGCGCACAGGACTTTCAGGTCGGCGGAAAGCTTCACAAGCGCGCGCAGCTGCGGGTCACGTTGCGTCGGGTCGTTCGTGATCGACAGGGCGTTTTGCAAGATGTCGGTAGCAGCAGCTGTCACGTCTTCGCGCAATCGAGTAAGGCCAGCATCGTCGTTGCTGTCTATCCATTCGATCTCGTTATCGGTGCTGGTACTCGCTCTTAGAATCTCGATTGCAGCTTCTGTCTGGCCATCGCGAATCGCGTTAGCTAGTTCGGGGATTCGCGACAACCTTCCGTCGGTGGCGTCACGAGCATTTCGAAAGTTCCGCGTGAGCTCGGCGATGTTCGCATGTAATGGTGCCGAGTCGGTTCTATTGGTAGGACTACCGATGATCTCGGCTAGCACTGATCCGGCCTCGATGCTCTGCAATTGCCCAGGGTCGCCTAGCACGACAAATGTTGCATTTTCGCGGACCGCTTCGAGCAATCTTGCGAACATCGGTAGCGCAACCATCGAGGTTTCGTCGATAATCACCATGTCATGTGGCAACGGTGCAAAACGATCGCGAGAGTTCTTCAGTCTCGGACGACTACCGAGAAGTTTGTGCAACGTTGTGGCGACGAGATCAGGTGCGAGCCCGTCGAGCGCTGCGTGAACGGCTTCGGTCATACGCCTTGCGGCTTTGCCAGTCGGAGCGGCCAACGCAATCTTGATCGGTAGCCCATTATTGGTCCGGACTTCGTGTACCGCTCTGACAAGTCCTGCCATAGTAGTGGTCTTGCCAGTACCTGGTCCGCCACAAATAACCGCAAGACGACATGTGAGGGCCATCTCGGCTGCTGCGCGTTGCGACACGTCGTCGAAAAGGGGAGTGAGAATCTCGTCGAGTGCCGCCGACTTCGCAACGACACCAGAATCTGCTTCGGCTCGAACCTGCAAGTTCTCTGCGACGTCTCGTTCGAACCGCCAGTATCGCTCTAAGTACAGGCGTTTACCGTCCCAGACGAGAGGCCGACCGTCGTTCGTGTCGTCGGTTTCGAGATTGTAAACAGCAGGACTATTAGCTAACTGCTTGACCCAGTTGCCTGGCTCTGGCCAAGGGAGCGCAACGGCATCCGGCAGATTCGCATTATCGAGAACGACCGACTTGTGTACTTCTGCAGGAATGATGCAAGTGTGGCCATACTGGGTTGCTCGGACTGCGAGAGCGATGCCGAGCAAAACGGACGCGTCGAGACCTTTGGAATGCTGCGCTATCACTCGAGCTACGTGCACAGCTGTGCTGTCGAAAACGCCTGCAACCACAAACGGCTCTAGTGACACCGTGTGTTCGTCGAGAATGGGCGTGAGAGCGTTCACCGCGGTCTACCTGCCCCATCTAGTAGGGCACTTAGATCGACGACTAGTGCTGGCGGGAGTTGCCACGTGAACACGCCGTAAGGAGCGGCTTCGACAGTTGGCGTTTCGGCGCCGATCATGCCGCGGAGAAACAAGTATGCGATCCCTCCGAAGTGAATTGCTGGGTCGTAGTCCGCGAGGCGCCACCGCAGGTAACGATGCAGTGCAACAGAATAAAGCAACGCCTGCAACGCGTAATCGTGGTCAGCCATCGTGTCTATGAGCTGATGCGGGTGATAGTCGCCGACATCGGCGTTGTCTGCAAGTTTGCGAAGCCTGTTGGTCTTGTAGTCAGAGACTATGAATCGCGGCGCAGCGTCTGGATCGTCAAGATTACGGACACGCAATATCAGGTCTATTGAACCAGTGAGATGACCCGCAAGATCTACGTCGATGCTGCCGCTCGCTAGATCGTTAGCCCACGGTCGCATAGTGTCTTGGTCAGGCAGGTGATGCAAGAGCAACTTGCCAATATCGGTCACCGTAGCGACGTGACCTGACTCGCCTAGACGTAGTTCAAACTTGAGTTCGTCGAGGCGATCGTCTTGCGCGAAGTCGCGGAGCCGCCTCATGTTGAACATCGGGCCGAGCGGAGTCTCTAGTGAATCCCGCAATCCTGCCGCGAGTTCCGCGACGCCGACTGGCCAAGGATGAATGCGCATGCCATTGGTCACAGCATCTTGTAAATCAGAGTCGATGTCTTTGGCACTGAAGTCGACATGTTCGAGTACGTGGTGCACAAGGTTGCCGAACTCGGTGCCTCCGCGGATATCGCCAAGAGGGATCACTCCCGGCATGAGCGATGATGGCTCGTTCTCGCGTTCTATTGGGTCGAGAGGTTCGTCATTTGCACCCGCATCGCCGAGCGTGTCGTCGTCGGGATCGGCGGCTTGTATCCGAACGCCGTGCGATTGACTTGGTGACGTGGTTCGTTGGGCAATGGACGTAAACGACCAACGTTGGCGCGACCGATCTGGAACGTGACTCAGTTGCGCAACCTCAAGATCTCCTGTTGGCAGCATTCCTTCAGGGTCGACCCACGTGGACAAGCCGTATGTAGGAAGACCGATAACCGCGATTTCGATCTCGTCGTTATTGTCAGGAAAAATCAGGGCGACCTGATCGAACGCCTCCGCGCTCGCTGGGAGGTGATTCGCTGGCTTCTCGAATTTGTCGGGATCGATCTGACCTTCGGTGCGCCCATACAACAGCTTTGCTAGGCCACTGTTTTCGCCTTTTCGGGCTGTTGCCCACCAGAGCAGCGCCTGGTGCTTGGCGCGGGTGAGAGCTACGTAGAGCAGCCGTCCGTGCTCACCAACCATCTCGGCATCGGCCCGGTTCTTGCGATCTTTGGCGGCCTCAGAGTTCGGCCAAGACTTGTTGTTTGCGACATCGAAGGTTCTTGCGTTGGCCGCCGGATCCTGATAAATGACCTTTCGCTTCTGATTCGACAGAGCATCGCTCCACATTTCAGGTATGCAGACGATCGGAAACTCAAGACCTTTCGCCGCAAAGACAGTCATGATTTGCACTGCTGCTGACTCAGATTCGACGTGACGCGCCGTGTTGTTATTTTCGTTGTCGAGTTTGTCGGCTGCTTCGATTCGATCGTGCGCTGCTAGGAGCCCGACTGCTGAGAGCTTGCGTCCACCTGAAGCACCGTGCAGCAGGCTCGCAATATGGTCGAGGTCCGTCACGTTGCGGTCACCATCGACCAACCCGAGAATTCTCTCCGTCACGTTGCTATCGGTCCGAACATGCGCACAAAACTCGGCGACGCCGTGCTTCGACAGGGATGCGGCCCAAGCCTCGACGCGATCTTGGATTCGTTCAAGCTCCGCGTCGTCTAGGTGTGCGACCTCCGAGAGTGAGTATCCGAAAAACCATGACAGTGCAACGCTTCGAATTCTTTTGTGATCGTTCGGTTTGACGAGAGCGTGCAGCAACCAACGCCACTGTTCTGCAGCAGCAGACTTCATGACGTTGTCGCCCTTGGTTATTACTGCTGGTATACCGAGAGCGCGAAGTTCTGCCTGGATACGCGGCTCTTCCTTGTGTGTTCTTACGACAACGGCGATGTCGCCGGGACGGACACGGCGCGGCGGTTCTTCGGCCGTGGCTGGAAGTATTGCGTGCTGTAGAAGATCGTGGACTCGCTCTGCTAAGTCTGCAGCGATGGCATCGCGAGATTTGTCGATCGCGAGCGGCCCGCTCTCAACACCTGCGAGGAGGTCATCTCCCAATGCTGCGCGAATTCGCAAAGCCGGAAGGACTGAGCCGTCGTCCCTCAGTAACCGGCGTCCGACGTTGTCATCTGCTGGTTTGACTGGCGAAAAGAGAATCTGTTCGTTTCCGAAGTCCGATCCAGTGAACAATTGTTCTAGTGCGCTGAGCAGAGCTGCGTCGGATCTCCAGTTCGTACCAAGGGTCTCGTATCCAGAAAGGTCGTCATCTCTCGCTTGCAGGTAAGCGAAGATGTTGGCACCACGAAACGCATAAATAGCTTGCTTGGGATCGCCGACTAAGACGAGCGCCGAACCGTCATTCCGATTCGCGAACAACATCGAAAAAATTTCCCATTGCACGCGATCTGTGTCTTGGAACTCATCGATAAGGGCGACCCTGTATCGCTGTTGCAGCGTTGCAACTCCAGGCCCACCAGTCCTGATTGCCGCATGGAGTTCAGTTAGCCAGTCGTCGTATGTGAGCATCCCTGCAGCACGTCGACGCTCGTCTGCGATTGCGAGTGCGCTATCTAGGAGTCGGCGAATCTCAGCGGCTTCCTCATTTTCGACCTCAACTGGAGGCACGATGGTTATGTCGGGATTGCTGAGCACCGTGTCTACGAGTCCGCGGAGCGTCTTCAAGTCGGGGCGCAAATCCACCTTGCCTGGCGCGGAAATCGCGGCAGAAGCTAGAGCGTCGCTGCAGACCGAGTTCGTGAACTCACTCGTATCGCCAACGAGTTGCGCATCGGAGTTGTAGGTCCCAGTGGAGCCAAAAGTCTTGAGCGCAGTTTGTGCAAAGCCGTGAATTGTCGTGATCGTGGCCGAGTCGAAGTCGTTGAGAGCTCGTTCGATGCGATCGATATGCAAAGTACGGTCGGATAGCGCGAGGCGCGCGCAAAGTTCATCGCGAATCGGTTGGCCATTTGCTGTTCGCAGCATTGCCGCTGTGTCGGCGAGCCGACTTCGAACCCTGTCGCGAAGCTCTGCTGCCGCAGCACGAGTGAAGGTAACTATTAGGAATTCATCGATCTTGATATCTGCTTCGGCTACGTAGCGCACGACAAGACTCGCAAGCGCGAAGGTCTTGCCTGTGCCAGCGCTTGCTTCTATTGCTTCGATGCCGACAGGCAGCGATGCTGAGAGGGAGAACTCTTTAGCTGCCGTCACTAGAACCCCTCGCAACTTAAGTCGAATGCATTCCAGAGATAGTCAGCGAATCGCTGGGCTCGGTATGGCGAGTCGCCAGCAGGGTCGTGATCGAGTGCCGGGAGATGGACTATTTCGTCGTAGTCGTAAGCGCCAAAAAAGTAGTTGTTGGCCGCATGGCCGAGTTCTCCGCGTCCGCCGCCATCGCTCCAGTCGCCTCTTTTTGCTTGCTCTTTGTGCAACTTGTAGGAGAATCTCGCGAACAGAGGTGTGGGTTCTCTCATGCCTCTGTTCGCGCAATCGAGCACGACTCGGAGCGCCGCGGTGGCCTTGGCGTGGCGCTCTTCTGGAGATGCGCCACGACCGCGAAGAACAACTTTGGCGGGGACCCCTGGTTTCGTGGCGACGTCTTTGAGGCCGATCAACACGCACGACCATTGTTGGTCGGGGTTGCTGACTATGAGAGCTAGGAGTTCTACCCACGCCTCAAGAATTACGCTTGGCTTCAGCTTGGTACAGGTGATTAGCGACGGGCCGATTTGGTGTGAGGAGGTTCGAATTTCGATCTCGCCTACCAGCCTTGTGTCGCCGATGACGGTGTCGATTATCTCGATGCCGGGTTGTGCATCGAGAGTTCCTGCCTCTGCAGCGAGGTCTAGCAAGGCGTCGATCAATATCGCGGTATCTCTGAGAACACCTGTGGCGTATCCGCCAACTGGTAGTGTGCCGAGAGCAGCCTCGTGGCGTCCCCAAGTTTCGGTGGCTTGGCCGGCAATACGCGCATCAAGAAGCCGTTTTCGGACTGACCACATTTCTAGGCTGTCAAGGCCGATAGGGAGTTCGTCGTCGACAGATTTAGCCTCGGTCGGAAACGCGATGCCAAGACGCGATTTCGCGAACGTGTCGACCGGCTTGGCAAGAAAGCCAGCGAGTGCCGATACCTGAATGGCTTCGTCATCGGCGAGGGCGGTCTCTAGGCATTCGAACCGAGAAGATCGAGGAACCTGATCTTGTCCCGAACGTGCCCTTGCGCCAGCAAGCGCAACCGAATCAAAACCCCACGGCCCAGGCACACCACATGCGTCGGGTACGAAGTTCGTAGCGTCGAACGCCTGGCGCGGATGAACTCGCAAGATCTTGCGAACGAATTCTTGGTCCGAGCGAGGCAAAAGCGTGGCTTCGATCGTGTCGCGAAGTTCGGCGAACACGACAGACGGCGGCACAGCGTTATTCGTTTGAATGTCGTGGCCATCGATGGTGATAATTAGATGGGACTCTGCGACAAGTACTGCCTCTAAAAGCGACTGGCGAGTCTCCGACCTTGGGTCGCGGTCTCCAATTTGAGGTGACGCTGCTGTGAGGTCGTCGCCTTCAGGAAGCGACGAGCCTCTGCTCGTCGCTTCGCTGTCGAGTCCGAGGATACAGACCACCCGGTACGGCAGCCACCGTAGGGGAGTCAGCGAAGTTACGGTGATGCCTCCTCTGAAAAAGTCGGTGCGTTGGGGCGCACCTTGCAAACGATCAGAAACGGCACGTTTGATATCCCCGAATTTGAGGACGGCCGTCGATGGCTCGCCGCTAGTGACTGCTTCATCAGCGATCGCAGCGATGACAGAGCGCAATTTCTGCATCTGAAACTGTTCGTCGTTTCGGACGGTAAACAGCGCATCGCATGCTGCGGTCAGAGACTGACACCACTCATCGACCGTGCGTGGATCGCGCAGGTCGTTTGTAATTGCTATGAGTCGCGATACGAATTCGGCGAACGAGCCAGCGACGAGCGCGGTGCCTTCTTCGACCTCGAGCGGAGCGATGCCGTTCGACCCGAGCGTGAGGTTGGTGTCGCTCAGCGCGACCCCCATGAGGATTCGATCTACGGCAGATTGCCAGGAATTATTCGTGACTCCGGTTGGCAAGCCCCAGTGCGACCGATGCTCGTCGTCTAGTCCCCAACACACATTTGTTTCGTTGAGCCATGTGCTGATCGCGCGAAGAGCTTCCGTGCCGAACCCAAACTGCAGCGCGACTGGTTCTAACGACATGAAGTCGAATACTTCGGTCGCTGTACATCTTGAAGAAACGAGATCTAGAAGGCTCCCGAGCGCTGCGAGCACAGGGACGGAATCGCGTAAGGATCGGTCGGCGACTCGGTAGAGAAGCTGTGGCGACGCCGCGCGAGTTGGTCCGAGACGTTTTTCGGCAGAGGTCCCGAAGCCGGCTTTTACTAGATGAGCAAAACCATCGATGTCTGGGCACAGCACGACGATGTCTTCTTCGCGAAGTGTTGTATCGCGTGCGAGTAGATGCAAGATGGCGTCGCGCATGACTTCAACTTGTCGTAGTCGCCCATGACACGAGTGAACCTGCACTGATCGATCGTCTGGCTCTAGTTCGAAGTCGTTGGTTGGAACGATGTCGGAACGGAGGTCATGTTGGAGCCTCTGCAGCAGCCTCAAGTTGTCTGCTGGCTTGCGTTGCGAATCGAGGCGCGTGCCCTTTGGAAGGCGATCAGCGCCAACGGAGGCAAGGAGGATTGCTCGCTCGCGGTAGGGCCTACCCCAAGACCGCAGCAGTGGGTGGAGGATCTGTCCGCCGGAGCGATCATTCGCGCGGAGTAGGACAGCCTGTCGGTCAGCTTTTCCGGTCGAACGGAGAACCTTGTCGGTCGCGCCATGGGATGGATCGAGCATCATGAGGTGAAGCTCGTGATGAGCCGAAATTGCCGCGATGATGTCTATGAAGTGCTCGCCATTCGGCAGGGTGGTGAGTCCGAACACCGAAAGCCGCTGGGGTAGGTCTAGTTGCACATCGCCCGACTCGATCGCGCCCAATAGTGCCGGTAAGCGCTCTGCGGGGCTTGGTTGAACAATACGTTCGCGCACGAGTCGGAACAGGTGCGGCTGCCAGAGGTCGCGCTCGATTAGGTCTGCGCCAGTGACGTCGACGTCGGTGCCATGGACCCATTGCAGAATTAGATGAGGGCGACGGACTATGTATCGATCGAAGAGATCGGCTATTCGACGGGCCCTGCCGAACAGTGTCGCGCCGAGCGGGAGTGTGCACACTCGCTCGAGCTGAGCGTCGCTCGAACGGTTCGCTAAGACTTCGAGCACTACCCAGGCGAGGCGGTCGACATGCCAGGGATTCGGTCCTTCGTGCGGCTCTTCACCCGGCGATGTGGCATCGAGGACGGCTCGGGTTAGGTGTCCAGGGAACGCAAACTTGATGTTGGCCGAGACTCCATCGTTGCGGTCTGTGCCGGTTGCGCCGAGAGTGCGAGCGAGTTCGAGACTAAGCCACCGACTCATCCCCATCGTTGGAATGATCACAAGCTCTTGCGCCATTGGATCGGCTAGTGGAACCTTGAGATGCTCGGCGAGGGTTTTGGCTAGGGGCGCGACATGATCCGCGGTGTAGATGTGCAGCACCAGCCGACATTATCGAGAGGGTGAGACGTCGGTCAAAGGCGCTCGGTCCGCCACCTAAGTAGCGGCGATCTCGCCGACCCTGATGGTTGAGCCGGTATCGGATTTGCTGATTTCGATACCGGCACGGATTCTTTCGCGGAGTTCAGAGACATGGCTGATGATGCCGATCATGCGGCCACCATCGCGGAGATTGTCGAGTTCGTCGATGGCTCGTTGCAAGCTCTCGGCGTCGAGGGTTCCGAAACCTTCGTCGATGAACAATGCATCGAGGCGCACGCCTCCGTTGTGAGCCTGCACCGCGTCGGCGACGCCAAGCGCTAGTGCGAGGGATGCCTGGAACGTCTCGCCCCCGGACAACGTTGAGACATCGCGAAGGATGCCGGTGTATCCGTCTAAGACGTGCAACGCTAAGCCGGAACCAGCGCCACCGCTAGCAGCATTGCGATCAACCTGAAGTGAATATCGCCCGTCAGACATTGTGTAGAGCCGTCTATTGGCGTAGCCACAAATGTCGGTCAGATACGCGGCAAGTGCCCATCGCTGCAGCGAGATCTTGCCTTCGAGCTTGCCAGCACATCGGTCGGCCACGCCCTTGAGCAACGTTGCCGCTTCGATCATTTCGCTTAGAGCGCCTTCAGACTTTTGGAGTTCCTCAGAAATTTCAATGAGTCGATTGCGCGAGTCGAGCACTGTTTGTTGATGTTTGATCGCTGATTCGAGCACCTCGTTGGCCACTTCGACGTCTGAAGTTGCGCCGGCAGTGTTTGGTTGGTCGGGCGGCAGATCGGAGAGGTCGGCTGCTTGCAGAACCCCTGTGACTTTCATCACTTCGCCGTCGTGGTGCTCAATTGCTCTCTGTAGTTCTTGTAACGCATCAACCTCGACCCTGGCGGCTACGGCCTCGGCGATATCGGCGAAGATCGACATTTCTAAAGCGTTATCGCGTGCCTTGATTGTGGCGTCGCGAGCGCTTTCAAGTACAGCTTTTGTCGTCGCAAAGCCGACTAACGACGAAGTGATCTCGACCAAAACCCTGGCGGATGCTTCGACTAACTCGATCGAAGTATCAGTGCCAATGTGTTCAGCGATGGATGCCCTCAGAGCTATGGCCTCGGCAGTTGAGTGCTTGATGTTCTGAGCGGCGATCCGAGCGTTTGCCTGTGATGATTCTCGAACGTCTTCGCAGGTAGCGATTTCGGTGTCAAGATCGAAAACACGTTCCGCAAGAGATTCGGCTTGTGCGGCGAGCGCCGACGCTGTGTCAAAAGCCTCTTGCGCTTTTGCTACAGCAGCATGTGCAGTTTCGAGATCGCTCGCGCCAGCCTGTGCGCGTAATGCGGCTATAGAAGTGTCGAGATAGCCGAGCGCAGACACTGCATCTTGTACCTTCGATTCAAGCCTCTCGTACGCAGACTGCGATACTTCTACGTCTTGCTTCGTCGGTGCATCAGCGCGTTGAACTGCCAACGACGGATGCTCGGTCGATCCGCAGACAGGACACGCAGCGTCGGATACGAGATCGCTCGCGAGAGCCGCGGCTATGCCATCTAAGTATTTTTCCTGGAGTTGGAGCCACTTCTCTTTCGATTCGAGCGCAGCTTGCTTTGCTTCGGTCGACGTGCGCTGGGCGTCCGCATGGGAAATCAGTGTCGACTCGAGTTGTGCAACAGCTTTGTATCGTTCCGTGGCTACGGTCAGGTCGGCTTCGAGACCGTTAAGGCGATCTTGGGCTGAGCGCGCAATCGCGAGGTCTCGGGTGGCTTCGACTCGCTCGACCCCGGCATCCTCGCTGCGTTGCGCCGACTCTGTAGCGGCGGCTCGCTCGTTAGATTCGATTTCTTGTTGCTCTCTGACTCTTGCTTCGGCCGAATCTGCCTTCGCAGCATCTTCAGCTAAGGATTCGAGACGTTCGAGGAATATGGCTAGTTGCGTGTTAGCCGCAACTAGATCTGCTTGTGCGGGCAGGCCAGAGAGATCGAGGCCAGCGAGATCGCTAGGCACTATGGAAGCAGTGGCGACAGCGTCGCGTGCGACAAGTAGCTGAGCATCGATCAGAGAGTTGTGGTCCGTCAGCGCGTCCTCGTGTTCGCGAGGTGCGGCAATCGCAGCGGCTATTTGAGCGGCGTGTTTCGCCCTATCGGCGACCTCGCGTTGTGTCTCGACCGATGCTGCCTGCGACTCGAGATCCGCAAGTTGGCGTGTCGCATCGGCGTGTCGTTGCCAGCGTTCAGCGATGGCGAAAATTGCGTCCTTAGTCTCTTGTAGATCGTTGACGATGGCTTTTGTGGCATCGACAGCGGCGGTCGCCTGCGATGCAATTTCGGCTACGCCGTCGATCACTACATTGATATCGGGGGTTTCGGTTGGCTCGTTCGAGACTTGCGCCCAAAGGCGAGCAACCTCATCGAGGTGATTCTCAACGGCTCTACGCGCCTCGCCGATTTCGGCTTCGGTTGACCTTGACCGATCTTGCAGCCAGGTTGAGATTCGTTCGTAAAGGACGGTGTCGAACAGTGACCCCAGGAGCGCTTCGCGATCCTTGGAATTTGCGCGCAGGACGTGAGCAAAGCTGCCCTGCGGGAGCAGGATCACCTGAAGGAATTGCTTCTCCGTCAGACCGATGAGGCCCTCGATTGCCTTATTTACCTCCGTGATCCCCGCCGCGACGTGTGATTCGCCGGCATCGGTAAGCCTGGTGAGCGACGCACCTGAGGCGCCCGATGTTGTGCCAGTGCCCTTCAATTTCGGCAGGACGTGCGTAGGGGTGCGTTCGATGCGATAGCGGTGCTCATGTAGCGAGAACTCGAAGGAAACTTGAGGCACGGCGCGGCCGACGGCGTGGTCGGAACGCAGAGACTTTTCGTCGCGACCGCCCGGGACCTTGCCGTACAGAGCGAACGCGATCGCATCGAGCAGAAAAGTCTTGCCAGCGCCGGTCTCGCCACAGATGAGGAAGAGGCCGTCGTCTGCGAGTTGATCGAAGTTGATCTCTTCATTTCCTGCGTATGGCCCGAATGCTTCGATCTTGAGAACGTGAGGCTTCATTGCGCGGTCAGCCTCTGATTCTCGGCCACGGCCTCGACGAGCAATGCCGACTCCCGAGAGTCGGGTTCGAGTCCAACTTGGTCGCGCCAGAAATCGAATACGAATTCTTGTGGCGAACGCGACGGGTCGGCTGTCGGGACGAATTCGCGTTCCTGGACGGCCTTATCCTTTTCGCGTTGCAGGCTGACTGCGTGCGGAAATCGTTTCTGTAATTGGGTCATCGCCTGTAACGGCATGTGCTTATCTAGCAGGACTGCACGAACGCGGCCTTGTTCCGCGTATGCAAACTCACTGCTTCGCAGCAAATCATCGAGAGTGCCGACTATTGTGTGCAGTTTGCGCCCAACGTTTAGGTCGATGAGGTCTGTTTTCACAGATCCGTCGGAAGACATTTCGGCGATGCTCACCGACTTGACATGGGATTCTTCTGAGAACGAGTAAGGAAGTGGCGTGCCTGAGTAGGCGATGCGACCACCTTCGAAAACCTGTCGACCATGCAGGTGGCCCAGCGCGACGTAGTCGAAGCCAGCGAACGCATCGGTGCCAACCTTTTCGACGTTTCCAACGGTCAGCTCGCGCTCTGATTCACACGCACTTCCGCCGTCCATGAAGGTGTGGGCTATTACGACCGAACGCAAGCCTCGAGTTGCAAGATCTGCTCGGATCCGTTCCGCAGCGAGTTTTGCTAGTTGGTCTTGGCTAAGGCGACGTCGAACTACTGCGTTGCAAGAGGGTTCGCCATCTTGGGCGCAGTCAACATCGACATCGCTCCTGAGCGCGTTTAGTGCGGCGCTTGGCTCAAGAAACGGGATTGGATAAATCGCGACAGGCGCTGTCTGATCTCGTGGCTCGACGAGGATTGCCTCATTCGACCGACTGATATCGCCACGAATGCTCACACCAGTGCCGGCGAGCATCTTGTCGTAGACGCCTACACGAGCGCCTGAATCGTGGTTACCGCTGATCGCGACGACTGTGGCACCTGTTGATCGAAGCCGGGCAACAGTTGAATCAAAGAGTTGGACTGCCTCGGTCGGTGGGTAGCCGCGGTCGTAGAGATCGCCAGCGATGATGACGAGGTCGATCTGGCTAGCGGAATTGATCTCAACGATCCGGTCGAGAGCAGCCGCTTGCTCGTCGTGCAGTGAAGCACCGTTGAAAGTGCGGCCGAGGTGCCAATCGGAGGTGTGCAGAATCCGCATTGCGTGAGACTGTAGAACAGGCCTCGGACACTTCGGAGGTGAGACTGTCAGCGCAGCGACGTGGCCAACTTGGCGTCAACGGCCGGGCAGCGATCGATCCATTGACAGTGTTCGCACGCTCCGCTTGGCCGTGGTTCGAATGTTGAGTCCTGCGATGCCGTACGCGCCGTGTCGATGATTGACGAAATTACGCGTGCGATTGACTCCTCAGTTAGTTCAACGGTGACCGTGGTTCCAAGGACTGGGTAGTGGTGCGTTCCGCGGATGATCTTGGTATCCGGCCACTGCCGCTTCGCGAACCATGCGTACAGGTTGAGCTGGTGATCCGCTAGTAGATCGGCAGGTGTTTGTGGAGTCCGCGTGACTTTGTGGTCGACAATTTCGATTACGTCGGGATTTATGCGTAACACCAGATCGGCGACTCCAGAAAGTTTGAATCCTTCGATTTCGTCTTGGAAGGACATTTCGACACCGAGAATTTCATCGAGCGGCAACACATTGTGTTGCAGCGTCCGGTTGAGTACGGATATCGATTTGCTGTGCCAACCGTCGACATCGGGAAGGTCGAGTTCAACCCAAGCTTCATTCAATGTCCGAAGAGCAAGCGGGAACGTCGTGGCTACTGGTATTCCTGCCATGACCGAACGGTAAGCAGTTTCTAGCGCTCGATGAATGGCCGTGCCGTGGCGCCAGGTGGGTGGCACGGGTCGCTCCGGCAGGAACTTGTCGATGAACGCATAACGGAAGCGTCGGGGACAAGTCTCATAGACCTTACAAGATGACTGTGAATGGTTCATGCGGACATCTTCGAATACGCATGGGACATCGATGTAAGGAACGAACTATACGTCCCTGTTATTGAGGCGCTGTCTGGATCCTTCGCTGAGGGTGACGAACCCGAGCCCATCTTGATGGAATGCAATTGCTTCGCCCTGGTTTTCTGACGCAGCATTTGCTACGCATGGCACGGCGGCTAATGCCGACTCCACCGTCTGGTTCGTCGCGACTTTGTACACAAACACGTTGAAGTAAGTGCGAAGCGCTATTGCCAATCCATCGCGGCTGATATCGACGCCGGTCGGATTCGAAATGGACCCGGGAAGATTTAGTGTTCCGACATCGGTCAACGCCGAGGTACTTCCCGCCTCGGGAATCCCAGAAGCACGGTAGATCGAGATCGGTTCTGAACTGACGCGTTTCATGATGATTGTGATCTCTGCGGTGCGCGGATGGACTAGCAGGGACTCAGCGTTGCGTGCGCCGTTCGGGTAGTTGAAATTGAGAACGTCGATCCCGCCTAGTTCGATCGTGGCAGGACTAGCAGGCACGATCGGTTCTGGAACCCGCAGCACAGAAACATGGCTCCGCGCCCGCGCGTTGTCGCCGATGTCGCCGATGTAGAGGTAGCGAACGTTGGCGACTGGCCCTGGACCGATAGCGATGTCTTCGAAGTCTGTTGCCGAGATGCCGGTGAGGTTGTAGGTGGCCCGCGTTTTACCAGTCGTGTCGATGGCGAATATCCGGGCAGTGTCGCCAGAGTCGTTGTGCACCCAATAGATGCCGGTCTGGCTGTGGCTTGCGACAATTCCCGAAGCCTCGACGATCGCTGGGTCCGACAGTGGAGCGCTCTGCGAACCGATGAGAGTCCCGGCACAGGCGCGCGTATAGACAGGACTTACCGTGGGGATCTTGTAGCAGGCACTCGCGACTGCTCCGAGGGTTACTACTACCGCAAGCCGGATGGTGTTCGTTCGTAAGCATTCCAAAGCACTCATCGTGGTGGCGACGTTACTCTTGTTATCGTCAGCACCCACAGCGATCGAATTGCGATCCACCACTGTTCCAACGAGAGGTCACAAGTGTCAACTGAAACGCGTGTCGCCGAATTGATCGACGAGCTCTTCGCGACTTGCCCGCCAGAGTCCAATACGGCAGAGGCATTCCTTGGCGTGCAATACGACCTCGGGCTCGCTTGGGTTCATTTCCCAGAAGGTTTTGGTGGGCTCGGCGGCGCGCCGAAGCTCCAGACCACGATCAACACTGCGATCGCGAAGCGCCACGGGCCATCGCCGTACGGCCGTAACCCGATCGGTTATGGGATGTGCGCTCCGACCGTCGTCACACACGGATCAGACGAGCAAAAACGTCGTTACCTTCGCCCGCTATTCACGGGAGAAGAAATTTGGTGCCAGATGTTTTCCGAGCCTGGTGCTGGCAGCGACGTCGCCGGCCTCTCGATGCGAGCGATCAACGACGGCGAAGAGTGGGTATTGAACGGCCAGAAAGTATGGACAACGCTCGCGCATCTGTCACGTTACGGAATCGTCATAGCGCGGACAGACCCAGAAGCCGTAAAGCACAAGGGCCTCACGATGTTCGTGCTCGATATGCAAGACCCAGGGGTCGAGGTTCGCCCGCTGGTGCAGATCACCGGTGAAGCAGAGTTCAACGAGGTGTACCTAACCGACGTGCGTATCGCCGATGCCGAACGTCTTGGCGATGTCGGTGAGGGCTGGCACGTCTCGCTCACAACGCTGATGAATGAGCGCGTCTCTATTGGCGGACAGGTTGCGCCCCGTGGTTCCGGCTTGATCGCGTCGGCGATGCATGAATGGAAACAGGGCGACAGAACCGATGTCATAGCGCGCGACGAACTCGCGCAACTCTGGATCGAAGCCGAGTGCTTACGGCTCACAAACATTCGCTCCTCAGCGACACGTAAAGCTGGTGTACCTGGGCCTGAGGGTTCCACAGGAAAGCTAGCCATGGCATTGCTAAACCAGCGGATAGCGAACTGGGTAATGAACCAGCGTGGAATGGCATCGACCTTGTTCGACGGATACACATTCGACCGTCCGACTAAGGCCCTCGACTTGTCATCGCCGACCAAGGCATTTTTGCGCGTGCAGGCGAACTCGATCGAAGGTGGCACAACAAACATCATGCGTAACATTCTCGGAGAACGAGTTCTCGGGCTTCCCGGCGAGCCACGAGTTGACAGAGATGTTCCGTGGTCACAGGTGGCGAGAAGCTGAGCACCCCAGCAGCCTTCTTCGATCTCGACCGGACAGTGATGTCCGGTGCGAGCACTTACTACTTCGCCAAAGCTGCGGTGAAGTCAGGCTTTTATTCGCGTCGGCTCCTAGTGCGCGGTGCATGGAAAACTTTTTGGTTTAGACGTCGTGGCGCGAGCGATGAGCAGTCTGCTTCGGCGCGTGACCAGGTACTCGCGGCAGTTCATGGCAGGACGCGTGCAGGGCTAGAAGCATTGTTGCCAGATGTTCTCGGCCCGATCTTGCTTAACGTCTATCCAGAGATTTATCGGCGGATTCTCGATCACGAACGCAATGGCGTGCGCACTTACCTCTGTTCGGCGTCACCTATTGAAGTTGTCCAGCCAGTAGCGCGCGCGCTCGGGATGACAGGAGCGCTCGCCACGATGGCCGAGACAGATTCCGATGGCGTCTATACGGGCCAACTCATCGGTCCGTTTTGTTATGGTCCTGGCAAGGTCACGGCGATCGAAATTGAGGCCAAGAGCAGCGATCTCGACCTGTCTGCATCGTGGGCCTACTCCGATTCCATGAGCGACTGCCCGATGCTTGAAGCGGTCGGCCACGCGGTAGCGGTGAATCCAGATCGTGCTTTGCGCGCAGTCGCGACGGAACGCGAGTGGGAGATCTTGCGTGTCGAGCCTCGCCACGGGCTTCGCGCAGCCGTAGGTGCCGGAATTGTTACCGGTGGTGCAGGGGTTGGGCTCGGTACAGCGTGGCTGTTGCGACGGATGAGCAAGCGCACCTAGCTCAACGGTAAGCGGCAACTCCCGTCGCGGTCTCTCCGAGCACGAGCGTATGAATTTCCTCGGTGCCCTCATAGGTGAGTACCGATTCAAGATTCACCATGTGACGGATCACTGGGTACTCGAGGCTGATTCCGTTTGCTCCGAGGATCGTGCGCGCTGTGCGGGCGGTATCGATAGCTGCCCGAACGTTGTGTCGCTTCGCCATCGAGACGTGCGCTGGTTCGCAACGGCCGAGTTCCTTTAGCTGACCGAGCCGGAACGCTTGGAGAGATGCGTTGGTCATATCGGTGAGCATCTCAGCCAATTTGGCTTGCGTGATCTGAAATCCTGCGATCGGCTTGCCGAATTGCTCACGACCGGTCGCGTAGTCGCGGGCGGCTTCGAGGCACGCCATGCCTGCCCCGACAGCACCCCAAACGATTCCGTAGCGTGCCTCGGACAAACACGACAGCGGACCCTTCATGCCGACAGCTTCGGGCAGGCGGAAGCTCTCTGGGATTCGAACGTCGTCGAGATAAAACTCGCCTGTTACCGAAGCGCGCAGAGAGAGCTTCTTTTCGATCTTTCGTGCTTCAAATCCCGGTGTGTCGGTCGGGACAATGAAACCGCGTATTCCTTCATCAGTCTGTGCCCACACAATCGCAACGTGAGCGATGCCAGCATTAGTGATCCAGCGTTTTGCGCCGTTCAATATCCAGTCGTCGCCATCTTTGCGCGCTCGAGTTGTCATAGAACCGGGGTCGGAACCGTGGTCTGGTTCTGTTAGACCGAAGCAACCGATGATCTCACCGGCCGCCATGCGTGGCAACCATTCTTGTTTTTGTTCTTCGCTACCGAATTTCCAGATCGGGAACATGCACAAAGAACCCTGTACCGAAACGAAACTGCGTAACCCACTGTCGCCGCGCTCGAGTTCTCGACAAGCAATTCCGTACGCAGTAGCGGAGGCTCCAGCGCAGCCGTAGCCATCGAGATGAATGCCGAGCAAGCCGAGGTCCGCGATTTGAGGGACGAGGTCCATCGGAAAAGTGCCGGCATCGAAGTGGTCTGCGACGATCGGCATCCATTTGTCGTCGACGAACCGACGGATCGTGTCACGTAGCAGTCGTTCTTCGTTGGAGAGTAAATCGTCTAGCGCGTAGAAGTCGGTGAGCGAGGTAGGTCCCATAGGCGAGCAGTCTACGAAGCATCGGTAATCTTGACCGATGGGCATAGACACAGAATCCAGTCACGCGGAGCCGAGCCTCGCCAAGAAGTGGCTGTATGTGCTAGCTACAACGAACCCGCCAAAGGGCCATATGGACCCTGTGAGCAAGTGGCTGTATCTAACTCGAGCAGGCGTCTTTCCTATGACCTTGGTGTCTGCAGCGCTTGCTGGCCTACTCGCGATATTTCGGGATGCCGATGTTGATTGGGCGCTTTATGCGCTGGCTTCGGCAGGCATCTTGTTTGCTCACATGGCGAACAATCTGATGAACGACCTATTCGACATACAAGTAGGTACCGATCGCGAGGATTATCCGCGAAACCTTTACTCGCCTCACCCTGTGCTGTCCGGCGTTATCAGCAAGAGGGGCCTTGGGTTACTTGCTCTTGGCGTAAACCTGATCTGTCTAGCCATCATGATCGTGCTCACAGTCGCGCGCGACTTCACGATTGTCGGTTTCGCTCTGGGCGGGTTCTTGCTGAGCGCGGCTTACACAGCGCCACCCTTGCGTCTGAAAAAACGCGGTCTTGGCGAACCAACCGTTGTTGTCGTGTGGGGACCGCTGATGGTCGGCGGTTGTTACTACGCAGCAACAGGGACAGCTCCTGCGGCTGTATTGCTCGCATCATTGCCATACGCGATCCTTTGCACGACGGTACTGATGGGAAAGCACATCGACAAGGCAGCTTGGGATGGTCCCGACGGCACAAATACCTTGCCTGTGTTGCTTGGCGACTCCCACGCACGCAAGGTGACTCAAGGAATGTTCGTAGCGTTTTACGCGTCGATAGCGGTGCTCGTAGCTACTCAGATATTGCCGATCGCAACACTCCTCGTTATGCTTTCCTATCCGCTTTTCAAGACCGTTTGGGTTACCTATGACTCGCCGAAACCCGCTGAGTCTCCAATGCCGAACCCTGTCTGGCCGTTGTGGTTTGCGCCTCACTCGTTCTTGCTCACGCGCAGAGCAGGCGGGCTTTTCACTCTCGGACTGATCGCCGGCGCGATCATCGGCCACTGACTGTTCTGGCGATCTATTCATGACCAAAGGTTCATGGCGTAGCCCGGCTCTTGCGGTGCTTGGTGCATTCGCATTTTCTAACACTTTGCTTTGGGGAAGGGCAGGACAACGCGCTGGTGCCGGCTTGCCAGCGATGCTCACAATTCGGTTTGCTCTAACAGGAGCCCTTCTGCTTGGCGTGTTGGCGTTGTTGCGCAGACCGTTATTGCCGGCGCCGGGTGAGCGCGCAACGGTGTTCGGTCTAGGTGTCATCGCATATGGCTTCGAATCGGTCTTTTTCTTCCAAGCGTTGCAACACGGCTCGACTTCCATCGTCGTACTCCTGTTTTATACGCACGTAGTTGTCGTAGCAGTTTGCGAGGTCTTGCTCGGAGCCTTGCGACCGACACTGCGCATTGTCGCTGCCGTTCTCGTGTCGATTCTTGGAGGCGCCATAGTGGCGCTCGCGAGTGGTGGTGATGTCGACATCGAACCTCTCGGGCTGTTCTACGTTTTTTCATGTGCGGCCTTGTATTCGAGTTACATCGTCGCGAGTGCTCGTGTAGTGCGTAACACCGAACCGCTCACGTCTGCCGCTTGGGTCGCTATCGGCGCATCGTTCGGCGTGGCGGTGTGGGGAGTTGGCCGCGGAGACTTTGGAGCAATGCCAGGAGATGCTGTCTTGCCGACCTTCGCATTCGCTGTGGCGACAGCGGCAGCATTCACGCTCTGGTTCACTGTCGTAGGCAGCCTCGGTTCGGCGCGCACATCGATAATCATGATGCTTGAGGCGCCCTTCGGGATCGCACTGACTGCAATAGCGTTCGATGATCCGCTGAGTGTTCAGGTTGTTACTGGTGGTTTATTCGTTCTAGGTGCTGCGTTGCTCGCCTCTCTCGACATGCCAATCGAGTCGGAACGTCTTGAGGCTGCAACTTCTCCGTGAGCCTCCGTTTCGACAATGGACCTGAGTTCGTGATCGAGTAGACGCATGAGCAACTGGATGCGCGAGGCAAGTGGTGGCGACATGAAGCCGACCGGAGCGGTAGCTATGCCGGCCGCGACAGTCGCAGTGCTACGCGACGGCGAGCATGGCGTCGAAGTTCTTATGGGTCGGCGCTCGTCAAAGATGAACTTCCATGGTGGCGCTTGGGTGTTCCCCGGAGGTCGAGTAGATGACACCGATTGGGCTGGCGCGTCAGACATCCTCGCTGCAGCCCGCAACGCGGCTGTGCGCGAAGCCCAAGAAGAAGCGGGGGTACTAGTGCTCCACGATTCACTCGTACATCTTTCGAACTGGACAACACCCGATATTTCTCCCAAGCGCTTTGCTACCTGGTTTTTTGCTGGAGCGCTTTCTGCTGATAGCGGCGAGGCCGTAGCCGACGGTGTTGAATCCGATGCGCTTCGCTGGCTTAACCCCGATGTCGCGATGCAGGAGTGTCACGATCGTGTGATCGATCTCGCGCCACCGCAATACGTAACCATGGTCGCGCTTACCGGCTTCGGCGACGTGGCTGAAGCGCTAGCAGGCATCGAACGAGCCGAGAGTCTGCACTTCGAGCCACGAATTCACTTCCGTGACAGTGGCGCCATCGCGATCTACGGCGGCGACGTCGCATACGTAGATGCAGAGGCTGTCGATGAGTTAACGCCGCGGCATCGCCTGACGATGCACCGCGACCAGCCGTGGGTATACGAAGACAGTCGCGAAGCCTGACATCGAATAATTAGTTCTGGATACTCAGAACTGTCTGCGCAGCGTCTCCGAGTTCGGTGGTCCAATCTTCGACTAGCCCGAATGGAACTAGCACGAGTTTGCTAAAGCCGACTGCGACAAACTCTTCGCACCGCTTACGCACGGCATCGAATCCATCTGGCACTAGGTGATTCGGGTCTACTTCCGGGTCGCGCCCAGTGATCATCGCGGCTAACGCATCAGGTAACGCTCCGTGTCGGTAGAACACCATCGCGCCGAAGTGTTCCGGGTCGATGATGCGCCCGCAGTCAGTTGCAGCAGCATCAATTACGCGACGGCTTTCGAGGCATCGCTCAGGGGTAGCAAAACTTGCTAACCAGCCGTCGGACAGGCGACCGACTCGACGTAATTCCGAAGGTGCTTTCCCGCCCATCCAAACATCGAGCGGGGCGCTTGGCTTCGGTTCGATGCGGAGCGCGTCGTAGTGGAAATACTCGCCATGGTGATCGACTGACTCTTCGTTCCAAATCCGTCGCAGCAGTGGCAGCATCTCTTCGAATCGACCGACACGCTCTTCGCGTTTTACTCCGAACGCCTGTTGTTCGTTGGGGTGAACGATTCCTAAGCCGAACGCTGGGAGCGCGCGGTGGCCAGACAGGAGATCGAGGGTTGCCCATTGTTTGGCGAGTTCTGCAGGGTTGCGCCCGGGGAGCACGGACACGCTCGTGCCCAACTTGATGCGCGCCGTTCGTCCCGCAGCAAAGGAGAGCGCCGTCACGGGGTCGAAAGAAGGTGCAGCCATCCGCTCTGCCAACCACAATGAATCGAAGCCTGTTGTTTCGAGAGTGTCACAGAGTGCACCAAAGAGTCGTGGACTAATTGGTTGTGCGCCTGTAATTCCGAAGCCAACCCGGATCTTCATTAGATGCGCGCTGTACGGGCGAATCCTTCTGGCCTCAACGACTCCCACTTGCCTAGTTCAGTGCGAGCGATCTGGCGCATGTGGACCTCGTCGGGTCCGTCGACGAGATGCAACGTTCGGGCATGGGTGTACATGGAAGCGAGCGGGAAATCATCTGTCACGCCGGCACCACCAAAAATCTGTATGGCTCGATCTATGACCTGAGTGGCGCAACGCGCAGCGACCACCTTGATTGCTGCGATTTCGGTCTGTGCTGCCTTCTTGCCAGCTGTGTCCATCATCCAAGCTGCCTTTATAGTGAGAAGACGCGCTTGATCGATTTGCATCCGGCTTTCCGCGATCCGTTCGCGCACAACTCCTTGATCGGCGAGAGGTTTGCCGAACGCCACACGTTGCGAGACTCGCATACACATCAGTTCGAGAGCGCGCTCTGAAAGTCCGATTGCCCGCATGCAGTGGTGGATTCGACCGGGGCCGAGTCTTGCTTGCGCGATCGCGAATCCAGAGCCCTCTTGATCGAGAAGAAATTCGGCGGGTACCCGCACGTTCTCAAAAAGTGTCTCAGCGTGTCCGGGGCCTTCGTCGTGACCGAAGACAGTAAGGCCACGTCGCACCTGCACTCCGGGTGCATCCATCGGAACGAGGATCATCGACTGGCGCCGGTATGGGTCGGCATCGGGATCGGTTACGCCCATGAGTATCGCGACTGAGCAACGCGGATCGAGCGCGCCACTTGTGAACCATTTATGAGCGTTGATGATGTAGTGATCACCGTCGCGTTCGATGCGAGAACTGATGTTTTGTGCGTCGGAGCTAGCCACCCACGGCTCGGTCATAGCGAAACAGGAACGGATTTCTCCGTTGAGCAATGGATGTAGCCAGCGCTCTTGTTGCATTGGCGTGCCGAACTGTTCGAGTACTTCCATGTTCCCTGTGTCGGGGGCAGAACAGTTGGTTGCTTCGCCGAGCAGTGGTGAGCCACCCATCCGCTCACACAGCGGCGCGTAGTCGACGTTCGATAGGCCGGGGCCGTGTGACCCAGTCGGCGCGAACATGTTCCAAAGGCCACGTCGTCGCGCCTCAGTCTTGAGGTCCTCCATGATTGAGGGAGCATGACGAATATCGCCGGACTCCTCGCGCTGGCTCCTGTAGGTAGGTTCAGCCGGCCGTACAAACTGTTCGTCGAAATCGACGAGGTTCGCTAGATATTCGCGGGACCGTTCGCTTTGTGCGAAATCCATCGGAACTCCTTTGGCTTTGGACGCGGGTACTTTGGCTCGGCCGAAGTTAGCCACTCGTCTTAGTACAGTTCCGCTCCGATGAATACGTTGACATTGGTCGTATCGGCGGTGGCGACTGTGTTTGCAGTCGGTGACTGGATATCGCGGGCGACGGACAATCGTCGTCTCGAATATGTTTGCAAGCCAGCGACTCTCGCATCGCTCGTCATCGCTGCTCTTGTTGTAGATCCAAATTCAGGCCCGATGCGAGCGTGGGTTGTTGGCGCACTCGTGCTGTCCTTGGCTGGCGACGTATTTCTCATGCTGCCGACCGACCGGTTCGTCGAAGGTCTCGGCGCTTTCCTGTTCGCACATGTGGCCTATGTCGCCGGTTTTGTCGCAAGCGGCGAACTGCGGATTCCGCGAATGTTGCTCGGTGCATTAGCTGTCGTCGTAATCATGGCTGTGCCGTGCGTTCGGATCGTGCAGGCTGCGGTTGCGAGTGACAAGGCGCTACGAGTGCCGATTTCGTTGTACATGGCGGTGATCTCGACAATGATTGTGTGTGCCGTCGGATCCGGCAACCTCGTCGCGATAATTGGCGCAGCGTCGTTTGCTCTCTCCGATTCCTTGATCGGCTGGACGCGCTTTGTAGCGCCTCTACGCCATTCCTCCGTAACGATCATGGTCACGTACCACATAGGTCAGGCACTCTTGTTGCTCTCAATTATTTGAGGCAATCGTTGTCAGCCCGGCCCGAGTCGCTGGCGCGAGACTGCGACTGTGAGACGATCGATAGACGACGCGATAGATGACCACCCCACCAGCGACCCTGAGCGACCTGCTGTCTCGTGGGCTGTTGGCCTCTCCGACGATTGCGATGGTTGTGGCGTAGGGGAACTACGGGTGCTGCTAACTACCGAGGAACATGGTCGCGCGGGCTACGGCCTAGTTGCCCACATGGCGCCAGTTACAGCTAGACGTCTGCGCGCTGCGCTCGGTGCAGCACTTCGCGAGATCGGTGAAGATCCCGGAATCTGACGTCACACTCACGGCACTTTCCGTCGTTGCTAACGGACGACTTATCACGACATGATGCGAGTCCTCGCGGGTCACTCAACAGCGACACCTGTAGGCCGATCTGACCAGAGAATGATTCGATTTTCGGAGGCTTCTCGTGATCGACCTTGACGAACTCGCACAGGCCGCGAGTTGTCTTGAACCACTACCGGTCAGTATCACGCGCCTAGCCGTAATGGTGTGTAGCGACACTCCGCCGGATCTGACGGTAGTGACCGATGTCGTGCAGTACGACCAAGCGCTCACTGCGTCGCTTCTGCGCGCGGCGAACTCGTCGTGGAGCGCTAGCCGAACAGAAACCACGAACGTCAAGGACGCGGTTATTCGACTAGGTACCTCAACGGTTTTCTCGATTGCTCTAAGCGCCAAAGTGAAGTCGCGTTTCACGCGCGACATTCCTGAGTACGGCCTTGCAGAGGGCGATCTTTGGAATCACTCCGTTGCGGCTTCGTTGGCTGCAGAACTTCTCTTGAAGCATTCTCGACAGCGATTGCCACCAGAGACAATTACTGCCGCTCTGTTGCATGACGTAGGCAAACTTGTCATGTGCAGGTTTCTTAGTGAGGAACTATTAAAAGCGCTAGCCGTCGCGCATGACAACGGCGGACTTACTCGGATGCAGGCCGAGTACGAATTGCTTGGTGTCCACCATGCCGAACTCGGCGGACTGATCGCCCAGATATGGAGTTTGCCCGACTCTTTGGTGCGGGGAATCTGTTATCACCATTCACCTGCGCTTGGAGTGGAATCCATTTGTTATGGCGTATATCTCAGCGACGTCATCGCCAACGTCGTGGCTGGCCACCGCGAAGACAATGCTGATGTTGAGACCTTCGCCCACGCAATGGCAGAACTTGGCCTGTCTGCCGCTGACTTCGATGAGATATGCACAGTTGTCGAAGGACGTTTTGCTGAGGTGCTTGCTCGTTTCGAGGTCTGACCACCTAGAAATTCGCGGCTGAGCGACCGCCCACGAAATTTCAACCACCGAGAGTGGCAAATTTCTAAATTTCGTGTCATGTTCCGCTCTGAGAACGCCGAAAACTCACGCATGGTGATGCTGTCGGGGGGCTGTAAACACCGCGAAACACCAATATTGGGGCGAATTTTCGGGTGGAATATGAATCAAGCAACACTAAAAGCGGTCAGCGCAACTCTTTGTGCGGCATTGATAGGGCTAGCAGGGACAACCTTCGGGGCACGAAGCTCAGCTGCAGCCGAAACGGCCTCAGGGGCGAGCCTCGCCGACTTGCTTGAGGCTGCAGGGGCAGAACCTACGGGCGCAGTCGTCGACCCGACTTCCAATGGCGTCGCAATGTTCGCCGTCGATCAGGTCGGCGACGACCTCGAGATCATTCGATTCCACGCTGCCACTAAGGGTGAAGCTGCTGCCTTGTCGGAACTCGCTCTCGACGAAGGAGCGATCGCAGTAGAGATCGATACTCCGGTGGCATCGGTAGGCGACCCACTCGAATACCAGCAGTGGGCGCTCAGTTCAAGCTCGACATCCTTCCGTTCGGCATGGACAAGGACAACTGGGACAGGAGTCGTTGTAGCTGTTGTCGACTCCGGAGTGCGCAAGACCCATCAGGACTTGGCCGGAGCGACCCTCACAGGAATTGATCTCGTGACAGACAGTGGTGACGGCAGCAACGACCAGAACGGTCACGGCACCCACGTCGCAGGGATCATCGCCTCACGAACCAATGGTGTCGGAATCGTTGGCGGTGCACCCGGTGTCAAGATCTTGCCGATTCGAGTCCTAGATGAGAACGGATCTGGTTTCTCGTCGAATGTTGCCGAAGGAATCATTTGGGCAACTGACCACGGCGCAAACGTCATAAATCTTTCGCTAGGCGGTACGACGCCATCTAATGCGAGTCAAGCCGCGATCCGGTACGCGATCGAACACGATGTCGTAGTCGTCGCTGCAGCTGGCAACAACGCTGCGGTCGACAACGCTCCGCTTTATCCAGGAGCGTTTCCCGAGTCGATTGCCGTCGGTTCCGTGTCTTCGAACATGGTCCGATCAACGTTCTCTAACTACGCCGAATACGTGGATGTCGTTGCGCCGGGCGATGGCATCCTCAGCACATGGCACTCAAGCGACAGTGCGTACGCCTACATGAGCGGTACATCAATGGCGACGCCGTATGTGGCTGCAACAGCTGCGCTCGTATTCGCGAATAACCCAACATTCACGTCCGAGCAAGTACGGCGTCGAATCGAAACGACGGCAAACAACCTTGGACCAGCGGGACACGACCCTGAGTACGGCAACGGAATCATCGACCCAGCGAATGCTTCGGCGATTGCGCTTCCGACTGGCGGCGATGAGGGTCGCGGTTACCTCGTTGTGACCAGCAATGGCAACGTTTGGGCTCACGGTGCCGCTGCCCATCACGGTGACCTCAACGGATTCCCAGTCGGGTCGCCGGTTGTGGCTGCGGCGCTAACTGCCTCTGGCGAGGGCTACTGGCTGGCTACGCGTAACGGTCGGATATTTGCATTCGGCGATGCGGTGAATCACGGCCAGATATATGGATCGTGGGTCACTAGTCCTGTTGTAGCGATGACGGCAAACCTGACCGGTGACGGCTACCTCATGTTGACAGCCAACGGGTCTGTATATGCATTCGGCGCGGCGATGAACTACGGGTCAGCGCCAGCCGGCACGGTCGCTCGCGATATCGAAATTACGAGCAGCGGCGCTGGCTACTGGATTCTTGTGAAGAACGGTGAAGCGTTTCCGTTCGGTGATGCAGAGGGGCGCGAAGTAATGCAGGTCGACAACGTTGGCCATGGAGCAGTCTCGTTCTCGCTATCAGCAGACGAGAGCGGTTTCTGGGCCGTGCGCGGCGACGGCACCGTGTCGGCGTACGGCACCGAGACACTCGGAAGTCTCAGCACCTACGCTGCTGGCGTTGGGCGTCATGGTCGGAAACTTCGCTCGGTGTCTGGCGGCGACGGTTACTACATCCTGACGCGGAACGGTGCGGTGTTCTCCTTCGGCACAGCGAAGTACTTCGGGAGCAAGAAACTCTCCAAGTCGATAGCTGTAGACCTTCTCACGCTGACCTAAGGGTTTGATTGGCTAGAGGCTGCGAAAACCTCCGACACCAGGCTGGAGCTGAGTCGTAGACGCGAAGTCCGCGGACAGGTGTAGATCAAGCTACGAAAACCCGCTGTCCGCCGATCCATGTAGCCGCTACCGACCGTGTTGTGCATTCGTCGAGGTTGGCGATCTCGACGAAATCCGCGACCTTCCCCCCCGTGATGCTTCCTCGCTCATCTTCCTGGCCGCCGGCGTATGCGGCATCGAGTGTGTAGGCGCGTAACCACGACTCAAACGCAACGCTCTGGTTGGCCTCAAGTGTTAAGCCAGTCGATGTAGTGCGAAACACGCCTTTATCGATGCACCAGAGCGGAGCGACGGGCGCACACGGATCATCGCTCGACCCTGCGAGTCGCACTCCCGCCGCTGCTAGCCCGGCGAATGCGAGCCAGTGATGATCATCGAAGGTCACGCCACTGCTGCTGATGCCGAAATGCTCTACGAAGCCAGGTTGAACGACTCCAATTGCATCTAGGTCGGCCGTTCGGCGCCACTGGTCTGGGCCGGTCACGCCAGCATGTTCGAGTCGGAATCGGTGGTCCCGACCAGGGTGCGCTCTGGCGAGGTCAGCGAAGGTGTCGAGCGCGTGGTCGACGCCACGGTTGCCGACGGCATGAACGGCGATCCGATACCCGCGGTCGACTGCGCGTCGTGCACACGCTTGCAAGTCGTCCATCAAATGACCGTGTCGGATTGGATTTCCGTTCATCGTCACGTCGAGGGCGATAGCGATGCCGCCGTCAGCGAACAGCTTTACGGCTCCGACCCTCACCTTCGCGTCGCCGTCACCCGTGACCGGACCGTCGAGGCGTTCAAGCAGGTCGTTGCGCAACAATGCGGCCGAGTGTGGCATTGCGACAACGGAAATCGGTAGGTCGCCTGAGTCGGCCATCGCCATATAACGGGCCTCGGCATCAGGCGCGCACGCGGCGTCGTGCACAGAAGTGATTCCTGTGCGTATGAGCGCTCGAGCACGTTGAGCGATAAGCATTTCCCATCGATCGGGATCGGCGTAGGCGATGAGCGAACGGCGATGCGCTTCGCTCCAAGCGGTCTCTTGAAGTAATCCGGTTGGAGCGCCTTGAGTGTCGCGTGAGATCTCGCCGCCGGGGGGGTCAGGTGTTCTCATCGCGACGCCGATGCGATCGAGAGCTGCGCTATTTGCGACGCATTGGTGCAGCGAAGAATGCGCAACGACAATTGGATGATCGGCAAGATTGTCGATTCGATCAAGCAGGTGCCGGTCGAGAGCGAAATCGCACTTCGTGTCGTCCCAACTGTGCAGTCGCAAGTATTCCGCTTCGGGTTGCTCAGCGGCATGTGTTTGCACGAGTGCTACCAGGTCGGCCTCGGTACGCACATCCGTAGCGTCGCCGAAAACTGGGTGGAGCGCTGCCACTGACAGGTGGTTATGAGCGTCGATGAAACCTGGCACGAGCGTGCGACCGGCTAGGTCGTAGCGTTCGCCCGGACGGTCGGCAATCGCGGCGAGATCGTTGACTACCTCAGTGATGCGTCCGTCACGTACTACGACCGCTCCATTTTCGATCGTCGACCTATCGATTGTGACGATCGGGCCACCGTGGATGATCAAATGGTTTATCTCGGCCACGCGTCAGCTAGATGTGGTGGGTCAATGACGCAGGTGCGCATCGGACTTGAGATCAGGCGTCGAGGAGTCGGCCCTTGTTGTAGTCGTCGTACGCCGAAAGGTCGAGGAAGCCGTGTCCGCTGTAGTTGAACAGCAACACTTCGTCGCGTCCCTCTTCCTTGCAACGCAACGCCTCGTCGATGACGCCACGGATTGCGTGACCCGTCTCGGGCGCCGGGATCTTGCCTTCGCTACGAGCGAACTGAACCGCGGCGTCGAAGGTCTTCGACTGAGGGTAAGCGGCGGCCTCCATGCGGCCAGCGTGCACGAGCAGCGAGATGACAGGGGAGTCGCCGTGGTAGCGCAGACCACCAGCGTGAATCGACGGTGGGACGAAGTCATGTCCGAGTGTGTACATGTTCATGAGCGGTGTCATGCCTGCGACGTCGCCGAAGTCGTAGTCGAATTTGCCTTCGGTCAGCGTCGGACAACTCGATGGCTCAATGGCTAGCAGGCGTACTCGGGAGTCGGTCATGAACGGCAGCGCTATACCGCCGAGATTTGAGCCACCTCCGCACGAACCGATGACGACGTCTGGATGCGATTCACCAGCTTTTGCGAGTTGTTCCTTCGCTTCGATGCCAATCATCGTTTGGTGCAACAGCACGTGGTTGAGCACCGACCCGAGCGAGTAGTGCGTGTCTTCGCGCCCGACGGCGTCGCGCACAGCGTCTGAGATCGCGGCGCCAAGGCTGCCGGGGTGGCTCGGGTCGTCGATGGGTGATGGAACCACTGTTGAGCCCCAAGTCTCCATCAGCATGCGGCGGTATGGCTTCTGTTCGTAACTTGCGCGCACCATGTAGACCTTGCATTCGAGGTCGAACTGCGCACACGCGAAGGCAAGGCTGCTGCCCCATTGGCCCGCGCCTGTCTCGGTCGTGAGCCGCTTTGTGCCGTCGAGTTTGTTGTAGTAAGCCTGTGGCACGGCCGTGTTGGGTTTGTGAGACCCTGCTGGCGACACGGACTCGTCCTTGTAATAGATACGCGCCGGTGTGCCCAGCGCCTGTTCGAGTCGGCGGGCGCGCACGAGTGGCGTGGGGCGCCATAGCCGGAGGATGTCGAGCACCTCGCCGGGCACATCGATCCACGGAGCACCGGTCATTTCCTGTTCGATCAGCGCCATCGGGAAAAGCGGTGCGAGATCGTCGGGGCCGACAGGTTCACGCGTTCCCGGGTGTAGCGGCGGTGCCAGCGGCTCCGGGAGGTCCGGCAACGCGTTGTACCAGGCAGTCGGAATGGCTGATTGGGGGAGGTCGAAGCGAGTCTGTTCGGTCATGCCGGCGATTCTGCCACGATCCGCACCGACGCACAAGATCAGTGATCAGGCCCGCGGGTTAGGTCACGGGGCACTAGAGGCTGCCATCACGACTTCTGCTTGCCATGTGCTCTCCGGCCAGCCAGCTTTGCTTCGCCATTTGTGTAGCGCATTGAGGTAGTCGACTATTGCAGTCGGGTCATGGCCGAGTCGAACGAGGGCGACGCCAAGTACGGTGCCGGTGCGCCCTCGACCTCCGTGACAGTGAACCGCCACGCCTTCTCCGGCAAGAACTGAATCGACTACCGCTGTTGCAGCTGTGTTGACTCGTTCGGTCTCGAGTTCGACATCGGCCGGCAGCTTTGCGGTCCAGAGATCCTGTAACTGGATTGCTGTAACCCGAATGGGCGACGCGTCGTACCGCGCGAACTCGTGATCGGTAAGACACACGATGTGGCCAACGCCGGTTGTGGCCAGTCGTGCGAAGTCAAGACGAGCCGGATACGCCATACCGATAATTACCGAAGGGGTTTTGCTGACGAAGTACAAGTCGGCAGGGATAAGGGTCTCGCCGATGGCTCCGGCTTGAGATGTGGGGCTGAGTATTTTTGGTCGTGCAAACTTTTGTACAGGCATTGGTTGCTGAGTCAGTTCGTGAAACGTGACCGATACTCGGTGAGGTCGGTGTCTGGTTCATAAATGATTCCAGCCGTGAGCAGCATATCGACGTCGCCATCGCGGATACCTACGCCGTTCAAGATTTCGCGCGTGTGCTCGCCGGCGAGTGGTGGTGGACCCCAAATTTTTCCGGGTGTCGCGCTGAAGTTGATGAGCGATCCAAACTGCGTCAGCTTGCCGACGATCGGGTGTTCGTAAGACGCGACGAGGCCGAGTCGTTCGTTGTCTGAGTCGTACAGAACACCAAGGCCGTCTTGAGTGTCGATAGGGATCTCGTTAGGGACATTTGCGTCGTCCAAGTAGCGACTCCAGAAACGCGCCGTCTTGGTCTTGAATGCAGTAGCGAGAGTTGCTGAGGCGACATCTGGCGCCGCATCGGCTGTGGAGATATCGATACCGAGCGCACCACAAAGCGTTCGACGGGTCGTGTAGTCGGGAGCGACAATCATGATCCACTGGTCGTCCTGCGTCGCATACAGGCGATACCACGGCCCGAGGCCATGCAGGTCGCGGTCGACCTGCGGACGATCCCATGACTTGCCGTTCGCGTCGAGCCAGACATCTGATGAGAAGATGACGCCACCATCGTGTAGCGAGGTCCAAAGCTCCTGACCCTCGCCCGTTCGGTCGCGGTGAGCAAGCGCAATGAGCACACCGACAGTCGAGAGAAGCGCGTTAGACGCGTCGCACATTCCGAACCTGTAGTACAGCGGAGTCCCGCCTGCTGCGACTGCACCAGATGCATGCTCAAGACCGCCCGATGCTTGATACAGAGGGTCTAGTCCGCCGAAATGTCCGAGCGGATCTGGGAGGCCGTAGGCGTAAGTGTTGCAATAGATGAGGTTGTCGTTCACGGCCTTGCAACCGGCGTAATCGATACCGAGTTTCGAAGCGACACCGCGGGTCATGTTGTGGTGAACGATGTCAGCGTTAGCCACCAGCTGCAGGCCGATCTCGAGGCCGCGCGGATCCTTCAGGTTCAGGGCAATTGACTTCTTGCCTCGCTGACATCCGAAGAATGGTTTCGTTGCAAGGCGCATGCCATCGCCGGTGACTGGTTCGACCTTGATCACTTCTGCGCCAAGATCGGCGAGCATCATCGGGCCAAATGGACCTGCGAGATACTGGCCGAAGTCGACGACCTTGCGGTTTTCGAGGGCGAGCCCACCGGCGACACCGCGCACAGAGCGATCCCGCGGCTTCCATTCGGCAAGAACCTCGCCGGTGTGTGTTCCAGTTGTAGGCCTTGGTCCCCGAACAACTCCGGGCGTTGCCTGCAGGTGAATTGGTACCCCGATCTGTGTGGTGATACCAACCTCTGGATCGTCAATTGTGGCGACCATGTCGTTCGCGATGGTTTGAGGATGTTCGAAAATTTCATCTGGCCGGATGATCGGTTCGACCGCGTGGTTATTAGCGCGCAGTTCCGCAACGAGTTCGTCGCGGTTACCTGTCTTGAACTTTGCTCGGCGTGCGACGTTGATGTGTTCGCGTTCTTCCGCGGACATGGCCATAAACGTGAACGGGTCCGGCGCATCGTCGAGGCCGATGATGTCATCGAGGCTTCGCTTAGGCGTTAGACCACTCATCACAGACAGATGGAGCCATTCATCGTTAGCGCACTCGAAGATCATTTGCTGGTGGATGCCAGGCGGGTATGACTTGCCCATGAGTTCGTGCGTGGCAGCGCCACCGCGCTCGATGTCCTGGAAAATCTGGGTCGTATAAAGCAGTGCACCCTGCATCAATGAAGTGCGTACATGCTGCCCGAGTCCAGTGCGTTCGCGCGCGTGTAGCGCACTAAGTATTCCGATTGAGACCAAGTAGAACGCGCCCATGCTCGGCATCGGCATATGGCAGAAGATCGGCCCCATGCGCCAACCTGGTTGCTCCCACATCTGGCCGCTACTCGCTTGGACGAGTGCGTCGTACCCAGATCTGTTGGCGCGGCGGTGGCCGTCTGGGTAACCGCTACATGAGACGAGAATGAGGCGCGGATTTAGTGCTTGTAGACGGTCGTAATCGAGGCCGAGCTTCGATCGTGTCGCAGGCAGATAACTCTCGACAATCACATCGGCCGCAGCAACTAGAGAATCGAATGAACTGCGGCCGTGCTCGGTAGTGAGATCGAGAGCTACGGAACGCCTCGACCGATCCCAGACACGGCTGCCTTCATATTTGCTATGTGCTTGGTTACCTGGCGGCTCGACCTTGACGACATCGGCGCCGTGTTCTGCCAACAAGAGCACGCCAAGCGGTCCGGCAATGCCTTGGGTCAGGTCAAGAATGCGAATTCCGTCGAGAGCTTGCGGCAGCATGCAGGCGAAGGTATCGCGAATCTTGCCGCCAACAGTGCGAACCGCCCTACTGATTCGGGGTGGTGCCCGATTCCTTAGCCGCCTTCGCTGCCGCCTCGCGTTCTGCAAGAACCTTGATGAGGCCTAGTTCTTCCTGGCCTACCTCGTCGAAACGCTTCGCGATCTCGTCGATGGTCCAGCGTCCATTGGTGCGCATCTCTCGCACCTCGACAGGCTGGTTCCAGACAGCGATCTTGCCACCATTGGCCGTGTAGATCTGGCCTGTTACGTGTGCACTCTGGTCGGCAAGCAAATAGCCGACCATCGGAGCAATGTCCTCTGGCTCACCCATCTCGATACCGAACGGGACATTGCCAGACATGCGGCTCTTAGCGACAGGAGCTATGACATTGGCGCGAACCCCGTACTTGTACATGCCAGCCGCCACTGAACGAGCGAGCGAAACAATGCCACCTTTGGCTGCTGCGTAGTTGGCTTGGGCAACTGATCCTGCGAATGCTCCGGATGTGAACGCCACATAAGAGCCAGAGCCTTGCGCCTTGAAGTGAGGAGCAGCTGCACGAAAGACGGTGAACGTGCCTTTGAGGTGCGTCTCGATGACGGGGTCGAATTCTTCTTCGAGCATGTTGAAGAACATCCGCTCACGCAAGATTCCAGCTACTGCAACGACACCATCGATTCTGCCGAAGTTGTCGATAGCCGACGCGATAATCGATTCGCCGCCAGCCATTGTTGTGACGGAGCTTGCGTTAGCGACGGCCTTGCCGCCAGCCGCCTTGATAGCAGCGACAACCTCGTCTGCGACATCGCTCGTGGGTTCGTTGCCGTCGATAGATACTCCGTAATCATTGACGACGACGGCTGCCCCTTCGCTGGCGCAGAACTCTGCGACAGCGCGGCCGATGCCACGACCTGAACCCGTAATTGCGATGACCTTGCCGTCGAGTGCGCCCACGATGATCCCTTCGATTATCGAACTGTGATGATCGGTGACGTTATTGGGGTAGGCGCGGACGGGGCGAACCGCTTCTCCCTCGGTAGTAAACAAGGTCATCGCCATCGACCGCAATCGGAGCGAGCCCGGCCGCGTGCAGTGATGCAATGGACGCGATGTTCTCGTGGTGTGTAAATGCCACGACTCGATCTAACGCGATGTCATCTAGGAGCAACTGGACCATCGCGCTGAGGGCTTCACGGCCGTAACCGTTGCCCCAATGCTCCCTCGCGATAGTGAACCCGAGTTCGGCGGTTAGTTCCTCGGCTTCCATGCGGACGCCAATGTCGCCGATCAGGTCGGGGACATCGCAGAGTTGGATAGCGAACTGAGTCCAGGTGCCAGGCTCGAAAACAGCGCTGGTCGCGAACTCAGCGACGAGACGCTCTGCTTCTGAGAAAGCAAATGGAGCGTCCCACCCTTGCCAATGGGCTACATCTGGGTCGTCGCGATAGGCGTGAAATGCGCTTGTGTCAGCGCTTGTGAAACGCCGGACAATCAGGCGCTCGGTCGTCAGAATTGAGATCATCGTTGGCCTCTACTTGCATCAAACATGGCGTACAACAGTCGGCTTGCTAGACAATGGATTCATGTTGTTACTTGGAGTTCATCACGTCGCCCTTTGTGTACCCGATGTCGAGGAAGCTCTTGCTTTCTACGTCGACAAACTCGGATGCAAGTTGCGCGATGACCGCCCTGATTTTGGGTTTCCAGGAGCGTGGCTGAACGTAGGCGATCAGCAAGTTCACCTAATGCAACACATGGTGAAGCCAGCGCAATTGCAACACTTCGCGTTTCAGGTTTCCGACCTAGATACTGCCGTCGCTGAACTCGAAGCGAAAGGCGTTGCGGTACGGCGGTCGGAATATTTTCCGGGTGCTGGACGCCAGGCATTCCTGGTGGACCCGGCTGGCAACGAGATCGAATTGAACGAACCTGACGCTCCGTCGCGTTAATTATCGCCGTCGAGCAACGTGATTCCTCCGGCGATAAGCGCGTCTCCGATCTCGGCAGCGTGGTTTGCGTCGCGAGTTTCTACTGAGACTTCGAGTATCGCGTCGCGAACGGCAACACCGTGGCGATCGCGGTGATGTTCGACGTCGACAATGTTGCCGCGGGCGTTGCCGATGATGTTTGCGACGTGCGCGAGCTGACCTGGCAAGTCCGCGATTAGGCATCGGTAACGAACGAGTCTCCCCGAGCTAGCGAGTGCGTGGAGCACGACAGAAGACAACACGCGCAGATCGATGTTTCCCCCAGAAACAATGAGAGTGCATCGCTGATTCGCGAACAGTTCGGGAAATGCAAGTAGTGCCGCGAGGCTCGCAGCGCCCGCTCCCTCTACGACCAATTTTTCGATTTCAAGGTAGTACGCAACGGCCTTTTCGATCATTTCCTCGCCGACGACGAGCACATCTTCGACGAGCTCGCGGCAAATCGCGAGTGGCAGTTCTCCTGGGGTTTTTACGGCGATTCCCTCTGCGATAGTTGTGAGCGCCTTATCGCTGACGTATTCGTTGCCGGAGAAAGCTGCGGCGAACTGCGGATGAGTCTCTGACTGCACTCCGACAACTCGAACGTGGGGCGCACGCGCATTGACTGCCGAAGCGATCCCACTTATGAGTCCACCCCCACCAACAGGGACCACAATCATTTCGACATCGGGAACTTGTTCGAGTACTTCAAGTGCGACTGTGCCAGCCCCAGCGACGATTAGCGGATGGTCGAATGCCGGCACGAAGGTCGCGCCGAGTTTCGCTGAGAGCTCCTGAGCGCGCGCATAGGCCTCGGAGAAGTCGTTGCCGAAAAGCTCAACTCTTGCCCCTTCGATCTCGGTGCGCGTGACCTTGCTGAAAGGGGTATTCACCGGCATGACGATCGTCGCGGGAATTCCGAGCAAGCGAGCGTGATACGCGACCCCTTGTGCGTGATTACCTGCTGAGGCAGCCACGACACCTTGTCTGCGGCTTGCGTCATCGAGAGACAGCAATAACCAACAGGCGCCACGTTCCTTGAACGACGATGTGTATTGCATGTTCTCGAACTTGCACCAGACGTTCGCGCCCGTAATCTGCGACAGCGTCTGCGAGTGGCTGCACGGTGTGAGCATGACAGCGTCGTCGAGTCCGGCTCTAGCTAGTTCGATGTCGCTAATCGGGATTCGTCGCATCGCTTCTTTAGTCTCGCGCTTGCGAACAGCCTGGCCCGGACATGCGATTTGGCTGCCGATAGGGCTACCTTTTCACCGTCAACGCAAGAAATCTAGAGGAGCTTTCAAAGATGTCAGACCTGAACAAAGACAGAGTCGTAATCATCACGGGCGCCGGTGGCGGTATCGGGCGCCAGCATGCGCTCGCCTTCGCTGAGACTGGCGCCAAGATCGTGGTCAACGACCTCGGTGGCGACATGCACGGTGGTGGCCGCGACGACCACCCAGCGCAGGAGACCGCAGCGATGATCCGCGACATGGGTGGCGAGGCTGTTGTGAACGGTGGCAACGTCGCAAACTTCGACGACGCGAAGGCGATGATCGCTCAAGCAATCGACACTTTTGGTCGCCTCGATGTGCTCGTGAACAACGCCGGCATTCTGCGTGACCGCATGCTCACGAACATGGAAGAAAACGAATGGGATTCGGTCATCGCTGTGCACCTCAAAGGCACATTCGCCCCGACCCGCCATGCTGTTGCTTACTGGCGTGACCAGGCCAAGGCAGGTAACCAACCAGACGCACGCGTTATCAACACAACAAGTCCGTCCGGGATCTTTGGCAATGTTGGCCAGACCAACTACGGGGCCGCTAAGGCCGGTATCGCTACGTTTTCGATCATCGCTGGTCTAGAACTAGCGCGATACGGCGTGACAGTCAACGCGATTGCGCCAGTAGCACGCACACGCATGACCGAGAACCTCGGTATGACCAAGCCAGAAGATGACGCGCAGTTCGATGCTCTTGACCCTGCGAACATCTCGCCGCTAGTTGTATGGCTCGGCTCGCCAGAAAGCAAGGACGTGACTTCACAAGTCTTCCTCGTCGCTGGCGACCGTATTGGTGTTGCCGAAGGATGGCACCGTGGCCCAACAGCCGAGAACGAAGGTCTGCGCTGGGACCCGAACACCCTTGGCAAGGTCGTTCCAGATTTGGTAACACAGGCCCGCAAGTCCGCCGGAATGTTCGAGTAAGGAGAGTCCGCCAATGCCGATGAATCTCGATGCGGTTGGCCAGAAAAGCGACCCTGGCCGTAATAGTTGGACATCTAAAGATGCGCTCCTTTACGCGCTAGGAACAGGTGCAGGTCAACTCGACCCAACCGGTTTCGAACTCGAGTTCACTACCGAGAACTCGTCGGATACTCCCCAGCGAGTACTGCCCACATTTCCGGTCGTTGTCGGGATGGGGGGAGGTGCGAACGCACCGTCGTGGGGGACCTTCGATTTCCGCATGTTGCTTCATGCGGAACAGGGCGTTACGGTGCACGGCCCGATCCCGCCAGATGCTGAGATCGAAACAGTGCAACGGCTCGTCGGTATCTACGACAAGGGCAAGGCAGCTGTCGTTCGTTTAGAGAATGTTTCTACTTACGTTGAAACCGGTGCACCGGCGTTCACGACGCGGTTTGCTGCGTTCATCCGTGGTGAGGGTGGATGTGGCTCACGCGGCGACGAGTTCGACAACCCGCCCGTGATGCCAGAGACTGTTCCTAGCTTCGAGACGACATACGCGACCCGGCACGATCAGGCGCTCTTGTACCGTCTGAGCGGCGACCGTAACCCGTTGCACAGCGACCCGGTATTGGCGAAGTTCGCTGGGTTCGACCGGCCCATTTTGCACGGCCTCTGCACCTATGGGTTCACAGGTCGGGCGCTACTGCACACGCTCTGTGGCTCGGACGTTTCGCGTTTCATCAGCATGGACAACCGCTTCACGAAGCCTGTTATGCCTGGCGACACGCTCACGGTCCGCATGTGGGTCGATGCGCCAGGACACGCTCTGTATCAGACAGTGAATCAAGATGGAACCGTCGTAATCGACGGCGGAGCTTTTAACTACGTTTCGTAGGTTCCATGGCTCTTAGCGCGACGGTCGCCGCTCCAATGAGTGGCCCGTCGGCGCTGAGGCCGCCGGGTATCACTTTGGTTGTTTTCGAGAAGTCGAGACATGCACGCAATGCGATCTCGTCGTTTGCCGCGCGAAAAAAACTCTCGCCATAGCCGAGTGCCACGGAGCCCGAGACCACTGCGAGTTGCAGATCAAGCAGGTTTGCGACGCTAGCGATGGCCCGACCCACCATTGTTCCGCAGTGGGCGCGCATCGCTTCTGGGGCTTCACTAGCGAGAACGCCCGTGATCACAGCGATGGCAGTTCCGCTTGCCTCTGCTTCGACGCAGCCGCGTGCGCCGCACTCGCAGAGTCGGCCATCTGGCTCAACGATTATGTGTCCGATGTGGCCGGCATTGCCGGTCGAGCCGTCGAGCAGGCGACCGTCGAGAACTATTCCGCCACCAATGCCAGTGCTGACAACCATTGCGATGTAGTTAGAGCACCCACGAGCAGCCCCGAATGCGCCCTCACCGAGGGCAAGTGCTTTGGCATCATTGTCGACGAAGCTAGGGAGGCCCGTGTGCTCGATGAGTTTTCCGCGCAACGGGAACTCGCGCCACGCAGGAATATTTAGCGGCGAGACCGACTCGCCTCCGCTCGCCATCGGGCCTCCACAGCCACAGCCAACGGCCACAGCATCGTTCGCATGTTGAAGCGAGTCGATCAGCGCAACCGCGGTTTCCCACATCGTGGCGGGTGATGAATGGGCCGGGGTTGGTGAATCGAATCGCTCGACAATGGACCCATCGGAGCGAACCGTTGCGACGCTCAGCTTCGTGCCACCGATGTCGAGGGCAATTACGCGCGTCACTCGTCGAACTCTACGGCAGCACAGTTTCTGTGTCGCGTCCGCTGCGCAACACAGTGCCAGGGAGAGCGCCGGTTGCGAGGTTGTCGCGCACCGTCTCTACACCGTTTACAAAAACGTGTCGTACCCCTTCGGCGTGTGCAATCAGCCGCGCTGCGCCACCTGGCAGGTCCGCGACAAGCGTGGCGTGCGTGGCTCCCACCGTCAGCGGATCTAGTACGCAGAGATCTGCGTGCCACCCGACTTCGATGCGGCCGCGGTCGCGCAGACCGAATAGCCGGGCTGGGTCGTCCGTGAGCATCTTTATTGCGGTCTCTAGGCCGAGGAGTTTGCGTCCACGAATGCAGTCTCCGATGAAACGAGTCGTGTATGGGGCACCGCACATACGGTCGAGGTGCGCTCCTGCGTCGGAACCGCCGACCATTGCCCGATCGTCCAGCCACAATTTCGAACGAAGCTCCCAGCTCTTTGGGTCGCCATCGGACGGGATCGGCCAGAGGACTGTCCGGAGGTCGTCTTCGATCACGATGTCGAGCAAAGTGTCGAAGGCGCCGTTGCCCCTTTCTGCGGCGATCTCGCCGATCTTGCGACCCTTCAAGTCTGCGTTGGCAGGTGCGTAGACATCGCCGAGCACATAGTTGTGCCAGTCACCAAGGCGCCGAAAAACTCCGGCGGAGTCGGCCTTGGAAAGCGCTTCGAGTTCGGTGCGCGTTGCCGGATCTGCGAGCTTCTTGCGGCGCTCGTCGTGCTCGAGATTCATTACGTCTTGCCAGCCAGGGATCATGAACAAAGCGCAGTAGCTCCCGAAGCTCATGTTCATCGGAACCTGTACAGGCATTGTGAGCGCAACGACGCGACCGCCGATCTCTAAAGCACGCGAAGACGCTTCTAGTTGCCGGGGGATGCGTTCGGGGGCAGTCGAGTCGACTGTGAGCACATTCCAGTTGAGTGGGCGTTGACCAGCCGCAGACATCTGGGCGAGCATCTCGATTTCGGCGTCACTAAACATGTCGAGGCAGCCATCGACGATCGCTTCGAGGGTCGTACCCTCGTGGTCTTTGACAGCAGCGCAAAGTGCGAGAACTTCTTCGTCGTTCGCCCATCTCGAGGGGACGGGTTGACCGTCTCCATCTGTGTGTGTCTTGCTTAGAGTCGTCGAGAAACCAAGCCCGCCAGCACGAATTGACGCACCGAGTAGCGCAATCATCTCTTGAATCTGTTCGGCGGTCGCTACCGCGCCGACAGATTCTTCGCCCATTACATAACGCCGAATTGCGCAATGGCCGACGAGGAAACCCGCATTCACGCCGAGGTTGCCATCGAGTTGGTCGAGGTATTCGCTAAAGGTCTCCCAGTTCCATGGCACTCCAGTTTCGAGAGCGGGGAGTGCCATGCCTTCGACCTTCGCAAGCAGTCGGCGCATGTAGTCGGCGTCCCTTGTACGTATTGGAGCAATTGTGAATCCGCAATTGCCGCCAATTACAGACGTGACTCCGTGCACGTTGCTCGGCGATGCTGCCGGGTCCCAAAAAAGTTGGGCGTCGTAGTGCGTGTGCGGGTCAACGAAGCCAGGCGTGACAATCAGGTCTGCTGCGTCGACCACTGTGTGTGCGTCTGCGGCGATCGTGCCTATAGCCGCGATGCGACCATCTGCAATTGCAATATCTGCGATGACACCAGCAGATCCTGAACCATCGATAACAGTGCCGCCGCGAATAATGATGTCGTACATGTCGTGCGAACTCCTCGTGAGTAGGTGCGTCCCCGCGTCGGGAAACTCTAGGGTCAGCTAGCGCCGTCGTGGGGGCCGTGCATGCCGTACTTCGGGAATGGTCCAAGAAACGCGTGCTCGTGCAGGCCGTAACCGACGATGCCAGTCGCGGTGCCGTTGACGGATTGCGTGAAACGTGCGACCTGATCGACGATTGTGAAGTGCCCGAAGGGTTCGATGTCCGCCATTTTGAATGCACGACCCTGCACTGCGAGCGGCCCCTGGTACATGCCGTGACGCCAGTCGTCTTCGATGCCGTATCCAGTACCAATAGCGATGTAAGACGCGAGCAGCGGCTCTACGTCGACCTCGAGGAGTCCTTCTGGAGCTTCTGGGAAACGCAACACGGAGTGTGTCACCATGCGTGTGCCGGCCAGCATTGTGTGCTCGTAATCGGGGCGACCTAGGTACTCAACTCCGCGTTCGGGGTCGCTCCAAATGCGGACGGCTTCCTCTAGAACGCGTTCGCCGTTGGCCTCTTCATTGAGCATGTAGAGGATCGAATGATCAGAGAACTGCATTGGGTCGTAGTTCCACATGCCTGTGAGTTGACCTTCGCCCTCACGAATACCAGGGTGCTCTGGCTCGCCGTGCGGGCGAACACCCCAACTGCGGTCACGAGTTCCGCCGAAGCGGTCGGGCGTTGCCGTCATCTTTTCGCCAGCAACTTCGATCGTTCCAGACCAGCTTCCAGTTTGCGCGAAACGCATCGTGTCGAACATGACTCTGCCGTGCTTTCGGACGTACTGGCGCGGTTCTTCATAGGCAGGGATGGATCCTTCCCAGACGAGGTCAGCGGCGATCTCAAGGTCCGAGCCATCTGTAGCGGCACCGACCGGGCTCGACGGATCGCAAATGAATCGAACTTTCTTGAGAGGTTCAATCACCTCTACGCGGATCGGCCCCACGCTCGTGTTCATCCGATCATCGAGAACTTTCGAACTACGAACGACATGCTGGTAGTCGTTGCGTCGCACGCAGCAGAACGCATCCATCACTCCTAGGTTCGGATAAGTGCCGAGTCCCATCACCATGAATAACTCGTCGCTGCTCGAATGCAGGTTGAAGTAGTAGCGGTCGTAAAAGTTTCTGTCGCTTGTCGCAGCGTGCCGGATGGTCTCTGCTGTTTGATGTACTGGGAAGTCATCCCACGACGAAAGTGAAGATTTGTAGTTTTGCATTGTTGCACCGTAGGAGATCAAGGGTGCTGCTCGCACATGCTCGGCGTGCATTGGGTGCACATACCTTGTTAGGTTCCGTCTTCATGTTCGCTGAAATACTCCAAATCGGTGAGGGCCACGCTGGAATCGGCGACGATCTTGTGAGCATCAACACCGTTCTCGGTCGGCGACACGGACCCCTCGCAATAGCATGGTCGAATGCGCTCGCATCTCCGCGGGAGGGCCACGTTGGCATCGTCGCCGTGGTCCAGCCCGGGATGCCTGTACAGCCACCGACATTGTTGGTAAACCAAGTCGCGATTGAGTCGTCGCGCGACGAGCGCCTAATTCGTGGCGCAGCGCAGGCTGGCGTCGCTTCGGGAGTCTCCGACGCTGTGGCCGATGGAGTGATTCCGGCGCATTTGGTGACCGAACTATTGCTGGTCGCCTCGATCTGGATCGACCCTGCGGCTAGAGACGAAGAAGCTGTGTTCTTGAACTTCCGTGCCGCTACCCGAATGGCGCTTGAGTTTGGAGAGCAAGGTCTCCCGCACATCGAAGGCGTACTTGCTGCCCGCGGTACTCCGTGGAATCCCCATTTCGAATTATTGCGAGGGTAGAGAAATCTCATGGCTAATAATCCCGTCGGGCCACTCATCTCAGCCGATGAAATGTTGCACCACCAGGTGTCCGAGACTTTCGCGTCGGTCGGCACGACTGACCGCGGGTTCACTGAGAAGGTGTGCGCGATGGCTGCTAGGACTGATGGGAGTATTCAGCTTGCGTTCGGTCTCGGCAAGTACCCGAACCGCAATGTCATGGATGCCTACGCAGGAGTGAGTCGCGGCAAAGAACAACTAACAGTGCGTTCGAGCCGGGCTCTATGGCCCGACACGGACCTCACGACTATTGGTCCGATCCAATACGAAGTTCTCGAACCGCTTCACCGCGTGCGTTTCGCTCTAGCAGACAACGACATTGTTCCGGTTTCCTTCGAATGGATTTTCGAGAGTGTCGTGCCGTGCCACATGGAAGAGCGCACGCATATGCGCAACCCGCTTCACAGTCATGTCTCAGCAGACCTCATTCGATACCACCAGACTGGACTTGCGGTTTCTGGTTGGGTGCAGATCGACGGAGTTACCGAGGAGGTCAATGGCGCTGACTGGGTGAGCACCCGTGACCACAGCTGGGGTGTTCGCTACGGAGTCGGCGCCGAACCAACCGACCTCCAGCCCGACTCTTTTCTCGACAGTGTTGAGTTCTCGATGATTTGGTGCCCGATTTCTTGTGTGCGCCCTGACGGAACTCGCTACGGACTGTTCTTGCACCCGCAGTACGTTTATTTTGGCGGTAAACTTGTTCGTAAGTCGCTCGCTGGCGGCGTCGAGCACGCCGACGGTCGCTTCGAAGAGTTCGTAGACATCGAACTTGATTTCAATTATGACCAACGCACGCGTCGGCTGCATGGTGGCGTTGCGCATTGCAAGATGCTCGACGGTTCTGATCGGCCGCTCACGTTCTCTGTGCCTACCGACACAGGCTTTCATCTCGGCGCCGGACTCTATTTCGGGTACAAGGGGCATCATCACGGTGAGTGGCGTGGCGCGTTCCACCTCGATGGGGAACGCATCGGCGATTGCACTGACGAATCAGTGTTTCGCGAGCTCCATCAGTTGCGCGACACGTTCGTGGTGGTCGACGACCCGGTAGGTGGCGGAACTGGATACGGGAACTGTCAGCCAATGATCACCGGCGACTTCCCAGACCGCGGACTAACTCGCGCCACTTCATTTGTCTGACGCTCTGGCGGTTCAGAAAATTCGAGTTCGACTTGTCGTGAACTTGGCGAGCCTGTCTGTAAGTGGCGCCACTCCAAGACCTGGGCCAGTTGGTACCCGAAGGTGGCCATTGTCGAGTACGAACGGTTCGGTCAAGTCTTCCGTGAAGTATCTTGCCGAGGCAGAAGTGTCGCCTGGTAACAAGAAGTTGGGTAGGGCTGCTAGCGCGACGTTGGCCGCACGACCGAGGCCCGTTTCGAGCATGCCACCACACCACACAGGGACGCCGACGGATGCGCAAGCATCGTGGACGCGCACGGCTTCTAGGTAGCCGCCGACTCGACCCGCTTTGATGTTGACGATGGAACACGCTCCAAGTGCTATGGCATCGGCTGCGCCGCGAGCCGAAGTGATCGACTCATCGAGACAAATCGGCGTCGCTATCTGCTTTGCGAGCAGAGCGTGGCCGAGAAGGTCGTCTGGTGCGAGTGGCTGTTCGATGAGCGACAGGTTGAACTCGTCGAGTTGGCGAAGTATTGCCGTGTCCGCACGTGAATACGCAGCGTTCGCATCGACCTGGAGCATCAGATCATCGCCGAAAGTAGTTCTGACCGTTCGCACGGATTCGATGTCGCGGCCTGGTTCAATTTTCAGTTTCACTCTCATATAGCCAGCGTCGAGATAGCCAGCCACTGATGTGAGCAGTCGGTCGAGATCGTCTTGGATGCCGATCGATACGCCACACGCGACGGCTCCTTTCGTGGCCCCGAGGTGCTCGGCGAACGACACGCCGGTCGTTCTAAGTTCTGCGTCGAGTATCGCCATTTCGACGGCACCCTTCGCCATTGGGTGGCCCTCAACATCGGCGAGCTTCGCGGATACAGACGCAACGTCGCAAACATGGTTGTCGGCGAACACGCGGGGCAACAAGAAGCGGGTGATGACTTCAGCAGCGCCGTCTACCCACTCTGCGGAGTACAGAGGTTCGCGATCAGCGACGCACTCACCCCAGCCTTCAGCATCCGAGCCGACGACTCGAACGAGGAGCGCGTCGCGAACTGTATCGACGCCGTAACTGGTTCTGAATGGCGAGACGAGCGGGATCTCGACACGAAGTAATTCGATTGCCTCGATTTTCATCTGCGCTCCAGCGTGTAGATGCCGTCTCTCGTGCAACTCGTAGCGATGAACCCGTCGCTCATTGCGGAATCGAAAGCAACGCGCATTGCGAAGCGCCATCTGAGCGCCTCTTCTGCGTCGTTCGCCCTCAGATCCAAGATGTCGTTCGGCGTGTGAATGTTGCGAACCAAATCCTCTCCTGGCGCGGCGCATGTAACTCCGTCTGCATCTAGCACGACGAACCCTCGTTTCGGAGGCACCAGGATTGGTTCCGAAGTCGGCCATGTAGCAATGCACCGGTCGGTCTCATCATTGGCATTGATGTCATCAGGGAGATCGCCATAAAAGTTTTCGAAGTACCCCACAGCTCGTGCTCCAAGCTTGCCGAGATTGAAGTACCCGTTGCGGCGGATAAGCGGATCGAACGTCCAAGTGATTGCGGAGAGGTCGTTGTCCGCAGCCCACTTGCGCTGATGTTCCTTTAGAGCCATTCCAATCCCGCTGTGTTCTGACCCGGGGACCACGCCAGTGGCGTGGGAGTGCAACACGTGCGCCCCGAGGTGACGGCCACGAAAACCGAATGAAGCTGCGACCGGTTCGCCATTCTTGTAGGCCCCGGCGACATATCCACCTGCAAAACTGATAGCTCGCAGTACTTCTGGTGGATAGAGGAATGTTTCGTTGTCCGCCCAGACGCGCGAAAAGACTGCGGCTAGTGCCCGAATATCGGCGGGAGACTCGACTAGCCGCACTTCGAAAGGTTTGTCTGTCTTTTCGACCATTGTTTGCGAGGGTATGCGAACATGGCGCATGACCAAGTCCGAGAACCCAGATATCAGTATTGAGCGCGACGGCGACATCGTGACCGTAACGCTCACTCGCGCAGACAAACTGAACGCGCAGACGCCAGCGATGTGGCTTTACTTGGCGAAGCGTGGAGCAGAACTTTGCGCCGATTCATCGATTCGCGCGCTCGTAGTTGCTGGCGAGGGTAGGAGCTTTTCGGCAGGAATAGACATCACTACGTTCACTTCTGGTGGGTCTGGCGACGGTGTCGTTTCGAAGTCCGATCCGGTCGAAGGAGTTCGGGCATTGCAAGCCGGATTCGAGTGGCTCGAGACAGCGCCATTTCTAACTATCGCCCGGGTTCAGGGCCACGCGTTCGGTGCTGGCATGCAACTTGCGTTGGCTTGCGATGTACGGGTTTGTGCCGACGATGTGCAGATGGGGCTGCTCGAAATGAACTGGGGTCTGATGCCAGACCTTGGCGGCACCGTGTGGTTGCCACGTCTCATCGGACCGAGTGCTGCACTCGAGCACATGTTGCGTGGCGATAAGTGGCGCGGCGAAGATCTTTTACGTCTCGGTATCGCAAACAAGGTCGTTGCTCGCGACGAACTCGACAAGGCTGTTGACGAATACGTTCAACTCGCGTTGCGCCGTCCTCCGCTCGCGATTCGAGGAGCCAAGCGTGCAATTCGCGATGGTTGGGGAGAGCCGACAGCAGTTGGTATGACCGCTGCGGCGACAGTGCAACTCGATTGTCTCCGCAGCGCGGACTTCGGGGAAGCCGCAGCGGCCTTTGTCGAGGGTCGTCAGCCAAACTTCACAGGCAAGTAGCCATCGCAAAGCCCAAAGTCACATCGTCACAGGGAGATTCACAATGACCGAAGCATTTGGCGGAAAGAATCAGCGCGCCAGCATCAAGATGTCAGACGACGAAGTCGCGGAGTACCTGTCGGGTCGCAGGACAGCATCCATGTGCACGATCAACCCCGACGGAAGCATCCATGCTGTAGCTATGTGGTACGGATACCTCGAAGGTGCTCTGGCTTTCGAAACGAAGACCAAGAGCCAGAAGATTCTGAACCTGCGCCGGAACCCGAATCTCACAGTGATGATCGAAGACGGCGAATACTACGAAGATCTGCGTGGCGTAACACTCGTTGGCCAGGGCGAGATCGTAGAAGAGCCAGACCGAATCTGGGAGCTAGGCGTCTCCGTGTTCGAACGATACAACGCTCCCTATACAGAAGAACTCCGGCCATTCGTTGAGATCATGCTCAACAAGCGCTACGTCGTAAAACTTCACGTTGACCGCACAGTTACTTGGGACCACTCAAAGCTTGGCTTGCCACCGACTCACTAAGACCGCTTCTGGCAACGCGGGCAGTAAGTCGTTGTCCGTGCGTCGAGGGTGAACGCCCGCAATTCAGTTCCGCATTTGTCACATGGTTCGCCGCTGCGGCCATACACCTGAAGAGAGTTCTGATTCGCACCGCGATCTCCGCTGAAGGTTCTGTAGTCGCGCAATGTTGTACCTCGCCTGCCGATCGACTCTGCGAGTACATCGCGTATCGCCGCGTGCAAACGATGCGTAGCTGGGCGACCAATTCTGCGCGATGACGGGTGAACGCGCGCTCGCCACAAGGCCTCATCCGCGTAGATGTTGCCAATTCCAGCGACAGGTCTTTGCGATAGCAATTGAGTTTTTATGGAGCGGTTACTGCTGTTTAGCGATCGATGAAAATCAACCACGTTGAAATCGTCGGAAAGTGGTTCTGGCCCGATCGCGTTGAGAGTCGCGAGTGTTCGGTAATTGCCAGTCGGAACGACAGCGATGCGACCGAATCTGCGCGTATCTGAGAACTCGACAACTGTTGAATCGTCGAGCGTCCAACTCGCGCGCAGATGTGGGTCTCGTTCCGCGGTGCCCGAAGAAATTCGCAGCACTCCTGTCATGCCCAGATGGATCACTAGTTGGCGGTCGTCGTCGAGATCGCAGATGAGGTACTTGCCGCGACGACCAACTGCATCTATGTGTGCACCGATGATGTCACAGGCCGCAGCGAACTTCGGCGTGCCGAATGTCCATGCATCAACCACGAGGCGACCAATTAGTGCTGGTTCTAGTTGGCGCCTGATGGTTTCTACTTCAGGTAGTTCAGGCACCGCTCTGGTAGCCAGCCATGATGTGCTCCATCCACCACTCAGGGGCTGTCGAGAGAAGTAGTTGCAGGTCCGGGTAATCGTGCCAACGCACGATCTTGCCTTGAGCGTCGAACTCTTGGACAGAAACGAACCGAACAGTGCAGGTCTCGCCTGTATGCCAATGCCATTCTTCGGCGTGTTCGAACATGACCATGTTGCCTTCGGCGACCATGTGCTTGGGGTGGTGGTAGATGGCCGAGAGGGGTTCGAGACCCAGGCGCAGCCGTGCTGAGACCTGCGATCCACCGATCGCTACGTCTTCGTCTGGAGTGAATACGTCGGTGTACTCGCCGTGTACTGCCATGAACTCTCCGACAGCCACGAAGTCACGGCTGTACAGAGTCGCCCAAAAACTCGCAGCGATCCGCTTGTTGCGTTCCTCGTTGGCGCTCATACGTCTGGGAGATTCAGGTCGAGGTTTGCTTCTTCGAGTCCGCCGTCGATGTCAATGATCTTGCCTGTTATCCAGCCCGCTGCATCGCTAGCGAGATAGAGCACGCCCATCGCGATGTCTTCCGGGGAACCGAGTCGACGCAATGGAGTGCGGGCGATCATCTCCGAATGGAGGGCTTCGTTGGTGAGCACCGTCTCTAGGGCACTCGTTGCAGTCGATCCAACAGCGATGCCATTTACGCGAACCTTCGGCGCTAGGTCTGCCGCCGTCAGTCGAGTCATGTGACTCATAGCGGCCTTCGCGGTCCCGTATGCAACAAAACCTCTATCGCGTAGGCGCCCGATTGCGCTCGAAATATTGACAACAGACCCGCCGCCACGTTCGAGCATTGAAGGAAGCGCTGCCTTAGTCATAACAAAGGCAGTAGTTACGTTGAAGTGGAATGCGCGTTCGAGATAGCCAGCACTTGTAGCCGTGAACGGCCGCGGAGCAGTACCGCCAGCGTTGTTTACGACGATATCGATGCCGCCGAATTCAGCACAGGTTGCGGCGCAGAATGCCTCAATCTGATCAGTCTCAGAGATGTCGGCAGGAAACACGAAGGCTCGTCGGCCGTGTGAGCGCACGGCGTCAGCGACTTCCTCGAGTTCGACTTCTGTGCGGCTACTAATAGCTACGTCGGCGCCAGCCTCTGCGAGCACGCGCGCAGTCGCTGCACCGATACCGCGACCTGCTCCAGTAACAAGTGCAACCTTGCCGTCGACTCTGAACAGTTCCATCACCATTTCAAGCCCCCTAGGTAGAAGGAATCGCAAATTAGCGTCCGAAGTGCGCGACCACCGTAAGTCGCGCTAGGTTCACGCGATGCGCGCAATTCGGTCAATTCTTGTCATCTTGGCTGCAACCGCGGTCGTGGCCCCGCCGACGTCGGCAAACTCGGTTGTTGAGCTTGATCCATGGCTTAGTCGCAACGTGCTCAATGTTGCTCACGCAGGTGGCGACCTCGAAGCTCCGCACTCAACTCTTTTCGCGTTCAAGGAAGCGGTCAAGGCTGGCGCCGACGTGCTTGAGATGGATGTGCGCCTCAGCAGTGATGGCGTCCTTATGGTTCAACATGACGACACGGTGGACCGCACAACTAACGGAACCGGTGCAGTTCGCGACATGACCGCAACGCAACTCCAAGCGCTCGACAATGCCTACTGGTTCGTTCCAAATTGTTGGAGTTGCCACGGCCTCGAAGCTGAGGTCTACGAGTACCGCGGTATTCGCACAGGCGAACGATTGGTGCCCGGTGGATACACGGCGGCGGATTTCGCGATCCCGACGTTGGAGCAAGTAGCGGCAGCGAACAAGTACAGGGTCCTTGATATCGAAATCAAAGACGGCGCCGACGGCATGGCTACGGCTGAGGCTCTCGCGGAATTTGTAACGACTCATGGCAGCCAAGACAGGTTCTTGGTTGCTTCATTTGACGACGCGATCTTGGCGCACTTCAAGTCTCTAGCGCCCCAAATTGCGACTAGTCCTGGCCTCACCGAAGCCATCACTTGGTTCGCTAATCGCGGAGCGATTCCGCATCACAAGGTCTTGCAGGTGCCGCCTGTCTACAGCGGCATCGATGTCGTGACCCAGCAGTTTGTCGATGATGCTCACGCTGATGGCCTTGCAGTCTGGGTCTGGTTCAACGGAACAGAAGATGACCAGCCGTACGAATGGCAAAGGCTGATCGACCTCGGAGTCGACGCGCTACTCACAGGTAAGCCGCGAGCGGCGCAGGACATTCTTGAAGACAACGACGCGGCATTCCGAGCGGCGCCGAGTATCGCAGACAGCTTCGATCTGAGTGGTAGCAGACTCAATGGCGACTATTCGTGTCCTGTTAGCCACGTCGCGCGGTGTCGAAGTGTGGCGGTTCTCATCACGTTCGATCGTGCCGGGGTAGCCCAAATATCTGGAATCGGGCGAGCCTGGGCAGATCGTGGAACCACGCGGACGATCAAGGTCCCATTGTTCAGGTCCGTTCGAGGCGCGACGGGCCTTCTCTTGCTCTATAGCGACAACGACGACACCCACGGGATGGCGACGTTTATCACGATGCTCTAGCTGAAACTCCCCGGAATAAACTGAAACGCTCAGGAATCTCGGGTGCCGGTCGCACCGTATCGGAGGTGCATATCAAACTCGACGACCAGACGGTCTTTCCCATGGCGGCAGACACCCAAATAGACCACTCCGCCTCCCGCGGTGTGCACGTATTGCTCGATCTCTTTGGCTGCACTTCCGCAATCCTCGCCGACGAAATCGGTCTTGCTGCGTTAGCAGTCGAGGCAGCAGAAGCAGCCGGTGCGACGGTGCTTGCAGAGCACCACCATCGCTTTGAGCCACACGGAGTATCGGCTGTATGCATTTTGGCTGAGTCGCACCTTTCGATACACACATGGCCAGAGATCGGCACAGCCACGATCGATGTATATACCTGCGGCGACAAGGCCGATCCTGAGATCGCTTGCAATGTGATTGCAGAGCGTCTGATGCCAAGGAGTTTGCAACGCCAGCGCATCGAACGAGGTTTCCCAAACGAATACGCGTCATGAGCGACGGTCCAACGACCGAAACCGAGACCGCAATCTCGATTCGCGAGAGCATCACGCCATGGGACCGTTACGAGCATGGTGCAACGCAAATTGTGCATCATGCGCGCACGGCATTCCAGGACGTATGTATCGCTGACACTCCTGCATTTGGCCGGATGCTTGTTCTCGACGGCATCGTGCAGTCGAGTCAAAATGACGAGTTCATCTACCACGAAGCGCTCGTTCAACCTGCGATGTTCGCTGCAGGGAATCCTCGCAGCGTTCTGGTTCTAGGTGGCGGCGAGGGAGCGACTTTGCGCGAGGTGTTGCGTTGGCCGAGTGTTGCGCGCGCAGTCATGATCGATATCGACGCGGAACTAGTTGGGCTTGCACGAACCCACCTAGTCGAGTGGCACAAGGGCTGTTTCGAAGATGCTCGTGCCGAAGTGCTGTTCACCGACGCGGTCGCGTTTCTCGAAGAAACCCACGAACGATTTGACGTCGTGATATCGGACATGACCGATCCGGTAGAAGACGGACCCTCAACATTTTGTTTCACACAAGAGTTCTTTGCTTCGATAAGAGGCGTTCTGAACCCTGGCGGTGTGCTTGCTGTGCAGGCAGGGCCTTGGTCGCCCGTAGAAATCGGGCTACACGCTCGCGTCGTTCGAACAATGCGGTCTGTGTTTAGCGAAGCGCTCTCATATCCGTGTAATGCTCCCGTTTATGGGCGGTCGCTCGGTTTTGTAGTGGCGAGCGACACGCCGGTACTTGACCGGGTGGCAGCAACCACCGTGCCCGACGAGGTTGTCGCGGCGTTGCGTGCCGTGCCACCTCTAGTAGCGGCCGGCCTGCTAGCCAAGACTCCATTCGTAGAGCGCGCGATCGATTCAGACGATCGGCTATATACAGATGAGACTCCGCCAGCCACCCATGGTGCCGCTGGATGGGAATCCTAGAAGAGCACTATTTCGGCGGGAACCGGACAGCCCCGTCGATGCGGATTGTCTCGCCATTCAAGTACGGGTTCTCGACAATCTGTTGCACGAGTTGCGCGAACTCGTCTGGGCGGCCCATCCGATTCGGGAAGGGAACGATGGACGAAAGTCCTGCCTTCATTTCATCTGGCACGAACCCGAAGATCGGCGTCTCGAAACTGCCTGGGGCGATGGTCATGACGCGAATTCCGACGACGCCGAGGTCGCGTGCCATCGGCAATGTCATGCCAACGATTCCACCTTTGCTCGACGAGTACGCGACCTGTCCGATCTGGCCGTCGAATGCAGCGATCGAGGCGGTGTTTACGATTACGCCACGTTCGCCGTCGGCATTGGGTTCGTTCTTGCTCATGACTGAAGCTGCGCGCGAAGCAACGTTGAAGGTACCGATGAGGTTGAGTTTGATGACCCACTCATAGGTGGCAAGGTCGTGTGGCTCGCCGTTCTTGCTAATCGTGCGCCCTGCCATGCCTGAACCTGCGCAGTTGACCGTGATGCGCACCGAGCCAAGCTCACTAGCGGCGACTAGCGCAGCGCCAACGGACTCACCGGAGGTCACGTCGGTCTCGACGAATAACGCCCGTGTGCCGAGTTCGGCTTCGATCGCTTTGCCACGATCAGCGTTTTTGTCTGCGAGCACAACAGCAGCGCCTTGTGCGTGCAAACGCCTCGCTGTCGCTTCGCCTAGCCCTGAGGCCCCACCTGTGATGAACGCAACTGCATCTTTGATCTCCATGAGGCCCGAAGTTATACGGCTGGCGGCCAGGCGTTCCGAACGGCTAAGAATCGACTCCATGACAACAACTTTTGAGAATCTCAGTGAGCTAAGCAACGCAATAGGAACAGACCTCGGACCGACCGAGTGGCTGACTGTCACTCAGGCCATGATCGATGGCTTCGCCGCAGCGACCGGCGACGATCAATGGATCCATGTCGACGTCGAGGCAGCGAAGGCAGGTCCGTTCGGCGCGACCATTGCCCACGGCTATCTCACGATGAGTCTCTGCGCCCCGTTCCTTGCCCAACTCGCGCTGGTGCGCGGCATCTCGATGGGGCTCAATTACGGCGTGAACAAGGCTCGCTTCATTACTCCGGTTCGTAGCGGGTCACAAGTTCGCGCGACAGGCAAAGTAACTGAGGTGACCGAAGTGCCGGGCGGAGTGCAGGCAGTAGTGACCATCACCGTGAACATCATGGGTGAGGACAAGCCGGCAGCAGTGATAGAGACGGTCAGCCGCTATTTGGCTTGAGCAATTGGTCTAGCCGTGAACATCGATTATGCCCACGCTCTCTCCTAGAGTCGATCGGGCATGGTAGCCACTAGCAAAACCGGATACGACGCCGAACACATCCAGGTTCTCGACGGTCTGTTCGCGGTTCGTAAACGCCCCGGCATGTACATCGGCTCGACCGGACCGCAGGGGCTTCACCACCTCGTTTGGGAAGTCGTAGACAACTCCGTCGACGAAGCGATGGCCGGATATTGCACGCGCATCGACGTTGTGTTGCAAGCCGATGGTGGTTGTCGTGTCGTCGACAACGGTCGCGGCATCCCGGTCGACAAGCACCCAAAATTCAAGGACAAGTCGGCGGCCGAAGTCGTTCTGACAGTTCTGCACGCCGGTGGAAAGTTCGGCGACGGTGGCTACAAAGTCTCCGGTGGCCTTCATGGAGTTGGTGTAAGCGTCGTGAATGCGCTGTCATCGAGACTCGAACTAGAAGTTCGCCGTGAAGGCAATGTTTACAAACAGAGTTATGCCGCAGTGAAAAAGGGTGCAGTCGTGCAACCCGGAACGCCACTCGGGCCATTGACCAAGGTTGGTAAATCTGGCCGAGCAGGGAACGGCACCACAATTGCTTTCTGGCCCGATCCAGAAGTATTTGAGGAAATCGATTTTCGTGCGACGACAATCATGGAACGCTTGCAGGTGACAGCGTTCTTGAACAAGGGTCTACAGATCGACTTCCGTGACGAGCGTCCTGGCCACGAACAAGCGGCGACGTTCTGTTTTTCCGGAGGCATCGCCGACTTTGTGCGGCACTTGAATCAGTCAAAGGAACCGCTCTTCAAAGACGTCGGGTCGTTCAACGCAACAGAAGACGACGGCGAAGTCGAAGTCGCTTGGCAATGGAACACCGGATATCACGAAGGACTGCACACGTTCGCTAACGGCATCAGCACAACGGACGGAGGAATGCACGCAGAAGGCTTTAAGCGTGCGCTTACGAACGCCGTCAACCGTTACGCCAAGGACAGGAATCTGCTGAAAGGCAAGGACGCATCGATCCAGGGTGATGACGCTCGCGAAGGACTTACCGCAATTGTGTCGGTGCGATTGCGCGAACCGCAATTTGAAGGTCAGACGAAGACGAAGTTAGGTAACACCGAAATTCGGTCACTCGTAGAACGACTCACGTACGAGCGGTTCGGGCGCTGGCTAGAAGAACATCCAACACCAGCGAAGGCGATAGTCGCAAAGGCCGCATCTGCCGCACGCGCTCGTAACGCGGCAAAACAGGTACGTGACCTGACCCGCAGGAAGTCTGCGCTTGAAGGTGTCGGTATGCCAGACAAACTCGCGGACTGTTCTGAGCGCGCCGCTAGCGGAACAGAACTTTTTATTGTCGAAGGCAACTCTGCTGGTGGTTCAGCGCGCGATGCGCGCGACCCGCGCACACAAGCAATTTTGCCATTGCGGGGCAAGGTCTTGAATGTCGAGCGCGCTTCGCTCGACAAGATCCTTGCGAACGCAGAGATCCAATCGTTGGTCGCTGCAATTGGCGGCGGTATCGGCCATGACTTCGACGTCGAGAAGGTCCGGTACGAGCGCATCGTGATTCTTAGCGACGCCGATGTCGATGGTGGCCATATCCGCACTCTGCTAATTACATTCTTCTACCGCCAGATGACAGCGCTTGTAGATGCAGGACGCTTATTTGTTGCACAGCCACCATTGTTCTCGACGCTTGTTGGCGGCACTAAGACATACATCCACGATGTTGCCGCCAGAGAGCGACTGATCGCAGCTAACCCGAATCGCAACTTGGTGTTTGCTCGTTTCAAGGGTCTCGGCGAAATGGACTACCCAGAGTTGCGCGAGACCTGCATGGATCCAACAACGCGTTCACTTGTGCGGATAGACGTTGACCAAGCAGCGATCTGCGATGCGATCTTGGGCAAGTTGATGGGTGACGATGTCGATGCTCGCAAGACCTGGATTCAAGAGAACGCTAAGGATGTTCGGTTCCTAGACATCTAGGCCCTGCGAGCAACGAAACGAGTCAGCGCCAGTTGTGCGCTGCGAGAACCCCGATGGGGCTAGCGATCGCTCCGACTGCGGCGATTGACGCCGTAGCCACAAGCAATTTGAGACTGGTAAGTCGACGCATGGCAATACCTCACATTTGGGTGAATGGCCAAGACGCCGGTTTCGCCACTGGCTCCTCGCTGACCTAGGCGACCAATAATGGTCAGCGGATCGTTGCCTCGTCCGGGGAACCGTTTTCTGTTGGGTTCCGGAATCAGTAACGACAACCACTCAGCGTGACTTGAGTGAATGTGGCATTCGCGAGGCAGAACTACGCAAACGCCCTAGATTGCTCTAATGCAAATGGGTGATGCGGGGATCAAACCAGGCCTTGACCTCGGCATCGATTTCCAGTTCCGCTCGAAGGTCGTTTGCCGCGATTCTGTATAGCTCAGCGTCAGGTCCACCACGCTCAGAGAGAATTAGCGCGACAAGCGCACGTTGGAAAGTCCAGATGGCTGGAAAAAGTGGCTCGATTAGTTGGCGCTTCGCCCAGGCAACGGGCGGATCGCAGTCGGCTGGCCCAAGGGCAGAGAACAGAGCGCCACAGAACGTTGGTCCGTAGCCCTGGTGGGTGTTGCCGGTTGAGACGAGGTATGCATGTCTATCCCTCATAAGGAGGTCGCCAGCATCGCGGTCGCCAATTAGATATTTGAGCATCGCGAGTTCATTGTTGAACGCTGTGGTCTCGGGGATAGCGAGTCCGTCCGGGGTCGCAAACGGAGGTCCTCCAAGTAGCGCAATGTGGAGAAAGTTCAAGACCTCGAACAAGAGAGGCAAAGGGCGCTGTTTGTGAAATTCTGCAATCGTCCTCTGCATGTCTGAAAGCCGACCGGCGTACGCATAGGCACACAACGCCATGTGCTGATCTGAGAACGATGCGTCTGCGATCGCGTCGATACCGCGTACGTGTAACGCGAGGCGATCGCCGAGGGCATGATCTGGCTGTGCGACAGCGGTTCGCGACAGGTCAGTAATCAGAGCGAAGTAAGCCTGCTCATGGACCGAGAGTCCCGGTGCGCCGATGTACTCAAGGGCGTGGAGCATCGTGTCTGGACGTTCGGCATCCCATGAAACCTCGACAAGGCGCCGAGCGACGCGTGCAACCGTTGCTAAGTCGGCCGACTCAAGTGAAATCTGAAAAGCTTCTAGCTGGATGGCGTGCGCAGTGACGGGGTCCTCGACAGCGATTGAGTCGACTAGTGCGCTCGCAGCGAGGTCGATCAATCCGTTGCGGTCGCCGAGCGATTGCATTTCTTGCAATACGGATCGCGCTCTTTCGACGACCTTGGAGGAATCGCCAACCGTGTGGGCGAGCATGGTGAGAACGTTGATCGCCTCGACGTCGATACGTGTAGCTAAGAGTGGTTGCCCTGCGTGGCGTGCATCGGCCGAAGCTGCGTCTAATTCGGCTAGTGCCTCGACGAGGCAACCGCGTTCACGCAGCGCTGTAGCAAGGGCGCGGGAATTTAGCGCCCGGTCGATAGGACGGTCGGCGAACAGATCGCGTGCGCGAGTGCCGAGGCCGACCGCAGTTTCGTAGTCTCCAACACCAACGAGGCTCAACGCTCCTACGGCGAGAGCCTTAGCTCCAATCAGGTCAGCACGATCCAAATGTTGCGCGACTAGGTCGAGCGCGTCTGCGAACTCGCCGCAGCGCGCCTTGACCTCAGCATCAAGGACATCAGTGTGTGCTACGTCGAGCCCGGTCGAACGGATCGCAGCTACCCATTTGTCTGCGCGTGCTACGGCGTGGGAATCGAGTGCGTCGCCGACAGCGACAGCGGCTTGACGGGCGAGGATTTGGGTAACCGAAAGTTCTCCGAGGCTGTAGGCAGCCGAAGCGTGACGGGCAACGTACTCTGCGGCGATGTCATTGCGGGCGTCGAATGTTCGCGCGATCTGCGCGTGCAAAAGCGAGCGGCGTTGGTCGGCGATTTGGCTGTAAGCAACTTCGCGAAGCATTGGGTGTGACCATTCGAACTCGGTTGTGGCTCCGAGCGTCGACCGAAGCTTCGGTCGTGCGTACCCGGCTCTTACTAACTGTGGAACAGCGCTCGCGAAGTCGGTCCCTAAAGCTTCTGGCCAGAAGTCGTGGCCGCAAACGGATGCGAGAGCAATGGCCTTGCTGACAGTTGGCGAGGCGGCGGCGAGCCTGTCGCGAATTACGTCGGTCAAATCTTGCGCGTTGTCGAGAGATAATCCTGCGCGTAAAGCGTGCGCCACTTCGAGTGCAAATAGCGGGTTTCCGTTGGCTAAGGCGACGGCTGATTCTGCGTGTGCTTTACCGCAAATGTCGATTACGCATGCGCGTACCGAATCGTCATCGAGCGAACCGAGCGCGAACGTCTCGGCGCCAAGGTCGTCTGTGTCAATGAAACCTGGGCGTGCCGCTAGAAACAGGGCGCCCGCAGTTCCGGGACGAAAGCTGAGCAGGCCTATGAGGTCAAGTAAATCGCCGTTAGCTAGGTGGAGATCGTCGATGAAAACGACGGTTGGCTGGAGCGCAAGGCATTCCGCGAAGGCGTCGGCGACATCGCCGAGCGCGAATTCGTGTGGGTTGCGAGAATCGCGTGCGTTTCCTAACGCGTTCTTTAGCACCGCCGCAGTTGCTGGGCGCAGGCGCGGATCTTGAATGTCGCCCTCGATGACTCGCCACAGAACTCGTATGTCGTTGTGGACGTCGGTGCAGCGAGTCGTGCGGCTACGAAACCCGCCTCGGCGAGCCATCCCTAGAGCAGTTTCGATTAGCCAAGACTTGCCAACGCCAGCGGGCGCGACGACGAGAATCGATCCGAGTTCGTTGGCGGCACTACAGGTGTCTCGAAAGTGCGACAGACGGCCAAGTTCACCCGACCGACCGGCTGTACTGATAGTCGCGAGGGATTCGGCACGTACAAGATCAATGACTGTCGGCGCTTCGCGAATGGGAGCCGAGGCGCCGACAGCGAGAGAGTGAAGTGCAACGGCCACGGCATCGGAGCTTGGCCGATCCTCTGACGATTCGGCACAACACGCCGTTGTTAGTTCGAGTATTGGAGCAGCAACGGTTCTTTGGCGCTCACTTGTCAACTCATCAACGGAGCGAACTCCGGTTACTGCCTCTAACAAAGTTATGCCGAGACCAAAGACATCGATCGAAGGAGCAATCGCAGTGTCGCCTGGCGTGAACCCGGCCGTACGCGCGATTGCTGGTGCGCCTGTGGACGTAAAGCCGTCCCAGGTTTGCCCTGCTATCGCAGCGTGTCCGAAGTCGATGAGCGTCGGGCCGTCAACAGTCAAGAGGATGTTGGAAGGGTTGACATCGCGGTGGACTACCCCTATGGCATGAGCATTGGCGAGACTTTCGGCGATGGGTGCGAGCGCGGCAGCGGCTTCGGGAACGCCGAGAAGGCCATCGTCGAGTAGCTGGGCAAGAGTTCCCGCTTCATGAAGCGCGGTTGCCAGCCATGCATCCCCGCCACTTGAGTCGGCATCGAAGCGATGGACGACGTTTGGGTGGCGGACCAGATCGAGGGCGAGGGACTCATGAGCGAGGCGCGCTACAGCGAATAAATCTGATCGGTTACGTGGCAACTTGAGTGCCACGACGATGCCATCGCCGCTTGCACGCCACACCTCTGTGTCTGCGCCGCCGCCGAGGAATGACTCGAGGACAAAGGGACCCACTTGGGCACCTGGCGCGAGCGCAGTGTCGGAGTAGCGCGTGGCAACAGGGTCCATAACGGTCATAGTCTCCCATGTCGGCGGTCAAGTTGTGTGCTCCGAATAGAGTCAATTCATATGGCTCGCCTTGTTGGTGCCGCCTTGGGCGACTCCGGAATCGATCTTGAAGGTCCGTTGGTGCGGATCGGGCGTAGCCCAGACAATGAGATTTCGCTCAACGAAGAAGCGATAAGCAGGGCACATCTCAGACTCGAATATGAGGCAGGCGTGTGGCGAGCCGTCGATCTCGAAAGCACTAATGGAAGCGAACTCGACGGTATTCGGCTTCGTCCGTGGCAGCCGCAGCCACTGTCGCACGGAGCGGTCCTCGTGCTATCGGGAACGCTCCGGTTCGATTTTCTACTTGGGGAGCATGAGCGCGCAGGCGGAGTGGCTGCGACTGTGAGAGTCGCTGACGCCAAGGCTGTGCGCCTCACACCAGCGGAGACCGAGGTTCTTGAACTGTTATTTGTTCATTACGACGAGGGTCGGCCAGCGCCCCGCATCGCGACTATCGCAGAGGTTGCCGAGCGACGCTTCACTAGTGCGGCGGCGGTGAAGATGGCCCTTCAACAGTTGTACGACAAGTTCGACTTAGTTGGTGATGAGCGCAACAAGGACCAACTTGCCATTCGTGCCCAAGAATGGCGCACCACTCGAATTCGAGGCTGAGATCTTGCGCCAAAACAAAACGGATCTCGCTAGTGCGGGAGCACCGGCGAGATCCGCGATGTTGCGTATTGCCTGAGCGATCAGTTACTGATCAGCTCCAGCGACGTCCCTTGCCATTCATGTTGGCCCCCCCTTTCGGTTGCCCACTAGCCCAGTTGCTTACTCGTCAGTTTTGACGATCTGAGAAGAGTTTGTAATGGCCGCGGGGGACAGTGTTTCCTTACCTATAAAGCCTTATGCGGATTGGGTATTGACTACCAAGTTTCGAGCCGAGGCCCCGACTAGGACGACAGCGCCGAGACCGAAGCCGACGAGTGCCGTTGTGAGGGACGTAGCTGTAGTTAGCACCCCGAAGAACGCTGCGCCTAGCGGGCCAGCCCCGAACAGGGCGAGCAGAAAGACCGAAGTCACTCTGCCAGCGAGATGTGTCGGCATTGCACGCTGGCGCAGAGTTTGGGCTCCGATTGACGCGATTGCTGAACCGAAGAACAAGACGGTGTCGAAGATTGCCCACGAGGTGAGGGTCCCGCTAGCCGCTGCGGCGAAGGCAAAAGCTGCGCAGATCAGAATATCGATGATGATTACTGGTCCGGCCCGATGGCGCGCGTAGATCGCGGGTGCCGCCAAAGCGCCGCCGATACCGCCGATCGCAGCGAGCGTAAGGACAAGTCCGTACTGAAGATTTGTCGCGCCTAACTCTGTCCTGATGTACAACACGGCGATGGCTTCGAGACCCGTCGCCAAGAAGTTGTATCCCGCGCCGACGATTGCGAGGGTGCGCAACAACGGGTGAGTACGCACGAACTGCAATCCCTCACGGATTTGATTGCGCATCGAGTCTCGTTTGGGCTCCTGTAGCGAGTCCTCGACCGGCGGATTGTCGGACTCTCGCTCACTGCCTGACACGTCGCGGATCGTGAGCACCATCGAGGCGGCGAACACGAATGAACCGGCGTCAATCAGGAAAGGCGCTGCAGCCGCAGCTGCAAATAGCCACGCGCCGATCGCAGGACCACTCAGTTCGTTTGCGACAGTGACAGACAGATGGAGTCGGCTGTTCGCCTTTTCGAGCGACTCATCCGCCACAATCATCGGAATCAGGGCGCCGGATGCAGAGTCGAACAGCACCTCGCCGATACCGAGTCCCAGAGCAACGACGTAAAGGACCCAGATCGGCACGTCGCTAACCATCACGGCGAAACCGAGCCCAGCTATCACCGCGGCCCGTCCGAAGTCGACGAAGGCCATGAGGCGCCTACGGTCTGTGCGGTCGGCAATCACTCCAGCCGACAGTCCGAACACAAGCCAAGGCACCCCGCGACAGATTGTTAGGCCCGCAACCAATAGAGGCGAGGTTGTGACGCTGATCGCGAGTAATGGGAGTGCTGCGACCAATAGGCCATCGCCGACGTTTGAGACCGTTGATGCCGTCCACAGTTGCCAGAAGCTCTTGCTGAGCGTTCGAACGGGCGAAACGGCTGTCGCTTTTGACACGGACGTGCACGTTACAGGCGCATCGCGTAGCTACTCTCGACCTCATGGCGCGACGCAAGACAACTAGTAATAGCGAGACACTGTTTGAGAATCCTGCGATCCCTCGGACACTTGCCGAAGAAGTCGAGTCGGCCTTCCTTGATTACTCGATGAGCGTCATCGTGAGCAGGGCGCTGCCAGACGTTCGCGATGGCCTGAAGCCCGTGCACCGCAGAATCTTGTGGGCGATGCATGATGCGGGGCTGCGGCCCGACCGGCCGTTTGTGAAGAGCGCAAGAGTCATCGGCGATGTGATGGCCAACTACCACCCGCACGGTGATAGCGCGATCTACGACGCACTCGTTCGCATGGGTCAAGATTTTTCGTTGTCTCACACACTCGTCGACAAGCACGGCAACTTCGGGTCGCCATCTGATCCGCCTGCGGCGAGTCGGTACACCGAGTGCCGCCTAGCAGTGCTAGCAACAGAACTGCTTGCTGCTATCGACGAAGGAACCGTCGATTTCGACCCTAATTACGACGCGAGCCGTGACGAACCAGTCGTGTTGCCGGGACGGTTTCCGAACCTTCTTGTGAATGGCGGCCAAGGGATCGCAGTCGGTATGGCAACGAATATTCCGCCACACAACCTTGCTGAAGTCTGCGACGCCGCACTCAGCTTGATCGCGAATCCTGAGGCCACAATTAGCGATCTCATGAAGAAGGTCAAGGGTCCTGATTTTCCGACGGGTGCCCTGATTATGGGTGACGACGCAATCAAGGACGCCTACAAGACAGGTCGCGGCACCTTACGGCTGCGTGCCGTAACAGAGATTGAGCAGACACGTCGGGGCAAAGCGATCGTGATTAGCGAGATCCCTTATCAGACGAGCGTCGATGCGATAGCGGGGCGGCTCGCCGAAGCTGTAGAGAGCGGCAAGATCGAAGGCATTCGCGATATCCGCAACGAGAGCGGCCAAGGCAAGACGCGGCTCGTTGTTGAATTGCGACCCGATGTGAACGAGCAGGTCGTACTCAAGAACGTCTTCAAGCACACGCCAGCGCAAACGACGTTCGGCATCAACATGGTGGCACTCGTCGATGGTGTACCTAGAACTCTCAACTTGTTGCAGGCGTTGCAGCACTGGGTCGACCACCAGTCCGAGGTAGTCACGCGTCGAACGCGATTCCGTCTCGATAAGGCTGAGGCACGCTTGCACATTGTCGATGGGCTAGTTCGCGCTATCGATGTCTTGGATGCGATCATCAAGAAGATTCGCGCTTCGAAAGACCGGTCGGAGGCGAGGGCTGCTCTCATGGCTCAGCCTTTTGAGTTCAGCGAAATTCAGGCGAACCACATTCTCGATCTCGCACTCGGTCGGCTCACTCAACTCGGTAGAGAAGAACTCTTGGCCGAGCAGGCAGAACTCAAGGCGACGATCGCTGGGCTCCGCAAGATTCTCGGTAGTCGCGAAGTTCTGATGGGCGTAATTCGCGATGAACTCAAGACGATTCGTGATGCTCATGCCATGCAGCGGCGTACGCAGGTTGTCAAGGACGACACAGGCGAGATCAGCGTCGCTGAACTCGTCGATGATGAGCCACTCGTCGTGAGCGTGACAGCGCGTGGTTACATTCAGGCCAAGTCGGCACGTGGTCGCGGGAGCAAACTCGTTACTCCAGGCGACAAGGACGCAGTCGCTGTTGCCGTAGAGACATTCGCACTTGCTTCGATGCTGTTTTTCACTGATCGTGGACGGGTTTATCGTGCCGCATGTCATGACCTGCCGAAACAGAGACTCACTGCGGCGCAAAATCTGTTTCAGATGGTCGAACGCGAAACCGTGATAGCTGCCTTGTCTACCGATCTCATTGACGAGCATGCAAATATCGTTTTTGTGACGGCTGCTGGTCAGATCAAGCGCACGCCATTTAGTGAACTCGCTGACATCTCGAATCGCAAAGACGGCGTCGCTGCCATGAAGGTTGATGACTCTGACAGAGTTGTAGCGGCATACGCAGGCTGGGATGACTTCGAGTGTCTCGTGGTGACGGCTGGCGGACAGGGCATCCGTTTTGCGGAGTCCGAAGTACGTCCGGTTTCGAGAAGTGCTGGCGGCATGCGCGCGATCAAGCTCAAGTCTCAGGACGGCGTTGTTGGCGCGTGCGCGGTAGCTCATGAGGAAGTTGTCGTGCTGTGCACAGAAGCGGGATACGCCAAGCGGGTTCGTGTCGATGAGATTCCTGTGCAAGCCCGCGGCGGTTCGGGTGTGCGGGTCTCGAAGCAGGAGCGGGGCCGTGGTGCGCTCGTTGCGATAACTCCGTTGTCGAAGCAGGTCGCGTTTGTCACGGCAGATGCGTGCATCGTGGTCGCCGACACCGAAATCAAACTTCAACCGCGCGACGGCGCGGGTTACAAGGTGCCGGGCTTGGCGGATAACGCCGAGATACGCATCGTGACCGGAGTTGCGGATTACTCAGACGAGGGTTAGCGCAGCGGTCGTTCGAAGCTCGACCGCTGGTTAGTTGTTGTTGCTGACGACCGTCCGAAGTGGAATTTCTGTGAGTGTCGTACCTGTTGAGGTCACTGCACTGAGGGTGCGTTCTGCAGAGCGCACGTACTCGTTGCGCGCTGCATCAGAATTTCTTGGGTTCTGCGCGGCCACGCTCACAGGGATGATCGTGTAGGTCTCGCGCTCAACGAGTGTTGGCGTGTAATCGACATGGGTGACTTCAAAACCGCTGTCAGTTTCTTCGACTCGAATTCGGACGATGATGCCGTCCTGAGATTCGGCGGGACAGCACTCGGTGAGTCTTTGATTCGACAAGAAATTGCCGAGGCCAAACACCACCCACTTGCCGTTGCGCTTCTCGATCGCTTGCACGACGTGAGCGTGGTGGCCGACTACGACATCGACCGCATCGATGGCCGTAATCGCGTCGGCTAGATCGATCTGAGTGCGACTTGAAGCGAGTTGAAACTCGTTGCCCCAATGCACGCTCACGATTACGAAGTCGGCACCATCTTGTCGCGCCCGCTTGGCATCTGCTTTGATTTCAGCGACGCGATCCATGGTCGCGAGGTTGATCATCCAAGGATCGCTTGGATGACCGCCATTAAGGAACGATGTGTAGGCAAGGTGCGCGACCTTGACGCCACTTACTCCGTACATTCGCGTCTTCTTTGCTTCATTGTTTGAACGCGCTGTCCCAGCGTGTCCGAGGCCAATCTTGTCGAAATGATCGAGAGTCGCGATAACGCCAGAGTCGCCGTTGTCGTAGCTGTGGTTGCTTGCTGTCGAACACCCATCAAAGCCAGCCTCTGAGATTGCGGCCGCGATCTCAGGAGCAGCGGAAAAGTTTGGATAGCCAGAGAGATTGTTGCCGTCTGGTGAGAGCGTGGTTTCCAAGTGGCACAGCGCAAGATCAGCGGCTGTCAGCAGGTGCTTCACACGGCTAAACATTGGTCGAAAGTCACGCACACCACTGCCGCTTTCGGCTGCGTAACTAGCGGCGCGATCGTTGAGCGGCATGTGCAACAAGATGTCGCCGCTCACGACGATACTGAATCGCTTCGTTTTGGGAACGGTGGTCGTTGTGGCGATGCTGACTGTCGTTGTTGCAACCGACGCAGAGGTCGCGGTGTTGCCTACCGCTTCTCGCTCCGGATCTTGCTTCGACAGAACCGAAAAACCGGCAACGGACCCGGTTGCTACTAGTACCGCTACCGTTAGTTGGACCCGGCTACGCCTTCGACCTCGAGCAAGGTTCGTTGCGCGACGACCAGGAATCACTCGCTTGTTTTACCAGGTCCGCGGAAGCCATTGAGGCACTCCGACTTAGATCGCGGGGAGTCGCTTCCTAACATGCGAGCCGAATGGAAATTGTCGCAAAACCAGCCGAACTACTTGCTCTCCACAGCGTGACAACTGAATTGTTTTCTACGTTGCAGGAATGGTTCACGGTGCCTACATCGGTCACGATCGACCTAGCCGCTATCGACAGCGACGAAGCGATTCGCGAAATGACCGACCCCATCATGATCATGGCGTTCGCGATGCGAAAATTGCAGGCTCTCAACTTGTTGGCGCGCCCTGGGGTCCGAACGAGTACGGACACGGTTGTAGCGATGGTGCAAGACATCACGCGTGCGCTCCTTCAAGCACCAACAATGCGGTTACGGCTAGCTGCTGAGACAACGGACTGGGATGCTGCGTTCGCAGGACTTGACGACACAGACGACGTCTCTCATATCGAGCAGACCGAAGGTCCGGCTGTCGATGATGCCGATCCCGCGACAGAACGATTCAATGAACTACACGAGCAACTGCATGTTGCGATGTACGCAGTTGTTGAAGCATCCGATGGCGAAATCAAGTACTTGGAGTAGGGACAATGGCAGACGAAGTTCTCATCGAAATCGAAAACCGTGTGGCGACAATCACACTGAACCGACCATCGCAACGCAACGCTCTCAATTCTGCCATCCGGAAGCAATTGCCTAAGGCGATTACAGCACTCGACGCCGATGATTCAGTCGATGTAATGATTCTCACCGGAGCCGACCCGGCCTTTTCCGCTGGCGTTGACCTTAAGGAGTTCGGTGCAGCTAAGCCGGGCGCGGCGTTTGCTGACCTGTCCGATCCGAGTGTGCGCCGCGACGACGGCAGGATGAGATACCGCGGAGCATTACCACCACGCGAGAAACTTCTGATTGGCGCCGTTAACGGTGTTGCCGTCACAGGTGGTTTTGAGATTGCTCTGAACTGCGATTTTCTAATTGCGAGCGACCGCGCTCGTTTTGCCGATACGCACGCCCGTGTCGGAGTCATGCCTGGGTGGGGACTGACCGTTCTTCTCGCCTCGCGTATCGGCGTGACTCGCGCTCGACAAATGAGTGTCACAGGCAACTACATCGATGCTGCGATGGCGCTCGACTGGGGTCTCGTAAACGAGGTCGTCGCGCACGATGACCTACTCAACCGTTGCCGAGAGATAGCTAATGACTCCATCTCTATAGACCAGCGCGCCGTTCGGAGAATGCTGAAGACCTAAGCAGAGGTTTCCGATACGACAGTCGCAGAAGGCTGGGCGCTAGAAGACGCGGCGAGCCTCGCTTGGCAAGGATCTGGGTATGACCCGGCCGAAATCGAAGCCAAGCGCCAGGGAATCGTCGATAGAGGTCGAAACCAACTCGCCTGACAGGTCTCGATAGTTCGAAGGTCCTATTTCGCACACGGAATTCATGATGCACGATGTGTGCGTGAAACGACTTGGGACCAGCATCTTGGGATTTCTGCTCGTGGTTGCGTCGCCTTCGGTGGCTAGCGCGGCGGCAGACACGGCTGAGCCAGTGACTGCTGGTGTCCAGACAGCGGAGTTGGTAGTCGTCGGCACTCTTCTTGGCGCTGGCGGAGCATTGCTGATGTTTGTCGACCGCATGCAACATGGTCACATGCGACACTGGCACTTGCGTCGTCGACGCAGCTAGGCGCTAGCTCAGTTGATGATCTGTGACCGGACTTCTACGACCTTGTAACTGTGCTCTGCGATGATTATCGCTTCACCGAGACTAGTGGTTGTGGTTGGAATGCCCGGACCGCTCACCCTGACGCTCGCGACCCACAGCGAACCGACTTCGATCGTGTAGGTGCCTTTTTTCTGGTACTTGCGCGTCGCTGCAGGAACGCTTGAGGTACCTGACGTCGTGGTGTTTTGCACGCCGGAGCCGTCTCCGAACTTGAAGCGATACCCGGTGCGGATTGCATATCCAGTAGTCGTGTACCCGCGAACGGTTGCTGTAACTGTCACGATGTCTGGGCCGATCGCCCAAAGCCGGGTGTGCAATCCGGTGATCCCTACGCCTTTCGGATTTAGGCCGATAGTTGGTGCTGGAATCTGAGCGGACTCCCACATTTCGCCGAAAGTCGGTGGAGTCGGTGGAGTGGGCGGCAACGCCGATGCGGGGACATCCTCTGGAATGAGTGGCTCACAGCGTTTGCTGCTGCGGACTACCTCGCCGCTTTGCGTGTCGATCGTGTCGACCGTGTATTGGTGACCGAGCGCAGGTTGCGCACCGTTGATTTCGATGATGCAGTAAACCGTTGAACCGCCGGGGAAAAGTCCTCCTGCTGTTTCGTCGAGGGTTACGCGCATGCGCCAGCGGCGCGGACCGTCTGGGTCGCCTGAGGCGAAGGCACTGCCGTCAGTGTGGTTTGTTGCCCAGACACTGATGCGAGCAGTGTCGGTCTCGAATGTGCCGTCGCCTGTACCGTGATCGGCGGCGGCCACAGTCGGAGCAGAGCATGCAAGCGCGATCGTCGCGACGGCAAGAGATTTCAGGAACACGAATCTGACCTCCCCACAAGGTTTCTTGTTTTCGGGAGATTAGTCCTATTTAGGACGTTTTAGCTAGGAAAATTATTGGACCGACTCCCAGTGCTAATAGTCGCGGTAGAGGTCGCGAAGCACTTGTTTTTGAACCTTGCCCGTGGCGTTCTTCGGTAATTCGACACGGATCTCAAGTCGTTTGGGCTTCTTGAAGCCTGCGAGCCGCCCAGCTACGAAGGTTGCGAGTTCTTCGAGTGCAGGGGGTTCGTTTACATCGCATGGGACGACGACGGCACAAATGTTTTCGCCCCAGACCGGGTCGGGCACACCGACTACTGCGACCTCTTTGACGGCGGGATGGTCCTCTAGAGCGCGTTCCACCTCGCGGGATGCGACATTTTCGCCACCCGTGACGATGACATCCTTCTTTCGGTCAACGATGCTCAACAGTCCATCGTCGTCGATTCTGCCAAGGTCTCCGGTCTGGAACCAGCCGTCGACGCCGAACGATGCGCTCGTAGCTTCGGCATTGCCCCAATATCCGGCGCAAACCTGGTTGCCGCGAACTTCGACCTCGCCAACCTCGCCTGCAGGTGCTTCCGCGCCGGATGCATCGACGACCCTAAGTTCGACCAATGGGCCTGAACGGCCTGCTGCACCAAGCAGTCGGGAATCGCCATTCGCTGCCAACCGATGGTCTTCGCCATTCATGAACGCTGCGTTGCCGGACAGTTCTGTCATCCCGTAGCCCTGCGATAGATCGACACCGAGTCTTTCGATCGCTCGTACGAGCAACGGTGTAGGAATCGCGCTAGCTCCGTAGCCGAGGGTGCGAATCGAAGACAGGTCGGCAGTTGCATCTTGCAGAGAGTCCAGCCAACTCGCGATCATCGTCGGGGCGAGCGACAATGTCGTTGCTTGCTCAGAGGCGATCAGCGTTGTGAACAGTTGGGGATCGAAGCGTGGAAGCAACACGACGGTACGAAGGTTGGCGTGAAACGCGATGACGTTGTAAACCGCGATATGACACATCGGAAACGGCGTGATTAGAACATCGCCGCTTGCTATTGGGCGACACGCTGCGAGATTGTCGATTGCGGAACCAAGGGAGCGATGCGTAATCATCGCCAATTTCGGAGTGCCCGTTGTGCCAGACGTTGCGATCAGCCAGACGACATCGGTCTCAGACAACGCTGGAGACTCAAAGTCGGCTACAGCCGTTGGTACAAATTCGTCCATGTTTATAACAGTTTCAACGACTGTTTCATCGAGTCGAGATGTCAGGCGGTCGAGAAATTGGCTTTGCGCAACAAGGGTTGTCGCGCCCGACAATTGCAAGAGTTCGATCCACTCGCTCGGATGAAACCTGTAGTTGAGTGGGACGGCGATGGCGCCTGCGCGACTAGTGCCGTACAGAACTTCGACGAACTCGACACAATTCTCAGCGAGGATCGCGATTCGATCGCCGGGACTGCCGCTCGACAATAGGTGCCCAGCCCATGCATCAGCTCGCTCGTCAAGCTCAGAAAAGCTGAGCGTTTTCGAGTTGCATGTGACGGCTGTTACCCCATGCGCGTTGGTAGCCGCGGCCGTGAGGATTTCGCCCAGCAACATCTCGTTGACCGCTAGGTCGCGGAAGTAAAAGCGTTCGCGGCTAACTCGACGAGTTCGGCTTGTTCAGCATCATCGAGCACCAGGAACTCTGGTGCGAATGCAACATCAGTTGCATCGTCGGCGGCTTGCCATGCAGTAGAAAAATCTTGGATGTCTGGACCGGGTTCAGACCAACCGAATAGGCCAACCATGTACGGACTCTTTAGCTGTACGGCGATGGCGGGTGCGAGACCAGCGGCGAGGATTGCGCCACCGTGCCGAGCACCGCGGAGTTCACGAAGCGCATTTGCGCAATGAAGGACACGTGCTTTGGCGTCGCTAGGACAACCAAGCGCGCGCCATGCTGCAAATAGTGGGGCGCCTGCCGGGTTTGCCGACTGCACGACCTTTTCCAATAGACCGGCGAGGCGCTCTAGGTCGGCTGAGTCTGCGAGGTGGTCGCGCCCCCACTGGTGCGCGCAAGCTGCGAAGGCACTAGCGGCGGTTTCGACCGGGCCAACCTTCGATGATCGGTCCCAGTAGTCGCGAACTGTGATTGGGTTGAAGAAAATAAAGGCAGCTGCGATCACGTCGGAATCAACGGCGCCTAGTACTCCACCGCGACCGGCCGCATAGAAGTCGAATCCGTCGTAGCCGAGTTCGCCACCTCGAGCGTATGTAACAGCGTCCATCATGAACCGTGCTGGCAGGTAATTCACGAACGGACGTAGTTTCTGCACGGTCTCGAGCGTTGTCATTTGGCCGACGCTAGTGAGAAGTGGCCCGGTGTCTGCGAAACTTGCCAGATCGGTCCGATGAGCCGGTACCGACCGATAAGGAAGACATGACGAACGGTTTCGTGCACCCGGATTTTGGTGGGGTCACAGAGGTGCTCCGTAAGGTCGCCAAACACAAACTCGGTGGCGGCGGTGCTGTCGCCGTGATTCATCGTGGCGAGGTTGTCGTCGATGCGTGGGTCGGGCCGCGAAACCGCGATGGCGATCCTTGGACAGCGAGCACCGTGGCGATGAGTTTCTCGACGACTAAGGGTGTCGTCGCAACTGCAACTCATCGACTGCGAGATAAGGGTCTAATCGATTACGACGTGCCTGTGGCTGAGTATTGGCCTGAGTTTGCAGCAGCAGGCAAGCACAACATCACTGTCCGGCATCTCCTAAATCACTCCGCTGGAATGCACCGTCTGCGCGATGTGATCCCGAACGCGTCGGTGTTACTCGACTGGGACGAAACCTGTAGCGCGATTGCCGCAACTCCAGCCGCATGGGAGCCTGGGACGCGCCATGGCTATCACGCAATTACTTACGGATTTCTTGTAGGCGAAGTTCTGCGGCGCATCACTAGCAAGTCGGTGACAGAAGTAATTCGCGACACGGTTGTCGAACCACTTGGAATCGACCCGCTCGAAATGACGGTTGGCCGCTCACGCGAAACAAGAGGCGACCTAGCGGAGTTGCTCGTCGACTTTTCTTCTGGTGCGATTTCTGAACGCGGTTTTGCTCGTTTATCGAAGTTCTCTCGACTAGAAGCCATGACAGATGCGTTCATGGTCCCTGAGTTCGATCGGTTGTTTCATGCAGATGCGGTTTACGACGCGGAAATGCCTGCGCTGAACGGCTGCTTCACGGCTCGCTCACTTGCGACCATGTACTCGGCGATGATCAACGGGTCAGAGTTCTTGTCCGAGGAAACTCGCCAGATAGCGACTACGCAACAGACAACGCAGCGTGACTCGGTTGTGTTCTTCCCGATGAGATGGCGACTTGGATACCACATGGCAGCAACCCTAAAAGGGGTGTTGCCGCGAGGGTTCGGTCACTTTGGTCTCGGTGGCTCCGGTGCATGGGCCGACCCAGATTCACAACTCGCAGTTGCATTCGTTTGCAATCGCGTAGCCGGCTCACCGTTTGGCGACCAACGGTTCCTCAGGCTCGGAGCGGCTGCACTAAAGGGTGCCAAGAATCGCTAGAGACGCCTAGAGCAAGTTAGAGATTCGTGAAGTATTCGTCGGCGACGGTTTTGCGCAAATGGGCCTGCGATCCCAGTAGCAGGTCGTTGACTTTTGCCCGGCGTAGCAAAAGGTGAGCGTCGCAATCCCATGTGAATCCGACGCCTCCGTGGATCTGGATGCATTCAGCGGTCACGAAGTTGGCGGCCTCTGCCGCTGAACTTTTTGCCATAGCCGCAGCGGTCGACCGGTCTGGCGCATCCACGTCGCTCGCCCAAGCTGCGTACTGCGTTCCGACCTTAGCGAGTTCGAATGCGCGGAGCATGTCGACCGCTTTGTGGCGCGTTACCTGGAACTTGCTAAGCGGCTTATCGAACACGACGCGGGTTTGCGCGTAGTCGATAGCGAGGGTGTTAGCTGCTTCAGCAACCCCAACTAGTTCGGCTGCGAGTGCCACTGCGCCGTCCTCGGCGACTCTTCGCCAAATGGCTGTGTGATCTCCTTCGGGGCCGGTCTTCTCGGCTGGTGTTGAATCGAATTCAACCGAGCCAAACTTACGGGTTACGTCGAGTGTTTCGGATGGGACGGCTTGCGGATTCTTGACCAGAAAACTCTGCAGCCCTTCGCGAGTGCGTGCAGGAACAAGAACCCAGTCGGCACCAACGGCGTCCATGACTAGAGGCTTAGTGCCTTCGAGGCGGTAGTGCCCGCCGCGTCCGGTGGCTCTCACACGAATGTTGTCGATTGGATCGCCGTGGCCCCCTTCGTCGATCGCGACTGTGCCCCGAATAGAACCATCGGCGAGTTGCGCCAACAAGTCAGTGAGACCGAGTCTGCGAGCGGCGATCGTTGCAAAGACGGCGCTCGAAAGAAATGGTCCACAAAAAAGCGCTCGACCGAGTTCTTCGAGCACTACGCAAGCGTCGATCAAGCCAAGACCAAGCCCGCCACATTCTTGCGGGATCAGCAACGAGTGCCATCCCAAGTCTGTGATTCGGTTCCAGAGTGCTGGATCAACGCCGACATCTGTTTCGACGCGTGAGCGCACATAGCTCATCGGAGCCTCGGCTTCGAGGAAAGCCCGAACCGAGGTACGCAGCGCGTCCTGGTCGGCGTTGAAGCTGAAGTCCACGACCTGACGATAGCGTCAGGTATATGGATTTTGCGCTGAGCGACGCTGACCGCACATTCAAAGCGGAACTCGAAGAGTTCCTAGACGCTGAGTTGCCTCCGTTCATCGCAGAGTGGGAGAGAGACGACGCAGCGAATTTCGGTGACGACAACCCGAGTCGCGGCCTCATGGGAGCGATGAAAAAGCGTGCGGCATGGCAGCGCAAACTTAACGAAGGTAGATGGGCCGCGATTCTGTGGCCAGAGATCCACGGCGGCCGCGCTGCGACAGTGAGCCAAAACGTGATTTACACAGAGACAATGGCGCGCTATCGCACTCCGGGTATCTATAACGCGAACGGGATCGTGCAGATCGGTCCATCGATCTACTCGTGGGGTACAGACGACCAAAAAGCGCGGTGGTTGCCATGCATCCTCGATGCGACAGAACATTGGTGCCAAGCGTTTTCCGAACCAGAGGCAGGGAGCGACTTAGCAAATCTTCGCACGACGGCGGTGCTTTCAGACGACGCGACTCATTACGTTGTGAATGGTCAGAAGGTTTGGATCAGCTCAGCGCAGATAGCCAAATGGGGTCTTTGCTTGTTCCGCACGGACCCGACAGCAATAACCCGCGGCAAAAAGCACGAAGGCATCACGACATTCGTCATCGATATGCACACTGAAGGTATCGACATCAGACCCACTCGCGAAATCACAGGCGACTCGATGTTCTGCGAGGTCTCCTTTACCGATGTGAAGATCCCCGTGGGCGACCGCCTCGGCGACGAGGGCATGGGCTGGATGGTGTCGATGGGCGCCCTAGGTCAAGAGCGTGTCGGATCGTCGGCTCAGGCCATATCGATGGCGCAGGAGCTAAAGGCCGTCTTAGAGACCGCGAAGTCTTTAAACCCAGCAGCTTTGGACGACCCAATCATTCGTGACAGAGTTGCGCGACTGCACACTCAGATCGAATTCACGCGGCTACTTATCGCACGGGCGTTGTCGAAGGTATTGAATGGCGAAAAGGGTTGGCCAGAGGTCCCGCTTGCGAAACTGCAGTGGGGCTACATCTCGCTGTCGTTGGCCGAACTTGCACTCGACGTGCTCGGGCCGGTCGGAGCTCTAACGAAGGGAGCGCCAGGCGCGATTGACGGCGGGATATGGGCACGCAACTACGTATGGCAGCGATACACAACAATTGGTGCGGGGCCGACCGAAGTCCAGAAGAACATCATTGCGGATCGTGCGCTCAAACTCGAGCGTTGAGTTAGTTCGTTACGTAGCGGTCGGCGATATCTAACGCAGCGTCGATGACAGCTATTCCGTGGCGAACATCGTCGGCGCTTGTGTTTAGTGGCGGCGTCACCTGGATGCGATTGAAGTGCACGAAAGGCCAAACCCCATTGGCTTTGCACTCAGCGACAACTTCAAGCATCGGCTTCGCTGCATCGCCCGAAGCATTGAACGGAACGAACATTTCGCGAGTCTCTGTGTTTCGGATCAGTTCGATCGCCCAGAAAGCACCGATACCGCGCACATCGCCGACCGACGGGTGCTTGGCTTTCAGTGCCTCGAGTTCTGGTTTGAATACATCGGCTGCGAGCATCTTGACGTGGTCGAGGATGCCCTCTTCTTCGAAGATATTGATGCTCGCCACAACCGAACCACACGCAAGTGCATGCCCGCTATATGTAAGTCCCCCTGGGTAGGCACGTTTATTAAACGTGTCGGATATTCGTCGCGAAATCACGACCCCGCCGACTGGCACGTAACCAGAGTTAGAGCCCTTAGCGAACGCGATCAGGTCGGGGACAACGTCGAATGCGTTGACGGCAAACCATTCACCGCAACGTCCGAAACCAGCCATCACCTCGTCGCAGATCATGACGATTCCATGACGATCGCAGAGGTCGCGGATACCTTGCAGGTAGCCGGGCGGCGGGATGAGGATTCCGTTGGTTCCTACGACTGTCTCGATAAGGATCGCGGCGATAGATGTAGCGCCTTCGAGCATGATGGTCTCATCGAGATGCTTGAGCGCGCGCTCTGATTCTTCGACCTCGTTAGTCGCGCTGAACGGTGATCTATACAGGTACGGGCCGTGGAAGTGCACCACGCCCCCGACAGTTGGTTCGTTAGGCCAGCGACGCGGGTCTCCTGTGAATGCGATGGCGCCACTAGTGCTGCCGTGATAGCTGCGGTACATCGTTAGAACTTTTTGGCGGCCGGTGTGAAGCCGTGCCATGCGAACCGCGTTCTCGGTTGCTTCTGCGCCACCATTCGTAAAAAACACCATGTCGAGATCGCCCGGTGCGCGCTCTGCGATTAGGCGAGCCGCTTCGCTTCGTGCCTCGACCGCGAACCCGGGCGCGATCATGCACATCTTCGCAGCTTGCTCCTGGATCGCGGCGACGAGTTTCGGGTGCTGGTGGCCGAGGTTGAGGTTGACTAGTTGGCTTGCGAAGTCGAGGTAACGCTTGCCGTCGTAGTCCCAGAACCAAGAACCTGACCCACCAGCGATAGCGACAGGATCAATCAGCGACTGCGCGGACCATGAATGAAAGACATGAGCGCTGTCGTACTTCTTGATTTCGGCCTTGTCCATATTGCTGGTCCTTTGCATCGGGTACTAACGATTTTGTGGGAATCCGAGATCGATCTGGCTACTCGCGGGATCTGGCCACCTGCTGGTGACGACCTTCGTTCGTGTGTAGAAGTGAATGCCTTCGGGACCGTACATGTGCGAGTCGCCAAACATCGAGGCCTTCCAGCCACCGAAGCTGTAATACGCGACTGGGACTGGAATCGGCACATTGACGCCAACCATGCCGACCTTGACGTCAAGCTGGAACGTCCGTGCTGCGCCGCCGTCACGAGTGAATATCGCGACGCCGTTGCCGTACTCACTCGTATTTACCAAATGCAGAGCATCGTCGTAAGTCGCGGCGCGAACTACCGAGAGGACAGGACCAAATATTTCGTCGCGGTAACAGGACATCTCAGGACTGACGTGATCTAGCAGGGAGAGACCGAGGAAGTACCCGTCTCCATCAACCTGGAGATCACGACCATCGGCGACGACTGTTGCACCCTCACTCGCTCCAGCAGCGATGTATCCGGCGACCTTGTCGCGATGTTCGCGTGAAATCAGCGGTCCCATTTCTGCGTCGGGATCTGTGCCTGGTCCGATCTTGACCTTTTCGATTCGTGCTGCGATCGCATCTACGAGTGGGCCAGCGATATCGCCGACGGGAACAACCACTGAGATAGCCATGCACCGCTCGCCAGCGGAACCGTAGGCCGCGCTGATAGCTGCGTCGGCTGCCATATCGAGATCGGCATCTGGGAGAACGACCATGTGGTTCTTTGCTCCACCTAGCGCCTGAACACGTTTGCCGTGTGCGGTACCCCGCTCGTACACATAGCGGGCGATTGGGGTGGACCCGACGAAACTCACTGCCTGAATATCAGCATGTTCGAGTATGCGATCGACAGCGATCTTGTCGCCATGAACGACATTGAAAACGCCGGGCGGCAATCCTGCCTCTGCGAGAAGTTCCGCGAGGAACAGCGCCGCCGACGGGTCCTTCTCTGATGGCTTCAATATGAAGGTGTTGCCGCAGGCAATTGCGTTTGCAAACATCCACATAGGAACCATTGCAGGAAAGTTGAATGGCGTGATGCCCGCAACTACACCTAACGGCTGTAGTAAGGAGTACACATCGACACCCGACGCTGCCTGCTCGCTGTGACCGCCTTTGAGCAAGTTAGGAATACCACACGCAAATTCGATATTTTCGAGACCGCGGGCGACTTCGCCGGCAGCATCAGACGGAACCTTGCCGTGTTCGCGTGAAATGAGCAGTGCGAGTTCGTCGCGACGGGCTGCGACTAGTTCGCGAACCTTGAAGAGGATTTCAGCGCGGCGACTCAGGCTGGTCGTCCGCCAGGAACTGAAGGTCTGCGCGGAGTTAGCGACTGCGCGATCGACTTCTTCTACAGTCGCAAGTGGCACCTGCGCCCACTGTTGGCCGGTAGCCGGATTGAACACAGGCGCGAAGCGATCCGATGTTCCAGCGACGTACGCGCCATCGATCCAATGTTTGAGTTGCTCCATTTGTTCATCGTAGATGGAGCGGTAAGCGGGCTATCAGTCGGACTCGACACGACCCGCTCTGCGACCCAGGAACTACGGTGATCCGCCATGCATGCGCCAGCGTCGTCAACGACTTACGTCGACTTCAACCGAGCGGCGTGGAGTGGACTGCGTGCCAACACGCCGCTCACCCTCACCGAAACAGAACTCAACGACTTGCGCGGGATTAACGAGCCTGTGGCGCTTGACGAAGTAGCCGGGATTTACTTACCGCTGTCGAGGTTGTTGAATCTTCGAATTGCTGCAAGCCAACATCTTGCCGACGCCACAACGGCTTTCCTCGGGACGCTCGCACCGAAGGCTCCGTTCATTATCGGTCTCGCTGGCAGCGTCGCGGTTGGCAAGAGCACGATCTCTCGAGTGATGTGCTCGCTGCTTAGGCGTTGGCCGAATCACCCGAACGTTGAACTCATCACAACAGATGGCTTCTTGCATCCGAACGCCTGGCTCGAAGAACGCGACCTGATGAGTCGCAAAGGCTTTCCAGAGAGTTACGACCTCGGACGACTAATCGCTTTTCTGACCGAACTCAAGTCTGGAGCACCAGAAGTTCGAGCGCCGGTCTATTCGCACGTTGTCTACGACGTCGTTCCCGACGCTGAGATCATCGTTCGGCAACCAGACATCGTCGTGGTTGAGGGCTTGAACGTGTTGCAAGTAGCGGCACTGCGTGACGAAGCAGACGCGCTCCCGTTCGTCAGCGACTTCTTCGATTTCTCGATCTACGTAGATGCCGATGTCGTAGATATCAAGCGCTGGTATATCGAGCGGTTTCTAGCTCTGCGTGCCGCAGCGTTCACAGACGACAACAGTTTTTTCCACCACTTCGCGCGGCTGTCGGACGATCACGCGACCGCTGTCGCGGTCTCGATCTGGGATTCAATCAATGGTGTCAACCTCGCCGAAAACATCGCACCTACACGATCACGCGCCGATCTTGTATTAGAGAAGGGCCCAGATCACTCGGTGCAACGCGTCAGACTGCGTAGGCAGTAACTACTGAGTTGCGGCCGTCTCTTCGGGTCGGATGCCGCGCAAGCCGAACCAGGCGAATTCTGCTAGCCAGCGACTGAGTTCCTCAGCATCGTGGAGTACGCCGCCGTCGGCGAGGCCACGCCTGCTGGTCGCTTCAGCGAGGCCGACGATCGCGTTTGCGATCACCGATCGATGCACAGTCGGGAGCTTGATGTCGATCAGAGGCACGACGGCATCGACTGCATCGCTCAAGATCTGGTCGATGATTGAAGCGAACTCAGGGTCGTTGCGCATCGTTGCGCTGAAAAGCAGACGGAAGCCCGCAGGGTTGTATGTGACCCAATGAAAGTAGGCCATGAAGCCGCGCTCTACGCGTTCTCGCCCAAGGCTTGTCGAACTCGTCGCGCTTCGCAGGTCGGCTAGGAGATGCGAGCCTTCCCTGCCGAGTGCTTCGATATACAGAGCGCGCTTAGAAGCGAAGTGTTGGTACAAGACAGGCTTCGTGACCCCAGCAGCAGATGCGAGGTCCTGCATCGAGGTCTTGTGAAACCCGCGGTCGGCGAACATCTCACTAGCGACACCGAGCAACTGCGTGCGTCTTTGTTCACCAGGCATCCGCATTAGGCGCAGACAATACCTGCGAACTTGCGGAGGAGTCGTCAGGACTTGGTGGCTCTAAACGCTCGACTTCATGATCATCGTGAATCGGTCTACGTGGCCAAAGTTGATGGCGAACTGCTCGCTCAGCGAATCGTGCTCGGCAGCCGTGAACGGTAGGTCCGACGCAGCTGCGTATTCGCGAATCTCATCGACATTGATAAACGTTGGCAGCACAGATGCAAACGCAGGGTTCGAGAGAATGCCGCTGACTGCAGCCTGACCGATGGTTCTGTAGGTCTCTGGCGCCCAAAGGAAATTGATTGAGTCGGCCTTTTCGAAGTTGTCGAGCATGTTGTCGTGGTTGCGATGGGCTCGGTGGTCGCCCTTTGGGAACCGCGTCTCGGGGGTGACCTTGCCAGACAGCGTGTCGCTTGCGTGTGGTACTCGAGAGATCAGTGAGCACTCGGCATTCTTGACTCGGTCGCGATCTGCGAACGTGATACCTGGCTCTTGTTCGATGATGTTGAATACGGTTTGTAACGTGCAGATAGGACGATTGTCGATAGCGCGATTGCCTTCCTCTATCCATCCGATGGCCGGTCCGAGAGCCACGCCGAGTTCGCGGATTTTTCCTTCGTCGCGGAGCGCTTCGAGTTCGGCCCATAGGTCATCGGCGAGAATGGCATCCATGCGAGTGTTGTGAAGTTGGTAAAGGTCAATGTGCTCGATACCCATGCGTTGCAGTGACTCGTCGCACTGGGTCCGAACAGCGGCTGGCGAGAAATCTTGTGGATGCTCGCGTTGCCCGGCTGGTCGTGGCTTGCTCGTGTCGTAGCCACACTTTGTAGTCAACACGATCTCGTCACGTCTCGTAGCGAGGACGTCTCGGAGTATCAGTTCACCGAGCGCATTGTCGCCGTACACAGGAGCGGTGTCGATGAAGTTGATGCCACAGTCGAGCGCCGTCTTGATCATGTCGTCTGGGTCGTCGCACCGTCCCCACCAGTCACTCGCGAGTGACCATGTGCCGAGACCAACTTCAGAGACGCTTAGGTCCGTGTTGCCAAGTTTCCGAAATCGCATGGTTCTGAGGCTACGACCCACCTGCGTATCGGCGACGAGTCGGGCAATAGATCGTGACTAAAGGCCCGGGTCTTCGCGCTCCGCCTTGGCAATGCCGTAGCTGAGCACGATGGGTATCGGCAGGACTACGAAGGACCCGATGAGACCACCGGTAGCGATCGTTACCGCCCACTGGTCGAAATCGGTGATTACGGCTGCGGCGAACCCCGCGATAGCAATAAGAAGGCAGAGGTAACCGAAGTTTTTCGACTTCTTCACGATCGCTCGGTACTTAGCGCGGCGAGACACGACAGGGTCCTGTTCTCGTTCAAAGTTGGTCATGTGGACTCCGGTGCGATGCGTGCCTGCCAACGGATGGTCTTGTCTAGTCCTGCATCTGCTGCGATCTCGGAGCGTCCTTCGAGCACATCGAGCACTGCGAGAAAGTCTCGCACTTCGGCCACGTCATGGACTCGGAGGACACATGCTGGCGCCGATCGAATTGTGACTGAGATAGCGGCAAGTGTTGCGGCGAGACGCGCCTTCGGTTCTCTGCCCGTAATCACACCGAGAAAATCCTTACGTGACAACGCCATCAGCAATGGCCGACCGAGGGCCACAACTGATTCGAGTTCGCGGATGACCGAAACTGTTTGGGCTGCGGTCTTAGCAAAGTCGGGTCCTGGGTCGAGGATGATTTGTTCTCTAGAGATTCCTAGCTTTACTAACGATTCGAGTCGTCGTTCGAGAAACGAAACGACATCGGCAGTCACGCCCCCACCCTCTTGGTACAGCGCGCGAGCGTCTTCGCGAGTCTTTGGTCGCCAACGCGTGTGCATCAAGACGAACCCTGCGCCGTGTCTCGCCACGACGTCACCTAGGCCTGGGTCGAGAACGCCGGAAATATCGTTGATGATGTCTGCGCCTGCGCGGAGGGCAGCATCGGCTACGTCAGGCCTATATGTATCGACTGAGATGATGCAATCGGAATGAGCGCGTACACCCGCCACTACTGGCACGAGACGGTCAATCTCTTCGGCAACAGAGATTTCGGGGACTCCGGTGATTGCCGACTGTCCGCCTATATCGAGCAGATGTGCGCCTAGCGAAATGAGTTCGAGACATCGATCGATTTGCGAAGCGCTCCCTGCAAGCTCGCCACCGTCGCTGAAAGAGTCAGGTGTTGCATTGACGACTCCCATGATCAGGGGTCGGTCGATCTCGATTGTCCGGTCCCCAAATGAAAACATCATGGTGTCGCCATGTGTATCACTGAACCGATTCGTGCAGGCAGATCGTTGATTGCGAATGAGACTTTGGCTTTGCGCGCTGTGGCTTCGAGATGCTGCATCTTTTTCGTCTCGGACTGAGCCAAGAACTTTACGAGCCACTTGGGTTCATCTAATGGCAGGACACGAATCCCGCCCGCAGTCAATTCGGCTAGTGCCGGATAGTTATTCGAGATGCAAGCCCTGCGGTGGGCGACCGCCTCAAAGACAATGTCGCCGAAGCAGTCCCAACTTGGTGGGAAAATAACTGCGTCGCATGCTGCATAGGCATCGGCTGCAGATTCTGCTTCGCCGACTGTTACCTCGACATCGCACGCAGCCAACAGCTTGGCAAACATCTTGGCGTATGACTCTTCAACCGGGCCTTTGATCCAGAGCCGTACCGGACGATTGCGGATGAACTTCGCAATCTCGTTTACATAACGAACCGACCCCGCGAAGTTTTTCGATGCCGTTGCACGCGTCGGTTGCAACAACACGATGTCATCGACTCCAAAACCCATGTGTGCCCGAGCCTTGGAGCGGTCTCCGAGTGTTGGATCGAGTTCGAATGCGTCGTGAATCGTTGTCACGTTGGCATAACCGCGGGCCTCTAGTTCACGTCGGCTCCGCAAGTTCGTAGTTGCATGTATCGCCGAACGGAGATTCTTTAGTAGCGGATAAGCGGACGACTCTTCGAGGCGTAATTGCCAGGGGAGGTCGCGGTGACGCACAATGATTTGGCCCTCATAGCCTTCGAGAAATGCCAATATCGATTGCAACCCAGAGGCTAGTCCTGCGGGGTCATGGATAACCACGAGCGAAGATTCGAGTGGAGTTGCTGCTTCGGGTATGCGGTCCGCTTCAAATTGCTCGACCGAGTATCCGAGTACACCGAGGGCGAGTGTCCATGAGCGCTGATCGAGGTCCGATCTTGGCGAAAAAAGAGTTGCGGAGAGCGCCATCGCGATCGGACCCTAACTGGGCGACACCGTGTCTTTACGACAGATGGACTATGCGCCGATTTGTCGCGTCGAGCGTCGCACGAACGACAGCGGCAGGCTCATCGTGTGCCGTTACTACTGCAGAACCCGCGACTATCTGCTCACTAGGTGGAGCGACGAAGACTGCCGTCACTATGGCGACATCCTGGCCACCGACGCGCACTATTTGGGCGGCTTCGATATCGATGCACTCAGCGATTGGTTCGAGTTGGCGCAAAGCATCGACTGTGGCAGAGGCCACGAGGCGAGAACGTGCAGACGAAGCAATTGAGCCTTCGACGAGCCCGACAACCGACACGCCAGCGCGAGCTAGACCGACCTTTGCCCGGCAGCGCAACCCAGCGACTTCGGCTGTAACAGAATCGATAGTGACCCTCGGGGACGTCTTGCCCGGTTCGACAACCGGACCGACAGCGAGGTCGCCATTGAGTTGGACTACCGACACGATTCGCCTGTCGAGTTCGACTCCGAATGAGGCGAGAGCCACAGAACAGACATCCCGAACAATCTGCTTTGGGTGCTTAGTTGAGTCAGCGACGATGTGAACCTCTGAGACCTCGCCGTCGCTACCGGTGACAATGCGGGCGATTTCGACTTCTGGCAAGCGGACGAGTTCGGTCTCGATTTCGATGACTTCGGTTTCGTCCATGCTGACCTCCGGCACGCTTGGCGGGGCTAACCGCCGTTTGGTAATTATCACGCTGTGCGTTCGCAGACCTTACCCCTGACGCGAACAGCGCGTTATCGATGCCTAAAAGGTACATATCGGGTCTTGTATGGGGCCTGTTCAGGGATGAAACTGCTGTGGTAGGTGTCATCTGTTGTTAACTGTGTTGCTCATGTGAAAGTTGGAGGTGCTGACGGCAAGGCCCGGAGGTCGCAAAAGTCCCAAAAAGAGCGAAGCGTCGCTCGCCGCGAATAGCGAAGTCGGCGAGACGAAACTACGAATTGGGGGAATCGACCATGACTAACAAGATCCTTGCCCGCGCCGCAGTTGCTGCGACGGGCCTGATGGCATTGCTGCTCGCCGGCGGTGCGAACTACAAGCGCTGATGCGCAAACAATAAGCAAGAAGCGAACTTCGGGCCTCGCCGTCAGCACCTCGAACCAGTAAGCCGGACTCAATTGAAAGCACACCCATGACAGCCTTCCCACGAACACTGCGCTTGTACTCAGCAGGCCTTGCCCTTGTGGTTGTGGTGCTAGCCGCATTGATCGGGACAGGTACGGAATTCCCGGCTTGGGAAGCCACTGTTGTTTTTGCAGTCCTAATCATTTTCAGCGAGCAAAGCCAAGTGACACTGCCGAACGGTGGAGCGATTACGCCGGGCCTGCTGGTCGGCGTTGCGGCAATCGTTGTGAGCGGCGAAACAAATTCCCTTCTCGGCCCACTCATCGTTGGGGTCGCTGCTGGTCTCTATATCCCGTATCTGAAGCGCGGTAGTCGCGGTTTCATAATCCTGAACTCTGCCATAGTCGCGATTTCTTATGTCGCGTCCGCCCTAGTCGAAGCCCCACTGCACAACGCGATTCGCGACTCGGCGACCCTTGGCGCATTGTCAGCAATTCCGATCGCCCTTGTATGCGTAAGTGTCGGCGCTCTTTTGGTCTCGGTTTCTTACTGGGTCGAAGAGCGCAGACCGATCAAGGCTGGGTTCGCTCAACTCGCGATGACGTTCCCGCAGAGCGTGCCCTTCGCAATCTTTGGGGTATTTCTCGGTCGCCTATATCTCGACCTGGGTTGGCCAGTCGCGATTTTGTTCTTCGTCCCAATCTTGCTCGCCCGCGACCTATTCGCTAGCTATCTAGAACTCAAGGCGGCCAACGAAGCGACAGTCGAGATTCTGGTCCGAGCGCTAGAAGCCAAAGACGGTTACACGGCAGGCCACGCCGGACGCGTCGCGAAATACGCCCAGTACGCCGGCAAAGAACTCGGGCTTGCACCATGGCGGCTTGAACGTCTGAGAGTCGCAGCTTTGATGCACGACATTGGCAAACTCGTCGTGCCTAACCACCTGCTCAACAAGCCAGGCAAACTGACCCCAGAAGAATTCGCTCGCGTCCGAATGCACGAAGACGTCTCAGTGCAGATGCTTACTTCGATCGATTTTCTTGCGCCAGTTGCTCCAAGCGCGAGCGGTCAGCACAGTAAGTACATCGACGACGATCCGCGCCACCCGATAGAACCGTTCATAGTCGCGGTTGCAGATGCCTACGACGCGATGACGTCCACGCGCAGTTATCGACGCGCCCTCAGTCAAGAGGTCGCTTTCGGCGAACTGCGCGATAAGTCCGGGACACAATTCCACCCTCGCTGCGTCGAAGCTCTTGTCGCTGCGCTCGAAGCGAAACGGGAAGTCCATGGCGACGGCTTCGAGGACCAGATAGAACACTTCGAAGTGGCACCGCCCGTCGCTGGACTTGGTAGCGCCGGACTAGGCGACCTGCTCGCGCCTGAGCGAGTCGATCCGCGTACGCGAAGAAACGAAGTCGCATGAGTCGTTTGCGCCACGACCTTCCAATCACGGCTGTGTTGTCGCTAGTTGTAGCTATTGGGCTAAGCCTCGTTGGCGCTTCGCGGTCATTGGTTGACGCTTCCTTGTTAGTGGGGGCCGTTGCTCTCGGCGACCGGTTTGTCTTGCGGCTCGGGGACGTCACAGGCATCCCGTTGATGTACGCGCCATTGATGGTGATCACTGCTGGCTTCAATACCCAGTTTGGGGTGGCTATTTGGGTAGTGACGATCGCGCTGAACACCGTGTTGTCATGGCCTGACCCGTTGCGAATCGAAAAGTTGCGTGCGTCGTTGCTCACCGTGCTTGGTGGCGTAGCGGTCATGTCCACATACCAACTCGTGTCAGTTCTATTCGGCCAGAAAGAGTCGATGACTCAATCGCTAGTCGCTCTAGGGGCAAGCGCTGCGATGATCGTCGTTTCGGAGGAAGCGACTCGGCGACGCTCGCATTGCGGAAGTTCGGTAACCGGTAGGGGAGTTCGCGCCTGGTCGGCGCTTTTAGCTAGCGGCGCGTTAATGGCGCTCGGCTACAGGGGTATAGATGGGCGAGGCGGCTCTGGACTCTGGAGCGTCGCACTCTTTTCAATCCCATTGCTGGCAACTTGGTATTCCTTCGAGCGACTAGAGACAGCATCGCGAACTCACAGACAGACCTTGCGGGCGCTATCGATGGCCACGGAACTTGGAGGGTTTGTTTCTCACGGGCACGGCCAGCGGGTCGCTGAGCTATGCGAGCGCATCGCTGCCGAAGTGGGGCTTGGCGAGACAGAAACCGAAGGTGTAATAGCTGCCGCATACCTACATCACCTAGGAGCAGTCACGCTTGACAACCCACCAAGTGAGACCGATCCTGGCTTTGCGAGTCAGATCGCTGCGGTCACTTCAGAGATGCTGCGAGATATTCCAGCCTTGCGCGCCGCTAGCCAGGTCGTGTCAGGCCAGGGTCGCTACTCGCGCGATCTCAAGGGATCGAGAACAGACCGCATGGCGAGTCAGGTGCTGAAAGTCTCTAGCGATTTTGATGATCTCGTTGCAGGTGACGCTTCACGCTCGCGACTGGCGCTTGAGACCCTGTATTCCAGCCCCGGATATGTGTATAACCGTCGCGTCCTCGAAGCCCTCGAGGTCGTTGTTGGTGCTCGCTGAGACGGCGTTTCCATATGAACTCCAATACTCGTCAGTGGCGCAGCGCCCGACGAGTGGACTTGCCCGAAACGCCAATGCCGATGGATGCCTGCTCTTGGCACTTCGGCGGAGCACGGCTAGTTCTTCTATAACTCCTGCCACGGTTGGAGACGGTGGTCGCGCAGCTAGGTCTTGATCCCCTGTGTCGACAGTGATTTCTTCAACGCGGTTTGGAGGTTCTTGATCTAACTGTGGAAGATCGATTGGCGCGTCGTGTGTCGGATCTGCGGCATCCGTCGGACGCGAGTCTGCACGACGCTTCGAGCGGCGATGTTTGCGACTCGCGTGAAATGCAGCATTGATTAGTCCGGCCGCCATGATCAGATCTCCGAAACTAATTACCTCTTCGATGTCACGGATCACGATGATGTCGGTGAGAAATATCGCGTCGTCAGCGCTTGTTTGCGGATGATGCTTGATACTCGAACTGATACCACCAGAGGTCTGCCAATCGACTGGAACATCGACTGCCATTCCTTCATTGATAACGATCGCCGCGAAATTTGCGGCAACACCAATTGCTACAACGGCCATTCCTTTTTGGAGAACATTGCGCATGGCGAAACTGCCAACTAGCACGTAGCTAGCGACGAGCATCCCGTAGCCAACCTGGTGAGTGCCCGACGCCGGTGTGTCGAAAAGCTCGATGAATCCTTGCAGGGCAAGCCCTATGAACAACATCGATCCCCACCGCCACTGGCGAGTAAGAAGCCTGCGGTAGCTACCGCGCGTTAAAAGCGGAACTAGCAGTGCGGCGACGGCGACTAGGAGAAAAAACCGGCTCACGGCGCGGAATCCTAAATGTGAAAATCTTGCCTGTCGCGGACCCTCGCCAACATATTGAGCGCGTTCGACTTACGATGCACCGATGCCAACGAACGAGGTCAGCACACGGATCAAAGACGGCATCGCAACGGTCATGATCGACCGCCCCGAGCGTCGAAATGCAATGAATTTTGGAGTCATGGCTGGCCTTCGCGACGCGCTCGACGCCCTACGGTCAGACGACTCGGTGCGTGTCGTCGTCATCACCGGCGCCGGTGATAAGGCTTTTTGTGCTGGTGCTGATCTTGGGGGCATCGCCGATAACGCGTCGCCAGCAGAGGTACACGAAGCGCGAGGAGCATTGGCCGATGTTTTCCGCAATTTTGATCGCCTCGGCAAACCGTCTATTGCTCGCGTCCGCGGGTACGCCCTAGCTGGCGGTTTCGGTCTGGCGTGCGCATGCGACATTGTGGTCGCGGCTGACGATGCGGTCTTTGGTACTCCCGAGGTCGACATCGGGTTGTGGCCATACATGATCACAGTTCCGCTGCTTCGGTCGATGCCACCGAAAGTCGTCCTCGAACTAATGATGACCGGTCGCAGGGTCAGCGCACCTGAGGCGTTGCGCATTGGTTTCGTGAACCGGGTAGTCGCGCCATCGGATCTCGATACAACTGTTGCTGAGTACTGCAATATTTTCGCAGCGAAGTCTCAGCTAGTGCTTCGACGCGGGCGTGACTCGTTTTATCGAACACTTGATATCCCGGATTCCGACGATGCGCTCGCGTACTTACATTCGATGTTGAGCCTGCACACCACTACGAACGATGCTCTAGAAGGCATCGCTGCGTTCTCTGAGAAACGTCAACCCCGTTGGACGAATAGTTGACGGTCAGTCGCCGTAGCGGGCGACTCGGTTGACTGCTGCACCGATACGCTCACACCATGATCCGTTTTGAAGAGCGTGGGCGAGTAGCCGTCATCACTATCGATCGTCAAGAGCGACGGAACGCTCTGAATGGCGAACTTTGCGAAGACCTAACGGCGAAGCTGAACGCCAGCCACGAAATGCGCGCAGTCGTAATCACAGGTGCTGGTTCGGCCTTTTGTTCAGGCGCCGATCTTGTTACCCGCTTTGGCACAGGTACCCAAGATCACGGCGGCGACACGTTCCGCCCAGCATTTGAAATTGCGCTCGACGCGATCGGCGCTCACCCATCACCTGTGATTGCCGCAATCAATGGCCCGGCAGTTGGCGCAGGAATGCAGCTTGCTGTGGCATGCGATTTACGCGTAGCGGACCTCGGAGCGCGTCTCGCGATTCCAGCCGGGCGCCTCGGAATTGTGCTGTCACCAAAGAATATTTGGAGGCTCGCGTCGCTCGTTGGGCATGGCGTTGCGAGCGACATGCTGCTAGTCGGGAGAACAGTCACGGCCGAAGAGGGCGAACACATTGGCCTTGTTTCGCGGGTCGTAGATGACGCGCTTGGCGCGGCGTTGGCGATCGCCGGTGAGATCGCTGCGTTTGCGCCACTTACCGTTCAAGGCCACAAGCGGGCACTTCAGCTGATTCTCGGAGCGACTGCGCTAGGTGACCATGCTCGAAACGAAATCTCTGCGATTGAAACCGCGGCGTTCGCTTCGCGCGATTTGCAAGAGGGCATGGCTGCGTTTGCCGATAAACGCAATCCTGAGTTCGAAGGACGCTGAAGCCGACTCTCGGTCAGTAGCCAGCGGGCAGTGCGCGCTCGAGAAAGTAATAAGCGCCGCTCAACGCGATGCCAAACGGTAGGACGCCGACAAGCCATGTCGCCGGGTGGCGGTAGCGACGGTACCCCCACCACCACAACAGACCGATGGCGGCCGCGATGGTTGCCCAGACGGCAGCCGGGCCGCGGCTCCCGGCATCTCCAGCTAGCCCGGAACGCAACGCTTCTTCAGAAGCAGATACTTCCTGTGACGGGTCGGTGTCTTCGCCTGGAATCTCTTTGACTTGATCGGGTAGTTGCGACGGATCAAATTTTGCTGGCGCGTCGCTACGCTCGAAACGCAATCGAGCTTTTACGACGTACCGCTGGCGTGCCGATCGCTTTGGGTGGCAGCTCGTAAGAGTGAGTTCTACAGCGCCTTCCTTACTTGGTTTTTTTGCACAGTTTGACGGCTTATCCGCTACCCAGGTGTCTTGTGGGGAAACGATGCATGAGTCGTAGACTTCGTAGGTGAAGTCGCCCCAGTAGGTCGCGATCTTGATCACGTCGCCCTTGCTGAGTTCATCGATTCGGTTGAACGGAGCACCGTTCGTTGTGCGGTGGCCAGCGATGGCGGCGTTGCCGACCTGCCCTGGATGTGGCGTGGCCAGATAGTGGCCCGGCCCTTTGTGGAGATCGTTCTTGGTGGTGCCTTGGACAAACGTCCAGTTGCTTCCGATTTTTGGGATCGAGATCTGTCCAATCGGCGAACCTTGCTCGATTATCGGGAGTTCGATCGTGACGGCTCCATTGGGGGAGCTTGTTGTGGTCGCTCCACCGGGGATAGATGTCGTGACCGACGGCGCTTTTGTGGTGGTGGTCGATCGATACTCCTGTAGTGCTGCTTCGAAGTCGCTTTCTAGCTTGTTTTGCTGCCGCGCTGTGAACACCCCAGTGCCCCACAAGCCGTAGGCAACGAAAAGCAGAACCAATATGCCTGTGGTCATCAGTGCGCGCCCCAACCCACCAGCGAAGCGCCGAAGCCCACTTTTCACTCCAGCAGGCTATCGGCCTTTTCGGCGCAACTTCGGGCCGATTCCTAAACTCGAACCGACGCTCCGAGACCCGATGGAGGATTGCGTTGTCCGTAGTCCGTCTTCGTAACGCAGTGTGCCTCCTCGGACGTTTTCCCGCACTCGCAGGCGCTGACCTCGACGTGAGAGCTGGCGAGATCGTTTGGCTTTCTGGACCGAACGGCGCTGGGAAAACGACCTTGCTGAAACTGCTCGCTGGCTTACTGCAATTGCACAGAGGGACCGCGACTGTTCTTGGAATTGACCTTGCGATCGATCGGCACACGCATCGCAGTTCGTTGGCTTTCGCTGGCCACGACACATTCGCGTACGACGACCTGTCCGTCTCTGAAAACCTTGGTTTTGCTGCGCGTGCCGTCGGTGCCTCGCAGGACGCGGCGGCTAACGCAGCCACTCACTTTGGCCTTGATGACCTCGCTGCTGTCACACACGCGAATCTGTCTGCGGGACAACGCAAACGCCTCGCTCTGGCAATGGCATTTGCTCGGGATGCCGACCTCATCTTGCTCGACGAGCCACACGCTGGCCTCGACCTGAGTGGACGAGAGTTGCTCGACGCAGAGCTAGTTCGCGCTGCGACTGCCGGGCGTACCGTGATCTATTCGTCCCATGAGACAGACAGAGCCGTGGGCCTGAATGCGCGGACGGTGCGAATCGTGGGCGGCCTCGCGTTTCAAGATGCACTTGCGGAGCAAAGCGAATGAGTCTCGCTTCCGACGCCGTGCTCATCGCGAAGAAAGACATGAGAATCGAAATGCGTTCTCGAATCGTTTTCGCGCAGGTCCTTCCGTTTGGTGGCATTGTCTTGTTGCTATTTGCCTTCGCGTTAGACACCGATCGAGGCGTGTTGCCGATAGTTGCGCCCGGCCTATTCTGGGTGACAGTCACTCTTTCTGCCTTGCTAGCGGTTAGCCGTAGTTTCGCGATCGAGGCTGAGCACGGAGCGTTGTATGCGCTCCGGTTGTCCGGGCTCGATGGTGCTGCGATCTTTCTAGGCAAGGCGGCAGCGATTGTCTTGCAATTGCTCGTCCTAGAAGTCGTACTCGCGACTGGCGTTTTCGTGTTGTACGACGTGCATGTCCCGGGAGAAGCAGTCCTCGCTGTCGCGTCTGTAGCAGTTGCTGCCACGGTGGCGATCGCCGCGATAGGAACGGTTTATGGTGTGTTAGTAGCCGGTATCAGAGCGCGCGAAACGTTGGTGCCGTTACTTGTTCTGCCCGCAGTCACGCCGTTGCTCCTCGCTGCTTCTCGTTCGTTTGAGTACGCAATCGACAATGACCTCTCTACATCGTTACGGTGGGGTTCACTTGTAGGAGTAATCGCGTCGGTGTGCGTGATGGTCGGGGTTGTCGCCTTCGGGCCGTTGCTGGAGGAATCGTGATTGCATCTTGGTTGTGGCGTCGCTGGTTTGGGATACTGACGCTGAAGGCGCTTGTCGCACTTGCTGTGTTCGGTCTCGTGGTCGCGCCACCAGATAGCGAGCAGGGCGATGCCGCGCGCCTCCTCTATGTGCATGTACCGGCAGCATGGATCGCGTACTTGGCATTTTTTGTCACGGCACTAGCGAGCGCGCTGTACTTGTGGCCGCGGACACGCAACGACTCATGGGACCACCTAGCTGGCGCATCCGCAGAGTTTGGTGTGCTGTGCACCGGCCTGACCTTGTTCCTAGGGTCGGTGTGGGGCAAACCGATATGGGGAACGTGGTGGCAGTGGGAGGCTCGGCTCACAACCACTGCGGTTCTCTTGTTCTTGTACCTCGGTTATCTCGCGCTTCGTCGGCTAGGTGGGGTCAGTTCACAACGTCGCAACGCCATCGCGGCGCTGATCGCATTCATCGATGTCCCGATCGTGCACTTCTCCGTTAGTTGGTGGACGTCCTTGCATCAACAAGGCAGCGTCTTTAACGACAAGATGGACGTGACCATTAACGATGGCCGTATGGCATTTACATTGTGGCTCGGCGCAGGAGCTTTCACGTTGTTGTTCGCTTGGTGTTGCTTAGGTCGAATGCGACTACTTGGAATCGAGTCCAAGAATTCTGAACTCGAATTAGAGGCGGCTATCGCGCAGAGGACTGGGGTGCCGTCCTGATGGATCACAACTGGGGATACGTCGCTGTCGGATACGTCGGCACCTTAGCTGTGCTGGGCACATATTGCGCAGTGCTCATTTCAAAGCTCCGCAAGGCGCCGACCGAAAAACATGAGCAGCGATGAAGCGCGGTCGTTGGATAGTTGCGGCGGTTGTCTGTGTCGGAGCGATCGTATTCATGTTGACCCAACTCGGATCAAACCTTGACTTCTACCGGCCAGTTTCGGAAGCTGTCGCAACGCGCGAAAGGCAAGGATCAAAGGAGTTTCGGATTGGTGGAGTGATCAAGCCGCACACGCTTGAGCAGCAATCGTCAGCGACTCGGTTCGACCTGACAGACGGAGATGCGACAGTCCCTGTCACTCTCAATCGCACACCGCATGAGATTGTCGCGAAGAATCCAGATGCATGTATCCCGATCGTTGTACGGGGTCACTGGGACGGCGAAACATTTGTGGGGACCGAACTGATTGTTCGGCATGGCAGCGAGTACGACGATGAGCAACACAGCCTCGGCGATGCGCGCGACGATCTCGATTGTCTTGTGCAACCAGTAGAGGTCTAAGGGCAGAGACCTCGTGCTTCAAACTTTCGGTACGTTCTCTCTCACTCTTGCGGCTAGTAGCGCATTTGTCGGCGTTTGCCTTCTCGTCCTGGGAATATTTCGCTCGGACAAGACGCTTGCCGCCTATGGGCGTCGCTGTGTCTGGATAACTCTCGGCGGTTCCACGGCGTCGATCGTCGCTATGGAATGGGCTCTCAACTCCCATGATTATTCGATCAATTACGTATTTAGAAATGTGGCTAATGCGACACCACGCCTGTTCACGATCACCGCGCTCTGGGGCGCATTAGAAGGGTCTATCTTGCTTTGGGGCTTCGTGCTCATGCTGTACATGGCAGCGACAGCGTTGCGATTCCGTAGTCGTGCGGATGACCCGATTGTGGCGTGGGCGACGGTGGTCCAGCTCCTGGTCGCGTTGTTCTTCTTTGTGTTGATGCTTGGCCCGGCAGATCCGTTCGCTGCAACCGGCGGGATCGTGACGCCTCTCGATGGCAGTGGCCCGAACGCACTCTTGCAAAACCATCCTCTAATGGCTTTTCACCCCCCAATGTTGTACGCGGGCTATGTCGGATTCACGATTCCATTCTCGTTCGCGATTGCGGCTCTTGTCACTCGTCGCTTCGGCGAAGGTTGGCTCGCCGATACCCGCAGGGCGACACTTGTCGCGTGGGGGTTCCTGACTTCTGGCATCGTTCTCGGCGCATGGTGGAGTTACGAGGTGCTTGGTTGGGGTGGCTACTGGGCGTGGGACCCCGTAGAGAACGCCAGCTTGTTACCGTGGCTTACCGCGACAGCGTTCGTGCACTCTGTAATGGTTCAGGAACGGCGTGCGATGTTGCGTGTCTGGAACCTGTCGTTAGTAATCGCAACGTTTGCTCTAACAATTCTTGGAACGTTCCTCACAAGGTCTGGCGTGATCGACTCGGTTCACGCTTTCAGCGAGTCGGACATCGGTGTGTGGCTACTCGCGTTCCTTGGCATGGTCGTTGTCGGTTCACTCGCGCTGATTGCATGGCGCGGCGATTCGCTAAGGACCCCCGGACGCATCGACTCGCCGTTGTCTCGTGAGGCAGCGTTCTTGTTCAACAATTTGCTGTTCGCTGGCTTCGCTCTCGTTGTACTCGTTGGGACTGTCTATCCGCTCTTGGTCGAAGCGCTTCGCGACCAGAGACTCACGGTCGGCGAGCCATATTTCCGCTCGATGACAACGCCAATTGGCATCGCCTTACTTTTTCTGATGGCTGTCGCGCCCGTCCTGCCATGGCGGGCCACGAGCACAGAGGTTTTGCGTGCCCGGCTACTACTGCCAGCGGTATGTGGAGTACTCGTGATGGGTTCGGTCGTGCTACTCGGAGGCGACGGCATCGCTCAGGTAGCGGCATTCGGGCTGGGAGCGTTTGCCTCTGCCGGGATACTTAGGAACCTCTGGATGTCGCTGAGAGCGAGGAGACGTGCGCACAAAGAAATTCTTCCCTTGGCCTTAGTCCGCCTAGTCCGCGGCAACCCGCGCGTTTGGGGTGGCCTTGTAGTACACCTCGGTGTTGTAGCTATTGCAGTCGCAATTGCTGCGTCGTCGGGCTACACGACGCGAGTCGAAGCTCAGCTAGAAATTGATGACTCGATCACAGTCCGCAATTACACGGTGACCTACTTAGGGTCAGTCGAGTCGAAGTCGTCGCAGAAACAGACAGTGAAAGCTCAGTTGCTCATCGAAGAAGATGGCGAAAAGGTAGGGGTCTATGAGCCTGCTATCAGCAGTTTCCCAAATGCTCGGAGCGCGATTGGGACCCCGTCTGTAGTGACTAGTTGGCGCGAGGACCTGTACCTGTCTCTTGCAAATTCAGAAGATGACCAGGGCAAGATCGGATTGACGGTCAGCGTGAATCCATTGGTCCTGTGGCTATGGATCGGTGGTGGCGTGATGGCGTTCGGAACGCTGTTGTGTTTGTTGCCGAAGCGTCGCGAGGTCCTCGAGTGAAGCTGAAGTCAACCCGGATCGCTGCAACATTGTCGGCTGTGGTGGTCGCGCCGTTGTTGGTCCTATTCGCTAGCCAAATTGGTGTCAACGACTCTCAAGAGTCACGGGCAGTCGGTCGTGTGATTCCCTTCGACCTCCCGATTCTTGATGGCGAACGATTGTCGAGTGACGACCTGCTTGGCACTTCGTACCTAATCAACTTCTGGAATGACTGGTGCATCCCATGCCAAGAAGAACATCCGGCATTGGTCGCGTTTGCTGCGGCCCACGCTGCTGATCCAACTGTGAGGTTGGTCGGCATCGTGCGCGATGAAAACAGCGTGCAAGATATTCGTGAGTATGTCGCGGCAGAGGGCGTCACGTGGACAGTTCTAACTGATCCCGATGGGACGGCAAAGGTTGATTTCGGAACGACAGGTCAGCCTGAGACGTTCGCCATCGGCCCCGAAGGCAAGGTGCGCGCGGTACATATTGGTCCGGCGAGCTTCGCTGAGCTTGAGGCAATGTTGGAACAGGCGCGATGAAACTCAGGACTGCGGCATGGGGAATTATCGCCGCGGCGTTTATCGTGATCGCTACCACGGTCGCGATCCGGTCTGGCGACGAAACCACTTCACAGCGCACTCAGAGACTCGGCAGGGAACTCGCATGCCCGGTTTGTACAGGAGAGTCTGTCGGTGCGAGCAACTCGTCAGAAGCGCGTGCGATGCGCAAGATCATTCAACAGAGCATCAAAGATGGAGAATCCGATGGTGAGATCAAGGCGCGGTTCGTTGCGGCTTATGGCGAACGCGTGTTGCTAGAGCCGGATAGGGGCGGTCTAGGCGTGCTCGTGTGGGGACTTCCGATCATCGGCATCACTGTGGGTGCCGGTGGCCTTTACCTAGTACTTCGGCGTTGGTCGCGTGCCCCGAGACTTGTTGCTTCCGATGCCGACGAGCGCCTCGTCGAGAAACTGCGAGAGGATCCGCGATCATGACACGTAATTCAAGCCATGGTGATCGTGAAGCTCTCGAAAGCGAACTTAGCTTCATGTTGCGATCGCTCGATGATCTCGATGTCGAACGCTCCGAAGAGGCAATCGACGACGACACCTTCTCGACCCTTCACGCCGATTACACCGCACGCGCTGCATCGCTAACACGTCGGCTCGCTGGCGAAGCCGACCACATTGTTGTCGCCGAGCGACAGCAGCCGCGGTGGATGCTTACGTTGGTGGCCCTAGGCCTCGTGTTGCTCACAGTGTCGCTTGGCGCAATCATGTTCGCGGCTCCACGGGGCGATGGTGGCTTGACAGGTAAGGATCTGAGTCCGACGACAACGACCATCGACATGCAAGCGACAGCCGACGCGTTGACGGCAGCGGTAGAGGCAGATCCTGAGGATTTCGACGCGCGACTCGACCTCGGCCTGTTCTTGTTTCAGGCTCGTGACTACGTTGCAGCGAGCGAACAATTAGTGAATGCAGTTCGGATCGATCCGCGCAGCGTCGAAGCGCAGAGTTATTACGGCTGGGCTTTATGGCAGGTTGCGCAACTAGCGCCAGAGGGCGACGGACGAACCGACCTTGTCGATCTCTCTGTCGAACATCTAACGAGCGCAATCGAATTAGGCCCAGACGACGCTTCGGCCAACACCTTCTTGGGTGTCGTGTTATATCGTGGTCGGGGCGATGCCGACTTAGCGATTCCGTACTTGGAGCGGGCGCTCGACCTCGCCGGGTCCCAGGCTCCGCCTATGTTGACCGAAGTAATAGAAGAAGCTCGCGCTACGGTGCGCGCGCAGACGACCACCGAACCGTAAGAAATTGAGGAACTAGATAAATGGCACGACAGCCCGACTTCGCGATCGATCCGGCCAAGAACTACATGGCAACGATCACGCTTGATACTGGTGCAATCGTGATGGAACTCGACCCATCAATTGCTCCATCGACAGTCAACAACTTCGTGTCGTTGGCCCGCAATGGCTATTACGACGGTCTCAATTTTCATCGCGTCGTCGACAACTTTGTTGTACAAGGTGGATGCCCGACTGGTACGGGTACCGGCGGGCCCGGCTACTCATTCAGAGACGAACCAGTCATGCGCGAGTACCTCTTGGGTGCTGTCGCCATGGCGAACTCTGGCCCAAACTCGAACGGGAGCCAGTTCTTTATTTGTACCGTCGACTGTCGCAATAAACTTCAGAAGCTTTACAACCTTTTCGGCTTCGTCAGGGAAGGCATGGACGTAGTGCTCGGAGTCAAGCAAGGCGATGTCATGCGCTCGATCACGGTCGAAGAGGTAGAGAGAGACCAAGACTGATAGCCAACTCATATAGACAGGAACCACAATGACAAAGGTCGAAGCCACCACCCCGCTCCCACTTGTCAAGGCCCTGTACGAGAGGTTCAGCAACACAACTGCTATCGCCCGAGAGCGTCTGGGTCGTCCACTCACATTCGCCGAGAAAGTTCTATTCGCACACGCAGACGATGCTTCCTCGATTGACCTCGCTCGCGGTACGGCATATGGCGATTACCGGCCGGACCGCGTTGCTATGCAAGATGCCACAGCGCAAATGGCGCTCCTGCAGTTCATGCTTGCAGGTCTACCTAACGTTGCTGTCCCAAGTTCGGTGCATTGCGATCACCTCATTTCGGCGCGAGTAGGAGCCAAGGCCGATATGGAGGTGGCTCTCGACACGAACCGCGAGGTCTACGACTTCCTTCGGACGGTTTCTGCAAAGTACGGCATCGGGTTTTGGAAGCCAGGTAGCGGCATCATCCATCAGGTAGTGCTTGAGAATTACGCCTTCCCTGGTGGCATGATGATTGGAACCGATAGCCACACGCCTAACGCAGGCGGACTCGGAATGGTCGCGGTCGGAGTAGGCGGTGCAGACGCTGTCGATGTGATGGCGGGCTGGCCGTACAACACGAGGGTCCCGAACCTGATCGGCGTTCACCTCACAGGTTCGCTGAGCGGCTGGGCATCGGCCAAAGACGTCATCCTTGAAGTCGCTGGCATTCTCACCGTGAAGGGCGGTACGGGTGCGATAGTTGAGTACTTCGGGCCCGGAGCTGAGTCCATCAGCGCTACAGGCAAGGCAACAATCTGCAACATGGGTGCAGAAGTAGGTGCCACATGCTCGATTTTTGGTTACGACACGAATACGGCAAAATATTTGCGTTCGACTCGTCGCGGTGACCTCGCAGACCTTTGTGACGAGTATGCCGACTATCTCCGCAACGACCAAGAGGTAGATGTCGACCCGTCGCGCTTCTACGACCAAGTAATCGAGGTAGACCTCTCAACTCTCGGACCGCGATTGGTTGGGCCACATACGCCAGATCTCACTCGCCCGATCGCAGAGGTAGGGCCCGCAGCTGTGGCCGAGGGTTACCCGATCGAAATCAGTTCTGCTTTAGTCGGATCGTGTACGAACTCTTCGTACGAAGACATCGGGCGCGCTGCGAACATCGCACGGCAGGCAGCCGCACACGGCATCCGTGTGAAGACGCCGCTGCTAATTACGCCGGGCTCTGAGCAAGTACGAGCGACTATCGAACGCGATGGCCTGCTCGCCGACCTTGAAGCAATCGGAGCCACGGTGCTAGCCAACGCGTGTGGCCCTTGTATCGGGCAGTGGCAGCGCGAAGACGAAGCTAAGGATCACAAGAACACGATTGTCTCGTCGTTCAACCGCAACTTCCCAGCACGTAACGACGGCAATAAGGACACGCTTAGCTTCATTGGCTCACCGGACACCGTCGTGGCGTTAGCACTCGGCGGTCGCCTCGATTTCGATTTCACGAAGCAACCACTCGTCGCTCCTGATGGCACTGCAGTGATGCTCGACGCACCGGTCGCAGATGATCTCCCGCGCCTCGGCTTCGATCAAGGCGAAGCAGGATTTATCGCGCCACCCGAAGACGGATCTGGAGTTGAAGTCGCGGTCGGGAGTGACAGTGAACGACTTCAGGTTCTTACGCCGTTCACCGCGTGGGACGGCAAGGATTTCGCCGATCTGCGCGTGTTGCTCAAAGCCAAGGGTAAGTGCACGACAGATCACATGTCGCCCGCTGGGGAATGGCTCAAGTTCCGTGGACATCTGCACAACATCTGTCAGAACATGTTCACTGGGGCCAACAACGCGTTCGCGGATTCCGAACCTGGTCAGGGAACAGATGCTCGCGATGGCTCGAGTGTTGCGCTGCCCGATCTTGCATTGCGGTACAAGACCGATGGCATCGGCTGGGTCGCAGTAGGCGACGATAATTACGGCGAAGGTTCGTCTCGCGAGCACGCTGCTATGGAACCGCGATACATGGGGGGCCGGGCGATTATCGCTAGAAGCCTGGCGCGCATTCACGAAGCAAACCTAAAAAAGCAAGGGATACTTGCACTCACTTTTGCCGACCCGACTGATTACGACAAAGTTCGATTTGACGACAAGATCGACATCACGGGTCTCGCAAGTCTTGCGCCAGGAAGTTCGGTGGCGGTGTCCTTGCGCCACTCGGACGGCACCGAAGATCGAATTACATGCAACCACACGATGAGCGAAGAGCACATCGACTGGTTCAAAGCAGGATCCGCTCTCAATCTCCTTGCTGCGCGACCGTAGTGACGTTCTCTTTGCTGCCGATTGGACGCGTGCGAGGCGGTCGCGTCGAACCGATCGATGACAACTGGGGGAGTGTCGAAGCAACGATTGTTCTCGACGGTGGCTTGCCGGAAGATTCACTCGCCGGTCTTCTTGAGTTTTCGCATATCGAGGTCGTCTTCATCTTCGACAAGGTCGACGAGACTCGGGTAGTGACGGGAGCACGGCATCCTCGCGGTAATCCCGACTGGCCGCAAGTTGGCATTTTTGCGCAACGGGCCAAAGCACGACCGAATCGGATTGGCATTACAACGTGCGAGATTGTTTCGGTTTCGGGCCGTTCGATTGTGGTGCGTGGCCTAGACGCGATCGATGGCACACCGGTTCTGGACCTGAAGCCGTACATGCACGAATTCGGTCCACGCACAGCGGTTCGACAACCAGCCTGGGCTACCGAACTGATGTTGGGTTACTGGCACTAACGCCCGCGCTCTAACGAAGAGATCGCAACTTCTCGATAACGACCGGGAAAAGTCGGAGGAACTTGTCGACATCGGCATCGGTCGTGTTCCACCCTGCGCTTATCCGTAAAGAGTGCTGCGCATCGACATGCATGGCTTCGAGAACGGGCGAAGGCTCGAGCATCTCAGACGAGCACGACGACCCAGAGTGGACAGCAATCCCGTGCTGGTCTAGCGACAGCAATATTGGTTCGGCCTCGACTCCAGCAACGCCGATACACAACAGTCCAGGAAGTTCTCCCGAACCAAATCTCTGGACTCCGTCGACGGCGGTGAGAACGCTCGCCGCGCGATTGATGAGGTCAAGCTTTCGGACTCCCTCTACGGCAATGTCGAGGTCTGCGACAGCGGCTCCGAATCCGACTATGGCCGGAGCATTTTCGATGCCGCCACGCCGACCACGCTCTTGCGCTCCGCCGCGCAACAACGAGGCGATTCGTACACCTCTGCGAACCAAGAGCGCGCCAGCACCTTTCGGGCCACCAAGTTTGTGCGCGGTGATCGACATGAGATCCGCACCAATTTCGCGAAACGAGAAGTTGATGTTGCCTATGGCGGCGCAGGCATCAACGTGCAGCAAGACGCCCGCTGGTCGATCGAATTCGAGCGATTGGACGGTGCCGACTTCGTGATTGGCCAACTGAATTGAGACCAACACGGTGTCAGAGCGAATCGCAGCTGCAACCTCATCGGGATCGATTCGACCCTGTTGATCGACTCCGATGACCGTTACGTCGGTCGTGGCGGCGTTAATCGAATCTCGGACACTTGAGTGCTCGACGGCACTCGTGACGACATGGCCGCGTATCCAGTGGTGAGCATGCGCGATCGCCTCGGTACCACTGCTAGTAAACACAACTTCGCGTGGCCTCGCGTCGACGAAGGCCGCGACCTGTCGTCGAGCGGTCTCGATGCCGACTCTCGTCGCGAGTGCCTCGGTGTGTACTCGCCCTGGGTCGGCAAATTCGGTGGTGAGATAGGGGAGCATCGCATCGAGTGCCGTTTGACGTAACGGCGATGTTGATGCGTGATCGAGATATACCCGACCTGATTGCTCGCTCACATTCGGGTGACGCAGTGAGTGTCGCCGCTCGGCCGGCTTTCGGTGATCGTCGGCTTGGTCTTGCCGTAGAGACCTTCGAGCATTCCGCGCACCATGCCAGTATCGACAGCGCAAAGGACGTGTGGGTATTTCTTCGCAGCGTCTCCGAAAGGACAATGTTCATGAACGAGTTGGAGACCTTTGCTGTCGGACTCGGTGTGAGCGGCAAACCCATGAGCCGTAAGCGCATCTGCAACAGACGCCACAGCAGCCTTGAATGAGCGTTGACCTTCGTTGGGGTCGATGCGCTTAGCGATGCTCTTGCCGTATTCATATCCGACGTCTTCCGCGAGAGCCCTTGCCTGTTCCTGCGGAATGTGACCCAAAGCTCGCGCGAGCAACATTCCGAGCAAGTCGTCGCGCCGCGGAGGGAAGGAAAGGTGCGTGTCCGACAGCGTTGCCCGATAGATCTTTGAAGGCCGCCCAGCAGTCTCATGCCGAGCGAGTTCGATGCTGAGGTAACCGCCAGCCGTGAGCTTCTCAAGGTGGTGGCGAGCAACGTTGGCATGTAATTGAAACTTCGTGGCTACATCGGATGCGCGAACACCATCTTGTTCACGCACGAATACATAGATCTCGCGTCGAGTTGGATCGCCGAATGCGGTAGTGACCGCCGCTACTGCGGCACCGAACTCGTCACCTGAAAGCTGCTCTGAAGTCTGCTCGACGAGTGCCATCACCGTATTGTACCTATGCGCGTAGTGAAAATTACCCGGGAGCGAAATTGGCTAATCCATTTACCGACAACAACACCAGAGTTCTAGCTATCGCATCTGGCAAAGGTGGCGTAGGTAAGAGTTCTGTCACAACGAACCTCGCAATTTCTCTCGCCCTCCGTGGTGCAACTGTGGCCGCGATTGACGCAGACGTATGGGGATTCTCGATGCCGCGAATGCTCGGCATAACCGAGCCGCCAACGGTCCACGACCCAGACAGCGAACGCCCGACGATGTTCCCGCCGTCTGCCCATGGCGTATCTCTAATCTCGATGGGATTCTTTGCCCGCGACGATCAACCCGTTGTCTGGCGCGGACCAATGTTGCATAAAGCTCTAGAGCAGTTCCTAACAGATGTCGAGTGGGGAACCCCCGATTTTCTCCTCGTCGACATGCCCCCAGGGACAGGTGACGTTTCGCTCTCTGTGGCTCAGTTCCTGCCACGCGCTGAGGTCGTGGTGGTAACGACCCCACAACTAGCTGCCCAAAAAGTCGCACAGCGTGCGGCGTTCATGGCAAAGAAAGTCAATCTCGCTGTCGTCGGTGTCGTCGAAAACATGAGTTGGTTCCGTGGCGATGACAACAAGGCGTACGAATTATTCGGGTCCGGCGGTGGTCAGGAACTCGCGAACGAACTTGAGGTTCCGTTACTCGGCCAAGTGCCACTGGTTCCGGAACTATGCGAGGGTGGAGACAGCGGCAGGCCGATCGTGGTCGCAGATCCGAACGCAGAAGCGAGCAAGATATTTGCAGAAATTGCGGAAAAACTCGCTGTTGAACTAGCGCCGAAACGCATTTACCGTCCCGCACTGCGCATCACTTAGCGGGCATACTGCTCGGATGAAAAGCCGGGTAGTTATCGCCATAGCAATAGTCGCTTGTATCGCATTCTCTGCGTGTTCGTCAGGGTCGGAGCAGACCAAGCCGACTTCAGCTCCGACAACAACAACTCGCATCGAAGGCGCCTCGGCACCCGCCATTCTCGACTGCGAAAATTGGCGCTACTCAGAAACCGACGAACCGGTCGCACGCAGCCTTCCGACAGAGTTCGATCGCGATGATTACAAGCGCACCTCGTTGCGTGACGAGCGTTTTGCAGAAAGCCCGATGGACCATTGCGGTCAGAAGGGTGCAGCAGTCGACCTAGCGTGGGGTATTACGCAGGGTCGCGACGACGTGCGCATAGCAGTCCTCGACAGTGGCATCAAATGGCGTGACGCCGGTGCAATGTCCGACCTAGCGACAAAGGCATACATCAACCTCGCAGAAACTGAACCCCCATGTGACGATGAGGGCGGCGACTGCAACGCAGATGGCATATTCAATATCGCCGACTTCTCTGATTTCGGAGCCGTAGATGACCTCAACCGAAATGGTGTGGCCGATCCCGAAGACTTGATTCTCGATGCTTCGATCAGCAACGGGATCGACGATGACAACAACGGCTACATAGATGACATTGCTGGATGGGACTTCCTGTACGGCGACAACAATCCACTCGACACTGTTGGCTACGGACATGGAACCGGCGAGGCGCTTGATTCGACCGCGGCTTCGAACGGCACGGGCGATGTCGGCACGTGTCCGAAGTGCCGGTTCATTCCGGTGCGCGTCAGCGACAGTTTCATCGCAGATGGCGGTCGATTTGCCAAAGGTGTCGACTTCGCAGTGGCTTCTGGCGTCGCAGTAGTCCAAGAGGCACTTGGCGCGATCACGAATCCATCAACCGCGCAGATCTCTATTGATGCTGCCTACGAAGCAGATGTCGTTGTGGTCGCGTCGATGGCAGACGAAGCAAGTAAGCACGCCAATTTTCCGGCGATGTTGAACCACACACTCGCTGTCAACTCAGTTACCGAGAAACAGTCACTTCTAGGCGGCGAAATCGAGGGGTATCTCGCTCTCAACGGGTGTACAAATTACGGTGCAATAACTCTCGTGAGCGTTCCATCGAGTTCATGCAGCAGCGAGGCCACGGGCATCATGAGCGGAGTTGTCGGATTGGTCATCTCCGCCGCGCGCGATGCATCTCTGCCGCTGACTCCGGGCGAGGTCATACAGTTAGCAAGGGCTACGGCAGACGACATCGATTTCTCGGGCGCCTATGGCCAAAGCCAAGGCGGGCTAATAGACACGGTTCGATACCCGAGCACCCCCGGGTGGGACGCTGTTTTCGGATACGGAAGACTCAACGCATACGAGATGGTGAAGGCCGCCCGCGACGGTCGCGTGCCACCGCAGGTCGACATCATCGAACCGCGAAACTACGACATCGCATCGAACGTTGTGCGTGTGAGGGCACAGGTTGGAGCGCCCCGTGCAAACAAGTTTGATGTGCGCGTCGAATGGGCAGCTGGTCTTCAGCCGCCCGAAGGACCTGCGCTCGAAAACTGGCATGTGGTTCTGGACACGAAAGGCCTAACTAAACAGACGGAAGTTACGGCGACGATTGACCTATCAGAAGTGATGGCATCTGACCCTCCCTACGATTTCGAGATTTCGAGGCCAGACGAAGATCGCCACAGTCACCGCGTTCGCGTCGTAGTCACTGCTGACGAAGCCGTCGCGATCGACCAGCGTCAGGTTTTTGCAAATGACGACCCTGATCTGCGTCTCATTACTCGCGTCGCTGGCGCATCGACAGCATCGCCTGTGTTCGCTCAAATTGACGGCGATGCCGGAGACGAACTTCTCGTTCCGACTGACGATGGCGTATTACATGCCTTCGACGTGAACGGCAACGAGATTGCAGGCTTTCCAATCGAGACCGGCGCGCACAGCGCTTTCATGGTTGGTCAGCCACAAGTATTGGATATCGATGGCATTGCTGGCATCGAAATAGTCGCTAGCGATTTCGACGGCAACGTGTGGGCATGGCATGCAGACGGAAAGCCGGTGGTTGGTTTTCCAGTTGGAATCTCGAAGGCATTCTCTATGGACGATCCGGGCGCGCAGGATGAGTTCAATCGAACTAAGCCACACATCTACGCCCAACCGGCGGTCGCAGATCTCGATGGTGACGGGCTCGCTGAGATCGTCGTATCTGCTGGCGATAGGCACGTGTACGCGTGGCATTCCGACGCAAGCCCGGTCGATGGTTTTCCGGTGCAGTTGATAGACAATACGAAGGTCAAGTCGATCGACGCCAAGACACACAAGGTGACGTTCAATGCCGATAGCGGCGCGCGTCAAGGTGGCGAACTCATCGCAGCACCAGCATTAGGCGATATCGATGGTGACGGCGACCTTGAGATCGTCGTAGGAGCTCAGGAGGAGTACGAAGAGCCTGCAAATATTGGCGATGGCGCCGACGTTCTTGGACTCATCTCGGCGGCGAGCACACTAGGCAATAGCCGCGTCTACGCCATCGACAACAATGGTCAATTTGTGGATGGTTGGCCAGTGAAGGTCGGCATGGTCGCTCTCGAAGTACTGCCGACTATCGGTGGCGGAGTTGCGGTTGCCGCGGTTATCGCTGACGTGCACCCGAACCCTGGCAACGAAGTCATTACGTCGTCGGCTGCGGGCCCGGGCTACGTGTTCGGCGGCGACGGAGTGAGCGTGTACGGCCAAGCAAACGGATTCGATATTCCACTCGCGTGGTCCGGCGGTACCGGTGGCGCGGGGCTGGCGCGTTGGGGCGCCGCGCGCACAACCACAGACGAAATTGCAAGTTTCATCAGCTTCGGTGGCCTTGCAGTAGGCGACCTCGATGGTGATGGCGACCTCGACTTGGCTGCGCCCGGTGGCGGCCTTACCCGGCTCCTCGATGTGCAGGCATCTGATCTGCAACTCCCGAACGATGATCATCTACTCGCCTGGGATGGCTCGACTGGAAAGATGCTGCCGGGTTTCCCGCACACCACTAGCGACATCGCCTTTTTCGTGACACCGCTAATCACCGACATTGACGGCGACGGTTCTGCGGAGGTTCTTGCTGGAAATGGCGTGAACGTCCTCACAGGAATAAACCAAGACGGTGTGAGTCCTGAGGGCTGGCCGAAGCTGACCGGCGGCTGGATGGTAGGAACTGCAGCTTCGGGAGACCTTGACGGGGATGGGCACAAAGAAGTAGCGATAGTTCGCCGCGATGGTGTGCTGATGGTTTGGTCAACCGATGGTTGAGCACTCCGCCTCGATATTTGACCGGCGCCTGCTCGTCGTCACAGGCAAGGGCGGTGTTGGCAAGAGCACAGTCGCAGCATCGCTAGCGCTGCTCGCAGCGCGACGTGGTAAGCGTGTGCTGTTGGTTGAGGTAGATGCCAAGGGGAATCTCGCCGACGCATTCGAGCACAGACAGGTTGGGTACACCCCGGTCGAAGTGCATCCTGGCGTTCTCGTAATGACGCTGGATACCGAAAAATCGTTACGCGAGTACATGCATATCAATCTGAAGATCCCGATATTCGGTCACCTCAGTCCGTTGGCGCGTGCGCTTGAGTTCGTAGCAACAGCGGCGCCAGGCGTGAAAGAAATCCTGACGATAGGCAAGGTGCTGTGGGATGTTCGCGAAATCGTAGAAGGCCGTTCCGAGTTTGATCTTGTCATTATGGATGCCGCAGCATCTGGCCATGTGGTTGCTCAACTAGGAGCCGCAGACTCGATTCGTGCGCTCGTCGACGTAGGGCCTGTGCGCGCTCAGACCGAATGGATGGTCGAACTACTTTCTGATCCTGCGATTACCGCGGTGAATGTGGTCACTACGCCAGAGGAGATGCCCGTAGCCGAAACGGTAGACGTGATCGCTCGCCTCCGGGCAGAAACGGCTGTCCCTCTTGGATGTGTAATCGTTAACAGAGTGCTCCCGGAACTTTTCACTACACACGACGAGCTCGCATTCGAGTCTCTCAATCAGCCGAGTGGGCGTGAGTCGTTGGTCGAGCATGTCGGTAGCGGGAGTATCGCCGTACTAGACGCGGCTCGGCTAGCCGTGGCGCTGAGGCGTTCACGGGCCGAACATCTCGGTGAGCTTCGTGCCGATGTAGACCTCCCTTGTCTTTATCTTCCCTACCTGTTCACACGGTCATTCGGCCTACGTGTAACACGCCTGCTCGCGGATGCTCTCGACGAGGAAATTGCGTAGTGGTTGCAGATTTCGCGAGCTTGCAGTCATTGCTAGCAACGAAAGAAATCATTATTTGCTGTGGCTCAGGCGGTGTCGGCAAGACTTCGATTGCAGCTTCAATTGCGCTTGGTGCCACGAAGCATGTTGGCGGTCGGGTGCTCGTAATTACTGTCGATCCAGCGAGGCGACTCGCATCGGCGTTAGGGCTTGGCGAACTCGGTAACGTCCCGCGCCGCATCGACATTGGTGCCGTGGACTCCGACGACCCCGGGTGTCACGGCGAACTCTGGGCTGTGATGCTCGATACGAAACAGAGCTGGGATGATCTCGTGATGCGGCACGCTCCAGACGAAGCGACAGCCTTTCGCATCCTTGATAACCGCCTGTACCACAGCCTCACGGCACGGTTCGTTCAGAGCCATGACTACATAGCGATGGAGCGCCTCTATGAACTCCACGAAAGCGGTCACTATGACCTGATAGTCGTCGATACACCACCGACGCGCAACGCACTCGACTTTTTAGATGCCCCGAAGCGCATGGCGGAGTTCTTCAGAGGTCGTTTGCTCAGGTGGCTGACACTGCCCTATCGCGTTGGCGGGCGACGCGGAACGCGGCTCATCGAAGCGGCGAGCAGGCCGTTTTACCAAGTAGCCGACCGTCTGTTGGGAAGCCGATTCTTGCACGAGATCGCTGAGTTTTTTTTGAATTTTCAAACGATGTACGACGGGTTCGTGGAACGATCTGTATCAGTCGAACGCCTAGTTGCTGACCATCGCACTTCTTTTGTTGTCGTATCCACGCTCGAGAACTCTCCGCTGCGCGAGGCCGAACTTTTTACTGCCGAGTTACGCAAACGCGGCGTACATGTAGGGGCGATGATCCTCAACAAGACGCTTCCCGGCTACCTGCTCGATGCAGATGGGGCAACCGTTGCGAAGCAACTCTTAGAAGATTCCGATGGGCTTGCTTCGCTGGTAGCGCCGGGCGATGACCGCACCGCCAGGGTGATGCGAACCATTGCTCAGAGCTATCAGAATTTCGCGATTGTCGCAGCGCGCGAGGCCGAACTGCGCGCTGGCTTGTCGCGTGAGTCGCACCTAACCATCGGAGTGCCGGCACGGGCAGCAGACATCTCCGATTTAGACGGACTGGGGTGGATCAGCGTGCACCTGTTTGACAACGGATCGGTGGCATGATCGCGTTGTGAGCACATTCGGGGATCTAGTTCGTAGTCGCACTGCGCTAGATGGCGAGCCGCTATCTCATATCAGGAGACTGCTCAATACTTGGCGACCTCTATCTGACTTGTCGTTTTCGGATCTGTTGCTTTTCGTTCCATTGGTCGGCGAAGACGGACATCGATTTGTAGTTCTCGGACATATTCGGCCTACAACAGGTCAGACTGTTTATCCATTGGACATCGTTGGCTCAATAGTCGATGAGGTCGAGCGCCCGTTGCTAAGTCGTTCGTGGCGTACTGGAGACATCATTGAAGGCGACCTCAATGCCCTCGGGAGCAAAGAACGCATCCGGGCACAGGTGACCCCGATCAGGCACGGCACGACACTCCTCGGCCTCATGACGAGCGAGCACTCGACAGTGTCACAGCGTCGCCCCGGAGAACTCGAGCGAACTTATCTGCAGGTGTTCGATCGGTTCGCGAAAATGGTTGCCGACGGTAGCTATCCATTCGAGCGTGAAGAAGATGAGTTAGAAACAGCTCCAAGGGTTGGCGACGGAGCCATCGTCGTAGACGCCGAAACGACGGTCGAGTTCGCGAGTCCGAACGCAATCAGCGTGCTCCACCGTATGGGTATTCACGTGTTCCCTGCGCAGATCGCGCTGTCAGAAATCGGTTTTGATGACACCGCAACGCGAGCGGCGCTCGCAGATCGCGAACCAGTGGTGGAAGAAGTCGAGCGCGGCGAAGTTGCAGTAATGGTTCGAGTAATTCCACTGGTGGCAGGCCAGATAGCTACAGGCGCTGTCATCTTGCTGCGCGATGTGACCGATCTGCGTCGCCGTGACCGCATGCTGATGAGCAAAGATGCGACGATCCGTGAGATACATCACAGAGTCAAGAACAACCTTCAAACGATTGCTGCTCTGTTGCGACTCCAGCGACGTCGTGTGGAAAGTGAAGAAGCTCGAGACGCACTAGCTGAGTCTGAGAGACGAATTCGATCGATCGCAATCGTGCACGAAACCTTGTCCCGTGATGCTGGTGACGTCGTACATTTTTCCGAAATTGTGAAACCGCTAGTGCGCGTCGTTGAAGAAAGTGTTGCATCGCCCGAGCTTTCTTTGCAGTTCAGCGTTGAAGGCGATGCCGGCGACCTTCCCGGAGAGGTAGCTACTCCGCTAGCGGTTGTGCTCAATGAGTTGATGCAAAACGCCGTAGACCACGCATTCGTCGGACGAAGTTCTGGCGAAATTCGTATTCATCTCGGAAGAGATCAAGACAAGGTCATCCTCGATGTATTCGACGATGGGGTCGGGCTCAAGGCCGATTTTTCGTTAGAGGCTGCTTCGGGACTCGGCTTGTCGATAGTGAAAGCGCTAGTTACCGGAGAACTTCTCGGCACTATGGAGATGACCAACTACGACGGGGGCACGCGTGTACACCTAACGGTGCCTGTTGAAATGCCTCGCGTCGAGGTCTAAGAGACAGAGATGACCGACTTGTCGCCGTTTTGATAAGCGCGTCGTAGCGGCCGGCGCTGGTCTTCGGTAAGGCCACCCCAGACCCCGGATTCTTGGTTAGTGGCGATGGCGAATGCGATGCATTCTTCGGTGACTTGACATTGCGAACAAATCGAGCGCGCAACTGCAATTTGGTCGACGGCGAGGCCTGTTGAGCCGACCGGGAAGAAGAGGTCGGGGTCTAGATCGCGACACGCTGCGGTGTCTCGCCATTTCTGCGTGTCCCACTCGTGAGTTCGTATCCAAGTAAGCGACATAGGTATTTCCCCCTGGCTAGAGCAGCGCCGAACGCCGCCATATTTTGTGGCGCTAGTCCCCCCGGCGCGCTTGTGAGTGGCAAATTATTTGCAATTTTTTGGATTTGCAAGGGCTGCGACCTGGAACTTTGTCGACACTCCTGAAACACGTTCTTGTAATTCGACCCTGACGCCACTGTCAGTTGTGGTCCTGGCACTCGGCGCGCGCACCTAAGCTCTACGTGTGGCAAATAGTCCGTTAGTCATGGCACATCGCGGAGCATGTCTCGACGAACCCGAAAACACACTCGCAGCGTTTGAGCTAGCGCGAGACCTTGGTGCTGCGGGGGTCGAACTCGACGTACACCTCAGTGCAGACAACGAGATGGTCGTCCATCACGATTCAGAAGCTCTCGGCATCGGGCTCTTGGTCGAGTCGACGCTCTCGGAAATTCAAAAGTTGAGGCCGGACATACCAACTCTCGCCGAGGTCTTCGAAGTTCTCGGATCGCTAATCGTCAACGTCGAAATCAAGTGTTGTAGTTGGGATGCCGACCCGGACCCAGAGCATGTTCTTGCCAATCAAGTTGTCGACTTGGTGCGCTCGATAGGAGCGGTTGACAGAGTCGTTGTCTCGTCCTTTGATCTCTCGCACATCGATGCGTCGCGCTCAACCGCTCCAGAGATTGCTACAGGTTTCTTGATCCATGGCTTCGACCCAACGGATGCCGTCAAGACTTGCTCTGAACGCGGACATCGTTGGTTGCACCCAGATTGGGGGAACCTCGCGGCAAATCTCGACACCGCTGTAAGTGCCGCCAAATCTGCTGGCGTGAAACTCAATCCATGGACGATCGATGATCCTGAAGTGATGAAGCAGTTCGCGAGTGCTGGCGTCGATGCAGTGATCACGAACGATCCTGCTCTCGCTATCGCTACGTTTGCTAACTGAAGTAGGCGGCGCGCTCTACGGGACGATGAGACTTAGGCACGCTGGCTCGTGGACTATGCCTAGGTCCCTTGCGTCGCCAAGATCATCACCGTCGACTTGCCAAGCAAAGTCGCGACGACCCTCGACGCGTAATGTCTCTAGACCGTGACGGTGCACGATTCCGGCATGGCTTGTGAAGAACCTACGCGATCGCATCGCGGAGCCAACACTGCCAAGCAACGTCATCGCATCAATTCGCGTGAACGCAGTCAGCGCAAGGGGGCTGGTAATACGCGCATCCGGAGCAACGTGAATCGGCTTGTGGCCGAGATAGGTGTAGGGCGACGTCTTCGAGATGATCGCGAAATAGACGCCTTCAATTACTTCATCAGACTGTGGAAGAGCGATATCGAAATGTGGACGCGTGCGGTCGAAGTGCCGCAACCAGGTATCGAAGGCGGCTCCTACATACAGCGGGTGTGGAGCAATTCGTTTTAGTTCGCCGTGGCGCTCGACTCTGCGAATTACTGCGGCGTCGAATCCGATGCCGCAGTGAAACAAGAAACGTCGACCTTCTGCATTGCCCACGCCAATTCGTCGCACGGATCCGTTTGCGAGCGACCTAGAGATGGCTTCGGCTGCCTCGACAACGTTGGATGACGTCCCAAGCGTCTGTGCGTAGACATTTGTAGAGCCACCCGGAATAGCACCGAGCGCGCACTGCGTACCCACGAGACCATCTGCTGCCTCGTTGAGCGTCCCGTCGCCAGCGAGTACGACACAAGCATCGAAGCCATCGTTTGCGGCGGCCCGAGCAAGTTTCGATGCATGACCACGTCGAGTCGTCTGAGCAACTTCGACGTCGTGGTGGAGCGATAAAGCCTTTTGGACGAGCACGCGTTTGCGAGCCGTCACGGTCGAGGCCGTTGTGTTCACAAGCAAGAGGATGCGCATCGAGGTGGAAGCGTACGATCCGTGATGGTGGCTGACAAGAATACGAACCGACTTCGAGCACTCGGAACCGAGATCGGTGAGTGTCGCGCATGCCCGCGTCTAGTTGAGTGGCGTGAGCATGTCGCTGTCGAAAAGCGTGCCAGTTTTCGAGACGACAAGTACTTCGGCGCAGGCGTCGGCGGATTCGGAGACCCGAAGGCGCGGATCGTCGTTGTCGGCCTAGCCCCAGCGGCGCACGGCGCTAATCGCACTGGTCGCATCTTTACAGGAGACCGCTCTGGAGATTTCCTCTTCGGATCGATGCACCGGTGCGGCCTCGCGAATCAGGCGGCATCCGTGAGCCTCAACGATGGACTCAGGCTCAACGATGCGTATGTACTCGCCGCAGTCAGGTGTGCGCCTCCTGGCAATAAACCCGCACCTGCGGAGCGTGACAACTGTGCATCGTTCATGGTGCGCGAACTCGGGCTTCTCTCGAACGCATCGGTGCTCGTAGGCCTTGGGCGCTTCGCGTGCGACGCGATCTGGTCGACACTGCGCGCCAACGGTGTCGAATTGCCTCGCAAACGCAACAAGTTTGCTCATCTGATGGAGCAATCAGCTGGACCATTCACTCTTGTAGCATCGTTTCACCCGAGTCAACAGAATACGTTCACAGGCAGGTTGACAGAACCAATGCTCGATGCGGTGTTTGACCGTGCGATTCAACTCGCTAACGCGACAGACTCGGCTAAGAAGTAGCCGACTCCGAGAAAGCCAAGGCTCAGGCTGATTACTGCGCGCAATTGGATTTCGCTCACCGCCACAGTCAGGCGTGAGCCGAAATGTGCGCCAGGTATCACTCCGAAACCAAGAGGTACAGCGAACGACCAATTGACAGTCCCAAGAGCGACGTGCGCAATAGTGCCAGGTATCGCGATGATGCCAACGCACATGAGTGAGGTTGCGACCGTCTGTTTTAGCCCGAGCCGTAACCAACGTTGAAACGTAGGCACCATAAGTACTCCGCCGCCGATGCCGAGGAAGCCGGACAACGTCCCTGCGCCAAGACCGATCGCTGCGCAACGCCAGACTGACTCCGGCGCCCGGGCATTTTCACGTGGAACATCGTCGCTCTGCGACTTGTTACGGCCCTTCCAAGTCGTGTGCGCCGTGTACATAACGAGAACGGCAGTCAGGAGCATTTGAACATGACCACCGCCTGGGAATTGAGCAGACGTGAATGCCCCACCGATAGCTGCGAGTGCGCCCCAGGGAGCGACTCTCGCGACTACCTCGAGGTTCACGAGCCCCTCACGCAGGTACCGCAAAGTCGCCGTGAATGCGGCCGGAAGGATCGATGGGAGAGTTGACCCGACGCCTTCAATAGCAGTCGCGCCAAGCGCTCGAATTCCAGGTGTCGAAACAACTGCTCCGCCGACGCCTACAGCGCTCGACAATGCTCCAGTAACCACACCGATAATGAGTGTCAGAACGACTTGTGCCCAACCTTGCACGTGGGCACGGTACTGCGTCTCTGAGTCGCGTGCGCGGGTAATCTTTGCGGATGCACCGAGATAATTCAGCCCCTGAACTGAGCTTGGCTGGTGTCTGGGTCCCGCTGATTACTCCGTTCGCTGCCGAAGGCGGAGTCGACATTGTCGCTATAGAGCGTCTCTGCCACGAATACCTAGATGCCGGGGCCGCTGGCATCGTCGCTCTTGGCACTACGGGTGAAGCCGCAGCGCTTGACGCAGACGAGAAGCTTGCCGTGATTGGCGCTTGCTCAAAGGCGTGCGCATCGCGTGGCGCGCAATTAATGGTTGGCACTGGCACCAACAGCACGCGCACGACGGTGTCAGGGACAGCGGCTCTCGCCGGAATCCCAGCCGTGAACAGCGCGCTCGTGGTCGTGCCCTACTACGTGAGGCCGAGCGAAGCTGGCATCATCGATCACTACAAGGCTGTCGCTACAGCAAGCCCCGTTCCGATTATCGCTTACAACATTCCGTACCGGACCGGACGCGGTCTCTCGGGTAGCGCGCTGCTTGAGTTAGCTGACTTTCCCAACATCGTTGGCGTGAAACAAGCGGTTGGCGGAATCGATATAGACACGCTCGAATTGTTACGGGATAAGCCGGACACGTTCCATGTCCTCGGCGGCGAGGACCCCTTCCTGTTGGCAACCGTCTTGTTCGGTGGCACTGGCGCGATCGCTGCGAGCGCTCACGTCTGCACTGAGCAATTCGTGGCGATGATCGACTGCGCACTCAGTGGCAAAGTCGAAGACTCTCGCGCGATTCACGAGAAACTACTTAGAGTCATAGCTACAGGCTTCGCAGAGCCCAATCCGGCTGTATTCAAGGGCGTATTGCAAGCACAGCGTCGTATCGCGACTCGCGATGTACGAGCGCCCATGACAAATGCGAGCGATGCCGCGATTGAGCGTTGCCTTGCCGCGATCGCGCTCGCCCGTTGACCTTTCGATCCTAACTACAAACCGGCAAACGCTGCATCGAGTAACAAGGCCTGCTCTGCATCGTGAATCTTTGATGACCCGCTCGCTGGGCTAGGGCTCGCCGGTCGAGCGACTCTGGTCAGCTCGATCTTTTTGCCAACCAACGCATGCAGTCGCGGCAATGCGAAAGTGCCGGCACCCATGTTCTCTGGCTCTTCTTGAACCCACACCACAGATTCGAGAGACGGGTACCCGACGAGCGTTGCGGCTAGATCTGCCTCGGGGAATGGGTAAAGCTGTTCCAGCCGTACGATCGCTGCAGGTGTATTCAACTCGTCGCGACGCGCTAACAACTCGAATCCGACTTTGCCCGTACAGACGATTAGCCGCTTCACCGATTTGGCATCTGGCGGCAAGGGGTCGGCTAGCAACTTTTGAAAGCCAGCACCTGTGAATTCATTTACTGGCGAGGCAACCGCAGCTATACGTAGATACTTCTTGGGAGTAAAAACAATCAGCGGCTTGCGCTCGACATCATGAATCTGACGGCGGAGCAGATGGAAATAGTTTGCCGCGGTCGTCGGATAACAGACCCTCATGTTGTTGGATGCGCAAAGAGTGAGGAATCGTTCGATGCGCGCTGACGAATGTTCCGGTCCTTGACCTTCGAACCCATGTGGGAGCAGCATCACAAGACCACTGCGTTGGCCCCACTTGTCTTCGGCTGCGACAATGAATTGATCGATGATCGCCTGTGCGACATTCGAGAAATCACCGAACTGAGCTTCCCAAATCACGAGCGCGTCGCGATCGGCTGTCGAGTAGCCGTACTCAAAGCCTAGAACGGCGTATTCCGATAGAGCCGAGTCGAAGGTCATGAATGGCGCCTGGCGGGCACTCACGTTCGTGAGCGGCAGGTACTCATCTTCTGTCAGGTGGTCGATGATTGCGGCGTGGCGTTGGCTGAATGTTCCACGACGCGAGTCCTGGCCCGAAAGACGAACCGGAGTCCCTTCGAGTAACAGTGTGCCGAGCGCTAGTTGCTCTGCCGTGGACCAGTCGACTTGATTCTTTTCGAAACTTGTTCGCCGCGCCGCAATGATTCGACCAAGTTTCGGGTGGACGGTGAATCCGTCGGGGAACGTAGTGAGCGCGGTAACAACTTTGTCGAGCGCTTCAAGACCTACGTGGGTTGCAGTCGTCGCGTGCACTAGCGAGTCGGGGAGAGGATCGGTCCATGGGGCAGCCTCATCGGCTTGCTGGTCCTGAGTTTCGATGAACGCAGCTTCTAGCTTCTGCCGGTAGTCGTCGAGAGCGGCTTCGCATTCAGCAATTGTGAGGTCGCCGCGGTTGGCGAGCACCTCCGTGTACAACTTGCGAACCGAGCGACGACTACTGATGAGGTCGTACATGCGTGGTTGTGTGAAGCCTGGCTCATCGCCTTCGTTGTGTCCGTGGCGTCGGTAGCAGACCATGTCTACGACAACATCCTTACGGAACTCTTGGCGGAACGCGAACGCGAGTTTGATTACCCGCACGGCGGCTTCCGGGTCATCCCCGTTGACATGGAAGATGGGAGCCTGAACGGCCTTGGCGACGTCGGTGCAATACACCGTCGATCGCGCGAACTCAGGAGCCGTTGTGAATCCGAGTTGGTTGTTCACGACGATGTGGACGGTCCCGCCAACGTCGTAACCCTTTAGCTCGCACAGATTGAGAGTCTCTGCGACAACTCCCTGGCCAGCGAATGCGGCGTCGCCATGGATAAGCACTGGCAGAACACGGCCTTGGGCATCGTGTTCGGTGATGCGATCTTGCTTCGCGCGGGCGATGCCCTCGACAACCGGATCAACAGCCTCGAGGTGGCTTGGGTTTGCCGCCATCGTTACGCGCAGGGTGCGATCGTTTCGGGCGGTGTAAGTCCCTTCGGCCCCAAGGTGGTACTTGACATCGCCGGAACCGCCGGGGATCGAGGAGTCGAGTTCGCCCTCGAACTCGCGGAAGATTTGGCCGTAGCTCTTGCCGATGACGGTTGCGAGTACGTTGAGGCGGCCGCGGTGGGCCATTCCGAACACGATGTCTTCCATCTGTGAGTTAGCTGCTTCTTCCAACAGGAACTCGCACATGGGTATGAGCGTCTCTGCGCCTTCGAGCGAGAAGCGTTTTTGTCCGAGATACTTAGTGTGGAGGAATTTCTCGAAGGCCTCGGCCGCGTTTAGCGACTTGAGAACGTGTCGCTTCGCTTCGAGATCAAGTTCGGCGCCAAAAACGCCGTCGCCTTCGACTTGGCTCTGAATCCAGGCCTTTTCGTCATGATCCATGATGTGCATGTACTCGACGCCGATGGTCCGCGAGTATGCGTCACGTAGAACTCCGAGAATGTCGCGCAGTTTCATCGTGCGCCGTTTGGCTAGGCCGCCCGTCGGAAATTCGCGATCTAGGTCCCAGATGCTTAGGCCGTGGTGCTGGACATCGAGTTCTGGGTGCGTCGCCGGTTCCTTGCGCGATAGCGGATCGAGATTCGCTAGCAAGTGACCCCGAACGCGATACATGTTGATTAGCTGTTGGACGCGAATCGCTTTCTCTGCGAAGGCCAACGTGTCGTCGACAGGGCTTGTGTCGCGGGTCCAGCGCGCGGGCTCGTAAGGAACACCGAAAGACTTGAAAATGTCGTGATAGAAGTTTGAATCTCCGAGGAGCAACGAATGGATTGTGCTTAGGAACTCGCCGGACTCTGCACCTTGGATTACGCGATGGTCGTACGTACTAGTGAGGGTAACCGTCTTGCTGATGCCTAGCTTTGCGATCGTCTGAGAATCGGCGCCCTGGTACTCCGGCGGGTAGTCAATTGCGCCTACGCCGACAATTAGGCCTTGACCTGGCATCAAACGCGGCACCGAGTGAAGGGTGCCAATCGTCCCCGGATTAGTTATCGAGACGGTCGTACCTTCGAAATCTTGTGGCGTGATTTTCTGTGTGCGTACGCGCCTGAGAAGGTCCTCATACGCCGCGTGAAACCCTGCGAAATCGAGCGCTTCCGCACCTTTAAGATTTGGGACTACGAGGGACCGGCTTTCGTCTGAGCGCTTCGTATCTACCGCAAGCCCAAGGTTGATGTGTGCGTGCCGGATCGACGTCGGTGTCGAGTCGCTGTCGTCGAAGCTCGAGTTCATTGTCGGATGTGATTGCAGGGCACGAGTGACAGCGAAGCCAATGATGTGCGTGAAACTGACTTTTCCGCCTCGGGTCCGTGAGAGATGATTGTTCAGAATCTGTCTGTTGATTTCGAGCAGCTTCGCTGGGACAGTCCGTACGGAGGTCGCAGTTGGCACGCCTAGCGAAGCCGCCATATTGCGAACGATCGCGGCTGCTGCGCCTCTTAGAGGCTTGACGACATCGCCGTCCTCGGAGTTTCGTGGTGTTGCCACAGGGGGAGCAGCCACAACGTCTGTAGCCGGAGATTGGCCTCGAGGTGTGTAGTCAGTGAAAAACTCTTGCCAGGCGAGTGCTAGCGAGTCTGGATTCTCTTGCCAACGTCGGTACATCTGTTCGACGAGGCCTGCGTTCGGTCCAAGGTCAGTCAGTTCTGCCCTGTCACTAGCTTCGGTCATCGCGCGCGTCTCCTGTATTTATGGCTTGCGATGCTACGAGCAAGGGATGCTTGAGTTGTTATGCGCGCACGAGACCAGCAACTCGGAACGCGAGTTCGAGGCTCTGGCGCGCATTGAGTCGGGGGTCGCAAGTGGTTTCGTAACGCTCTTCGAGGTTCTCGCCGAGAACTTCGTCGCCACCACCCAAACATTCGGTAACAGACTCGCCCGTCATCTCTAGGTGCACGCCTCCTGGCCATACGCCGACCTCGTGACACGCTGCAAAAAACTCAGCGACCTCGGACAGGACGTCGTCGAAGTGGCGAGTCTTGTACCCGGTCGCGTGTTGGAACGTGTTTCCATGCATCGGGTCGGAGATCCAAACGATTCTGTGGCCTGCATGCTGCACTGCGCGAAGTATCGGCGGGAGTAGGTCGCGGACTTTGCTTGCTCCCATCCGGACGATCAATGTCAAGCGACCTGGTTCCTTGTTGGGATCTAGCGCACCGCACAGCGCGACAGCTTCTTCTGGCGTGGTGGTTGGACCGATCTTGACCCCGATCGGGTTTTGCACACCAGCGAGAAAGTGAACGTGCGCATGATCTAGTTGGCGTGTGCGATCGCCGATCCAGAGCATGTGCGCAGAGCAGTCGTAGTAGTCGCCAGTGAGACTGTCACGCCGCGTGAGGGCTTCTTCGTAGCCGAGTATGAGAGCTTCATGTGAGGTGTAGAAGTCGACTTGGTGCAACTGCGCTTCGTCGCGGAGATCAATTCCACACGCTTCCATGAAGCGCAGCGCCCTATCGATCTCGTTCGAGAGTTGCTCATAACGGCGACCCTCGCGGGTTGAACCGACGAACTCGAGGTTCCACTGATGGACTCGAGAAAGGTCGGCGAAGCCGCCCTTGGTGAAGGCGCGCAACAAATTGAGAGTGGCTGCCGCCTGGTTGTAACACTGCACGAGCCGTTGCGGATCTGGGTTACGTGAGATGGCATCGAATGCGATGTCGTTGACCATGTCACCGCGAAAGCTTGGTAGCGACATGCCGTCGCGCTGTTCGGTATCGGCTGACCGAGGTTTCGCGAACTGTCCGGCGATCCGACCGATCTTCACAACTGGAACGCCGGTTGAGTATGTGAGCGCAACAGACATCTGCAGGATCACTTTGAGCTTGTCGCGAATTTGGTCGGCGTTGAACTCGGCGAAGGTTTCGGCGCAGTCTCCGGCCTGCAGGACGAATCCCTTGCCCTCTGCTACTAGGGCTAGCGATTCGCGCAAGGTTCGTGCCTCTCCAGCAAACACGAGTGGCGGCATTCGGCGCAGCTCCGAGAGGGCGTTATCTAGGGGAACTTGCGGCCATGACGGCTGTTGGGCTGCCGGGTGCGAACTCCAACTATCTGGAGTCCAGTCAGAAATCGGGTGGAGGGCGGGTGTCGTCATTAGAGGTACGCACCCGGCAGACGCTCCGCCCCGTTTGCGCCTTCTATCTGTCGTGTAGAGCGCATCGCTTCTATCTGCTGCTGGGCCGCTATTTGCTGGGTAACCATGGTGGCTTGGATTCCGTGGAAGAGGCCCTCTAGCCAGCCGACTAGCTGGGCTTGGGCGATGCGCAACTCAGATTCTGTAGGGGTGTCGGTAAGAAATGGCGAGGTCATATAGCTCAACTCGTCCTTGAGTTCGCCTGAAAGTATTTCTGAAAGGTCGGCGAGGCTGCGATCGTGAATCTCGCCGAGGAGGCGCCGGCCCGCCTCATCGAGAGGGGCTCTGCGAGCCTCATCGAGCAACGCTCGCACCATCGAAGCGATGCGTATCAACTTGGTCGGTGACGTCGTGGCTTCGCCGCTCGGAACGGCGGCTTCTAACACTTCGGGGTGTAGAGGTGTCGGATCCGGGGTCATAACGAACTCAGGTTACGCGCAGCTAGCTGAGTCATCCCAACGCCCATCCATCGCGCAACGGTACGGGTGGTCGGACTGGTGCCGTATTTGCTACGCGTGGACCTGGGACATCTCTGAACTCATACGACACGGGTTCACGCCCGGCTTGGCATACCCAACACTGCCCGGTCACTCCAGCTGTGATCAGCCCGAGAACAGCTTCGGCAATCTGGCTTGCTGGGATTATTGGAAAGCCAGCGTCGATTAGAAAGTCCTTCGTTTGCTCGCCGATGATGTTTGTGTCTGTGATACCCGGATTCACTGTGTTACAGGTGATGTTGTCGCGTGTGAGTGTTGGCGCGAGAGAACGCATCAGCCCAACAACAAAATGTTTTCCTGCGTCGTATATCGGGTCTGCTGGGAATGGGATCAAGCCAGCGAGCGAACTTGTTGCGATGATCGAACCGCCGCCGCGTCGCTTCATGCGGTCGATCGCAGCTCGAACCCCATATACGACACCGTCGACGTTGATTCTCTGGATCTTCTGGTAGGTGGCGTCGTCTAGTTGCGTAAGGTCCGACAAGCCTATGGCGATACCGGCGTTGAGAAATGCGATGTCTGGTCCGCCGAGTTCGGTCTCGCACCGGGCGAACGCCGCTTCGACCTGTGCTGGGTCACCACAGTCAGCGGTAATTGTGAGAGCGCTCAGAGCTTCGGCGCTGATGGCATCGAGTCCGACCGGATCGAAATCGACCGCGCAGATCACTGCACCTTCGGCGGCCAACAGCGCAGCCGTTGCTTTACCTATGCCCGACGCTGCGCCGGTGATTAAAGCGACCTTGCCTTGAGCTGAATTCACGGCCCGCAACCTACACAGCAGTAGGTAGAACGGCCCGATGAATTGATTTGGGCTGGCGGAACCGGCCATTTACGGCTAAATTGACCCTGATATTGGAATTATTTCATCTCAGGGCGGTTCGTTGTTTGCTAGTCGGAATGTGCGGTCGCGCCTAGCGGCATTCTTTAGTTTGCTCCTATTCGGAGTGATATCAACCTGGCCAGCGCCGATGCGCGCTCAGGCCGACGACCCGGCGCCACAGACAATCTCCTTCGGAGCGATTGCTGATAGAGAACGACTGTCTGGTGCGTTTTCGCTGACGGCGACTGCGTCGTCGAGTCTTACTGTTGTTTTTGCTTCTAGTACGACTGCTGTTTGTACTGTTTCTGGTTCGACTGTGTCGTTGGTTGCGATGGGTGTCTGCACGATTGAGGCTTCCCAGGCCGGTGACAGTCTTTGGCTCGCTGCGACACCTGTCGAGCAGTCTTTTGACGTGACTGAGGCAAGTCAGTCGATCACGTTTGGTGGTCTGGCTGATAGAGAAAGATTGTCTGGTGCGTTTTCGCTGATGGCGTCGGCGTCATCCGGACTGACGGTGTCATTCGCGTCCACAGATGCTGCTGTTTGTACGGTTTCTGGTTCGACTGTGTCGTTGGTTGCGATGGGGATTTGTGAGCTCACGGCATCGCAGGGTGGCGATGGCTTG
>SXGU01135164.1_pt1 | contig 125131 bp, 109 predicted proteins | sample 3174531 | NCBI WGS metagenome assembly SXGU01 (sample SAMN11356863, study PRJNA531348) | freshwater metagenome | isolation source: freshwater sample F1-140 | place: China: Fuxian Lake, Yuxi | collected 2017-12-25
CAAAGAGTTCATGGTGCGCAACACATACATCTACCCACCAGCACCAAGCATGCGGATTGTCGCTGACATCATCGAGTACACGTCGGCGAACATGCCGAAGTACAACTCGATTTCGATTTCGGGCTACCACATGCAAGAAGCTGGTGCGACCGCAGTTCAGGAACTCGCGTTCACACTTGCCGATGGCTGGGAATACGTTCGTACCGCAACCGAACGCGGCCTCGACATCGATGACTTCGCTGGGCGACTGTCCTTCTTCTTTGCAATTGGAATGAACTTCTTTATGGAAGTCGCCAAACTTCGCGCTGCTCGCGTGTTGTGGTCGCGAATCATCACAACATTTGATCCGAAAAAACCAGGATCTGCGATGCTGCGCACGCACTGCCAAACAAGTGGCGTAAGCCTCACGGAGCAAGACCCGTACAACAACATCGTTCGCACTGCGTATGAAGCGATGGCTGCTGTACTTGGGGGCACTCAGAGTCTCCACACCAACTCATTTGATGAAGCGATTGCGTTGCCCACGGAGTTTTCGGCACGCATCGCCCGCAACACACAGTTAGTTCTCGCCGAAGAGACCGGTGTCACGAACGTCATTGACCCGCTCGCTGGCAGCTACTACATCGAGTCGCTCACGAACGAGCTAGTCGATGCTGCATGGACGCTCATCGAAGAGGTCGAAACACTTGGCGGAATGACCAAAGCCGTCGAAAGCGGAATGCCGAAGTTACGTATCGAAGAGTCCGCAGCGCGCCGACAAGCTGCCGTCGACCGAGGCGAAGAGGTCGTTGTAGGGGTCAACAAATACCAACTCGAAGACCAGCCGATTATTCCAGTCCGGCAGATCGACAACGCCGACGTGCGTCGCACACAAATCGAACGTCTCGAAAGGATTCGCGCGACTCGCGATCAGGCTGCATGTACAGCAGCACTAGATGCGTTGCGAGTCGGCGCTGCTGGCAATGAAAACTTGCTCGAACTTTGCGTGATCGCCGCGCGGGCTCGCGCTACCGTCGGAGAGATGTCTCAGGCCATGGAAGACGTCTTCGGCCGTCATAGTGCCGCGGTAAGGACACTTTCTGGTGTGTGGGGTGCAGCGTACGAAGGCGATGAGGCGGTCGTCGAGATTCGTGATCAAGTTTCGCAGTTCGCAACGAAGGCGGGCAGACAACCTCGGATACTTGTGTGCAAGCTCGGCCAGGATGGTCACGACCGCGGCGCAAAAGTTATTGCGACTGCATTCGCAGATCTTGGTTTTGATGTCGATGTCGGCCCGTTGTTCCAGACTCCGGCTGAAGCAGCGAGACAGGCAATCGAGAACGATGTTCACATCGTCGGCGTAAGTAGCCAAGCTGCTGGGCACAAGACCCTCATCCCGCAGCTCATTGCGGAGTTGCGCGAACTAGGTGGCACCGACATCAAGGTCGTAGTCGGTGGAGTGATTCCAGTGCAGGACTACGACGAGCTACGAGCCGCCGGAACAAGCGCGATATTTGGACCTGGCACGAGCATCCCGGTTGCCGCAGCTGAGGTACTAGCGCTACTTACTGCCGATCTGTAACCCGGTCGAGCCAACTAACGACATCAGCCGTGACTTCGTCGCGGTTGGTTTCGTTGAGTAGTTCGTGGCGGGCGTCTGTGTACCACTTGCAGGTGACGTCGCTGAGGCCAGCATCTCGGTAACGCTGCGCGACTAGATCAACGAGTGCCAGGCCAACGTTGATCGGATCGGCCGACCCAGCAATCATGAAGATCGGAAGATCGTGACGAATCTCGCTGAGTGCTTCCGAATCGGCGTGGCGCAACGCGTGCTCAGCGATTGAAGCCATACTTGACGCATTCAGTCCGAAGCCGCAATGCGGGTCATCGATGTACTTGTCGACCTCGTCTGGGTCGCGGCTCAGCCAATCGAAGTCGGTGCGACTCGGAGCGAATCCAGCATTGAACGACGTGAGATCAGCGCCCTCTCCGCTTGCGACCATTCCAGCGATCACGTCGACGGCTGTAGTGCCACAAAGGACTGCAGCATCGATCTCGGTCGAATGATCGAGGATCACGCGTTGCACCGCGAAGGACCCCATCGAATGCCCGAAGATTATGAATGGCAAGTCGGCATGTTCTGCCTTAGCCAAATTCGAAAGCGCGCGAATGTCGTCGATCACGCCTTCCCACCCAGGTGTGCCGAAGTCGCCGAGTTCTGCTTCTGAGGCTGCCGTGCGTCCGTGTCCGCGGTCATCGTTTGCGAAGACCGCGTAACCGGCATCCACTATTGCTTGCGCGAACCGCGCGTACCTGCCTGAGTGCTCACCCATTCCGTGTGCGATCTGCACGACGCCGCGAACCTCGCCATCTGGTCGCCAACTACGTGCAAATATTGCAGAACCGTCACAGCCTTCGAAAGTAAACGTCGTTGATTTCATCGGTGCATCATCGCGCTTACGTCAGGGGAGCGCATACACGGTGCTGGTAGGTCGGTGATTGTTAGCCTGCGCAACCATGCTCGATGTCGCCGTGCTAGCCGAACGAGTGGTTGCAGGTGACCGCCGCGCGCTAGCGCGGGCGATCACGCTGGTCGAGTCGACTCGATCGGATCATCGCAAGGCGGCGACAGAGCTACTAAATCGGCTGATGCCAGCTACTGGTGGTGCCGTGAGAGTTGGAATTAGTGGCGCTCCCGGCGCTGGCAAGAGCACTTTTATCGAGGCGCTCGGCATGCACGTGATCGGCGATGCGCGAGAGGTTGCAGTCCTAGCGGTAGACCCGTCGAGCCAACGCAGTGGCGGCTCGATTCTTGGCGATAAGACACGTATGGAAGAACTTTCGAGAGAGTCGAAGGCATTCATTCGTCCGTCTCCTAGCGGCGGGACACTCGGCGGAGTTGCGCGACGCACTCGCGAAGCAATGTTTATCTGCGAGGCCGCGGGGTTTGACCTCGTGTTGATCGAAACGGTCGGGGTTGGCCAAAGCGAAGTAGCGGTAGCGGCAATGGTCGACATGTTCGTTCTGCTGTTATCGCCAGCGGCAGGTGATGAGTTGCAGGGCGTAAAGCGTGGGATAGTCGAACTAGCTGACCTTGTAGTGGTGAACAAGTGCGACGGTGACTTAGTGGCGGCGGCTACTCGTACAGCGGCCGACTATGCGAACGCGGTGCACTTTTTGCGGCCACGTTCAAGTTCGTGGCAGGTGGGCGTCGTTACTGCGAGCGCGATTGAACGTCGCGGTTTCGACGAGATTTGGGAAGCTGTCAAGTCACATCGCGACGCCATCGCTAAAGCAGGCGATCTCGAAGTCTTGCGCGCAGAGCAGAACTGTTCGTGGTTATGGTCTGAAGTCACAGATGGACTCGTAGAAAGGTTGCGAGGTGACGAGGAAATCTCGCAGATGTTGGCGAGCCTCGAAACGGCAGTGAGATCGGGATCGATTCCGCCGACGACCGCAGCGCAACAGATTCTTGCCAAGTTCCTAGGGTGAGCGCTACGAATTAGCTATGCGACTGCGGAAGAGCCGTCTTTTGGTTGTGGCGGCGTGAGGCTTCTGAGCGTCTCGCGTATTTGCAGTACGCCGTTTTGACCGACCCGCTTCGTGCGATCATCGAGGACCCAGTCTCGCTTAGCCCTTGACTTGCGACCACCGTGGACCAACACGAGTTCGCCGAACTCGGGATTCACGACGGAAGTGCTTGTGTGTTTGGCTTGCTTGCGGGTCGTCATAGGCATGTCCTCATTATTTCGGTAGCTAGAGACAATCACTAAGCGGATTCAGAGTCCCACGCTAAGTGGTAAATATCGGGTTTGCAACACGTTTGTGGTCGAATGCGATCATGACAACAAGTGGAATTCCTCTAGCGATGCACCGCGCCGAGTCAGATAACCCGTTCGTGGACCTTGGTGATGGCAGCACGTTGCAACTAATGCAGGTCGCTATCGAAGCGGGACTTTGGGTGATCAGGACGAGGTTCAACCCTGGCTACCGAGTGCAGACTCACAAGCACACTGGTCAGGTGTTTGCGTTCACTTTGTCTGGCAGTTGGAAATATGAGGAATACCCAGAGGTAAACACCGCAGGGTCTTACCTTTACGAGCCAGCTGGTTCGGTACATACGCTCATCGTTCCGGACACCAACGAGGAAGTCACCGATGTTTGGTTCGCGATCTACGGCGCAAACCTAAACCTCGACGAAGCTGGCAACGTCACGAGCGTTATCGACTCCGGCGGCATTTTGCAGGGATATTTGATGATGTGCGAGATGCAAGGATTCGCTGTTCCGAGCGTCATTGGAGCTACCGCTTAGGCGAGGCGCGACAATAAAGCAATGGGTTCCGATCAGCCATTTGGTATCTATCTCGACAACGCGGCTTCGACGCCGATGCGCGTTGAAGCTGTCGACGCGATGACCCCATTCTTGTCTGAGACTTTTGGGAATCCATCAGGCGGACATCGCGCTTCAGCTGAGGCAAAAAAGGCTGTAGAGGCTGCACGCGAACTCGTCGCCGAAATCCTTGGTGCCGCTCCAGACGAGGTCGTATTTACTGGAGGTGGGAGCGAGGCGGACAATCTCGCTGTGAAGGGTGCAGCCTGGGCGCGCCGCTCCGGAGGACTCGATGGGGTTGTGGTCTCAGGGATTGAACACAAAGCTGTGCTGGCAGCGGCACATCGGCTCGAAAGTGAGGGTTGTCGCATCGTCGAAGTTGGCGCGACTGAGAGCGGAGTAATCGACCTTGCCGAGTTGAGAGACGCGATCGATCAAACGACGGCAGTTGTGTCTGTGATGCTTGTCAACAATGAGACCGGCATAATCCAGCCTCTTAATGCGGTCGCAGACATAGTTCGAGAACTTGCGCCGAACGCAGTGCTTCACACCGATGCTGTTCAGGCCCCGCAATGGTTAGACGTCAAAACGGCTGCCAACGAATGTGCGCTCGTTTCCCTTTCTGGCCACAAGTTCGGTGGCCCGAAAGGCGTCGGCGTTCTTGTTGTTCGCAAGGGGACCAAACTCGTTCCGCTTATAGAGGGTGGGGGTCACGAGTGGTCGCTTCGTGCTGGCACGCACAACGTCGCTGGCATCGTTGCATTTGCTGAAGCACTACGAATCACTACGGCGAACAGAGCGGCCGAGTGTGCGCGAATCGCAGGGCTGAGAGATCACCTCGAACAAGGTCTGCGACAGGCAATACCTGATCTGCTGGTCAACGGCAATCCTGAGTCGCGAGTTCCAGGGCTTTTGCACGTGTCTTTCTTTGGGCTAGAGGCCGAGGTGTTGCTCGTAGCACTCGACCAACGCGGAGTTTTCGCGGCATCAGGATCGGCGTGCAGTTCTGGGGCCGTCGACCCGTCGCATGTGCTTGCAGCCATGGGCATGCCGCGCGAACGTGCGCTCGCTGCGATCCGTTTCAGTCTCGGGTATCGCACCACGCAGTCCGAAATCGACGCCGCAATGCCGATCATCGTTCAGTGCGTCGAGCAACTGCGGGCGGCGGCCTGATGGCACGAGTCTTAGTAGCGATGAGCGGCGGTGTGGATTCTTCTGTTGCTGCTGCCCTCGTGAAGGAGGCCGGACACGAAGCAGCAGGGGTGACGCTGAAGCTTTGGGGCGGCGCACAAGACTCTGGATGTTGCTCGGTCAGCGATGTCGAAGATGCGCGCAGAGTTGCTGCGAATCTCGATCTCGATCACTACGTCTGGAACCTCACTGAAGAGTTCGAGCAACGCATAGTCGAACCGTACGTCGAGGCTTACGCGAATGGCTCGACCCCGAATCCGTGCATCGAATGCAACCGCACGATGAAGTGGGGCACGTTGCTCGAGCGCGCTCTCGCGTTGGGGTTCGATGCGATCGCGACAGGTCATCACGCGCGCATCGTCGCAACCAAGAATGGTCCGCGCCTCGGGCGCGGTGAAGACTCCGCGAAGGATCAGAGTTACGTGCTCGGCATACTTGGCGAATTTGAGCTTGAGCGCACGCTGCTTCCTGTAGGCAATATGAGCAAGGCAGAGGTGCGTGATCGCGCCGGCGCTCTCGGCTTTCGTACCGCAACGAAGGCCGATAGCCAGGATCTGTGTTTTGTTGCTAGCGGCGATCGCGAAGTTTTCTTGGGAGCGCGTATTTCTCGTCGGAAAGGCAAGTTCGTTGATACCGCTGGAAATGTCATCGGCGAACACTCAGGTATAGATGGCTTCACGATCGGGCAGCGCAGGGGTCTCGGAATCGCGTTGGGAGAGCGGGCATTCGTAGTAGATATTGATTCGACAACGGACGCTGTCGTGCTCGGCACCCGGAGCGATTTACTCCGACAAAGCCAGGGTTTTGCGAGCGCGAGTTTTCTAGACGGCAAGCCAGACTCGAACCGCGTAGTTCTTGTCCAAACTAGGGCGCACGGTGCGGCGGCCGAGGCAACGGTGAACCGAGAAGAAGTCGCGTGGAATCAGCCGCAACAACGTGTGGCTCCGGGTCAATCGCTCGTTTTTTATGACGGTGATGTCGTGCTCGGTTCGGCGATCGCTACCTAAGAATCAGAATACTTAGAGCGCTGAATTCTTTAGCCAGAATTCGAGCAGGCTGCTGTCTCCAAAAATCTCAAAGCGGGGATCGCTTGGCGCGAGTCGGTTGACTAGCAGCAACAAGAGCTGATCTGCCCGGGCGCGCACTGCGACATCACACTTGGTGTGCGCGTGCTCCCAACTAAATCCAGCTTGGCCGAGAGTGATCGTCCATTCGCCGTGCGAGTCGGTGCAATGTAAGTGAATCGATTCGCCATTACCAACGAGTTTCGCTGTGTTCGGAGCGAAGTACGCGGCGTAAGGGATGTTCGCTAGGAGTTCGTCTATGCCATCTATCGCGAGTGAAGGCTCGATGGACGGCGTCCGCCCTAACGCGAGCTCTAGGTCTGCTCGGTGGATCGCTGTCTCGTGCGCTTGCCTGCGAGACCAAAATGCAACGTGTTGATCGGCACCCCACGCCCACATCGGAGCTTCTGGATCCGTAGCGCGAAGTGTTGCAACTAATGCAGCGCCACCATCGGCCAGCCAAGCAACGAAGTCGACAACTTCGGGAGTCTCGATAACGATGTCGGATTTGGCCGCGCGCTCTTGTGCAAGATTCTGCACATGCCAATCGGCCCATCTGTGGACAGTGCCTTGATGGCGGATCAATTTCGCGACGTCCCACCCAGGACACGCTGGGACCTCGCTTAGTAGATCGGCGTCTTTAGCTACAGAAACGAATTGACCGATCTCGCGTTCGAGAGCATCGCAGTGGGCTAGGTGTTCCATGACCTTGAGAACTTAGCTAGCAAATTGCGCCAGACTCAGTGTGAATGCCGAGTTCGTGCACGAGATGTCCAGCCATCGAGGACGATGGTCGGCCGCAGAGGAGCGAATAATAGACGATCGGCGTTGATCGTTCTTGTTTGCCGACGCCCGGCACGACACGGAAAGGGGCCAGGCTCATCCATCTTCACCTCGAGGCCCCCAGAAATTCCCAGGCGCACATCGACGACGCCATCTTGTGCGTCGGCTTGAGCTGTAGGAATTGCCGTAGACCGGATTATGTGAATGACATGCTCGGTGGGAAACAGCACCGGATCACACAAGGTGAGAGCGTCCGATACGACGATTCCAGCAGGCACCAAAACGACAAAGCGGCGCTCCAACGAAACTAGGGAGCGGATTCCGACCCAGGCGACGGGTAGCCCAATTACCGTGGCTATCGCGCCGAACAGGGCACGGTTGTTTGCGAGCAACATTGGGCCTGTCGAAATCCCAGATATCACGATGACGACGGTCGCAGGAACTACCACCAACGAGAACTGCGGAGGTAGGCGGAGAGGGTGGCGCCGCTCGTTGCCGTAGGAGGCCGCGTCGATACATCCATCCGCAACAGTGTTGCTCAATGTCGCGATACAAGTTGCGACAGCTAACGCAGCGATCAGGTAATCGACCGGACGTGAAGCCTGCAAAGCGGCAGCGCACGTAAAGACAGCCAACGCAGGTGCGACGATGCGAAGCGCTGTGAATGCGCGCGGACGCGGGCTGAGCAGACTGAGAAGGCCGATGGCCCATGAGGCGAAAAGCAACCCTGCTGCGACCGAACGGGAAGGCCCTGTCCAGTCTGAAATTGCGGCCTCGATGGTGTCCCCAGATGTGACAGGCAGCACAATCCAGGCACTGCGAATGACCCACAAAATCATTGTCGTCGCCCGCTTCGCTCACCCATATTTGGTGCTCGTATCCTAGGAACACCATGGTGGGAATATCCGACGAAACGAGTTCCGGGCGAGCGCCAGGAAACGCCTTTCCATCCGGGCTTGCCACAGCAATAGGTAGCCTCCCGCATCTAGACCCGTCGGCTGCCGCCGCACTGGTATTGCGCGTGATTCCTGAACTGCCAGCGGTGCCGGAACTCCCGCACCTTGATGCCAGAGAGAACATGCTCGCTCGATGGTTACGCGCATTGTCAGAAGTAACAGTGAATGCGGACGGATCTATCGTGGTTGATCCAGATGTCGACATCGATGCTCCGTTCGATTACAGCCTCGAATCGACATCGCATGCGGGTCTACTCGCATTCATCGATGTGGCGTTGCAACAACCACGCAAACCAGCGCGGGTCAAGGCGCAACTGACAGGACCACTCACACTCGGAGTCGCCTTAGTGGAGGCCGGAGTCCCGGCCGAGATCGCGTTCGACAGAGCTACGCGGTTATCTCGAGGCTGGGCTCGAACGATCGAAAACTTGTTTCGAACCCAACTGCCAGACACTGAGTTGCTACTGTTTTTCGACGAACCATCGTTGGTTCTATGGGATGACGATGATCCGCCCGTCGATCACGACAAGGCAACCGATGCGTTATCAGGAGCGCTTGCTGGGGTTGGGTGTCGCACGGGTATCCATGTCTGTGGCAAGGCAGACCCGCGCATCGCTCTCGCTGCTGGACCCGATGTGCTTGGCCTCGAAGTTTCGACGCGCTTCTTAGAGGATGCTCCCGGGTTGGCCCGCTTTCTTGACGCGGGTGGTTTTATCGCATGGGGTGCCGTCCCGACAGACAGGCCGGTTGGTGAGTCGCATGCACCCCTGTGGAGAGCGCTCGTCGAACTTTGGTGCGAGTTGACACGTCGCGGCTGTGACGGTTTGCGTTTGCGCAGCCAAGCGATGATCACACCAGCTTGTGGCCTAGCAGGACACGGAGTTATCCAAGCCGAACTCGCGCTGAGTCTTGCCCATGAACTTGCAGATCGAGTATTCGATCAAGCGGTGGCGACGAAACTCACGGTCGGGGCGTAGCTGTCTCATCCGAGTCATAGATTCGACCCCGTGGCGACAAGTAAAGAGCCTGCAGATCTCGCGTCGGTCGTCGCGGGTTTGCGCGACAAGATTCGCTACCACAACGACCGTTACTACGGCGACGACGATCCTGCTATCTCCGACGGCGATTACGACGAGTTGGTCAGAGAACTCGTACGAATAGAACACGAGAATCCAGAGTTAGTGACTCCAGATTCGCCTACCCAATTGCCTGGCGCTGCGGCGCAGTCGAGTTTCGCCGAAGTACGCCACGAAACTCCGATGTTGTCGCTCGATAATGCGTTCGGTATCGACGACCTCAGAGCGTGGGGAGAACGCATGGCGAAACTCGTCGATACCGTTGCGACCTTCGTAGTTGAGCCCAAACTTGATGGGCTAGCTATCTCGATCCTTTACGAGAATGGATTATTCGTGCGTGCCGCTACCCGCGGGAACGGAATATCTGGTGAAGACGTAACCGAAAACGTGCGCGGAATCAATGCCGTCGCCATGAGGCTCCATGGTCCACGAATTCCTTCCCGTATAGAGGTGCGTGGCGAGATCTTTATGAGAGCAGAGGCATTCGCTGCACTCAACGCTCGACGTGAAGCCGAGGGCGAGTCAACATTCAAGAATCCTCGCAATGCGGCTGCGGGATCTCTACGCCAAAAGGACGCGAGCGTCACAGCTTCGCGTGAACTTTCATTCAATTGCTATCAACTCGGCGTAGTCGAAGGTGGGCCCGAACTCCTGACGCACGCGCAGACGCTCGAGTGGATATCTGAACTTGGTATTCCAGTTAACACTGAGGCGCGTTCGATTGCCGATATCGAGGCCGTCGGACTTAGGTGTGCCGAGTTGCAACAGAAGCGTCATGACCTCGGGTACGACATCGACGGCGCAGTCGTCAAGGTCGACGATCTAGCGATGCGCGAGCGGATGGGCTCAACGAGCAAAGCGCCGCGTTGGGCGATAGCTGTCAAGTTTCCGCCAGAGGAACGAACGACGATTCTCACAGACATCATGGTCAGCATTGGTAGAACGGGTCGCGCAACTCCGTATGCGGTTCTTGAACCAGTGTTTGTGAGTGGTGTCGATGTCTCTAACGCGACTCTCCATAACGAAGACGAAGTCGCGCGCAAGGACGTGCGGCCAGGAGACACCGTCATCGTGAGGCGCGCTGGCGATGTAATCCCAGAGGTGCTCGGTCCTGTGCTCGAGCTACGGCCAGCGGGTTCGAAGCCGTGGAAGTTCCCGAAGAAGTGTCCTGAGTGTGGCGGGCCGCTGGTGAGAGATGTGACCGAGGCGAACGCACATTGCGTGAATGACGAGTGCCCCGCGAGGGTGTTGCAGCAGATCGTGTATTTCGCCGGCCGTGGTGCGATGGATATCGAAGGTCTTGGCGAAGAACGCGTAGCGCAGTTCATTAGCGCAGGACTGCTCACCGACCTGTCCGACATCTATTCGCTCGACGCGAAACGACTTGAGGAACTCGAACGGATGGGTAAGAAGTCTGCGCAACTTCTGCTCGACGGCATCGCTCTCAGCAAAGATCGGCCTCTTTGGCGGTTAGTCGTTGGGCTAGGAATCGAAAATGTCGGGCCAGTAGCAGCCCAAGCAATTAGCGCGACCTGCGGGCACATGGATCAGATCATGACTGCGCCCATCTCAGATCTGGTGCAGATACAGGGGATCGGCCCGACCATCGCTCAGAGCTTGCGTGACTATTTTGACACCGAATCAAACCTGGCGATGATCGCGAAACTCCGCGTCTACGGCCTGAACTTCGATGGTCCGCTAACAGTCGAAAAGCTTGACGGCGCTCCAGATTTGTCGGGGCTGACATTCGTCCTGACAGGCAGCCTCGAAGGCAGGACTCGCGAAGAAGCAGCGGCCGAACTTGCTGCTCTCGGAGCAAAGGTTGCAAGCAGCGTCTCGAAGAACACGAGTTTCGTCGTGGCTGGCGAAAATGCTGGCAGCAAGCTCACGAAGGCAGAGGCACTCGGCGTGAAAGTTCTCGATGAGGCGGGATTAGACCGGGTACTCAGCGAGGGCGTACCAACCTGATTAGCCAGCAGTGAACGACCAAGAAATGAACTCGATGCTGCCGGTCGAGGCAGGCTCGCACGTGCTCGAGTCGGGCCAGACCTCTTCGATCGTGACCGCGCGAGACCAGTATCCGACAGTCACCGCGTGGGGACCCTGAACCCATTCGCGAATCGACCGTTCTGGACCTGGCTTGAATATGAATTGTCCGAGGTTCGGGTCCCCTGCGACGTACTCGTCGGCAGGGATAGGCATGCCGTCGACGCATATCTGGACCTGATAGTTGAGCGTCGCGTCGAGTTCGATGCCGACCTCTGATTGCAACTCAACGGTGGCCGATCTCGGCGGTATCAGGTTCTCGATCGTCCTAGTCAGAGCATTGTCGTCGGCCGGGTCCGTGTTGGTGGCGAGAATCCCGAGAACAAGGAGCACGATCGCTAACGCGCCACCAACTCCGAACACTAAGAGTTGGAATATCTCCTCGCGATTACGCCTTCTCATTACTCTGACAGTACATATTGAGGTGCACGCATGTGGCACTCGGGCCGGACGCATCGCTACTACCGTGGCAGTCATGGCCGAAAGTCGTCCGATTGACTCATCACTCTTTTCTGGAGATGATCTATCCGGTCGCGTTCTAGCTAATCGGTACCGCTTACTGCGTTCGATTGGAACCGGTGCAAGCGGCCGTGTCTATGAGGCAGACGACACGCAACTAAAACGTCGGGTGGCGGTCAAAGTGCTGCATCAGGCCCTAGCCGACGATCACGGTTTCTTGAAGAGGTTTCGTGCCGAAGCGCAAGTCGCAGCGTCACTGCACCACCCGAACATCCTTACCGTCCACGACTGGGGCGAGGACCACATCGCCTTCATGGTTGTTGAACTGCTTACCGGTGGATCGTTGCGCGCCATGCTCGATGGAGGAAGTCACCTGTCGCTCGCGCAAGCTGCGCGGCTTGGGGCTGACCTCGCTGGAGCGCTCGAATACGCACATGTTCGCGGGATAGTTCATCGCGATATCAAGCCAGCGAACCTGTTGTTCGACGAGCACGCTGTTGTGCGGATAGCCGACTTTGGACTCGCACGCGCACTCGCCGAGGCTTCTTGGACAGAACCAGCAGGAGCAGTTTTTGGGACAGCTCGCTACGCGTCGCCAGAGCAGGCGCGCGGAATAGCTCTCGATGCTCGTAGCGATATTTACTCACTCGCGATTGTGCTGTACGAGGCAATCAGTGGCTCAATTCCGTTTGCCGCTGACACTGTTATGGGCACGCTTGCGAAGCGGTCATCTGAGTCGATCAAAGCGCCGGTCGAGTGGGGTCCGATTAGGGCGATCATCGAACGCGCTGGTTGCCTCGATCCTGCAGACCGCTACCCCGATGCTCAGACGATGGCATCGGCATTGCGCGATGCATGTGAAGCTCTCGAACGACCTGCGCCGCTCGTTCTAGCTGGCACGGTTATCAATCAGGTTGAAGACCCGCATCCGACTATCGCGATCGCCGCTGATCCACGCAGGCCCGACAATGTGGTCCCGGCGTCGACCGGCAACGTCTTCGACCAGGACGCGCATACGGCCGCGCCCACGCCCAGTACTGCTGATGACACGCAGCAACCTAAGTCCGCGAAGCGCAGAGCGCGCCGCACAGGACGGCTCGTCCCTGTCGTGATTGCGACGGTAGTTGTGGCAGTGTTAGGAGGCGGGGCGTATGCGGCTAGATCATTGACCGGAGCGACCGCTCACACGATGCCAGGCGTCGTTGGACTCTTAGAGTCGCAAGCAGTTGCTAATGCGGCTGAAGCAGACATCGATCTTGAGATTGAACGTCGCGAAGCTGACGATCCGGCCGGCGTAGTCATTCAGCAAGATCCGGCGGCTGGAGTGAGGGCGAGCGGCGCACTCACGATTGTTGTATCGAGTGGTCCGCCATCTGTCACGACACCAGACCTCGCAACACTCGACCGACGAGGCATCAAAGCAGCAGCAAAGGACGTTGGGCTAGTTCCCGAATTCGAGATGGCCCATAGTGAGACCGTCGAAAAGGGCACAGTAATCAAACAGGTGCCAGCGGCTGGCGAATCGGCCGAGCGCGATTCGGTGGTCGTGGTCACCATGAGCCAAGGACCTGCCCCGCGTACCGTTCCTGAGGTTTCTAGCGACTCTAAACAAGCCAATGCAGCGCTCATTGACCTCGGCTTCACGGTTACTGAGTCGAAGACGTTCAGCGACAGCGTTGAGAAAGGCCTAGTTATTAGGACAGACCCTGGCGCTGGAACAACAGCCGACTACGGGTCCACGGTAACGATTGTCATAAGCAAGGGGCCCGAGTTAGTAACTGTGCCGAACACGTTCGGACTAGGGATCAACGATGCTTGCGCGGCGATCGAAGACGCCGGCCTGCTTTGCGACAGCGTGCATTACAGCCCTGGAGACGTGGTCAGCTCAATGGACCCCCAACCGGGCGAGAAACTCCGGCGTGGCGACTCGGTAACGCTCTACTTCTGAGGTAGTTCGAGTCGCGATTGTCGGGGCGCTAGCGCCTACCTGTACGTTTGCGACACATCTTGGCGACGACGATTTGGGAGCAATGGGCATGGGTGCACTTGATGGACGTGTAGCAATCATCACAGGAGCAGGTCGCGGTCTCGGACGCGAGCATGCGCTGTTGTTCGCTGCCGAGGGGGCCAAGGTTGTTGTGAACGACCTAGGTGGCAGTGGGCACGGCGAAGGTGCCGACATCACCCCTGCCCAAAAAGTTGTCGCCGAGATCGAAGCCATGGGCGGCGAAGCAATCGTCAACGGCGAGAACGTTGCGGATTTCGAAGGTGCAGAGCGCATGGTGCGGTCGGCCATAGACACCTTCGGCGACCTTCACATTCTCGTCAACAATGCTGGCATCCTGCGTGACCGGGTGATCATCAACATGACCGAAGCCGAGTGGGATGCGGTGATAGCCGTTCACCTGAAGGGCCACTTCGCTCCGACGCATTTCGCTGCGAAGTACTGGCGCGAACAGGCAAAGGCGGGGATCGAGGTCGACCGCTCGATTATCCACACGAGTTCAACATCGGGTGTGTTCTCGAACCCTGGCCAAGCCAACTATGGCGCAGCAAAATCTGGGATTGCCACACTCAGCCAAATTGCAGCGAAAGAACTCAAGCGCTACAACGTGCGATCCAACTCGATCTGCCCAGGTGCCAGGACGCGTCTCACGCTAGAGACGCCAGGACTTGGTGACGCGGTGAAGCCACCGGAAGAGGGCTTCGATATATGGGACCCTGCGAACGTTGCACCATTTGTGGCATATCTCGCGAGCCCGGAGTGCACCTTCAATGGCGAGACTTTCATGGTCCAAGGTGGCACTGTGACCAGGGTGCAGAGCTGGAAACCAGCAGACCGTATAGAGAAAGACGACCGCTGGACTGTCGCAGAACTGTGCGTAGAGGCTCCGAAATTGGGTATTAACCACTGAGAGTGAGATGTCGTAACACCATGGGTGATCAAACGCCAACCCCATGGTGGCACATCGAGACCGCCCCTTGTCCGTCCAGGCAATGGGTTTGGCGGTCCGCTCAAGCCTGGCCCAAGTTGTGCTCAAGCGCCGATCAAATGGGACCGTACGACGCTGACCGTCGAGATGTTTCTTGAACTAGCGGCCTTGCGTGAACAAGAAGTCGACTCCGGACCGAACGCAGACAACAGAGGCAACTAGCTTCGCCGACGCTTGGACAATGAATCCGAAGTCATAGTCGAGTTCGGTGGCACAGAAGAGGTTCCGGTCGTCGACTGGGTTCGCCTCTGGAAACTCCGCATCGCTGGCACAGTCCACGAGAGCGACAGGTACCGCTGGTATGCCCTGTGGTGCGCCTTGGCTGGATTGTTTGCTTCTGGCGTCACTATCACGATCATCAGCGTGTCGTTAGGCAATATCGCTAAGGACCTTGATAGCTCGCCAAACTCACTCTCATGGACCCTGACGGGCCCGATTCTTGCCGTTGCGTTCTCGATGCCGCTGGCAGGAAAACTCGGCGACCTTCGCGGCCATAGAACCATTTATCTCGCCGGACTAACTGTCTTCACAGTTATGAGTGGCCTCACGGCGCTCGCATGGGATCCTGCATCTCTAACTGCGTTTCGAGTTATCGGTGCGCTTGGTGGAGCCGCGACAGGCCCAGCGTCGCTAGCAATTGTGATGCATCACTTCGTCGGTGACGACAGGGTCAGAGCGATCGGATGGTGGCAACTCGTAGGGGCTGGTTCACCCGTGATTGGTCTAGCGATCGGCGGTCCGACCGTCGATGCGTTTGGGTGGCGGTGGATTTTTGTTGGTCAGTTCGTGTTCGCTGTTGGTGGCCTTGTCGCAGCCCTCGTCGTGCTTCGAGACACTGGCGAAAAAAGTACCGCTTCGCTCGATGTGGCAGGAGTTGCGACCTTGGGTCTCGGTGTCATTGCGATACTCGTGACGTTGCAGCGCGGCGGATCCTTGGGTTGGAGTCAGCCAACTGTCATTCTTCTTGGCGCATTCGGAATAGCGATGTTGCTTGTGTTCCCGCGCATAGAACGCCGTGCCGTATCGCCTGTTCTGCCACTGGAATTCTTCAAAACTCGAAATTTCACGGCTTCAATTACTGCACAGTTTTGTGCCAATTTCGCGTACATGGGGAGCTTCATTATTTCGCCTTTGCTCGTGACAGGGCACTTCGGATTTACAACGGGAGCAGCCGCTGCAGCGATGGCGCTGCGGCCGCTGATTTTCAGTACGGCTTCACCGATATCTGGGTATGTCGCTGTGCGGACAGGCGAACGGCGCATGGCGATACTTGGGATGGGTTTCTTGATTCTTGCGATGCTGTCGTTCTCATTCGGCGCAGACAAGCATTCGTTGGCATTTGTGTTTGTTGGCCTCGCAGTCGCTGGCCTCGGCATGGGAATCGCGTCGCCAAGCTTGTTGACGGTCGTCGGCAACACCGTTGATAGCAGGCAACTAGGCACGGTGAACGCTGCACAAGCAATGGTCGCTGCGCTCGGTTCAGCTACGGGAATTCAGGTGTTCTCAATAATCCACGAAGCGCGAGACGGGATTCGCGGTTTTATGACCGCATACATCGTCGGGGCTGTCGTGGCTTCGGCTGCTGCGTTGAGCGCAAGTGCATTGCGCTCAACGCAACAAGCCGGTTAAGCCAAAGAAATTCGGAGCTACTCAGTTACTGCCTGGATTGCGGCTTGCATGTCGGGGTTAGGACCGCCACCGGCTTGCTGTGCCATGAGCTTTGACATGTCGCCCTGAACTTTGATTTTGCCTGACATGAACGCCTGCATACCTGCTTGCGGGTTACCAGCGACAAACACTTCTTTCGTCGTGACGTAGTCAGCGGTGAGGGTCACGTCGGCAACCTCGCGGTGCCCGCCGCCCATGATCGCTGCACCATCGACCGTGCCCATGTGGAATTGCTTGTCTTCGCCGAACGGCGTGTCGGTGACGACGAGATTCACCACTGTGTTAGCGCCACCACCGTGGGCGCCACCATGTTCTGCGACGATCGCTTCAACGGCAATAATCCAGCCATCCGACAAGAATGCATGCTTACCTGACACTTTGTTGCCTCCTTAAGGCCTGTTGTTTTGGACTAGACATAAGGGAGCCGACAGATTTGCATTTGTCGGCGAATACGCGGTGCGAGCAGCGCGATTCAGGCCGTCGAGCCTGTTGGCGTGCCGTTTGCGAGCTTAGGGTGATCGTGCGCGAACACTGGAGCGTCTTCGATGTAACCAGGCGCGACCCATACGTGGATCATGTAAAGGTCTTTGATCGGGTAGACGACAGCGCCAGCAGCTGTGCATTCCGCTGAGGTCATGTTGATCTTCGAGCCATCGTGGCCGTCAACTTCACCGATGACAATAAATTTTTTCGTGTCGAAACAGACTCCGTAATGAAAGTGCCAGACATCTAGGTCTCCCGTGTAACCGGTAGGGTTCGGCTCGGTGAGAATGAAGCTTGCGCCTGCAATTTTGGCGTCTGGACCTTCGCCGTCGTAGAGCAACACGTTCGGGTTAGCTGCGTCGAACTCGTAGTCGTTTAGAAACCCAACCGGGCCACCTTTTAGATAGTGGGCACCGATGCCGTTCAGGTTGATTGTGGCTTTCTGCCAGCCAGCCTTCGTGGCATCTGCTGCTGACGGATATTTCTCGACGAGCGCTTTGGTAACTGCGACCTCGGCAGCAATGTCGGCTGGAAGGTCGGAGTACATGATGTCGACCTCGGACTCATGTCCGGTTCCTTCATGGCCTTGCATATCGTGCTCGCCGGCGTGTTCGTGCTCGGACATGTCGTGCTCGGCGACTGTCGTGGGAGGTGTCGTTGTAACAGCGATCGTGGTAGTTGGCTCAGATTCAGAGTCGCTACAGGCCGCAGGGACGAATGCAACAGATGCGACAAGAAGCCACAGCGGCCAACGGTTGGTTGTCAAGACAGCGTCTCCGGTCTAGACGATTAGCGAGTTCGCGTGGCTGAAGATGCCTTCTGGAGATTCCCAACCCGGGATGATCCAGACATGCAGGAGCCAGAAGTTCGAGAAGTTGATGACAAAGCCACCGATCGCAGCGCATTCTTCGGTTGAAAGATTTTCGCCGCCTATGACGAGGCTGGTAGTTGTCGAAATGCAGAGACTCGGGTGCTCATGCCAGACATCAAAGTCGCCGGGCAATCCCTCTGGGGGACCACCGATGTTGCGCACGATGTAGTTGACGCCAACGACCTGTCCGTCGGATCCGTAAAGCAATACCTCTGGCTCCCACGGCACGAAGTTGCTGTCTAGCCATCCACCGCCGTGTAGATAGTGGGCTGCGATGCCAGGGAAATATTCTGTCGACTGAACCCAACCACCAGCCGTGGCTGCCCCGGTGGTCGGGTAAGCCATACCGATTAGGTAGCTGTAGTTCAGGATCTCGCGAACTTCTAATGGCAGGTCGTCATATTGCAGCGCGGTCTCAACCGGGCAATGTTCTGTCGTGACGAGCGAGTGGGTGTGTCCGCCATCATCGGGGCACGGTTCTGGATCTGGATCTGGGTCTGGGTCCGGATCTACACAAGGGTCCGTCGTGGGGAAGGCATGGTGGTGGCCGCCATCGACGACCGGATCACATGGGTCTACCGGATCTGGGTCTGGGTCGGTGGTGCCACCGCCGCCAGTGTCGTGTCCGGTGTGTCCGGAGTCGCCGTGCGGTGTTGTTCCGTCTGTGTGCGAGGCGTCGTGGTCGGTGCCGCTTGAGTGATCCATGTCGGCATGATCAACGGTGCCATCGCCGTGAGTCGCCTCGTGGTCTGCGCCGCTTGAGTGATCCATGTCGGAGTGGTCAACTGTGCCGTCTGTGTGCGAGGCGTCGTGGTCTGCGCCGCTTGAGTGATCCATGTCGGCATGATCGACAGTGGTAGTTGTATCGGTGTCGGTTTCTCCATCGCCTGCTTGCTCGCCTGCGACGACGACCTTGTCGTTGGCCGTGTCGCCGTCGTCGTTGATCGAAGCGACCGCGGAAACGAGTCCGACTGTGAGCATTAATGAAGCGGCGCCTGCTGTTACCGATGTCGCGCGCTTAGAGAACTTCATGCTTCCTCCCGATTAACCAGAATCCAAAAAGCATAGAGGATGCATCGTGCGTTTGCCATGTTCGCATGCCGAACAGGCCATTTAGGCTATCCAAAGTAAAGTTGGGCGATGTCGAGCGCTAGAAGTGAACGAATCGCGCAACGTCTTCGCAATCCCAAGTGGCGGTTGGCGCCGCTGCGCATCGAGATGAGCGAGTGCATCAATTGTGACGCGTGCCTGCGCGCCTGCCCAGACCAGTTCGGGGCGATTTTCAACCACAGCGCGGATGTTGTGATCATTTCCGAGTTGTGTAGTGGCTGCGATAAGTGTCTTCCAGCGTGTCCGGTCGATTGCATATATCAAGACGAGGAGTGGAAACCGTCGCCAGAGGAATGGTGGTCTCTACCGAACTCGAAGTACGACTCGTACCCCCACTGATATTTCCTATTTGGGGAGGTCTGGTAACACTGGCATTTAGACTCGCCGCATGCCCGAAGTTCCAGCGCCATTGACGCGCGCAGATGTTATGCATGTGGCGCAGCTGGCGAGGCTCGCGATCACTGAAAGCGAAGCCGAATTGTTTACAGAACAGCTTGCCGTAATCCTTGACCACGCTAATGACGTGGCATCGCTCGACATCGATAGTGTCGTCCCGACAGCGCATCCACTGCCTCTCGTGAACGCATTTCGAAAAGATGAGGTACGTCCGAGCGTTGATCGTGATGAGGTTCTGCGGACCGCTCCCGACGCCCTCGACCATAGGTTTCGAGTGCCGAAGATTCTGGGCGACTCATGACAGCGCGCGAAATCGCTGCTGCGGTTCGAACTGGCGCACGCAGCGCGCGCTCGGTACTTGAGGAGCATTTTGCCCGGATAGACGTTCGCGAAGCAGAGTTGCACGCATTCAATTACCTGATGCGCGAGCAGGCATTCGGAGCCGCCGATGCGATCGACTCTGCCGTCGCAAGAGGTGAAGATCCTGGGTGCCTAGCCGGTGTACCTGTTGCGGTGAAGGACAATTTCTGCACGCGTGGTGTCCCGACAACCTGCTCATCGAAGATTCTCGAAGGTTGGACGCCGCCGTATGACTCAACAGCAGTAGCGCGGCTACATGCCGCTGGCGCTGTTCTCGTAGGCAAGACAAATCTCGATGAGTTCGCGATGGGCAGTTCCACAGAAAATTCGGCATTCGGACCAACTCGCAACCCGCATGATCCTTCGCGAGTTCCTGGCGGAAGTTCAGGCGGATCGGCGGTTGCCGTCGCCGCGGGATTTTCTGCGATCGCATACGGGTCTGACACAGGCGGTTCGATACGCCAACCTGCTGCACTCTGTGGCGTAGTTGGGGTCAAGCCGACCTATGGCTCAGTTTCTCGGTATGGCTTGGTGGCGTTTGCATCGTCGCTCGATCAAATTGGGCCGTTTGCCGTTGATGTAGGCGATGCTGCACTAGCGCTCGAAGCCGTCTGGGGCTACGACCCGATGGATTCAACCTCGCTTGATGCGACGATGGACTCACTTTCAGATTCGCTTGATCGTGGGGTCGCAGGTTTACGGGTAGGCATCGTCCGGGAACTAACGGAAGTCGACGGCATAGCGCCAGAGGTGCAGGCCCGTGTAGCAGCCGCTGCTGAGGCGCTGAGTGCTGCCGGCGCGAAAGTTGATTACGTGTCGGTGCCATCGGTGAGTTACGGCTTATCTGCCTACTACCTGATTGCTCCAGCAGAAGCGAGCAGCAACTTGGCTCGCTACGACGGCGTCCGATACGGCAGACGCGACGCCGGTGCTGACGTCGCGACGATGAATTCCGCGACGCGTGACGCTGGTTTTGGGGCAGAGGTCAAGCGTCGAATCATGCTCGGTACCTACGCACTTTCTGCTGGTTACTACGACTCGTATTACGGCAAGGCGCAAAAAGTGCGGACCCTCATCATCCAAGACTTTGCGCGTGCTTACGAACAGTTCGATGTCTTGTTGACTCCGACGGCGCCGACAGTTGCGTTTGAGTTTGGGTCTAAGACCGCCGACCCGTTAGCTATGTACTTATCCGACGTTTGCACGATTCCCACGAACCTCGCTGGGCACTGTGCGATAAGCGTGCCTTACGGAACTGCCGAACCGACGAGTGGAGCGACTCTGACGTCGGACGGTAACCCTAAACAGTTGCCTATCGGCGTGCAGGTATTAGCGCCTGCACTCGGCGAAGCGACAATGTTTCGCGTAGCGAAAGCTATAGAAGCGAGCGCACCATGACCGCGCACGAAGTGTCCCGAGGATACGAAATCGTCGTAGGACTCGAAGTTCATTGCGAACTTGCAACGAACACGAAGTTGTTCTGTGGTTGCGCCAATCAGTTCGGGTCGGAGCCGAACACGAACATCTGTCCCGTGTGCTTGGGGCTGCCGGGTTCTCTGCCTGTGTTAAACGAACGCGCTGTCGAGTTCGCTCTACGTGTTGGCGAGGCCTTCAATTTCGATGTGCCAGAGCGCTCGGTGTTTCACCGCAAGAACTACTTCTATCCCGATATGCCGAAGAACTTTCAGACATCGCAGTACGACGAACCGATCTGTTCTGAAGGAACCCTCGATGTTGACGGCGTGACGATACGAATTACGCGGGCGCACCTCGAAGAAGACACAGGCAAGTCCACCCACGTCGGGGGAGATGGTGGCCGAATCCATGGCGCGGATCATTCGCTCATCGACTACAACCGTGCCGGTGTTCCGCTACTCGAGATCGTGAGCGAACCAGATATTCGTTCGGCCGAACAAGCAGCGCGCTATGTCGAAGAACTGCGGGCGACTCTCCTAGCGATTGGCGTGTCCGACGTGAAGATGGAGGAAGGCTCGATGCGCGTCGATGCCAATGTCTCCGTGCGACTCGTTGGCGCCACCGAGTTTGGCAAGCGTTGCGAAGTCAAGAACATGAACTCGATTCGTTCCGTACGACGTGCAGTCGCATACGAGGCTGAACGTCAGATTGATTTGATCACTAGTGGCGAACGAATCATGCAGGAGACCCGCCACTGGAATGAAGACGATGGTCGAACGCACTCGATGCGCTCAAAAGAGGAAGCATTCGACTATCGCTACTTCCCCGAACCAGACCTTGTGCCAGTTGAGCCAACTGCCGAGATGCGTTCGCTCGTTAGATCGCAGATGCCAGAGTTGCCTGCTGCGAAACGCGAGCGACTCATCGATGCGTGGGCGATAACGGAACACGACGCGCGCGTAATCGTCGACGTGCCGGGGCTGGCCGAGTATGCCGAGGCTGCGGTTGCAGTGCTCGGCGGGGGTACTCCGAAGGACATCGTCAACTGGCTTACCGGAGACTTTCTTGGCTTCCTCAATGAGACGGGGACCAAGCTGGACGACTCGAATCTCCGTCCGGCCGGACTCGCTGAATTGGTTGGCATGGTCGTCGGCGGATCGATCTCGCGTAACCAAGGCAAGGACGTGATGGCCGATGCCTTACGAAGCGGCGAGGCACCGGTAGCGATTGTCGCCGCTCGCGGCATCGCTCAGGTGTCCGATGCGGGTGCCCTGTCTGGAGTGCTCGAAGTGGTTTTCGCTGCGAATGTAGATGCACTCGATGCGTATCGCTCTGGCGACGACAAGATGAAAAAGAAGAAACGTGGTTTCCTTATGGGCGAAGCCATGAAGGCGACGAAGGGCGATGGCAACCCACAGTTGTTGAACCAGTTGCTCGACCAAATGCTCGAAGCGTTGTAGGTCGATTTTCGCTGTCAGACCATCCAGGAAGGTGTCAGTGGCGGGTTGGTTATCGCTGGCCTATCAATTCTGAATGGCGAGCGGTCGAACGTGCTCGTGCAGTCGCCGTCGAGGGCGCACTCTGTTAGCAAAGCTCCGAGCGCCGACGCGTACTTGTAAGCGTGCGCGGCTCCCTGCACAACCCAAATGTTGTCTGTCCCTGGTGCCCTGTCGACTATGAACTCACGGTCTGGGGTCAGCGTGTAAAGACAGGTCTTGGTCGTCGTGACTTCGCCGACTGCGTTACCGAACAGGTTCTGAGTGAAGTCCGTGACTCGCTGTAGTTCACCTGGGTCGGTATCGAAGGTCCTGTCATCGGCTGTCGTGACATGACCGCCGCAGTCCTGAGCGACTTTGGTTGCCGCTTCGCCATAACTAGGAAAGCCATAAAAGCTTGGTTCATCCATCCAGATCCAAACCGGGAATGAGTCTCGGCTGAAGACTTCTGGCGTGGCGGAGTCGAAGTAAGTGACCTGTTCGCGCATGACGGTGAGTGGGAGTGGCTGAGCCAAGAGCGTGTTGGTCCATGCATCTGCAGAGATGACAACGGCGTCTGCATGGATGGTTCCGTCGCCAACGACGATCTCGACTCCACCGACTACTTCTTGGACGGACTTGACTCGCGCGTTGTCGCTTAGTTGCGCACCATGTTGCTTGGCTAGGCGTTGGTGCGCCGCAACGCTTCTAGCTGCTGCGACTAGTCCGCCGTCTGCTTGGAAAAGGCCCGAGACGTTGTCCGCGATATTGAACTGTGGCCAACGCCCTCGGATTTCTTGTGCGCTGAGCCACTCGTATTCGATTCCGCAGGCATCAAGAGATGCTCTGTAGTCAACGGACGGAATCGCGCAGTTCCCGGGAAAAAGATCGAGACCGCCGCAACGAACGACTAGTTCCTCGCCAGATTCGGCTTCGACGACTGCCCATGCGCTATACGCGAGTTTGGAAAGCTCGACGTAATAGGGCGTGTGGTACGAGTAACGGATTATTCGGCTGTGGTCGTGAGATGCGCCGCGGTCATGGCCGAACGAAAACTGTTCGAACCCGCGTACGCTCGCACCACGCTTTGCAGCCCAGTATGCGACTCCGCTACCTATGCCACCTAGACCGATGACAGCAAGATCGGTCACTGCGAGCCCATGCGAGACGCATACCAACGCCGGATGTCTAGCGACAGGTCTTCCATAGGGGCGAAGTAGCCATGATCCCAAGCGCGAGACAACATTCCGCGCTGCACCCGTTCGCAGATTGCAAAGTCCTGTCGATTGGTGATGTCCCAAAGCTCGAATGCGTCACTCGGATCAAAATCTGTATTTGAGATCGCATCGGGATGAAACAGAAGTTCGCACACGACACGCGTGCGGTGCGCGCTAGCGGGAAACAGGTAAAACGCAGCGGCGTGGTCGGCAGACAGACTCAACCAGAAGTTTGGGTAGATGAGTTCGCCCTTGTGGTGTGTGCGTTCGATCTCGTCGAGCAGCGGAAAAGGTTCGCGGTTGCTCGTTCCGTTCATGGTGAATGTCCATGCTCCGTCGCGGTGGGGGACACCTTTGTCCCAGTCGAGGTCGGCTCCTCCATGCACGCGAAACGCAGGTACGACCTCACATAGCTCAGGGTGCACCGGACCGCAGTGGTAACACTCGTTGTAGTTCTCTGCGAGCACCTTCCAGTTGGCGCCGACCTCGTACTCGGCTACCGCACCGCGCCGGAGTTCGGCTAGCGGATATCGCGCGACTCTCTCAGGGATATCGCCGAGGTGCTCGGTAAGCGTTGATGCATCTGCTGCTTCAAGGCATACAAATACGAAACCGCCCCACTCGGCCAAACCCGCCTCATGAAGAGAAATGTCTGCGAGATCGGCCAAATCTATGAAAGGGGCATGACGAAGTGATCCGTCGAGCGCATAACTCCACGCGTGGTACGGGCATCGCAGGCCATGACTTAGATGGCCGTCGCACGGGCCGCTTGGGTCTAAGAGCTGAGTACCTCGATGGCGACAAACATTGTGCAAGGCGCGGAGTTCTAGAGCTTCGTCGCGCACCAATATAAGACTCTCGCCTAATAGATCGGCGAGGAAGTAGTCGCCGGGATTCGGTGCATCCTCGCCTCGGCCAACGACGCACCACTCTCGTGCGAATATGCGTTCGCGTTCTTTAGTGAATACAGCCTCCTCCACGTAGGCAGGTTTGGAGAGAGACGGTTCGAGCCCGCGAATCATTGCTAGATCCTAGAGTCGTGGCTGATGATCGAAGACAAGGCCTGGATTGTTATGGACGACGGAGTCCGACTTGCTGTCAGCCTCTATCGGCATGATGGCGACCAACGCAATCCTGTGATTCTCGAAGCGCTCCCGTATCGAAAAGATGACGCAACACTGTCTTATCGCGCTGAGTATGTGCGGCTAGCCGAAGAGGGCAACTACAACGTCGCTCGTTTAGATGTACGCGGAACCGGGTCATCTGAGGGGGTTGCCGAAGACGAGTACACCGAACGCGAACAGCTTGATCTCGAAGCAGTAATTGGCTGGCTTGCATGTCAGCCCTATTCTACCGGCGCTGTTGGCATGTATGGCACTAGCTATTCGGGATTCAATTCACTTCAGCTTGCCGTGCGACGACCCGCTGCGCTCAAAGCGATTATCGCTATTTATGCGACAGACGATCGCTTCACCGACGACGTTCATTTTTCGGGTGGTGCGCTACGAGCCATTGATCTCGTCGACTATTGCCACTACATGACTGCGTTCAACGCGCTTCCACCAGTTCCCGAGATTTTCGGTGACTCTTGGCGCGACGAGTGGCGACGGAGAGTTGACGGAACCGAACCGTGGTTATTGCGTTGGCTCGAAGAACAAGTCGACAGTCCGTATTGGCGCAATGGTTCAGTTCGTGGCGCGGCGAGTGGCGATGGGCGCAGCGACGGCTATGAACGTATCGAATGTCCGACCATGATCGTTGCCGGTTGGGCCGACGGGTACCGCAACAACAGTTTTAGAACCTTCGAGCGTCTGCAGTGCGAGAAGGCATTGTTGTTCGGTCCGTGGAGTCACATGTCGACGGCTACAAGTTTGCCCGGACCTCACATCGATCTGGTGCCAGAGATGATCACTTGGTGGGATCGTTGGCTACGCGGTACTCAGAATGGAATCGATAAGCAGCCCCCGATTCGGGTGTTCCAAAAATATGCGACGCGTCCTGAACCCGATCTCACGATGCACAACGGCGGGTGGCGGTACGAACCGACCTGGCCGCCTGAACGACTCACTTACCACGATTTGCGACCAGACGGCGCCGGTATCGGGATTGTGCAACCGCGCGGCGGCGTTGGCACGAACGCTTGGATCTCGTGTGCTGGCGCGCTGCCATGGGGCCAACCGCTTGATCAACGCGCCGATGATGCATTTTCGCTCTGTCTCGACTGGCCAGTGGAACGTGTTCCGGTCGAGGTGCTCGGCCACGCAGTCTTTTCTACGCGCGTGCGTTGTGCGTCGCCTGTGGCGCAACTCAGCGCCAAGCTCGAGTCGGTGTTTCCAGACGGAACAAGCGCGCTTGTGTCGCGCGGCTTGTTGAATCTCGCTCACAGAGAATCGATGGAGCATCCGAAGCCTCTGACCCCTAACGAGTGGACAGACATTGAGATTGAACTCGAAGTCGGCTCCTGGGTCTACCCGACAGACCACACGATCCGACTCGCAATAGCAGGAGGGGATTGGCCCAACAATTGGATGGCGCCCAACACTTTGCCGATCGAAGTCGACCTCGAACACACTTCGCTGCGCATCCCGGTACTCGTTGGTGATGCCCCGATAGCTGACGTGCCTCTGTTCTCAGATGCTCACGGGTATGGGCGATCCGGGAAATCGCATCCTGATGATGACCACGATGGGCCGCCGACTGTCTGGTCGATTGAACACGACGTGCTTGGTCGATTGATTCGTGCTACGACCCATAGTGGCCTTACGACCGATGACTACTCAGAGGAATATCACGGCGAAGTGACGGCATCAATTGTCGATCCGGCGGTTGGCACCGCCACTGCGACTACGCGCGTAAGTATTCGTTGGAGTGAAGCGACCGTCTCGACCGAAGCGCGTTTGCGTTTTAGAAGTGATGCTGAGAACTACTTCGTTGAGATCGATCTTGACGTCGACGAAGACTGCGAGCCGTTCGCGCGTCGAACGTGGAATCGGGTAATTCCGCGGAACCTGCAATAGCGCTAGATGGCGTGACACGCAACCCGAGTGCCTTGGCCGACATCGCGGAGTCCGATGTCAGCGCCACGGCAACGATCTGCAATTCCTAGCCGGTCGGCTTCGCCGTTCTGCATCAATGGACAGCGCGGATGGAATCGACAACCTTTGGGAATATGGAGGGGATCTGGAGTTTCGCCAGTCAGGATTTGTTGCTCCATGCGTTTGGACTCCGGGACAACGGACAACAGAGCCTGTGTATATGGGTGTTTCGGGTGTTCGAGAATTTCTTCGCAACTACCGATTTCGACGATTCTTCCTAGATACATCACGGCTATGCGATCGGCGATATTCCACGCGAGTCCAAGGTCATGGGTGATCACGAGCATGCCGAGACCATGCTGATCGACGAGATCACGCAACAACTTCAGGATCTCTCCACGCACAGAAGCGTCTAGTGACGCGACAGGTTCGTCAGCAATCAACATCTGCGGTTCAAGAACCATCGCGGCTGCAATAACGACACGTTGGCGTTGGCCACCGGAGACCTCATGCGGGTATCTATTAAAGAATCGTTCAGGAGGTCTCAGTCCGCACTTCGAGAGCGCGGCCGCGACTTGAGCGACTTCATCACCGGCGACTTTGTGGACCCGCAACCCTTCGGCGACTGCTTCATAGATTGTGTCTCGTGGATTAAGTGCACCTGACGGGTCTTGAAACACCATTTGGACTTTGCGCCGGTATTCGCGCATCGCTCGTCGGCCGAGTGGCGATCCGTTGAAACGAACCTCGCCACTTTTCGGCATTTCGAGGCCCATCATTGTGCGCGCAAGTGTCGTCTTGCCGCAACCGGACTCGCCTACGAGCGCAACCACCTCCCCAGCAGCGATGTCGAGATTTACGCCATCTACTGCGCGCGCAACTTCGCGACGACGGCTGAACTGAACTTTGAGATCTTCGACCGACAGCGTTGAGTTCTTCATAGGGCCACCCGGCTCGGTTCAACGTGGATACACGCTGCTTTGCGTTGATCGCCGATGTCGATCAACGGTACGTCGTAACCGAGGCAAAGCTCTTCGACTCGAGGGCAACGCGGGGCGAACGGGCAGCCGTTCCCGAGGTCTGTAGGGTCAGGTGGATCACCGCCGAGGCCACTCGGGGTCATGCGAGATGAATGGTCACCGATGGTCGGAAATGCCGCGGCGAGCGCAGCCGCGTACGGGTGGGCGGGGCCGCTGAGCAATGACCCGCTCGGCCCTTCTTCGACGATGCGACCTGCGTACATGATCGCTATGCGGTCGCACACAGTGCTCAGTAGTGAGAGATCATGAGTGATGAAGATCATGGCAAGATTGAGTCGGCTGCGAAGATCCTGCAGTAGCTCGATGATTTGTGCCTGGACCATGACGTCGAGCGCTGTTGTCGGTTCATCGGCAATCAGTAGTTGCGGATTGCATGCGAGAGCCATCGCGATTAGCACCCGCTGCCGTTGGCCCCCTGAGAGTTGGTGGGGGAAGTCCTTCGCGCATTTGGCGGGCAGACTCACCATCTCGAGAAGTTCGCCAACACGGGAACGTACTGCGTGGTCGCGAAGGTCGTGATTGTGGAGTTCGATTGCTTCTGCGATTTGCCAGCCGATGGTGCGCACAGGATTGAGCGAGTGCAATGCGCCTTGCATCACGATCGAAATACCTGCCCACCTGACCGCGCGCAACCGACTGAACGGCATTGCATAGACGTCTTCACGGTTCAGAATCACTTCGCCCGATACGTGTGCTGAGCTAGGCAACAGTCGCAACATAGCCGCGCCCAGCGTGGACTTGCCACAACCAGATTCGCCAGCGATGCCGAGGCTCGCGCCTGATTCGAGGTCGAACGAAACGCCCCGAACCGCGGGAACTGCAGATGCTTGAGTGACGTATGTAACTGTGAGGTCGCGCACAGATAGCAACATCATCGTTCACGCAGTTTCGGATTGACAACCCTCTCGACTGCGTTGCCAACCATCGTGAAGGAAAGCACGACTGTTGTGATCAAGATTCCGACAGGCAAGAAATACCACCAAGCACCGAGCCGGATAGCGCTTGCGGCGTGCGCAGCCTCAAGGGTCTTACCCCACGACTCGCGTTCGAATGACCCGATTCCGAGGAAGGACAAGGTCGCTTCTGAAAGGATTGCGACCGGAACCGTGAGCGTGAGATTCGCCAAGATGATTGGCATCACGTTCGGGAAAATGTGTCTGCGGATTATGTGCCTGTGGGGTGCGCCGAGACCACGAGAGCGTTCAACATATAGGCGTTGTTTGACCGTGAGCGTTTGAGCGCGGATCAGTCTGGCGCTTCCGGCCCATGACGTGAGCCCGATCACGATGATGATCGTTCTTAGCGAACCTCCAAGAACGGTGACAAGAACAATTGCGAGCGGCAATGTGGGGATCACTAGGAACCACTCTTCGATGCGGCTGAGTACTGCATCTACCCAACGCCCGAAGTACCCACTACAGATCCCTATGAGCGCGCCGATCGTGATCGCGAAAACAGCTGCGGCGAGGCCGACGCTAAGGCTGGTACGCGAACCCCAAAGCAAGACAGCGAGCATGTCGCGGCGTTTGTCGTCTGTTCCGAGCAAGTGTTCGCCGCTTGGGCTTGCGAGCTTTGGCTGGTCTATCTGGAGCGTGCGGTCTAGTTCGTCGCTCGAGAAGAGGAGTGGCGTCGCGATTGCGATGACGATGAAACTAAGTAGCACGACACCACCGATTACGCCAGCAGTGTCGGTACGAAACTCTTTCGTGAGTCTTCCAAACGAACGCAACTTGCGTTGGCGTGCGAGAAGCCGTCGCGATTGAGTTGCTTCTTGCACTTGGGTTTCGGTCATGGAGTTCTCACTCGCGGATCGAAGCGCGGGTAAAGCAAGTCGGCGATGAGTGTCGCAGCGATAACAGCAGCGCTTATTAGCAAGAAAATGCCTTGTAAGAGCGCGTAATCGGGTCCCTTGGCCGCTCGGACCAGCTCAGAACCGATCCCAGGAATTGAAAAGGTCGTTTCGACGATGATTGCTCCGCCGATGGTGTAACCGACGTTTAGAGCGATGAGCGTGATCGATGGCAGGAGCGCGTTTGGAACAGCGTGACGGCGCCGAACAAGTGAGTCGCGTAACCCTTTGGCACGAGCGAGTGTGAGGTAATCCTCGCCGCTCGTTTCGAGCATCGCTGCGCGTTGAACAAGTGAATATTGGCCGAGGTATCCAATTACGAGGACGGTTCCGGGCAGCACCAAGTGATGAAATTGTTCAAGAATTCGGTTGAGGCCTGTGGCGGTGCTGTTTGGGTCGATCAGGCCACCCGTAGGGAACCAGGGGTTCTTCGAAGCGAACAGGTACAGCAGTGCCAAGCCGAAAAACGCGTCGGACGTTGAGTAAAAGAACATTGTGATGCCAGTGGTGATTCGGTCGAACTTGCTTCGTGGGCGCCAGCCTGCCCTGATCCCGAGCCAAATCCCGATCACCGCTGTGAGGATCGTTGTGGTCCCGACGAGTTTCAGAGTCGTTGGAAGCTTTTCGGCAATTTCTGAAGACACGGGCTGGCTATTGAGGGTGTACCCCAAGTTCCCATGAGACAGCTGTTCGAGGTACCCGACGTATTGGTCGAGTTTCGAGCCATTCAGATTGAATCGTTCTTCGAGTTCGGCCTTCTTAGCTTCGCTCAGGTTCCGCCCGCGGTACACCGCTGCTACCGGATCGGTTTGTACGACGCGAAAGAGAAAGAAGTTCGCGGTTACAACAACAAACAATGTCCCTATCGCGACGCCGATCTTGCGAACGATCACCGCCGCGCTCGTTTCATTAGAAATTGTTTGCGGCTGAACGGCTGAGAGCTATTCGCGGTCAGCTTGGCCCTTATTGAATTTCAAGAAGATGATGCCGCCGATTATTAGGAGAACGAGTACAGCAGCGCCCACCGTTACGAGCAGATTTCCTTCATCATCCGTTTCGCCGTTTCCTGCGGTATCGGCCTCGGTAGTTTCCGTTGGCTCGCTCGTGCCTGCAGGGACGATGTTCTGGTATGAGTGCGAACTGTTCGTGAACAGGATCGGTCCGGTGTCAGCAGGCTGGCGCACAAAACCTTCCCAACGGTCGCTGCGGTAGGCCATGATGTCATCGGTCTTCCACAGCACCGCATATGGAGCCTCTGTGTAGAACACCATGAGCATTTCTTGGACGAGTTCCATGCGACGGTCGGCGTCTAGTTCGACGTGCTGTTGCTCGTACAGCGCGTCGTACTCGGCGTTGCACCAGTTACCGTCGTTGTAGCCAGGTGAGTCAGGATCCATCGTGATCTGACCGCATGTGAAATATGAAAGCTCGGGGTCGGGGTCAACGAACGGGACCCAACCCCAAGTGAACATCTCATACTCGCCGAGACCAATGATGGTTGTCAGTTGGTCTGAGTCGACGGCCTTGACGTTTACCTCGATGCCGATCGCCTTGAGCCACGGAACCACGAACTCGGCGACCGCCTTGTCGTTCTCGCTATCGGAGCGAATGTTCAGGCGGAACTTGAGCGGGTTCGTGCCTTCTGGCATCTCGCGAATGCCATCGCCATCGACGTCGGCATAGCCCGCGCCATCAAGCATGTCGTTAGCGCGATCCGGGTTGTAGCTGTAGGTCTCGTCTTCTGGAACGACGAGATCCCAAGCTGGTGACGCTGAGGTCACGAGTCCTGCCCCAGGCGTGCCGTAGCCATCGAGTACGTCGGCGACGAGTACCTCACGGTCTATAGCCCAGTTGACTGCTTGGCGAACGACTGCGTCTTTGAGTGCTGCGTGGCCGTCGCCGAGTCCGTCACCTGCATTCATTGCGAGTTCGTTGAATCCGCCTTGGTTGCCTTGAACGATTTCGATATTTTCGTTGGCCGCGAGGGTTTCTACTTGCTCGCCGGGAACGCTGTCGATCGCATCGACTTCGCCGCGTTCGAGGCTCGTGACTAGTGCGTCAGCTTCTGCGAAGTACCGGAACACAACTTCATCTACGGCTGGTGCTTCGCCGTACCAATTTTCGTTGCGGGCAAGTTTCCAGTACTGGCCGGGTTCGTGTTCTGTGAGGGTGAACGGTCCAGAACCAACGCCGTCTTCTGCTGCGTAAGTAGTGAGTGCTTCGGTGTCGATGTTTTCATAGACATGCTTCGGCAGGATGTAGGCGTCCATCATCGGCAGGCGTGGGTCTGGCGCCGAAGTCACAATCTCGACTGTTGTGGCATCTAGCGCAGTTGCGGTGAGATTCCCTGTGATACTCGTGTGGTTGAACCATTCCTCTTCTACAGAACGGTTGATTGTGTACGCGACGTCTTCAGCTGTAAGCGGCTCACCGTCGGACCACAGGAGCCCTTCGCGAAGGTGGTAGGTCCAGGTAAGGCCGTCAGCGGTTGACTCCCAAGTCTCTGCTAGTCCTGGCTTGATCGAAAAGTCGTTGTCTGACTTGTCTGTGAGCGTGGCGTACTGCAGGTTCCATACTTCGTAGTCGACAACGAGATAACCGTTTGTGAGGTTGAGTGAGTCGATCTCTTGGCTCACGCCGACCGTGAATGTGAGTTTTTCATCTTCGGTCCGTGCGTCGGCGGTGGGCGTGACCCCCGAAGCGAGCATTAGCCCGGCAGCAATCGCGAGTGTCGCGGCGATCGATCGAGTCGCTTTGCGAGCCATCTGTTCCCCCTTGTGACGTTTAGCGCAGGAAGGAAATCCCTTTGCGCCAATGTTTTTGATCGTGCTCGATACGTTTTACTACCTGAAGAGCAGGGATACCGGTGACCCCGCCACCGCCGTGGGTTGCAGAGCCGCCTTGGTAGAGGCCAGAGATCGGTGTAGTGAAGTCCGCGTAGCCAGGGAATGGTCGCATGTGGAACATCTGATTAGTCGAGAGTTCGCCGTGGAAAATGTTGCCTCCGATGAGCCCGTAGGTATGTTCCATTTCGTAGGGCCCGATCACTGAGCGGTGCAGAATCGAGTTCGTGAAGCCTGGTGCGAGTTCTTCGACCCGAGCGATCACTCTGTCTGCATAGGCGTCAAGTTCTGTCACGTGGGGTGCGTCGGCGTAGTTGTGGGGGACCCACTGTGTGAACATTGACATGACATGGTGGCCTTCTGGGGCGAGTGTCTTGTCGAATACCGACGGAATACAAATATCGGCGAACGGCGTTTCTGCGGGCTGGCCTCCTAGAGCGTCCTGAAAAGCTCCTTCGATGGTGTCGAGGCTCGGTGCTAGCACGATGGTCCCGCCATGTACTTCGGGATCGAAGCCAGGCTTTGATGTGAAATCGGGAAGCCGGTCGAGTGCGAGGTTGACCTTGACTGTGCCGCTCCGACTTTTCCAGCGACCGATGCCAGCGACTAGATCGTCGGGCAGTTCTCGCTTGTCGAGGTGGTCGAGGAAGGTGATCTTCGGGTGAGTCGTGGCGATGACGATGTCGGCGCTGAGTTCCTCGCCGTTTTCGAGAACAACCCCTGCGACTCTTTCGTTGCGAACTAGAATGCGACTCACGCTCGCTTCGGTGCGAACCTGCGCTCCGAACGACTCCGCTGCACTTCGTAATGCATCGGCGACAGCGCCCATGCCGCCTTCTGGGAATCCCCACGAGCCTGTGATTTCACCGTCTCCGAGGTCGCCGATCTGATGGTGGGCCATCACATAGGCGGTGCCTGCGCTGCGCGGGCCAGCCCATGTGCCTATAACTCCGCTAACGGCGAGCACGCCCTGTAGCGCATCGGACTCGAACCATTCCTCAACAAGGTCGGCGATGCTCATTGTGAATAGCCGAGTGATGTCGCCGACCTTCTTTTGGTTGACGTGACGCAAGCGCCATGCGAGTTTGGCCTGATCTAATAAGTCTTTCGGACGTTTCGAACCAAGTTTCGGCGGAACCGTTGCTAAGAGTGGCCCGAGCGTTGCTGCTAGGTCGCCGAGCCATTCGTTCCACCGAGCGTGAGCGTCTGCGTCGGTCTTTGAGAACTTGCTGATCTGCTCGTGGCGGCGTTGGTCGTCGGCGGGGAGTTGCAAATATCTACCGTCGGGGAGTGGCGAGAAGTAGCCGTGTTGTGGATGGATTTTGTACCCGTGACGAGGAAGGTCGAGTTCTTTCAGAATCTGCTGGGGCATCAGGCTCATCACGTAACTGAGCGCCGTGACCTTGTAGTCGGGCCCCCACGGGTGTTCCGTAACGGATGCGCCTCCAACCTTGTGGCGACGTTCGAGCACGGTTACTGAAAGCCCACGTTTCGCGAGCAAACCAGCAGCAACGAGACCATTATGGCCGCCGCCGATAATTACGATATTCGGGTTTGTATTCATGCGATGCGCGCAGAGTAGTGCCGAAGCTAAGAGGGTGTGGCGTGTGCGGTGAACCCGTCTAGGACTGCGGTAACTAGAGCTCCGATGCGGTCGACGACATAGCCACCTTCTTGGACGAACACCGTCGGCACGCGTAGAGCATTTAGTAGCGCGCCCGCAGATCGGAAGCCTTCCTGCGTCACCTGAAGTGGGCTGTTCGGATCTTCGACAGCGGCATCGACGCCGAGCGAGACGACAATTGCATCGGGATTGGTCGCGCCAGCTAGATCGCAAAGCATGGAGACCGCTTCGATCCAGTCGGGTTCCCTAGAAGTTGCGGCGAGAGGAATGTTCACGTTTGAGCCAGTGCCTTGCCCAAAGCCGATCTCGTCTACGTATCCGACATAGTGAGGGAACCAACCCGCGGCCGGATCTATGTGGACTGATCCGAACCACACATCGTTGCGGTCATAAAAAATCTCTTGAGTTCCGTTGCCATGATGTGCGTCGATATCGATGATCGCTACCCGGGTCGCGCCATTTGTTCGGAGATATTGCGCTGCGCCAGCGGAACTATTTAGGTAACACGACCCGCCGTAGAAGGAGCGTCCAGCGTGGTGACCCGGCGGACGCGTAGCTGCATATGCCGAATGTTCCCCGCCCAACACCATGTCGCACGCCGTTAGCGCACAGTCGATAGCAGCGCGCGCGGCGCGGGCAGTGCCTGACCCGATTGGCGTCATCGTGTCGAACGCGTAGCGACCAACGTTGGCGTGCAATGCGTGTGGTTCGCGTGGACTGACATGATGAACGAACTGTGGTATCGGAAAGATGTACGGCAGTACCGACGGCTGGCCATAAGTAATGTCGTATCCATTGGCAATCCATTGTTCGTGAGCCGTATCGAGGAACTTGACGAAGTCGGCATCGTGGACCGCAAGCAGTGGCTCGTCGCCGTGGTTCGTTGCCTCAACAAGTCGGGCGTTTCGCGAGTTGAACGCGCTGCGCAACACATCGGTGCGGTCGGGTTCTTCGTCGCTCGGCTCAGCGATACCGACGAATACACCCGACTGTCCGAAATGCAGATCGGTGTCTGCGCTCCACACGCAAGGGATTGCGAGTTCGGCCATGGGCCGAGACGGTACCGTTTCGCTGATGAGTGTTCCAGCCCAGCGAAAGAGGCCAGCTGAGTTCGGAATTCACATCGGGCCGTTTCCTAATGGTCCCAACGACGCGATCACCGATGTGTCGTCGGTAAGAGTCGGACACCACACAATCTGGCAAGACGAACCATGTGTCGCTCGAACGGGAGTCACCGCGATCGTTCCCGCCGCCCTCGATTCGCAGTTCGCGCGTCCGATGGCAGCCGGTATCGCAGTGCTGAACGGCGCGGGCGAACTGACAGGCTCGCTCGCCATCCGTGAATGGGGTCTACTAGAAACCCCGATCTTGCTGACCTGCACAATGGGCGTCGGGGGCGCTTACCACGGTGCGATCGAAGCGATGGTCGCAGCGTCGCCCCGTGTTGGGGTCGATGACGTCGTAATTCCCGTCGTTGGCGAATGTGACGACAGTTGGCTACACGACGCTCGCGAGTACCCATCGCTCCCACCTTCTTTGGCCCGATCGGCCATCGACGCTGCCACTGGCGGGCCGATAGCTAGTGGATCGATTGGAGCTGGCACTGGCATGGTTTGCTTTGGTTGCAAAGGTGGTATCGGAACGGCATCGCGGGTTACGCGGCACGGCACAGTAGGCGTGTTGGTGCTCGCGAATTTTGGGAGTCTCGATCGACTAACCGTTGATGGCGAGGTCGTCGGGCCACGTTTAGTCTCAGAGGGCTACGGCCGTGGCGATCGCCCGGAACCCGCAGGAAGTTGCATCGTCGTGGTCGCGACAGATGCTCCGCTAAACGCGAAACAATGTGAGCGTGTCGCTCGACGCGCTGGCCTCGGTCTCGCGAGGGTCGGATCTGTAGCACATAATGGGAGCGGTGAAATCTTCGTGGCTTTCTCGACCCGCCATCGAGTCGATCGCTCCGATCGCAGTGCGGCCTCCGCGCAGGTCCAGCTCAACGATTCGGCGCTTGACGATCTCTTCGCGGCAACCGTTGACGCCACCGAAACTGCTGTGCTCGACGCGCTGTACAGCGCGGAGACGGTTACCGGTCGAGAGGGCAGGACGATCTATGCGTTGCCAGTAGATCGTATCCACATATGAGCCAGCTGAGACTCGGATTTATTGGTTGCGGAATGATCGCATCGGCACACGCCGCAGCGGTCAGGTTGTTGCAAGAAGACGGTCTTGTGCGGCTTGTTGCAGCAGCCGATCCTGACCCAGCTGGAATCGAACGAATCGCCAGTATTACCGGTGACGTCGAGCATCGCTTCGCCGATGGCCGAGATCTAATTAGCTGTGACGACGTGGACGCGGTGGTTGTAATCACTCCAACGCGCTTTCATCGCGAGGCAATTCTTTTAGTCTGTGACTCTGGAAAACCGCTGTTCGCTGAGAAGCCGTTGGCTCCGACTTTTGATGTCGTGACCGAAATTCGCGATGCGATCGTCAAGACCGGCATTACATGCCAGGTCGGGTTCCAGTCACGTTTCCATCCGATCAATCGAAAACTTCGAGCGATAATCGAATCGGGAGAACTCGGCGCGCCGATGGGTTACACGCTGCGTGATGACCAGTACTGGCCGACTGGTGCTGTCGTCGAGGGTCATACAAGTTGGCGCAGCGAACGCTCCGAAGCGGGAGGTGGCGCCTTGCTCGAACACTCGATCCATTCGTGCGACTTGCTCAACTGGTTGTTCGGCCCAGCGGTCGAAGTGTTCGCTAAAACGCGTTCTGTATTTGGCTATTCGGTAGAGGATGTCGCTGCGCTGACGATCGAACATGCGAGCGGAGTCGTAGGCAACCTCGTGACGATATTTAACGGCGTGCAAGGCAGAGAAGAACGAAGGCTCGAAGTGTTTTTCGAGCGCGGTGCTGTCGAAATCACAACGGATTTCGTGGTCGGAGCACCAGAAGATTCAATGCTTATCCAGAGGCCAGGCGAGCCCGCAGAACGCATCGATGTCGTCGAACTCCGGCGACAAGATTTCGCTAGTCAAGGGTTAGATCCGGATCGGAAAGTTTGGGTGTATCAGTACCACGCACATAGAGCGTTCGCAGAGGCGATTCGCGCGAATCACGATCCGAGTCCGACAGTGCAAGATGCGTACCGCGCCCACGCGTTAGTAGAGGCTGGGTATCAGAGCGCGCGCTCGCGGGTGCCTGCGAGCGTGTTGCAGACATGACCTGCGCGATCGCCAACAAGAATTCATTCGAACGATGGGAACCGAAGTGAACGGACCAGAGGGAATCGATCGCAGCGCCTTAGAGGCGATGCTGGCGCCAGGTTCGAGCGGCAGCATGCTCCAACGCGCCGCCTACTTGTCGGACTCGGTACTCGAGTGGGAACGCGAGCACCTATTCGCTCGATCTTGGGTATGCGCTGGGCGTTCGTCTCTAATCGAGCAAGTCGGGTCACGAATCGCAGTCGAAGTGGGCGGGGAGTCGTTGTTGCTGGTCCGCGGCGACGACCAGCAGGCACGCGCGTTCTACAACGTGTGTCGCCACCGCGGTCACGAGCTGCTCGCATGTGGCGATTCCGACAAGCGCGGGTCTATCCATTGTCCGTACCACGCATGGACATATACGCTTTCAGGCGACCTTGCGCGCACCCCGAGGTTCGAGCAGCCAGCGGGCTTCGAAATGAAAGACAACGGACTGATCGGGATCCGCGTAGAAGAATGGCAAGGCTGGATTTTCGTGAATCTTTCTGGCGACGCAATGCCGTTTGCTGAGCACCTAGGCACGTTCGTCGAGATCATCGAGAATTATGAACCGGAGCGGCTTGTTATTGGCGCGACTCATCAGTATGTGAGTCCGTCGAACTGGAAACTTCCGATCGAGAACTACCACGAGTGCTACCACTGCACTGTGATTCATCCTGAGTTGTGTGTGCTTTCTCCACCGGATTCCGGCGACAACATTTTTGCCGCGGGTATGTGGGCAGGTGGCACCATGGTGCTCGAACCGCATGCCACAACGATGTCACTCGATGGTCGTTCCGATGCTCTGATGTTGCGAGGTCTCGATGCGCAACAGCTTCGTTCGGTCGCTTACATCGGTTTGTTTCCGAACCTTCTCGTCTCGATGCACCCCGACTACATCATGACCCATCGCATCGAACCTCGGTCGGCAGGTGAGACTTTCGTAGAGTGCCAATGGCTGTTCGCTCCTGAGGCAGTCGCACGCCCCGACTTCGATCCGAGCAACACCGTAGATTTTTGGGATCTAACGAATCGTCAAGACTGGTCTGCTTGTGAAGGAGTGCAGCGCGGCCTGCAGTCGAGGGCGTTCGTACCGGGACCGTTTTCAACCAAAGAGAATGCCGTCGCCGATTGGGTCAACTGGATCGCGCGCTGTTATCTCGCGGGAAGACAGGTTTCGTACTTTCCAACGTAATTACTGCCCATGTAGGGTCTTGTTCGATGACGAAAAGCGACGATGGCGCAGATGAAACTTTCGATGCTGGAGTGGCACTGTTTAGTCCGGGAGCGGCGAACGATCCCGAACCGGTATATCAACACCTGCGCGAGCAGTGCCCGGTGTCTGCTGCAGCGGGGATGTTCGGGGACAACACGTGGTACCTGTCACGATATGAAGACATCGCGTGGGCAATGCGCCATCCGGAGGTATTTTCATCGAGCGCGGAAGCGGTAAAGATTGGGCAGGAACATCCTCTCATTCCGTTACAGGTAGATCCCCCCGACCACGCACAGTTCCGGCGGCTATTGGACCCTGAGTTTTCGCCACGCAGGATGGCCGAACTTGAACCCGAAGTGCGTGCGCTCACAATCGAGTTGATCGAGAAATTCGCCGACGCAGACGGCTGTGATTTTCATACAGAATTTGCAACACCGCTACCGAGCACAGTGTTCCTCAGGCTTCTTGGACTACCGCTTTCGGACGTACACAAATTCATGCAGTGGCGTGACGACACCGTGCGGCCACGCGGTAAAACCCAAGAGGAACAGGTAGAACGACGTCACGCGGCAGCGTCTGCGATCACTCGCTATCTCGAAGACGGACTAGACGCGAAGCGCGCCGATCCTGCCGATGATCTCCTGACTCGAATTGTTCATGGCTCAGTAAATGGCAGGCCACTCACACGCGACGAGCAACTTGGGATATGTCACCTTCAGTTGATCGCTGGCCTCGACACGGTGACAGCCACGCTCGACTGCATGGTCGCGTACCTAGCCCAGCATCCCGAACGACGCCATGCGCTCATTGCTAACCCGGAATTGGTAGATAAAGCGGTGGAGGAACTCTTGCGCACTGAGACGCCAGTTCAGGTTGTGCCACGCGTATTGGCGCAAGACTTTGAACTGCGCGGTGAGAAAATGCAAAAGGGCGAACACGTAGTGTTCGTTATCGGCGCCGCCGACACCGACCCTGCAGAGTTCGAAGACGCTGCCACCGTTCGTTTCGACCGGGCAGCAAACCGCCACCTCGCATTCGGCGGTGGTCCACACAGGTGCCTTGGCTCACATCTAGCGCGAATGGAACTGCGAGTCGCTTTAGACGAGTTCCACCGCAGGATTCCTGACTACGAACTACTGCCAGATTCCGTCATCAACTACTCGGCTGGTATCCGCCAAGCCGACCATTTGCCGCTCAGGTTTACGCGCAGCAGTTAGCGCGACGATTCAGGCAACGGCGTCGATCGAGTCAGCGAGAATGCGTAGCGCCGTGTCTGCCTGATCGGCGCTGATAACTAGAGGTGGCGCTAAGCGCACCGCCGACTTACCGCAGGTCAAGACGAGTAATCCGCGCCGAAAGCAATCTTGCTCTATTCGCGCTGCTGTGTCATGGTCCGCAAACTCGATTCCGATCATCAGACCTCGGCCACGGACTTCCTTGATACGTGAGTTCAACGATGCGAGTTCGTCGAGTCCGCGCAGTAGCCGGGCGCCGATCATGGTTGCGTTCTCGAGAAGTTCGCGTTCGACTACGTCGAGCGTTGCGATGGCCGCTGCACAAGAAACTGGATTGCCGCCAAATGTGCTTCCGTGCTTGCCCGGGCCCCAAACCATTAGCGCTTCGCGAGCGATCACGGCCGACAGCGGCATCCCACTAGCAATACCTTTGCCGGCGACGATGATGTCCGGCGAAATACCGACTTCGTGTTCGATCGCCCACATTTTTCCAGTGCGACCGATACCGGATTGGACCTCGTCGGCAATCAGCAGGATTCCGTGCTCGTCGCAGATCCGCCGTAGGGCTGGCCAGAAGTCGGGCGGTGGCACGCTGTATCCGCCCTCGCCTTGAATTGGTTCGGCGATAATTGCCGCGACATCTAAAGGATCACAGAGGTGTTCGAAGAGGACTTCTTCGATGAACGCAGCATCTCCATAAGGAGCGTGATAGGTGCCTGCTGCCATCGGTCCGAAACCACCGCGATATTTGCTCTTGCTAGCCGTGAGACTCAAGGAGCCGAGAGTCCGACCGTGAAAGGCTCCGAAGAATGCGATCACGTTGTGTCGCTTGGTCGCGTACCGAGCGAGTTTGATTGCACCCTCGACTGCTTCTGTTCCGCTATTTCCGAGAAATACCTGTGCTGCCCCCATGCCGCTTGGCGTCGAACTGACGAGGCGTTCACACGATTCGGCGTAGACAGGTAGATACCAGTCACTAGCGCAATAGTGCAGAAGCTTGCTGCTCTGCTCGTGGATGGCGTGGACGACTTCTGGATGGCAGTGGCCGGTACTCGTTACAGCGATCCCAGCGTTCATGTCCAAAAAGCGATTGCCGTCGACGTCTTCGATCACGCACCCAGCAGCACGCGCCGGTACCAGTGGGTAAACGCGACCCATCGATGGGCTTGTAACGAGCGCGTCGCGAGCTATAGCGGACCGAGCCAGAGGACCAGGTAATTCGGTCGTGATAAATGGAGTTGGGGCGCCAGCCAATTCCGAGTTTGAAGCTGTGTCAACGGGGCTCATCTTTTATCCTTCTACGATCGTGCGCGACTGTTCGCGCAGGTATTGCTGCAAGTAGTACGGCCCACCGCCAGCCTTGCCGCCAGTTCCGGAACCTTTCCAGCCCCCGAATGGTTGCACGCCCGGCCACGCGCCGGTCGTCGCGCCAGCGCGCCTGTTGATGTAGACGACACCGGCCTCGATGTCGTTGAGGAACTTATCGATTTCAGATTGGTCGGTAGAAAAGAACCCGGCGGTCAGGCCGAGCGATGTGTTGTTGGCGTGCGATAACGCTTCATCAAGGCTGTCTACCGCGGTCACTGAGATAAACGGCACGAACAGTTCCGTTTCCCAAAGCGAACTGTCGACAGGAACTTCTACGACAGTTGGCGCGACAAAATTTCCATCAGCTAGGCGACCGTCCGTGAGTCGATGCCCTCCGCAGAGCACTCGCCCATCTGTCGACGCTTGAGCCGTTGCGTCGAGATATCGCTCTACCGCATCCTCGTTGATGAGCGGACCCATCCACACCGAGTGGTCTAGCGGGTCGCCGACGATGATGCCGTTTGCTTTGGCCACAAGCCGGGCAACAAACTCGTCGTACACGGGTCGCTCGATATAGGCACGAGAAGCCGCGCTGCACTTTTGGCCGGTTAGTCCGAAGGCGCTACGCATCGTGCCTTCTACTGCGAGGTCAATGTCTGCCTTGCGGCTAACGATTACGGGATTTTTCCCACCCATCTCGCATATCGCAGGCTTCGGATACTGCGTTGCGAAGCGTCGGTAGATATCCATGCCGACGCTGTAGCTGCCGGTAAAGGTGATGCCATCAACCTTCGGGTGTTCCACGAGAGCGCGACCAGTCAGTTCGCCTGGCCCGAACACGACGTGCAGGACGTTTGTCGGGACGCCGCCATCCCAAAGTGCCTTGGCTATAAGCAGGCCCGTGAGACTCCCGATCTCGCTCGGTTTCAGGACGCAGGTGTTGCCTGCGATAAGCGCGGCGCCGATCGGGCCACCCGAGAGAGCGGCAGGAAAATTGAACGGCGCAATCACTGCCCAAACACCATACGGACGAAGCACATCGCTGGTGTTATCGGTCTCGCTTAGACGTCCCATAGGTTGGGCGAATCCGTTGTTGGTACGCATCTGGTGTGTGTAGTAACGAATCAGGTCGGCTGTTTCTTCTACATCGCCGAGCGCCTCTAGACGATTCTTGCCGACCTCAATTGTTAGAACTGCACTTATCTCATTGCGACGTTCGCTAATGAGATCGGCTCCAGCATCGAGAATGTCACAACGCTGGTCAGCGCTCAGGCGAGACCATGAAGCAAATGCGTCTCGGGCGGCGTTCACTGCGGAGTCGACGTCGTGTTCTGACGCTGTACCGAAAGTTCCGACTATCACCGCACGATCGATCGGACTTACGGTCGAGAAACTGTCATCGGCGTTGAGTTCTGCACCGTTGACGATGCTCGCGTGATGCCCGCCTAGCTGCTTTCGTGCGGTCGGAATCGCAGCTTCGAATGCCGCGTGTAGTTCTTTGTTGTCTGCGCTGAGGGTTGCGTAGGTCACTCGGAAAGTCATATCGCGATCACCTCTACTTGATCGGCCAACGCGGGCTAGTTGTGCGCGGTGGAAACAATCGGGCCTTGACGTGCACTAAACGTGGTGCGCGAGACGACAGCGACTCAGCGAGAGCCTTTGAGTACTCGTCTCCAACGCCGCCGACGCAACACGCTGTGATGCCAAAGCCTTTCGCGACCGCGACAAAGTCGACCGGAGCCAACTCGCAGCCCAGAGCATCTGAAGCCGGGTAGCGCAACATCCCGTACCCGCCATCGTCAACGACGACGACGGTAAGCGGAAGCTGTTCTTGTGCGACAGTTGCGAGTTCGCCAAGAGCGAACAGCATGCCGCCGTCGCCTACGAAGGCAACGCTCGGGATATCTGCCGAAGCTGGCCCGATGCTCGCAGGGAAAGCCCAACCGAGCGTGCCCCACCCCATTGGGTAGTGGAGGCCGCGGGGTCTTGAAACTTGGATATAACTAGCGGCCCAGTAACCGGCAACGCACATATCCGCGAACACAACGGGGTTGGCGTTGTTACGAAGGGCGCGTTCGGTGTCCTCTACGAAGCAGACGCTCTCGGCGGTCGCTGCATCGTCGCGCAACTCTGCGCGAACTGTTTTCTCGAGAACGGCAAGATCGCCGAACCATGGGTCGCGTTGTGTCAGCGAATCTGTCCAAGCATCGATATTGCTCGCGTCAACCTCTATTACGGAATCGAATTGGTAATTCTTCGCCGCGTCTGCAGCATCAACGTTGATTGCGATTCTTCGCGCCGGAAGAGGAAGTTTGAAGGCCATCGTGTTCATCGCATCGAGGTCGGAACCGATGACGATGATGCAATCGGATTGCGCAATGAATGAAGCAACGGCGGGTTCGTGTGGCGGCACTGGGACCAAATGGCTGTGTCCTGCTGGGAGCACGCCGCGCGCAGAGTAAGTAGCAATAACCGGCGCACCGACGCGGCGTGCGAACGCATCGATCTGCTCATGCGCATGTTTCGCGCCGCCACCAACCCAGATGAGCGGCCGCTCACCGATGTCTGTCGGAAAAATGTTGGCATCTAATGGAAGAGGAAGCAACTGCGGTTTCGGCTTGGGCAATGGCTGTTCGTGTTGGCGGAGCTTGTCTGTCGGAATCTCGTAATAGGTAGGACCTTGGGGTGCGCTGAGAGCAGTATCAATCGCCTCGTGAATATCGCGAGTTGTTGTCTTCGTGACTGGCTTGAACAGGCCAGCCTGGTCTTGGCACTCGTGGAGCACGCCCGTGTACACGCCGTCGCGTCGAAGGTTGCTCGGGATGTCGGTAGCGATGACCAACACAGGGCTCTTGCTAGCCCACGCTTCGCCGACAGCGCCGAGAGTGTTAGCGGCACCGGGACCTGTCGTTACGAGAGCGACGCCGAGCTTCCCAGTGGAGCGCGCGTATCCGTCGGCTGCGTAGGCGCAACCTTGTTCGTGTCGACAACCCACGATGCGAATACCAGCCGCTTCGAAGGCTGGCCAGAGGGCCATGTTGTGGACTCCAGGAAGGCCGTACGCGATAGATACTCCAGCATCGGCGAGTGCTCTCGCGATTCTGTCGGCACCATTCACGAAAGGGCCTCACGGTTATCGATCTGCGCTTTCTGGAGGCGTCCGGAGTAGTCGATGTACACGGACTTGGTCTCGCTGAATTGTTCTAGGCCACGACTTCCAGCCTCGCGGTAGCCGTTACCTGTGTGCTTATTGCCACCGAACGGCAAATGGATCTCCGCACCGATAGTCGGCGCATTCACATAGACGATCCCGGTGTCGAGTCTGTGCAGTGCTTCCATCGCCAAGTTCACGTCCTTGGTGTAGATGGCAGAACTCAGGCCGTAGTCGCAATCGTTTACGGTGTCGATTGCTTCGTCGAACGAGCTCACTTCGAGTACTGCAACGACGGGACCGAAGACCTCGTTGCGGGTGATGTATGAGTTTCGGTCAGCGCCGGTGATTATCGTCGGTTCGAAGAAAGAACCGCCTTCGCAACCTTCCGGGTGAGCGATCTTGCCACCGACGACGATCCCATTGCCTTCTTCTGCTGCGCGCTCGACCATTGCAAGTATTCGCGCTGCCGACTCGGCGTTGATGACTGGACCAATGTTTGTCCGCGCGTCGAGTGGGTCTCCGATATTGAGCGCCGCTGTGCATTCGGCGAGACGAGCGGTCAGTTCGGTGGCGATCGAACGGTGGGCAACGATTCGCGATGTGCTCGTGCAGCGTTGGCCAGCAGTTCCGAATCCACCGAATAGCGCGCCTTCGATGACTAGGTCGAGATCAGCATCGGGCATGACGATGGCCGCATTTTTTCCGCCGAGTTCGAGACTCAGTAGCTTCGGCCCAACTTCCATGGCCGCGATTGCGACCTTGCGGCCGGTAGCCACAGAGCCCGTGAATGAAATCGCGCGCACCTTCGGATGCGCAGCGAGGTAGGCGCCAACTTCGCCGAACCCGTGCACGACGTTGATGAGCCCATCTGGAATGCCAGCGTCAACGCAAGCCGATACAAATGCATCGCAACACGCTGGGGCCATCTCGGACGGCTTGATAATTATGCCGTTGCCCGCGAGCAGAGCAGGGAAAGCCTTCCACGACGGGATTGCTACTGGGAAGTTCCAAGGAGTGATCATGCCAACGATTCCGACCGGATGACGCGTCGTGAATCCAAACTTGCTCGGTAGCTCACACGGGTGCGTGGTTCCCCAAGCTGCCCGTCCCTGCCCCGCAATAAAGCGCGCCATGTCGATCGCTTCTTGCACATCGCCGCCAGCCTCAGTGAGAATCTTGCCAGCCTCAACGGTAACCAGCCGAGCGAGTTCTGCTTTTCGCGACGCGAGGACATCGCCAATAGCCGCGATCATTTCGGCCCTAGCCGGAATAGGGACAGCAGACCAAGCCTTTTGTGCATCGGTCGCGCGTTCTACCGCCTCGTCAATGTCTATATGTGTGCTCGTCCTGAACGATCCGATGATTTCTGCAGGGCGAGCAGGGTTAAGGCTGTCGAAAATGGTCATAAAGCGAATCCTCTGTGCATTCGGGTTGCAAGGTCGGATGGCCGATATTGGCTGACTACCTCAGGCTAGGACGGCATTGGTGCGTAAGAAACCCGCGCGAGGATGACTCACTGTCACGCAAAGTTCGGTGCCAGCGGCGGCGTCGACGACCCATTCCGCTACGCCTCTGTCTGGCGTTCCATCTGTTGTGGAACCAAAGTCGCCGAGCATTGTCGTAACCCTAGAGCGACCAGCCAATTGCCCTAGTTCTACTGATGTATTTCCCCGAACCAGGCGCGCGTCAGGTGTGAGAGTCAACTCAGCCTCTACACCACGCACGAGTTTGCGGTCGATGGCGCGCTCGGTGACGTTGGTCGGCATCCAACCATCGTTTTCGACAACGACGCGGATCCGCCAGACCCTTTCAGCTACGCGTTCGGTAATCACTTCGCGCATGACGAGACGCGGTGTCGCGAGCGCGCAAAATATTTCCCATTCGGTGTGGGGAGCGACTTCGGCCTCGAGGAGATGGTCTGGCGGATTGGTCCAGAAACGGAACCAGTTCCAGCCACCTAACTCGACCTTCCCGAGTTGCGGGTGATCGAACTCGTACCAGTCGACGAAGCCAGTTGCGCCGAGTTCGTCATCTGAGTAACGCAACAACGCCAGGTCATCAGACACCGGGTGGTCGTCGAACCACTTGATGAAGTGAAAGTCGGTGATTCCTGCCTTGACTATTGGACTCCAAAATTCCGTAGTCCACGCGTACACGCCGAGGTGGTCGTACGCCCATGTGTCTTCGCCGCCAGTGATCACATCTTTCGGGTCGTACCGAAAGTCGTGGAAAACGCTGACGTGCTTGTAGCCGGTGAGTTCGGTTCCTCTCGCAGCCAACGCATTGAAGCGACGGAGGTCGAGTGTTGGCATGTCGTCGTCTGGGCGGTCGTCGAAAGGCCGAAGAATTGCTCCAGAGAATGTGTGGTGGCAGAAGTATGCGCAGATATTCGGTCGCGCGATTACAGCATCTGCCACAGCGCGCGTCTCCGGTTCGCTGAGCGGCGCAGGACCGGCGCCTTGTTGTTCGCCTGCGACACGCCATTGCGCAGGAAACTGCCGGTTGAGGTCGAGCGAACGCCGTTCGGGAGCGATTGGAATTGTTGCGCCGTCGTAGTCGCGCACGTCGCCTTCCGCGAGGAGTCGGTAGTACGGACCGGCGTGATAATCGTCGGCAGCGCGAGCGACTAGTAGACGCTGGTCATGTTCGCTCTTCTTCCATGCTCCGTTCGGGTCTTCGATGCGCATAGAGAGAATGCGACCATCGCAGTCGACATCGCGTTCGACCAGACCGGGAGCGTCGTCGGTGCGTGGCCATTTACGCGTAGATGAACGTAGGTAGGTCGGGGGGACTGCGAGACTGAGTTCAGCGCCGTCAGGGTTGATCCGCGGAACAACATAAAACGTTCGGGTATCGACGGCGTAGGCGATGCGCTCATCTGTGTCGTAGCTAGTGATGAGCGTGTGCAACAGATGCAAGGCAGCGACGGCCCCTGTGTGCTCAACCGAATGAATGTTGGCGCCAACCCAGATTGCGGGCTTCTCGTGGTGCGGACCCGTGCGCGAGTTAGTGGCAGTCGCGAGCAGAATCTCGCGACCTTCGTGGGACTTGCCGATCGACTCTACGGTCATTAGGTCTGGTCGCAGTGCAGCTAGCCCATGAAGTGTCGTGGTGAGTTCTTCATAGTCGTAGAGATGATCAAAAGTTGGTGTGGCCATTGGCGTTGACGCTAGGCGAGAGAGCGACCGCTAGTGAATGGCTCAGGGCCTTGCAATACTCTGCAACCCATGACCAGCGACATGAAGCCACGTTCACGAGAAGTCACAGACGGCAATGAGCGCGCGCCAGCACGTGCCATGTTGCGTGCCGTGGGCATGGGCGACGACGATTGGGGCAAGTCTCAGGTTGGTGTTGCCTCAAGTTGGAACGAGGTCACGCCGTGCAATCTTCCGCTCGACCGTTTAGCCAAGCGCGCTAAGGACGGTGTGCGTGCTGCTGGCGGGTTCCCGCTCGAGTTCGTGACGATTGCGGTTAGTGATGGCATCTCTATGGGCCATGAAGGAATGCGCGGCTCCCTAGTGAGCCGCGAGATCATCGCCGACTCAGTTGAGTGCGTAATGCACAGCGAGCGATTCGACGGTCTTGTCACCCTCGCCGGCTGCGACAAAAGCCTGCCAGGGATGCTGATGGCAGCGGCGCGGCTGAACCTCCCGAACGTCTTTGTGTATGGCGGGTCGATCCTGCCAGGGGAATACAAGGGCCAAGCACTCGACATCGTGAGCGTGTTCGAAGCCGTTGGTGCATGCGCTGCTGGCACGCTCAGCGTCAACGAACTCGGCGAGATCGAAAAGCGTGCCTGCCCATCTGAAGGGAGTTGCGCAGGGATGTTCACCGCTAACACGATGGCGAGCGTTGGCGAGGCGCTCGGTATGTCGCTGCCGGGTTCTTCGAGCGCACCGGCAGTAGACAGTCGCCGCGACGACATCGCGTTTGCTGCTGGCGAGGCAGTAATGAACCTGCTCGCTATAGATCTGCGTCCGAGGCAAATCATGACAAAGCAAGCGTTTGAGAATGCCATCGCTGTGGTGATGGCATTGGGTGGTTCGACGAACGCTGTGTTGCACTTGCTCGCGATCGCGCACGAGGCACAGGTCGATCTTTCGTTGGATGACTTCAATCGAATTGGTTCGAAGGTCCCGCACGTTGCCGACACGAAGCCACATGGCAAGTACCACATGACAGATGTCGATCGCATCGGTGGTGTGCCTGTCGTGATGCAGATGCTTCTAGAGGCGGGGTTGCTGCATGGCGATGTCCCGACGGTCACAGGCAAGACAATGGCTGAAAACCTCGCGGAGATTTCACCGCCACCAGCCGATGGCGATGTTGTGCATCCACTCAGCAGTCCGATCCATGCTCAGGGTGGTATCGCCGTGCTCCACGGGTCTCTCGCGCCAAAAGGCGCGGTAGTAAAGGTTGCTGGAATCGACGAACTTCGCTTCGAGGGCACCGCCCGCGTCTTCGATGGCGAAGCAGCGGCGATGGAAGAAATCTTGGCTGGCAAAATCAAGGCTGGCGATGTCGTCGTGATCCGTTACGAAGGTCCTAAGGGCGGCCCGGGCATGCGCGAGATGCTCGCCGTTACAGGAGCCATGAAGGGCGCCGGCCGCGGAGCAGACGCTGCGCTCATCACTGATGGTCGTTTCTCTGGCGGAACTCACGGTTATTGCGTCGGCCATGTCGCGCCGGAGGCTGTAGATGGTGGGCCGATCGCGTTCGTCAATGACGGCGACAGAATCGTGATTGATGCCGGCGCGTACACGATCGACCTGCAGGTAGATGCAGCCGAACTAGAGCGACGCAAAGCCAACTGGAAGATCCCGGACCCGCGTTACCCGGCTGGATTCCTAGCTAAGTATGCGCGGCTAGCACAAGGCGCAGAGACTGGCGCGATCACCAACGTTTGATCGCGGTGCCTGCGTCAGGTTTTGCTGAGGTCAATCTCGTCTTCGGCGACGCCATTGCCTGCTAGCCGCACCTGATCGCCTCCAGAGCGCTTGGCAGCGAGGAGAGCGCTGTCGGCCGCCGCTAGGACGGTCGCGACGGTACGGCCGATTGAACTGTCTGCGACGCCGTAGGTCGCCGTAGTGCGAGGCAAGTCGGCTAGTCCTAGACCAGCTTCGAACTCAGCACGTGCTCTCTGAAGCGCCTGATCAGCAAGCGCAGAATCGCAACCGGCTAGGACGAGCACGAACTCGTCGCCACCGAAACGCGCGATCAGATCATTGGGCCGTAGCGCCCGGCGTAGTGAGTCAGCGAATGCCCGCAGCAAACGGTCGCCGGTTTCGTGGCCGTAGACATCGTTTACGAGTTTGAAGTCATCGAGGTCTGCTATCGCCAATGCAAACGGTGTTCCGGTCGCGGCTAAGGATTTGACCTCTGCGTCGAGGGCGCGGCGGTTTGCAGCACCGGTGAGTGGGTCTGTAGCTGCCTGTTCGGTTGCGTGACGCACGGCGCGCAGTAGGGATATTCGAGAAGCTGACTGAGCGGCTAGTTCTTCGAGTCGCACGATCGTCGATGCATCAATCGGAGTGTCCGGCGAGGTGTTTGCGTGAAGTACTCCAACATTGCGGCCAGCGACTGTGAGGGGGATACAAACCGCCGAGCGATCGCCTTCTTCTCGATTCTTAAGGTGCGGGCAGGCATCGATGCTCGTCGCAGTTTCGAAGATTTCGGTCCTGCCGTGTTGTACAGCTCGACAACCTCCGAGGTTCGCCACTCTGCAACCGCTAATCAAGGCAGTGTTTTCCGTTGTACCGACTCGGCGAAGGCTGTCAGACGAACCCGACGGGACCAATAGCAATTCTCCAGCAACGCTTCCATCGATTTCGTGCATCGCAGTGGCGACGAGTTGGGTTACTTCGGTCTCAACTTGGGTGGCTTCGAGTGCTCTTGCAAGGCGAACCTCAAAAGTTCTGCGAGACAGCATTGTCTCAAGCATCGCTACTTGTTGGCCGCGCAGCTGCAGGGTCCGCCCGCGAGCTCGCATTGTCCGTGCCACGATGGCGCTCCGCACCGCAAGTACGAGAGTCGCGCCTACGAGTACAACGATCAGTAGTTTGTTGCTCACTCCTGCGGTCCTCGGCGCTCGCTCGAATTTCCCTCTATGGGTACTCATCGGACCGATTCGGGCCTTTTGGAGCGACAAAATGACTGCTTGACTACTTTCAACTTGCATCGAGCGCCTCAATCGGGCATACTCGTAGCCAATGTTCTCCACTGACTTGGTACTTGTAGTTACTTAGCGCACGGCGACACCGATCGCGCCCGTGCGCTTCCTGCCCCTCCAAACGGAGGGGCTTTGTTTTGTCCAAACACCAAAAGACTCAAGGGACAAGTCCTTGAGTCAGCCAAAGAAAGAAGCAGGCTATGAAGCTCACAGGAGCTCAGGCACTAATCAGAAGCCTAGAGATGGAACAGGTCGAGGTCATGTTCGGCTTGCCGGGTGGCGCAATATTGCCGGTCTACGACCCGCTCATCGACAGCTCGATCCGCCACATCCTCGTACGCCACGAACAAGGTGCTGGCCACATGGCGAGCGGCTATGCGCACGCCACGGGACGGCCTGGAGTCGCGATGGTGACTAGTGGTCCCGCAGCCACAAACATCGTGACGCCATTGGCTGATGCCTACATGGACAGCGTTCCTATGGTGGTCGTCACGGGGCAGGTTCCATTCTCGGTGATCGGGACAGATGCATTTCAAGAATGCGACACAGTTGGCATCACGATGCCAATCACCAAGCACAACTGGCTGATTACGAATCCACAGGACATCCCGACGATTGTTCGCGAAGCGTTCCATGTCGCCACAACAGGGCGTCCAGGGCCCGTGCTGATCGATATTCCGAAAGACGTCGCCAACATGACAATGGATTGGTACTGGCCAGAGTCAGTCGACCTACCCGGATACAAACCAACAACCAAAGGTCATCCGAAGCAGATCAAAGATGCTGCACGGTTGATTTGCCAAGCACAGCGACCTGTCATTTACGCGGGTGGTGGGATCCTGAAGGCCCGTGCCGCTGAGGCGCTCCGCGCGTTCGCCGAACTTATCGGTGCGCCAGTTGTTACGACCCTGATGGCGCGTGGGTCGTTTCCTGATAGCCACGAACTTTGCCTCGGAATGCCGGGTATGCACGGCAACTACACGGCTATTACGGCGATGCAGAAGTCCGATCTGCTTATCGCTCTTGGCTCGCGTTTCGATGACAGGGTTACTGGCAAACTCGATGGGTTCGCTCCAGATGCGAAGGTCATCCATGTCGATATCGATCCGGCAGAACAAGGCAAGGTGCGCCGCCCCGATGTCCCGATCGTTGGTGACTGCAAGATCGTGATCGAAGAGCTCATCAAGGCTACGAAGTCAGAGATATCAAAGACATCAAAGCCCGATCTGTCGCCTTGGATCGCGCAGATTCGTCAATGGCAGAAGGACTTTCCACTCTATTACAACCAAGAAGAAGGCGGACTCCTGAAGCCGCAGTTCGTCATCGAAAAATTGCGTGAAGCCGCGCCAGACGACACCATTCTCGCTTCAGGCGTAGGGCAGCACCAGATGTGGGCGAGCCAACACTGGAAGTTCGAGCACCCCTATACATGGGTGAACTCTGGGGGCCTTGGGACCATGGGCTACTCGGTGCCTGCCGCAATCGGTGCCAAAGTCGGTCGGCCTGACCGCATGGTGTGGGCAGTCGACGGCGACGGGTGTTTCCAGATGACGGCGCAAGAACTAGTGACTGCAACGGCCGAGAAGATCCCGGTGAAGATCGCGATTCTCAACAATGCCTATCTCGGCATGGTTCGACAGTGGCAGGAACTGTTCTACGAGGAGCGTTACAGCGAGGTCTATCTGTCGCCGGATCTTCCGGACTACGTGAAGTGGGCTGAGGCCATGGGTTGTGTTGGAATGCGAGTTGAAGACGCCGGCGATGTCGAGACGACGATCGAAAAAGCCAACGAGATCAATGACCGCCCAGTCGTTATCGACTTTCGTACCGACTATCGCGAGAAGGTGTACCCGATGGTGGCCGCTGGAACATCGAACGACTCGGTGATTCTCGACCCAGCTATGACCGAGAGAGCAGGGCGCTAACAATGTCAGTCAACCCGAGACATCACATCTTGTCGGTTCTTGTCGAGAACAAGCCTGGCGTGCTTACCCGCGTCGCGGCATTGTTCTCGCGACGCGGATTCAATATCGTGTCGTTGGCCGTCGGTCCGACAGAAGAGGATCGCTTCTCGCGCATGACGATTGTTGTCGACGCTGACGAGAGCCCACTAGAGCAAATCGTGAAGCAACTCAACAAGCTCATTCCAGTAATCAAGATTGGCGAGATTGCCCACGATGAGGGCGTCGAGCGCGAACTTATGTTGATTACTCTCAAAGCGACCTCAGATGTCCGCGGGCAGGTGACCGAACTCACGGCGATATTCGATGCAAAGATCGTCGACGTCGGACACGAGGCAATGACGATCATGGTTGCTGGAGAAGCAGACAAACTCGATTCGTTTACTGAGCTAGTTAGGCCGTTCGGCATCGTCGAGCAGCAACGCACAGGCAGAATCGCGATGCCGAAGCTTGCACGTCAACAAGTCAAGCTCCGCGCCGTAAAGACTGCACGTACCTAATAGCTCAATCCGGCGAGGGTTCGCTTTTCGCCAACCGTGCGGGACTCCCGCGATAATCATTTCAACTAACTGTTCACCAAGTAGGAGACATACTCATGGCAGCGACCGTTTACTACGACGCCGATGCGACTTCGGGACTCATCTCGGACAAGACCGTGGCAATTCTCGGATACGGCTCACAGGGCCATGCACATGCTCTCAACCTCAAAGAGAGCGGAGTAAACGTTGTAGTCGGCTTGCGCGAAGGCAGCACTAGCAAAGCCAAAGCCGAGTCGGCTGGCCTTGCAGTTCTTACGCCGGGAGCAGCCGTAGCCGCCGCTGACATCATCATGGTGCTGTTGCCAGACACGGAGCAGAAGAAGGTCTACGACGCTGAGATCGCGCCGAACCTCACGGCAGGCAAGTCACTCGCCTTCGCTCACGGGTTCAACATTCACTTCGGCCGGATCACTCCGCCAGCAGACGTTGACGTATGGATGATCGCACCGAAGGGTCCCGGCCACCTAGTGCGGCGCACATACGAAGAGGGCGGTGGGGTTCCATGCCTCATAGCTGTACACCAAGATGCGACAGGCAAGGCCAAAGAAATCGGTCTTGCTTACGCGCAGGCAATCGGTGGCACCCGTGCTGGAGTGCTCGACACGACATTCCAAGAAGAAACAGAGACAGACCTATTCGGCGAGCAGGTCGTGTTGTGCGGCGGTCTAGTTGAGCTGATCAAGAATGGCTATGAGACTTTGGTCGAGGCCGGCTACCAGCCGGAGTCGGCATACTTCGAGACTTTGCACGAAGTGAAGCTCATCGTTGATCTCATCTACGAAGGTGGCATCACCGCGATGCACTACTCGATTAGCGACACGGCCGAGTATGGAGATCTAACACGTGGCCCACGCATCATTACATCAGAGACCAAGGCTGAGATGAAGAAGATTCTCGCTGAGATTCAGAGTGGACAGTTTGCCAAGGAGTGGGTGGCAGAAGACGAGAGCGGTCGTCCGAACTTCACCCGTTTGCGTCAGGCCGCGTTCGATCACCCGATCGAAAAAGTTGGCACGGAACTACGGGCGATGATGCCGTGGATTTCGGCTGGTCGCAAGCGCGTTCAGGACGTAAGCGGAGGCTAAGACCGCGCCACCTTGTTCCACGGCAGTTCCTTGTCGACGCGAGGCTCGCCGGGCAAACCGAGGATGCGCTCGCCAAGGATGTTGCGCATGATCTCACTAGTCCCGCCTTCGATGGAGTTGGCGCGCGCTCGCAAGAACATGTGACGAGCCGTGCCTTCACCGCCTTCGAGGCCGAGTTCCTCTGGCCTGCGGAACGTGTAATCGAAGTCGTGGAGTCCATCGGCACCGAGAAGGTTTATGCAGAGGTCATAGATCTTCTGATTGTTGATAGCTAGTGCAAGCTTCGCTATCGAGCCTTCGGGTCCAGGGCCGCCTGTACGCGCCGCTGCAGACGCACGAAGGTTTGTGAGGCGCAAACACTCAGAGTCGGCCCAAAGTTTCATCAGCTGATCCTTCTTGGCTGCGCTGTTGTTGTCGTTGAGCTTGAACAGTCGCACAGCCTCAGCGATCGAACCAGACCCACGCTTGGGACCGCCTCCTCCGCTACCTCCGCCTCCGATCGACACGCGCTCGTTTGCCAGCGTAGTTAGAGAGACTCGCCAGCCTTCGCCGACCTCGCCGATTCTGTAGCTATCTGGGATCATCGCGTCGGTCAGGTAGACCTCGTTGAACTCTGCTTCGCCCGTGATCTGGCGCAATGGACGAACTTCGACGCCAGGCTGATGCATGTCGACTGCGAAGTATGTGAGGCCTTTGTGCTTCGGGACGTCGGGGTCGGTGCGCGTAACGAGCATTCCGAAGTCTGCGAGGTGGGCAAGTGTGTTCCAGACCTTCTGGCCGTTGACTCGCCATTCGTCGCCGTCGCGTTCTGCACGACAAGCCAACGACGCTAGGTCGGAGCCAGCCCCAGGCTCTGAGAAGAGCTGGCACCACACGTCTTCGCCAGTAAAGATTTTCCGGAGAAATCGGTCCTTCGCCCATGTGCTGCCGTGTGCGACGAGGGTGGGGGCAACAAGGAAGTGTCCGAAAAACATCCGGCCCGTCGTAGACGCAGCGCCAGCAGCGCGCAGACGCTTGTCTACCTCGCGCTGTAAGCCTGGCCGAGCGCCGACGCCACCTTCGCCGATCGGGAACCCAACCCATGCGAGACCCTTATCGAACTGCGCGCCCCGAAACGTGACGTCATCGACGGTTGCCGGATCGCACTCACGCAGTAGTTCGTCGACCAGCGCCGATACGGTCTGTGCTTCGGGGTCTGCGAGATTCTTGGAGTCTGTAGCTGTCATGGGTCCGAAGATAGCTGCCGACCTTAGGCATTGCTCAAACTGTTGTTGCGATGCCGCCATCTACTGGAAGGATCGCCCCTGTGCAATAAGCACCGGCGCGGCTCGCGAAGAAAATTGCTGCACCAGCCATGTCATCGGGACGACCGATGCGCTTGAGCGGCGAACCTGCAGCGACTGAGTCACCGAAGTCGCGCAATGTGGCTTCCATCATCTTGCTCTCGAACGGGCCGGGTGCAATCGCGTTGACGGTTATCTGATCGCGGCCGAGGCGGCTCGCTAGATGCCGAGTCAGTTGGTGAACAGCGGCCTTAGATGCAGAGTATGAGAACGTCTCCATGATGGGCACGCGGATGCCATCGATCGATCCGATGTTGATCACGCGTGCCGGGTCGTCGGCACTCGCGGCAGCGATTAGTTGTGGGTGCAGGGCGCGGGTCATGAAGAAGATGCTCTTGACATTGAGATCTAGGACCTTGTCCCAAGCCGATGCCGGGAATGCGTCGAAAGATTCGCCCCAAGTCGCGCCCGCATTGTTAACGAGGACGTGCAGAGCAGGCTCGCGAGAGGCGATTTCGGCAGCAAGGCGCAAACACTCGGCTTCTGTCGAGAGGTCCGCCGGAAGCGAGATGCATTCACCGATTTCTGAAAGCTCAGCGGCGACCTTGTCGCAAACTTCGGCTTTGCGGCTCGAGATATAGACCTTGGCTCCGGCTTCGACATAACCGCGGGCGATCATTAAGCCGATGCCACGGCTACCGCCGGTTACGAGTGCGACTTTGCCGCGCAAAGAGAAGAGTGATTCGAGGCTCATGGCCTGACTCTACGTGCGCGTAGCCACCTGGTCCGATCTGAACGCTGAGTCGATGACATCTAGGAAGTGTGCTGACTGAGCTTCGACACTGAGGTTGAGGTCTTTGAGTATTTCGGGACCGCGGCGTGAGTGTTCAGCCCACTTCGCTGGGCTGTCAAGGATCGCGTCGATCGCCTCCGCGAGTTCTGCGGCAACCCCTGGCGCAACTAACTCTCCAGCGCCGCCGAGTATCTCGGTGATTCCACCGTGATTGCTCGAGACGACGGGCAGTCCAATGCTCATTGCTTCTATCGCAACGAGTGGTCCTCCCTCTGGGTCCGTACTAGCGGAGACTGCGATCGTCCACCGTCGCATCACATCGACTGGGTCGTCGCGGTGGCCCAGAAATCGGACGCGTGCTCGCAGACCTAACCGGTCCACTTGAACCCGTAGTCGGGTGCCATACTCCGAGTCCTTCGCGAGAGTTCCGCCCATGATCTCGAGTTGTGCTCCAGTGTTCTTGAGGAGCGCAAAGGCATCGAGGAGAACATGCTGGCCCTTCCATGGAGTTAGCAATCCAGCGATTCCGATGATCGGCGGAGAATCGCAATCCGGGTCGACACGGGCGAGGCTGAGCTGAGTCCCGTTGTAGACGGTCTCGGTTCTGACATTGAGAGTTCGTAGGCCAGCAGCCACGGCGTCTGAAACTGCGACGGCGATATCAATTCGGTTAGCGGCAGATCTAAGGAGCATCCGCCGGTCACTGCGTACGACGACGTCGTGAGCGAAATACAGGACGGGTGTCCTGCGACGTAACAGGCGCACGACTGTGAGTGCATTCACGCCGTTGATTATGCAAATCTCTCGTAACCGGAGTTTTGACCGGAGCACGATCCCTGCGTGAATGACCCGCCATGTCAGTAGCGGAAGGGCGATGACAAGCCTGCGGTCAGGCAAACGGAGATCGGGTATCGAGATGTGTTCGATGCCGTGTGCTCGTGCTTGTGTGACTAAGGGGCCATCGCTCGAAGCGATACGAACACGGCACCCGCGGAGTTGAGCCGACACGAGGTCGCGCAACAGCACGCGTTCTGCGCCGGAATAAATGCCGCCCGCAACTACAGCGAGGACAGGTTTCAAGGTACGAACTTCTGCATCGGTTCCTTCGCGAGTCGCGAACTCATGTGTGCCAATGCCTTCTAGCATGACACGGATCATGACCGAGCAGTCCACATCCGGCGATAACAGGACACCGCGAGTCGCGGTTTCGATGTTGAGCGGCGCAGGCGTAATGCTCGGTGCTCGCACTGTGATGGCGGTGTTCGGGTGGATCGGACTCCTGTTTGTTGCAAGATCGTTGGGAGAAGTTGCGTTCGGGTCCTACGCGTTCGTATTCGCTCTCCTGGGAATGCTCGGAATCGTCGCAGACTTCGAGACGACCAGAATCGTGATGGCCGAGGTCGATGATTGGCCGAACCTCGACGAACTGGTCGGCCGCTTCATCGTGTTTCGGGTTCTGCTCAGTTCCGTGATGTATGGCGTTGCCCTCGCTGTAGTCGTGGCCGGTTCGTACACGGGGACAGAAGTAAAGGCGGTCGCTCTCGGCGGGTCTTCATATTTTCTGGCTTCAGCACTCTGGTCACTTATAACCGTGTGCCAAGCGAAGTTCTGGCTACGGTCTGTGGCTATCGCGATGATCGTCGGTCAGGCGATTCAGCTTGCGCTTGTCATCGTTGTGTTTGCGTCGGATGAACATTCGGTGTTGCGCTATGTCTTCCCAGCAGTTGTCAACGACGCCGTGGCTCTCGCAGTTCTCGTGTTCTTGCTACGCAGGGTGATTCGCATTCGCCCTCGTGTCGACGTCGCAACTTGGCGCCGCTGGTTCTTTTCGGCGTTGCCATTGGCAACCGGGAGCATCATCGGGCAGATCTACTTCAAGCTCGATGGTGTGATGCTCACATGGTTACTGCCACGGCGCGAGGGGCGGACGGCAACCGGCCTGTACCAGATTGGTTACAAGTTCTCTGACCTGCTTGCGTTTGTCGTACCTGCTTTGCTCGCCGCTGTGTTGCCGGTACTCGCACGCGCTCGAACAAGGGAAGCATTTAGGGAAGGTTTTGCCTCGGCTCTAATTATCGTGTCTGTGGTCGTTGGGCTCGCTGTGCCTGTGTTCCTAGTGCTGGCGCGCCCGGCGATCAATTTCTTCTTTGGTCAAGGATTAGCACCAGCAGCGACTCCCGCACGTTGGCTCATAGTTGGTCAAGCGATCAACTTCTTGACCCAACTCGCATTCATCGCATTGGTGGCCGCCAATCGGCGCAGGTCCTATCCGAAAGCAGCGCTAGTAGGTCTTGTGTTCAACGTTGTGCTCAACGTCATCCTGATTCCGGATTATGGGGTCATGGGCGCCGCCATCGCGACAATCTTTACCGAAGTCGTGGTGCTGGCAATTTTGATGACATCGTTGAGGGGGCTTGCTCTGCGGCCGTTCCCTCTGGCGGTCTTGTTCCGAGTTGGGGCTGCCGCTTCACTGAGCGGGGGCGCAGCCGCTGTCGGCGTGCGAATTTTTCCGTGGATCATCGCCGGAATCGTTTCGGTCGCGGTCTTTGTCGCGGTCTTAGAGGTTGTAGGAATCGATGGCCCGAGCGGTTGGAGAGGATTCGCTGAAAGGCAGCGACAATTGCGTACCGACTCAATCTGAAGTTTTTGGAGCTCGCGGTGACGCTATTGCGTCTATCGCCTTATGAAACGTGCGTGGATGCCGACAAAGTAGGCCAAGGGTCATGGATTTGACCTGTGCTCGCATATGAGGTTGGCGTTATGGATGACACCAAATTCGAGTTCGGCTGCACGTTCGCGGCCGACGGAAGGCTCCACGACTCGTCGGAGTTCATGGCATCAATCCTTGGAGCGCACGAAATTGTTTTTGATGCTGTCGTGTCTCGAGATCGTCTCCGGCTTATGCAAGCGATAACTGCTCCTGATGCTGTCGGTACTTCGTTCGACATCCGTTGGAAAGATCCGACGGGACGCGTGAGAGTCCTCGGTTCGCAACTCTCAGTTGTCCAAAGCATCGACGAAGCTGGGCAGATATTCAAGCTTCGAGTCCGAGAGGTAACCGAACTGCGTCGGTTGAACGGAGTGCTCCACTCATACCGAGAGGTGCTTGACCAAATCGCGACCGATGCGCCGATAGCGACTGCGCTTGATGCCATCGCACGCATGGTCGAAGCTTCATCTCCGGATGCGATCGTCGCGATATATCTACGGCGCGACGACGCGTACGACCTCGCGGCAGCGCCGAGCGCGCCTACTAGCTACTTCGAATCTGCCGCGACCCTGATCGTGCCAGAAGGGTTCCCTGTGCGTGGCACGATCGAACCGATAGCCGGACCACTAGCTGAAGCGGCGGCTGGAGTCGGCCTCGGATTTGGCTGGTGGCTAAGCGTGATTGACGAAGACGGCACCGATGTCGCAAAAGTCGTAGCGCTTAGCGGCGAGAAAAGATTCTTGAGTTCTGACGAGCGTCTGCAGTGCGATGAAGCGGCTCGACTGATAGCGGTCGCTGTCGGGTCGGCGGTAACAGCGCGTGTAGCTCGCGAAGCAAATACCGCCGATCAACTTACGGGACTTCTCAACCGTAAGGCGTTGATGGCAGAGATCGAGCCAACTGCGTTAGATCTTGTAGCCCTCATGATTGAGGTACCGGGCCTATTGAGGTGCAATAGAGAATTCGGCTTTGTATGTGGCGACACGTTGTTGCTCGCAGTCGCAGAGCGCTTACGACGCGCTGTGCGCAATAGAGATTTCGTTGGACGGTGGTCTGGCACGAGATTTGTTGTCGTAGGACACAATCATCATGGCGGGACGATAGATGAACACTTCTACAGCCGCATGCGTGAAACCGTTAGCGGCAAGGTGATGGTTGGTGGCGCTCTGGTCGATCCCGGCTCTCGCGTCTCATGGGTTGCCCAAATCCCAGACGAGACCCCGACTGAAATGTTGTTGCGCCTTGAGAGTTCACCCGTGACCTCTTGGGACAAGGTGGGGAACATTGGTGACGTCGTCGGGATGTAGAAGCGAATCTGTTCGGCGGTTGGTGAAGTGCGCCTTCCGCCACTAGTAGAAGATCACAGTTACATGGAGGAGAATCATGACTGATAAGCACACCAGCGAACTTGCCGCGGAGATCACTCAACTCCCGGTGCAGCCAGGCGCTGCGATGCGACTGCTCTGGATGCTCGAAGACCCGCGCACTTCCGCCGCAGATCTTGGCCGCGTTATCGAGTCGGACCCAGCCCTGTCGACCCAGGTAATTCGCCTCGCAAACACAGCCTTTTATGGCCTTTCAGGTCAGGTGTCGAGTGCTTGGCGAGCAGTTACCGTTCTTGGACTTGCGACTGTGCGAGCGCTCGCGACCACTGCAGCGTTCGATCTTTTCAACACCAAAGGTCGCGCCGTACCAGATGATTTCTGGGCACATTCTGTGTGCACCGCCGCTGCGTCGTCATGCGCCGCAGCGAGGCTCGGTCACCAAGCGAACGAGGCGTTCTCCGTGGGATTACTGCACGACATCGGATCGGCGCTCATGTTCCGGCGTGCCCCGCGACGCTACGAACTCGTGCTTGAGCGTCTGCGTTCTGAACCAGACGTCAGCATCCTTGCGCTCGAAATCGCTGAATTCGGTATCAGCCATGCTCAGGTCGCTGAGGCTGCCCTAGCTGCGATGAAGTTTCCGGCCGCACTGACGACTGCGATCGCAAGCCATCATTTCCAGCCTCACAAGGTCGAGTCGCCGCTTGGCAAAGTGTTGATCCTTGGCGACGCGATCGCAGCAGAGATTGAGCCGACTACGGAGACGACGGGCTCGATCGAAGAGGCGCTGCTAGAACTCGGGTTGCAAGCATCTGCTGGCGAGTCGCTTATCGAGCAAGTCAAGTGCGATCAGGAAAATCTCGTCGGCTTCTTGAATGTCCGTACCTGAGCAATCAGGCTAGGCGTGAATAGCCGGTAGCCGGTCGGCCCATGGACGTGCGACTTCGAGTTGAGAAGCTACGCGAATCAACACGTCTTCGCGACCGTATGAAGCCGCGAGTTGCACACCGATAGGAAGGCATTCAGCGTTCCAGTACAGCGGCACATTTATCGCAGGCTGACCCGTGAGATTGAAGCCAGCGCAAAATGGTGCGAATGCAGCGGCACGCAAGAAGCCGAGTATTGGAGCTTCGGCATTTTCGAAGCTTCCGAGCGGCACTGGTGGTTCGGCGAGGGTCGGTGACAGGAGAAGATCGAAGCCCCGATCATCGTCCGATGTATGCCACCACTGCCCGACATCGCGTCCGAATTTCTCGAGGGCGTGCACAGCATCGAGGAGCTGTTGGGCCGTTACGTTGAGGCCGCCCTGGTAAAGCTCCCATGTGAGCGGCTCGACGTCTCCGGCTGTGATGGACCGCCCGATCATCTCGGTCACGTGACTGATCTGATCAGCAAGCTCAGCGTCCCAGAGAGATGTGAAACAACCGACAACCGACGGGTCCTCGAAAGCTTTCGGGAAACCGAGTTCGACATCGTGGCCGAGCGACTCGAGCAACGCGCCAGCATCATTTGCTGCTGCAATCGAGTCCGCCGAGACATCGCCTGTGCCTAATGGATTCGAGGTCATTATTCCGATTCGCAATCGACCTGGATTGGCTCCGACTTCATCGCGGAATGGCCGCGAAGGCGCGGGAGCAATAACTGGCTGTCCAACGGCCGGCGCAGCGAGCGCATCGAGGATTGCTGCGGTGTCGCGGACGCTGACGCTGACGCAACCCTCAACGGTTAGAGGGCTTGCGAGATGCCCAAGGTTCGGTCCCATGGACGTTCGGCCTCGCGATGGCTTGAGTCCCACTAAGCCGTTGCAACTCGCAGGGATACGGATAGAGCCACCGCCGTCGTTTGCGTGCGCAGCGGGCACCATGCGACTAGCGACTGCCGCGGAACTCCCGCCGCTACTGCCACCAGTTGTGCGAGTCGGATCCCATGGATTTCGGCTCGGCCCATAAGAGTGCGGTTCAGTTGTCGGGACCAATCCAAACTCCGGCGTGTTAGTACGACCGATGCAAATAAATCCTGCATCTAAGAATCGGTGGGCGAGGTCGTCTGTGTGCGTTGCTCGATACTGAGCACGCTTGAGTGAGTTAGTGCCGAGTTGATAGGGGTCGCCAGCTACGGCACACATCAAATCTTTGAACAGGATCGGTACGCCGCGGAACGGACCGTCGGCCAACGCTCCTTGGGCTTGTTCGCGAGCTTTCTCAAAGAGTGGATGAATTACAGCGTTTAGCTGCGGGTTGACCGCTTCTACGCGGGCGATTGCGGCGTCTACTAGGTCGAGGGATGTTGCTTCACCAGAGCGGACTAGGGCTGCTTGGGCAGTTGCGTCCATGGTCGATAGTTCAGATGTCGATGAGTTTGATGTCATGGCGCCACTCTAGAAGGGGGAGCGAGATGCCTCACCAGCCGCGCAGATCTACTTGCCACTCGTCTGCAACTTGTGCGCCGAGGCCAGGGCCATTGGCGACGAAAATCCTGTCGTGATAAGCGATGGTCGGGTCGATGTGGGCCGGCTGCACGAGCACTCGATCGCCGACCGTCAGTGGGGGAGTTCCGACTGCGGGGGTATTCGGTCTGAAGGTCGTGTGCTCATCTGAGCAGAACAGAACTTCGCCACCTTCGATCATTGGGTTGCCGTGATCCATGCCAAGCGACTTGAGTCCGCAGTCGGCGACAGCAAACTTGGGACTAACGGAAATTACGGTCGCAACTAGTCGCAATGCTGGTTTGAAACCGAGTTCGAGAGGGCCATAAGCGGTATCCATTAGGGCGTAGCTACCCGCCTGTATTTCGTTAGCCCACGTGTTGATGGCAAAAGTTCCTGTGCCCCCGGCGGAGATGATGTCGCCACCGACTTGGCCGTGTGCTGCCAACAAGAGTTCCATCGATCGTTCGCACTTAGCGGCCCGTTCCGCTACGTCGACGAGGCCAACGACGTGCCCTTCGTAACCCATTACTCCGCGAACATCAAGTCCACTGCTACGGGCGCGATCGGCGAGGCGACCGGCATCTCCCGGGTCGCAGCCACAACGAGGTAATCCAACATTGACATCGATCAGCACAGAAGTGATGCCAGCCGCTGCTGCAGCCGCAATAGTCGCTTCGGAATCCACAGCGACGGTCACAATTTCTCCGAGCGCAGCTAGGTCTGCGAGGCGACGAGTCTCGATCGTCTCGTTCGCTAGCAGCAGATCCGAGCCGACGCCAGCTCTAGCTAGTCCGATTATTTCTTTGGGGGTGGCAGCACAGAACTTGCGATGACCGACTGCCTCTTGCGCTCTCGCTATTTCGGTGCACTTATGTGCCTTGACATGGGGGCGTAACGAATCGCCTGGAAGTGCTGTCGACATTCGTTGAAGGTTTCCGTCAAATGCTTCGCGATCTAGTACTAGTGCTGGTGTAGATAGGTCAGATACGGTCGTCATCGTTGTGAGCCTCGCTCTTCATGGGTTGCTGAGTACTCGCCGAAGTGCTTTGCCGGAAGCTGAGCGAGGGATTTCAGCGATGATTCGCAGTTCCTTCGGTAGCTTCGCGGCGCTGAGCCGGTCGGCAGCGAAGTCGCGCAACGCATCGAGAGACAACGCGTCGGAATCGCTCACTGGCACTACGACGGCGACGACTCGTTCGCCCCATTCATTGTCGGGTACGCCGATAACGCAGACGTCGCGAATCGAAGGGTGTCGCTGTAAGACATTTTCGATCTCGGTAGGGCTCACGTTTACGCCACCGGTGATGACAATGTCCTTGAGCCGGTCTACGACGCGTAGTCGACCATCGTTGAGTTCGCCGACATCGCCGGTACTGAACCAACCGTCGGACGACTTTGTTTGGGCGGTTGCCTCGTCGTCGAATCTGTAGCCGCGCATGACCGGCGCACCACGTAACTCGATCTCATTTAGGTCTCCGAGGCGCATCTCTACTCCGTTGTTTGCGATTCCATTGGTGATGCATCCACCCCAAGTCTCAGAAAGTCCGTAAGCATCGAATAGTCGAGCGCCAGCGGCTTCGGCGCGGGTACGCAGGGCGGGTGCCAAGGCGGCACCACCGATGATGAGGCAGCGGAACTCATCTAGTCGAGCGCCAGCGTCGAGCAACCGACTGAGTGCGGTCGGCACCAAGGAGATCATCGTGACGCCCTCTGCTTCGGCGCTGTTTCCGACGCGATCGAGATCGAAATTGTCGTGCACTACGAATGGCAGTTCGCACACGAATGCCCTAGCGATGATCGCGAGGCTCGCGACGTGAAACAGCGGCATACACGCGAGCCACGTGTCGCCGGCGTCCGCTTGGATCGCACTTGTGTAACCGAGTGCCATCTCTGTCATACCCGATCTGGTGAGCTCGACGAGTTTTGGCGCTCCTGTCGTACCCGAGGTAGCGATGACCGCTGCCGTGTCGACTGGGACGCCGACACCGCCAGCGAACGAATGGCGGCCGTGCTGATCGACAATGTGTGTCGGTCGGAGTTGGGCGATTTTTTCTTGGACCTCGGCGTCTGGAGCGGTTATCGAAATAGGAGCAATCGCTTCTCCATCGGACCAGATCTTCACCGCGATGTCCGCTATGCCCAGATTTGGCAGCATTACAGCGACTAGCGGAATGTCGGTCATCGCATGAAGGTAACCGTAAACATGTGACAGGGACCGCATGAACATGGAATGCTTGCGCCCCTATGGCTACAACAGGGCAGTGGATACATGGGGCGCGGCCGCGCACACTCGGAGCTGGAGTCGCTCCGGTCTTGGTTGGTACGGCAGCTGCGTCGCTCGAAACTTCAGTGAAATGGAGTTATGCGATCGGCGCGCTGGTGGTTGCTCTCGCGCTGCAAGTAGGTGTGAATTACGCCAACGACTACAGCGATGGAGTGCGTGGCACAGACGATGATCGAACGGGTCCGATGCGGCTCACAGCGAGCGGTCTCGCGACGCCATCAGAGGTGAAGACTGCGGCGATCGTGTCATTCGCGATAGCGGGAATCATCGGGTTGCGCCTAGCGATTTCCGTTGAACCAATTTTGATTGTGCTCGGCGCGGCTTGTCTTGTCGCAGGATGGATGTACACCGGAGGGAAGCGACCGTACGGATACGCGGGTTTAGGCGAGTTAGTGGTGTTCATATTCTTCGGACTCGTAGCAACGGCTGGGAGTAATTATCTGCAACTCGAACGAGTCAATGCGGAAGCTTGGCTTGGTGGAATCGCTACGGGACTGCTCGCAGCTGCGATATTGCTGTGCAACAACTTGCGCGATATCGAAACGGACCGGGTAGCCGGAAAGCGAACACTCAGCGTGCGTTTTGGTGCGCGATGGTCGAGGCGATTGTTCTTCGCGTGCATCTTTGGCGCATTCGTCACCGTTGGATTTCTTGGAGCAATGCACGGGCGAGCATTTATAGCTGTGTTTGCTGGTCTTTTTGCACTAGGACCGCTGCGAATCATCCAGTTTCGCGATGATGCTCGATCTCTAGTCAGGGCGTTGGTAATGACTTCCCGACTCGAGGTCATACTCGCCGTTCTCCTCGCTATCGGCTTGTGGGGTTAGAGAAGCGACGTGAGAAAGCTAGGGATTTCGAGTGGCACTGCATGCCCAGCATCGAACTCGACGCGACGAACGCGAGCGCTTGCGCATGAGCTTTCAAGTTGGTCGGCGATATCGGAAAATTTTTGATCGTAAATACCGGACACGATCGTAACTCGCATCCTGAGTTCGTGCAGTCGGGGCCACAAGTTCGGCATCGACGCTGTGCCAAGATTTCGAAGTGTCGATGCGAGCAATGCCTCGGAAACGTCGAGCCTTGCCTTGAGTCCCGGCGCGTCTCCTGGTACGCGCGCGAACATTGGTTGGGCCAGCCACCGCTCCATGAACTTCGTGGCTCCGTCGGACTCGATGGACTCAGCGAGCGCCTCATCTTGTGCGGCCCGTTGTTGTCGGTCGGTGTCGTCCTCGAACCCTGCGGTCGTACTCACCAAGACGAGATGATCGACAAGGTTGGGGAAGTCGAGGGCTACCTGCAATGCGAGTCGACCACCCATCGAATACCCGACCCATGTTCCGGCACCACCCTGGCGGGCAAGCGCAGCGACGGCCTCGGCCCAGGTCCTGGTTCCATCTGGCTCGAGCAACACAGGCTCAGCGGGTGCACCTATGGCAGCCACAACTCCGGCCCAGGAAGCCGAAGTTTGGGTGAAACCAGGGATAAACACGACGCGCACGCGATGATTCTGCCCTGATGAACGAGTCAAACGTGCAGTGGGCCGCAGCCCAATCTCTGGTTTCGGGGCTTCGCGGTGCTGGCGTTACCCATTGCGTTGTCTCGCCAGGGTCGCGGTCGACTCCTCTCGCACTGGCATTTTCACGACATGCCAGCATCGATGTGCACGTTGCGATCGATGAGCGCAGCGCCGCCTTTATGGCGCTCGGCATCGGTAGGGCGACGCGCAAGCCTGCTGTTGTGGTCTGCACCTCAGGGAGCGCGGTAGCCCACTTTCACCCAGCAGTACTCGAAGCCGACCTAGGCCGAGTCCCGCTCGTCGTCTTGACAGCCGACCGACCTCCGGAACTCATCGACGTAGGCGCAGGACAGACGATTGACCAGCAAAGGATTTTTGGCTCATCTGTTCGTTGGTTCAATTCCACGGGCGTTGCAGATGCAGCGTCGCTTTCGTCATTCGCGGTCACTGGAGTAAGAGCAGCATCGGTCGCTACTGGGCCGGTTCCGGGACCTGTTCATGTGAATGTCGCGCTTCGCGAACCTCTCGTAGGCGACGAACCCGATGCACGCTCACAGGATTTCATAGCGCCTCGTATCCCACAGGTCGTTGCGTCCTTGTCAACGACTTCAAACGATCTCGTGGCAACTATCGCGGATCGTTTGCGCGCGACTTCGCGCGGGGTGATCGTCGCAGGATGGGGTAGCGGTGCATCGGGAGGCGTCATCGCTTCGCTCGCCAAGGAGGTCGGTTGGCCGTTGCTTGCAGATCCAATTAGTGGAGCGCGCGTAGGAGCGAACGCGATTTCTTGTTACGACGCGCTGCTTCGCTCAGATGATTTCTCTCGTAGTTCGCAACCTGATCTGGTCTTGCGGTTTGGTGCTCCGCTTACGAGCAAAGTGACTAATACATGGCTAAGTAATTCGGTCGAGCAGATCGTGATCGAGCCTGGAGGCAGTTGGCTCGACCCATCTCGGTCCGCGACCCTGCACGTGAGCGCTGACCCGTCGGAAGTAGCCGCACGATTGTCGCTGTTGTTTGCTCGCGGCGGGTTTAGAACCGCCAAGCCTGTTCCGACGCCATGGCTCTCAAGTTGGTTAGACGCGGAACGCAGAGCACGCAAGACCATCGACACGCTGCTAGACGCGGATGAAGTCTTGTTTGACGGGCGCGTAGCGCGCGACGTCTTTGGTGGGTTAGCTGACGGCACAAACTTTCTGGTCGCGTCGAGCATGCCGATACGTGACCTCGAATGGTTCGGGAGGCCTCGGGCTGGGGTCGCGTTACACGCCAATCGTGGGGTGAACGGTATCGACGGACTTGTTAGTACTGCAGTCGGCATTGCGTTGGGTAGCTGTGCTCCGACTGTTGCGTTGCTCGGAGACCTCGCTTTGCTGCATGACAGCAACGGCCTACTTGGACTAGCAGGCAAGCACATCGACCTCACCCTCGTGGTAGTTGATAACGACGGCGGTGCGATTTTCTCGTTTCTCCCGCAGTCTGATGCATGTGACAACGCGGAGTTCGAGCAGCTATTTGGCACACCACACGGATTGCAACTCGACGTCCTGATGCGTGCCTACGGAGTCGAGGTCATCATTCCGGCGGATGCGAACGAAGTTTCGGCGATGGTGAGCGAATCCGTGGCGAAAGGTGGCGTGCGTGCTGTGTTGGTGCGCACAGACCGGCAGACAAATATCGTGCGCCACCGCTCGATTTTTGCTGCCGTCGTCGATGTTGTCAGCGAGTTCAGGGCCTGACTAAGCATCGCAACATTGGCTCGAGTTTGGCTTGGGTCTCTGCCCACTCGAGGTCGGGGTCCGAGCCAGCAACGATGCCGGCACCAACAAGTAGTCGTGCTTTGTTCCCAGAGATGTCAGCGCACCGCAACGCGACAGCGAATTCTCCATCTCCGTTTGCATCAACCCATCCCACCGGACCACCGTAGAGGCCACGCTCGAACGGTTCGAGCCGCGAGATTGTCGATAGCGCAGATTTCAGAGGTGAGCCAGCGACCGCTGGAGTCGGGTGCAACAAGAGGGCAAGGTCAAGCGCACTCAAGCCAGAGTCAGCGATTTTCGCTCGGATAGTGGTTGTTAGATGGGTGACAGATGTGAATCGCTCTGGTTGAGGGTCGCCGACCTCGAGTTGAGTTGTGTGCGGGGCCAAAGCTCCGCGTACCGACTCCACGACGAGGCGATGTTCAAAGTCATCCTTGCTTGAAGCCTGAAGCTCTTTGATCGCTTGCTCATCCGCTTCGGGTTGGTCGCGACGCGGCGTAGTGCCGGCCATCGGCCGCGACATGACTGTCTCGCCATCGCGTTGCACGAGGAGTTCCGGACTCGCTCCCACGAAGTTGTCGTGCGCGTATACGTAGCAACCTGGCTGGGTAGTCGTAAGCCGATCTAGTACGGCACGAATGTCGAATTTCGTGTCTGCCTCGACAACAACCTCGCGCGCCAACACGACCTTGTCGAGTTCCCTCGAATCGATAGCTGCGAGAGCAGAAGCGACCGCGGAGTCCCATGTATTCAGGTCCTGGGCTGCTTCAACTACGAACCGCCGCGGAACTCGAGGCATTGAGTGGGTTGCGAGAGGCGGCTCGAGCCAGGCTGAGGATTCTCCGAAAGTGAGGGTCGTGCCAGCGCCAGCAGCGTCGAACCATGTCACCTCGGCCGGCACAACTAGGGGAACGATACCGGAGAAAGGTAGCGCAGCAACCGCTATCGCATCATCACCGAATCTGGAACGCAACTTTGCGATGTCGGCAGCGTCGATGTAATCGGCGATACCGCTACACAGAAAGCCGGTGCCGTCGGGACGTCGCCAAGAAAACATTAGCGACGTGTTCCGGTTATCAATTGCGCCGTCCCGAACAGAAATGTCTGACGTTGGACATCGTCGAATCCAGCAACACGAAACATTTCCAATAGTTGTGGAGTGTCGGGAAGATAGGCAGTCGATTCAGGCAAGTATCTGTACGCGGCGCGATCCGATAACAGGCCACCGATAAACGGCACGACACGCCGAAACCAAAATCCATGTCCGAGCGAAATGAAACGTGATTTTGGTTCCGAAACATCGAGCAGTGCGACCCGGCCACCGACTCTTACCGTTCGAGCACATTCGGCGAAGAAAGGTTCGAGCGAGGTGAAGTTACGGAGCGCGAAACCGCAAGTAATTCCGTCGAGACTGCCACTAGCCACGCTGAGATTGAGCGCATCGCCGCGCAACAACGGGGCGACCGTGCGTGCTGCTGCAAGCATTCCCGAAGAAAAGTCCGTGCCGAAGACGCAATATCCGTGCTGATCGAGTTCGCGACAGAAATCTCCAGTGCCACACGCGATATCGAGGATTCGCGATTGCGACGGCAAGTCAAGCGCAACGATTGACTTGCTCCGCCACCGAACATCCATGCGCAGCGTTAGGATTCTGTTGAGACGGTCGTAACGCGGAGCAATGCGATCAAACATGGCTTCCACAGCAGTCGCTTTGTCTTGCGCGTTGGGGAGTGCGCTCACCTGCGAGCACCCGGATTCCGCTCGATGAGCCTTCCATTCTGGGCCTGCGCTGCGCGTACTTCGGCGTGCTCGCCGACGTGTTCTAGATGTTGCTGGGCGACGTCGAGCAGGACGCGACGAAAGTGATGTGCGACGAGGTCGGTGACCGCTGGAAGCATTATCGAGAATGCGCCAACAAGTTTTTCGGCGCGTTCGATGTCGGTTAGCGAACTCGCGCGCAGTGGAGCTCGAATGTGTGCATCGAACATGGCGACAGCGCGTTCTGCAGTTGCAAGGACGGCTTCGTGGTGGTTCGTTGCGAGGTCCAGAAGTTCGTTGAAGGGCAGACCTGTCCCGACTAGCGACATCGCCTGTCCGAGAATTGCAACGTCGGCGCTTGTGTATCTGGCCTCACCATCGTGTTGGCGAGCGATTAAGAGTTGGGCGTTGCTGACGGCTTCGAGCATCTCGACCGGTATTCCGGTTCGTAGGGCCAATTCCGCAACAGTAAAGAACTCTTCTGCATCGACATCCTCGGCGGCGGCAACAGCAGCTGCGAGAGGAGCATCAGTGGCGTCGAGGTCACCGCCAAGCACTCTCTCGATGAGCGAGAGCGTTAGCCCACCTGTCCTCAGGTCTCGAATCTGGATCAGTCGATTAAGGTCGTCCGGGGTGTACGAATTCTCGTCTGCAGCGGGCTCTATGAGGCCTCGCTTCTCATAGAGACGAATCGTGTCTGCGGAGATTGCGGCCTTACGCGCGAGTTCTTCGATACGCAACGATCTAGACGCTCTTCCAGTTTGGCTTGCGTTTCTCGGCGAACGCCATGCTGCCTTCGATGGCATCGCCTGCAGCGAAAACCTCCATCGCGTACTTGCCGTTGCGTTGCCAGCCCTCGGCTTCGTTCAGTTCGGCAGCTTCCTTCGTGAGCGCCCGCGATAGTCGAACGGCAATCGGGCTGTTCTCCCCGATGCGTTCGGCAAGCGCTATGGCTTCATCGAGAACGCGGTCGACTGGCACCAGGCGATTCACAAGTCCGACTTCGAAGGCGCGAGTCGCGGAAATCGGATCACCGGTCATCGCGAGTTCTAGAGCGAGCGCGATCGGTACGCGTTTTGGCAGACGGAGCAAGCCACCTGCCGCAGCGATGAGTCCGCGCTGCGCTTCAGGTATTCCGAAACGGGACGAGTCAGCAGCGACGACGAGATCACAGCTAAGAACAATTTCAAATCCTCCTGCTAACGCCGCTCCGTTCACGGCCGCGATGAGCGGCTTCGAGAAATTACGGTTCGCGAGACCTGCGAAGCCGCCCTTGCCTGCAGCGATTTCGTTTGCACGGCCTTGCGCCACAACTTTCAGGTCTGCACCAGCGCAGAAGACATCTCCTGTACCTGTGATCACTACTGCGCGTACTTCTGGATCGTCCTCGGCGTCATCGAGCGCGGCCGTCATTGCGACTGTTACTTCAGGACTAATTGCGTTCTTGGCTTCTGGCCGGTTGATGCGAAGTATCGCTACTTGGCCACGCCGTTCGATTTCGACAATTGCCATCTAGTTCTCCTGTCTGGTTGCCCTAAGGCCAATTAGCCGCGCTCGGGATTGTGTGAGTGATTGCGTCTGACGTGACCGTATCGGCCGAAGGGCCTAACTGCCTACCTGAGCGTCCACTGCGTCGCGCGTAGGTTCGATCTCGACAGCAACGGTGATTCCTGGTCGCGATACCCGTACTGAGACGAGCACAGCCCACATCAACAGGGCGCTCCCGATAGTGATTGCCCGAAGGCCGTATATGTCGGCGAGGGAACCCTGGATTAGCAAGCCGAGTGGGAAGAATGTGCCAAGCACCAAGTTGTTTACTGACAGCACACGGCCGCGTAGTTCTGTCGGAGTGCGCCTCTGCGCGATTGTCATGAAACTCTGAAGTGCTGCGAAGTATGCGAGTCCGACAAGGAACAACGCCGGAAGGGCTAGCCAAATTCGTGGCGCTGCGCCATACAGCACGAGCGTTCCTGGCAATGTTGCCATCGCCACCACCATAAGTTTGCGAACGCCGAGTCGCTCAGCGACGGATCCGAACGCGAAGCCCGCGACAACTGCGCCTAGGCCTTGCGCCGTAATAAGGGCAGCGTTCCAACCTTTGGTTTCATCGAAAACTTTTACTACGACCGCTGGAATCAAGCCGATGAATGGAGCGGTCAAGAGAGTGTTCGTGCTCATCGCCAAGACGCTTATTCGCAGGCCGGGTTCGCGGCGTACGAAACGCCAACCAACTCTGATTGATTCGATGATGTGGTCTGTGGGGTGCTGGAGCACAGCGATGTGCAGCGGTACAACCGCGACAACTACCGCTAGGAAGCTCACGGCGTTCAGGGCAAGCACCCATGTGATTCCCGCGAAGCTGTAAACGATGCCGCCGAGCGCTGGCCCGATGACTCGACCGAGATTCCAGTTCGCTGAGCTAAGCCCGATAGCAGCAGGTAGTTGTTCTGGTGGCACGAGATCGGGGAGCATTGCTTGCATCGACGGGAAAGCAAGTGCCCACACGATCCCGTTGGCGAGCGCATAGAGCGCGATGAGACCCGGCGATGGGTCTCCGAATGCGAGCACTGCCGTCAAGGCTGCTGCGAGTAGCCCCTGGGTGAGCATTCCAGTTACTAGCAGGGCTTTTCGTGACCACCTATCAGCTAATGCACCGCCGATCGGCGAAAGCAGGGCGGTCGGTACGAATTCGGCTGCTGCTACAAGAGCCGACCATGAAGCCTTGTGGGTCATCTCGGCAACGAAGTAACCGAGTGCCGCTGTCTGCATCCACGTGCCGGCGTTCGAGATGAAAGAGCCGATCCATACGCGCCTATATGAGCGCTGGCGAAGTGGGGCGAACGATGCACTAGCGATTCCGCAGACGGTAGTCCTATGCCTATGTCAAACTCCGTAGATGTCCCCACGCCCGTTGTTGTTATGCGCTGCTGTGTCGTTTGTCACGGCATGCGCAACTCCGCCAGAGAGTTCGCCGGGTGTCGACGGAACAGATCCGAATTCGAACTACGAATTACCGACGCATCCGACACAAAACACCGCGGGCGGGATTCCTGAGGGTCGTCGTGCAGTCGTTGAACGGGTAGTCGATGGTGACACAATCGTTGTGTACGACGGCGAACGAATCCGACTCACCGGTATCGATACCCCAGAGACGGTCAAACCTGGCAGCCCGATCGAGTGCTTCGGCAAGGAAGCGAGCAGGTACCTGGCTGAGCTACTGCCAGAGGGTACCGAAGTGATGTTGGTTCGCGACGTCGAAGAGTTCGACCGCTACGACCGAACGTTGAGCTATGTGTACATCGTTGCGAGCGGAAATTTTGTCAACGCAGAAATGGTCGCCCAGGGGTATGCGTACTCCTATACCTACCCGCCGAACGTGGCCCACGCAGAAGAGTTCGCAGAAATGCAATCAGAAGCGCAAGCTAATAATCGTGGCTTGTGGTCGGCTTGCCCAGTCCCGTAGAGCTCTAGCGCTCCAGCTAGGTGGTCCAATTAGGTTGACGTTTAGCTAGAAACGCGCTCATGCCTTCTTGCGCGTCGTCGAGCATCGCGTTTGCCACCATGGTCGGTGCGGTGATTCCGTAGGCAGTGTTTTCGTCGACCTCTTCTTGCGCATAGAAAGCGTGTTTTCCAATCGCGACGGTGGAGCGAGGTGCTGAGGCAATTTTTTCGGCGAGGGCCGTGACTGCTGAGTCGAGTTCTTCGGATTCGACTACCCGATTGATGAGTCCCCACTCGACCGCAGTCGCAGCGCTGATGGGCTCTCCTGTTAGCAACATTTCGAGGGCGCGCTTGCGTCCGATGGCGCGAGATAGCGGGACCATCGGAGTGGAACAAAATAAGCCGATGTTCACGCCGGGAGTTGCGAACTTTGCAGAGGCTGATGCGATCGCAAGATCGCACGCAGCGACGAGTTGGCACCCTGCCGCGGTCGCGATGGCGTGGACACTTGCGATGACCGGTTGAGGAATCTCGCGGATTGCTTGCATGGTGTTTACGCACTCGTCGAAGAGTTCGGCGTAGTACATCGCGCCGCCTTGGTCGACCATCTCTGTAAGGTCGTGCCCTGCGCTGAATGCTGGGCCATTGGCGGCTAGCACGACGACACGCACGTTTTCGTTGTCGCCGAGCGCCCGAAAATTGCTGGTTAGGTCGCGCAAGACGCGTAGCGAAAGCGCGTTGCGTTTCTCGGGGTTGTTGAGCGTGATTCGCGCTATCGATGATGATCCGTCGACGATGATCGCGCTCATGGGGTGACCGTAGCGTCAGCGGTTGTCTCGACGAAGTAAACAGACGGCGAAATCCGGTGTTGAACTCTTCGTAACGCGAGCAGTACCGGCGTACCGACGGAGACGATGATTATGGAGTTCGCAATTGCGCCAGCACCGTCCCATGCGAGAGATGTAGCGGTGTAAAAACGCCAATAGGTACCGACCGTATCTGCGAATCCGAGCGACGAGTTGAACGCGATGTCCGAGCCTGAAGACTCACGCAGAGGCCAGTCCCACAGATTGATCACAAGCCCGTACGCGAATGCTGCAATAAATCCGTAAAACCCGAGCACCATCGTTTCGGCGCGCGGCCTGAGGTGACTTGTGAGGTTTCCGAGCAAACCGGCGAAGGCGCCGACGACTGCGAGCGCCAACATTTGAAACGGTAACCATGGACCGACTCCGCCGGTAATAACACCGCCGGCCGCCATCGCGGCAAATGCGAGTAGCACCCCACAGCGCGGACCGAGTGCAGCCGCTGCGAGAATCAACAAGAAGAACATTCCCGATCCTCCCCCTGGAAGGTCGACAATTCGCAAGAGTCCAGTCATTGACGCGAGAACACCAAGTATCGCAATACCAGCAGCCGTCATTGAAGCGCGCTTTAGTTCGAGAGCAACGGCTCCGACAGCCAGTGCCGAAACAAGCGCTGCCCAAATCCAAGCGTCGGCACTGTGCCCGGCGTTGCCTTTCGTATCGATCCAGAAAGGCCACGAGAACGCCGCTGTTCCAACTATCGGTATCGCCAAATAAACAACCGCTGGAGGAATCTTCCGGAGCGACGAGAGGAACGACGTCATGACTTTTCCGAGGAGTGCAAGTCGGCAAGATCACGAAGCGTCAACGCTGGCGGAAGCACTCGAAGCAGTGGTGGAGCGAACATCGAACCAGTGAGCACATCGCGTGGTGAACCGTCAGCGATCTTTTCGCCGTCTGCGAGGACCACAACAGAGGTTGCGCACGCCGCTGCGAGTTCAACGTCGTGAGTCGCGATTACTACAGCGCCACCGCGCGCTGAATGTGCCTCGACCGCGCGTACAAGCGCGTCACGCGACCGCGCATCCATTCCCCGTGTTGGCTCGTCGAGCAAGAGAATCTCAGGACCGCCTACTGCAACGGCGGCGATCGCGACTCGTTGACGTTCGCCACCCGAGAGATCGCGTGGATGACGACTGCTGTGCGAAGTCAAGGCCAGCCGTTCGAGCCAGATGTCGATCAGGGATTGGTCAGAGCGCAACATTCGAACCGTTGTGGCGAGTTCGGCACGCACCGTCGATGCGTGCAGCAGGTCGTTTGGATTCTGCGGCACGAAACCAACGCGCGCATTGCGCTCTATTGACCCGCTGTGTCTCACGAGACCGGCGAGCGATCTCAAAAGCGTCGACTTGCCAGCTCCGTTACGGCCCAAGACTGCGATGACCGACCCTTCGCAAAGTTGGATGTCGACGCTAGCGACAGCTCTGCGTACGTTGTAAGTCACCGTGAGATCCCTCGCCTCAAGGAGGACGCGACCGTTAGGTACGTGTTCATCTCGTGGCGAGACGCGCGGGACGGGATTAGCAACGAATGGCTTGGCTTCTCGAACGTTGAGCGGCAGTGGATGCCATCCGAGGACCGCCCCAAGCTGGGTTACGATCGGTGCCCCGTCGTAAGTGCCAAGAATTGCCCGTGGTTCGCCGCTCGCCACGATCGCACCGGCGTCGAGTCGAATTGAGAGGTCAGCAAACGTCGCAACACGCTCGAGGCGGTGCTCGGCCATCATGATCGTGCAACCAAGGTCATGGTTCAGCCGCACTAGCGCAGCTATCACGTCGTCGGCGCCCTGTGGATCGAGTTGGCTCGTTGGCTCATCGAGCACTAGCGCAGTCGGAGCCGCGGCGATTGCTCCAGCGATCGCGCAACGCTGTTTCTCGCCGCCGGACAACGTCGCAGGGTCTCGATCTCGGAGATGAGCAATCCCTAACGCGTCGAGCACTTCTTCGACACGACGACGCATAGCGATTGGTGCCATGCCTAGGTTTTCGAGCGCGAAGGCGATGTCGCCCTCGACATGATCGACGACAAAGTGCGCTTCTGGGTCTTGGTGAACGAACCCAACGACATCTGTCAGATCTCGCGGATGATGCGAGCGGATTGAGCGGCCTGCAACGACCACGTCGCCCGTAAATGTGCCGCCACTCGAGTGCGGAACTAGGCCATTAGCGCAGCGCAACATCGTGCTCTTGCCCGACCCTGACTCACCTAGAACGAGAGTGACAGAACCATCGGAAATTGATTTCGTGATGTCGCGTAGGGCTTGGCTGCCGTGAGGGTAAGAGAAACTTACGCTTCGAAAATCGATGCTGGTCATATCTGGTCACTCCTGATTGCGAATGCTGGAGCCACGAGGAGCAGCAGGGACGCGCCAATTGCGAGGTTGAATTCGGGCATCTCAAAATCTCTTGGAATCCAAGTGAGTGCGGCGCCGGTAATGCTCGCAGTAATTGCTAGCGCGACGGGCGCCGCAGTTGCGACCAGCGCGATAATCACATCGAGTTTGCGGAACGGACGAGGGCGGTAACGCGTGCGCGTCGCCGCCCGTGATCCCGAGATCACTGCGCCTCCAATAGCAAGCGTCGCGATGATGAGCATCAAGCTGGCGACCCGCGAAGCGTTGCTTACGAGTGCTGCGCCCGTCGCTCCAACTGCGACGAGCGCGATGGCTAGGAAACTGACGGCTGTTCGCTCGGCTCGATCGGTATTGCCGTGGTGACCGAAACCGCGACTATCGAGTGAATCACCTAAAGACAACGCTCGGTCGAGTCCTGTTTGCAAAACAGAGACGAAGGTCCGCGACGCCCTGCCTCGACGTGCGCCACCTGTACGAGCCGTGTCGGCCTCGCGCACAGAGCGGACCGCTTCTACTGTGGATGGGACGAATGTGAGTGCAATCGCGATTACTAGGCCAAGTTCTCGAAATGCGCGGGGAATCATCTGAAGTAATTCGTGGTGTGACACGACAGCGTTCCATGCCCCGAATATTGCGATGATCGCAACAACAACAATTGCGTCAGCAGATGAAGCGAGAACGACTTCTCGTTGGATTTGGCCCCCTAGTTGTAAGCCGCCGAATATCGCCGGCAAATCAAAGCTTGGCGTTACGAACCACGCGTGGTTACCGTCGACATGGCCCGTTAGCGCGTCGAGCGCAACGCGCATCAGAGCGAATATCACCGCGAGCCCGATGAACACAGGGAACGCGCGGCTAATCGCATTCCCAAGACCGTGCATTTCTACGCAGAGGGCTGCTATCAACACGACTATGACGACGTAAACAGCGTTGCGCGCAACGAGTACACAGACAGTCGCCGATAGCGCCCAAGCCAACCAGCACAGTGCGTGGAGTCGCGGTCGCGTTGCTTTAGTCATTGCTACAGAGTCGCGCAACCAACGCCAGTTGGCGAAGCCGACGGAACCCCGCTATGTTGCAGACCGACAAAGTCGCCAATGGAGTGCAACTCCAATGGCAGTGCGGTCAGGTACTTGTGTCCCGCGTGGAATCCTCAGGGTTCTTACTCGGGAGTACTTGATCTCATGGGGGAAGCCGGTGTAATTCCGGCGCTGACCCGCAACTGTAAGTGTCTCGCCGCAATGCGGGCACGAGCCAGGATGCCCACTTTGCCCGCCGGCTTGCCGGTGTACCCGATTGGTGTGTCGCCCAACAGTGGGTGGCCAAAATGGGGCCCTCGAGGAGAGGGGCCCGCGGAGGTGAGATTTTCGTGATCCGTAACTATTCGCGTCGTGTTGTCCTAGGCTTGTGTGCAGTATCAATTGCAAGTGCAGGCATTGCTACAACAACTGGTGTTGCTAACGCTGCCGATCCTGATCAGCTCGATTCTGCCGTTGGCTATCTAGCAACATTGCAGTTCGAATCGGGCGGGTTTGATGCCCCAGACGGTTACGCAGGCTTCTTGACCGCAGACATCGCCCTTGCCATTGCACAGGCCGGTCAGTCGTCCGAACCTTGGAGTGAAGAAGAAGCGCTCTTGGCAGTCCAAGCCGTTACGACCAACGGCAACGACGCGCTCGATTATCTCGACGATCAGGCTGACGGAGTGTTTGGCGCATTGTCGAGTGGCAAGGCAGCACAGTTGGTGATCTTGGCTTCTGCGCTAGGCATCGACCCGACTACGTTCGACCCACAGACAGATGGCGCGACAGACCTAGTAACGGCGATGGATGCCGGTGCACCTTCATTTGGTTCTATATACACGGCTCCGCTTGGGGTGCTAGCCAACGCGGTGCTCGGTCGAGCAGTTTCGCTAGAGATTCGTGACTACATAGTGTCGCAACAGGCCCCCGACGGCAGTTTTGGCGATAGCCCTGACACGACCGGCCTGGCAATCGCTGCGCTCGTGGCTGCTGGCGGAACCTTCGCAGACGAAACAATTCTTCTGGCCGTGCAATATCTGACGACCGTGTTCGCTCCATCAGGTGGCTTCATGTTCGACGGGGTTACTAGCGCTTCAAGCACGGCGATGGCGAGAGTCGGCCTGCATGCGGCTGGCTTTGATACTGAAAGCTCGTGTTGGCGAGACCTTGCCGATCCTGGACTTGAGAGCGAGCCGTATGCCTCTCCGAGTAGCTACTTGGTAGGGCTACATGCCGATTCTGGAACGATCGCGGACCCATCGGACTGGGATGCTGGATACGCCACTGCGCAAGCCGTCCAGGGACTTTCACTCGGATTTGTCCCTCAAATAATTGCCGAACCGGTGAAATGCGACGACCCCGACGCCGAGGAGACGATCGAAGACGGAGATGGCGGCGTAACGATTGACGACGCAGTTGTCGTAGTAGTTGGGGGCACTGACCTACCGGCCACTGGTTCGTCCAATGGCCTGCTCGTCCTGGTTGCATTCGTGCTGGTATCTCTCGGAGCGCTGCTCATTGCTGTTGGTGGCGTCGGGCGCCGCGCAGCGAGCTGAAATGCTCCGACGTTGGCTCGGAATACCGCTCGCGATACTCGGCATAGTTGTTGCAAGCGCGGCATGGACGACGAATTCGGGGGCATCGCCAGATTCACGCGCTGTTTTGGTAGTTGATCTCGGCAACGGCGATGTTCGGGTTCACGACATTAGTTTTGCTGGCGAGATCAGTGGGCTAGCGTTGCTCGAACAGGCAGGTTACGCACCCGTTACGAGGTCGTTTGGTGGACTTGGAGGCGCGGTCTGTGCGCTGACGATTGATGCCGAGGTTCGTGGTTGCCCTGCAGACTCGACATGCTTGTTGTGCGATAACCCAAGGTTTTGGAGTTACTCGCGGGATGTTTCCCGTGCCGGTGCATACACGGTGTCGCGTTATGGCCCGAGTTCAACAGTTGTCGGTGACGGCTACGTCGAGGCCTGGCGGTGGGGCAGTGGAGCAACCCCTGCCTACGTGAGTTTTGAGTCGCGGTTTCCGTCGTCGACCACAACGCCGACCGCGTCGAAACCAACAACGACCGTGGCGAATAACCCTACGGTTGGGTCGGCAAGTTCTGACCCAGCGACGACAACGACCGCAGCAAAGTCGCCTACATCTGTTACTGATGTCGACCCGGTTGTCTCATCCACCAGTAGCAACACGGCAACTACCTACTCTGCTAGCGGTGACGGTGCCGATGATCTAAAGGCCGCGTCACCTGCTGGACCACCTGTCGTCGACGAACAGGAAGGCAGTGGCACTGGGCTGATTGCGTTCGCGGCACTCGTCGCAGTGTTGCTTCTGGTAATTGTTGGGGTACGGCTCCGAAGCCCGAAGACAGACTGACGCTCGCGGTCGCTTCGTCTCGGATACGTTGCGCCTATGAGAAATCGTAGGTTCGAGTTTTGGAGTGCCGTCACCGCCATCGCGCTTGTTGCGGGTTGCTCAAGCGATGGCACTAATCCGACGTCGGAAGAATCCACCGACACGACCTTCGGGATTCGTGGCTCCATCACGCTCGCTACGGATGTAACCGACAACGCCGATCGCTGCGACCCTCTCGACGGCCGCCATTGCATGTTGCCGTTCCCTTCTGACACGTTCACGGTTGATGACCCAGAAACGGACACCACGAAGCGAATCAATTTCGCGCTCGAATCGATGCCGACGAACGTTGGCGGGACTCACATTGACCCGACCGAATGGAACCGTAACGACGGGTTTTCGCCAGGACAAGCGATCTCGCTGTTCGTGCCAGGCGTGGATCTAGATCTCACTGGCGCTCCTGCCGTAACCGACATTGAGTCTTCGCTCGGGCCCGATGCACCAATAGTTCTGCTCGACGCGACCACTGGCGAACGTTGGCCGTACTGGACGGAGCTCGACGCGTCTGTCGAGAGCGAAGACGATCGCGTGCTTTACATCAGACCAGCGACCAACTACCTCGAAGGCCATCGCATGGTTGTGGCATTGCGATCGTTGGTCGGTGCAGATGGTCCGATCACAGCGCCTGATGCATTCCGCGCATATCGAGATGGTCTTGACACAGGAGTACCTGCGATCGAGGCGCGCCGTGCTCGCTATGAGCAGGTTTTCGCAGATCTTGCTGGCATCGGTGTCGCCCGCTCCGATCTCTACATCGCGTGGGACTTCACCGTTGCTAGCGAACGCAACCTCGCAGAACGAGTCCTGCATATTCGCGATGACGCACTCGCCAGCCTCGGCGAAGCTTCGCCAGCGTTCACGGTGGATCAGGTCGAGGTCGACCCAGACGTCGAAATCGCGCGCCGCATAACCGGCACTGTCGAAGTTCCCAAATATCTCACAGGAGATGGACAGCCTGGCACGAGGTTCACGAACCTCGGCGGTATGCCACAAGCCGATGGCGTCTATCTAGCCAACTTCATTTGCGTGATTCCTCACGGGGCCCTCACCTCTCCGGCTCGAGTTTCTCTATACGGGCACGGCCTTCTTGGCGACGCAGGTGAGGTCAACGCTGGCAACGTTCGGGCTTTTGCCTCAGAACACAACATCGCCTTCTGCGCAACTGACTGGATCGGCATGAGCGAAGCAGATATCGGCAATGCTGCTGCCATCTTGCAGGACGTTTCTAAGTTGCCGACTCTCGCAGACCGTTCGCAACAAGGATTTCTGAACGCAATATTTCTCGGACGCGCAATGACTCACGCTGACGGTTTCATGAGCCATGAGGCATTTCGCAATGACGCGGACGAGTCAGTAATCGATGGCTCAGAGCTGTTCTACGACGGCAACAGTCAGGGTGGAATTATGGGTGGTGCGCTCGTAGCACTATCGCCAGACATCGAACGCGGCGTGCTTGGCGTGCCGGCGATGAATTACTCAACGCTGCTGCAACGCTCGGTCGACTGGGATACTTACCGCGCGATCTTCGATCCGTCGTATCCAAAAGTCATCGAGCGTGGCCTCACAATCTCACTGATCCAGATGCTTTGGGACCGTGGCGAGGCAAACGGGTTCGCTCACCATATGACAACCGACCCGTATGCGAACACGCCAGCACACCAGGTTCTGATGCACGTCGCATTCGGAGATCACCAGGTTTCTATGTACGCCGCAGATGTTGAAGCTCGCACGATCGGGGCCAAACTCAGGTGTCCAGGGGTTGCAGACGAGCGGCTTGGAGACATCACGCCGCAGTGGGGAATTGAGTGTCTTAAAGAGCCTGCGCCAATGGATTCCGTTTTGGTGATATGGGATAGTGGTGCCTCGTCGCCTCCGACTGTCAACCTCGCACCAACCGAGGGACGCGATCCTCATGAGGACCCGCGTGCAACAGCGATAGCGAGAGATCAAAAGAGTGCGTGGCTGTCTACTGGTGGGGGATTTGTCGAGGTGTGTGGGGCCGCCCCATGCGTTGCCGACCAGACCGACTGAATCGTCGCGGCGTAGTAGGGCGCTTTACGCGGTTTTTATGTGCGTGTGTGTGAAGATGAGAGCGCTATGCGCGTACTCGTAGTCGAGGATGAACCCGAAATTGCTGACGCAATCGTCAATGGATTCACAGCGGAGGGCTGGGCTACTGATTGGGCTGCCGATGGCGACGACGCGTTGTTCAAATGCAGCGCCGTTCATTATGACGTCGTGTTGCTAGATCGGGACCTACCGAAACGCCACGGCGACGATGTGTGTCGCGCACTAGTTGCAGAGAAATATCAGGCCCGCATCTTGATGTTGACCGCATCTGGCACCATCCCTGCGAGAGTCGAAGGCCTAGAGATCGGCGCAGACGATTATCTATCGAAACCGTTCGCTTTCGATGAACTAGTCGCGCGAGTTCGCGCGCTGGCCCGTCGACCTTCGCAGGCGCATCAGCCTGTACTTGAAGTCGCAGGAATCAGACTCGATCCAGCAAAGAAACTTGTGACTCGCGACGGAAACCTAGTGAAGTTGAATCGCAAGGAATTGGGTGTGCTCGAAGTCTTGTTGGTTAGCAACGGGGCCGTTGTCTCGACCGAGGAGTTACTCGATCGGGTGTGGGATGAGCACACCGATCCGTTCACCAACACGGTTCGCGTCACTGTCATGACGCTGCGACGCAAACTCGGTGAACCGCGCGTAATCGAAACTGTTGTTGGCACTGGTTATCGATTGGTTGAGACCGCAACATGAAAAGTGGCAACACAATTCGTATGCGCCTGACGCTGTTGTACGGAGCCATATTCCTTGTCTCCTCGGTGATCGTCTTAGCCGCGACCTTCAGGACGGTGGATCGAGCACTATCGGAGACGCCGCGCCAAGTGCGTGACGAACTCGGAGTCCCGTCGCGCCGCCCGAACGGGCCCGGACCCCAACGTGGCCCTCTTGCCACGATGGATCGGCGCGAACTAGCGCGCCAGGTTCAAGAGTCGGTGCGCGATCAGGCGTTAGATCGGCTGCTTGGTCGATCGCTATTCGTATTCGGTTCGGCAGCGGTTGTCGCTTTGCTCGCCGGATGGCTTGTGGCCAAGAAAGCGCTGCGGCCAGTACACGCGATCACCGAGACTGCGAGATCTTTGTCGGAGACGAACTTGAGTTCACGTATCGGACATGTTGGTCCGGACGATGAACTAAAAGAATTAGCAGACACATTCGATGCACTTATCGCCCGCCTGGAACTTGCTTTTGAGAATCAGAAGCGTTTCGTGGCATCGGTGTCCCACGAACTCCGTTCGCCACTCACGATCTTGCGCGCTCGTGCCGAGACGCTTACCGACGAAAATGAACTCAGAGACGTAGTAGTGGCACAGGTCGAGCGGTCTGATCGTCTAATCGAAGCGTTGCTCACGCTCACGAGAAGTGAGTCGGCTTTCATCGCGACCGACGAAGTCGACTTCGCTGCGCTCGTAGGCGACGTATTGTTGAAGATGAGTAACGTTGCGACCGAAGCAAATCTCGAATTCGACTTCGATATCGAAGACAGTTTTGTGAAGGGCGACGCTGTGCTGCTCGAGCGCCTAGTCGGCAACCTCGTCGGTAACGCGATCCAACACAACGTCGTAGCCACGCCTGATCATCCAGGGCGTATCAAAATCGTAGTCGGCGGGGGCAACACCGCGTTCTTGAAGATTGCTAACGATGGTCGCGAAATTGCACAAGACAAGGTCGCTATTTTGCTCGAACCCTTCGAGCGTGGGACACCAGATCGGGCGATTAGTGGCCACGGAATCGGCCTTTCGGTGGTGAGCGCGATAGCGAAAGCGCATGGCGCGATGCTTGATTTGCGGGCGCGCGAACATGGGGGCCTCGAAGTTTCTGTGACGTTTCCGCAGGTCAGAACCGATTCGACCAACTTATAGCTCGATAGTTGTTGCGTTTATCCTGGTTTTATCTGCGTTTTTGTATCGTGATTTTTGTAGCTAGCGAGGGTCGCTAACTAGCCCGTTATGGGCATCGACGAAGGAGCAGAAACGATGAAGGTATTCGGACAACGAACACGGCGAATAGCGATTGGCGCTGGCATCGCTGGCCTTTGCATCGCTGGAGGTGCAGCGCTAGGCGGTGGCCCAGGCACGGCTTTCGCCGACGATACGGAGGCCCGTCACCGCGAAGGCAGGCCAGAATTGACCGACGAACAGAAAGCATGTTTGGAGGAGAATGGGATCACCGGACGACCCGACGGGGTGCCAACTGCAGAGATGCGCGAGGCATTCAAGGAAGCAGCAGAAACTTGTGGCATCGAACTGCCCGGACCGATGCACCGCCGAGGACACCATCGTGGCGATAGGCCCGAGCTGACCGACGAGCAGAAGGCATGTATGGCCGAAGCCGGGATTAGCGAGCGGCCCGAGCGGCCACTAAGCGAAGATGAGCGCGCGGAATTCAAGTCGGCTGCTGATGCTTGCGGTATCGAGCTTCGTGCCAGCGGACCAGGCGCTCACTGCACACCGCCTCCTCTAGAAAAAGAGAGCCTTGCCTCGTAGCATTGGCGAATGGTTCAGGAGTTTGATGTAGTTGTGGTCGGCGCCGGTGTTATCGGCGCCGCCACTTCGTTTGAGCTCGCTCGCACGGGCCGCTCAGTTCTTTGCGTTGACAATTCGGGTGCTGTCGGTAGCGGATCGACTAGCGCGAGTTCGGCGATCATTCGTTTTCACTACTCGACATGGGACAGCGTGCTGACGAGTTGGGAGTCGGCCTGGTTGTGGTGGAGGTTCAGCGAGCACCTCGGCACAACGGCCTCAGCAGCGCTTGCGAAATTTGTACCTACCGGAGCGCTTACGTTCGATTTTCGCGGAACGAATCGCGATGTCACCGTCGCGCTGATGCGCCGTTGCGGAATCGCTGTAGAAGACCTCTCAGCGAACCAGATTCGCGAACGGTTCCCCGCACTTGATGTCGCTGACTTCGGCGTAGCTAAGCGAGTTGACGATGCTGCGTTCTTCGATGACCCTGTGGGCGAGGTCGGCGGATACTTCACACCAGACGCCGGATTTATCGACGATCCGATGCTTGCGGCCCAGAACTTCATGGACGCCGCAATGCGCGGTGGCGCCAAACTGCGACTGCACTCGAAGGTGGTCGAGATCAGACGTCGCGGAGACGCTGTCGTCGGCGTAACGCTTGAATCTGGCGAGTTGATTGACGCTCATGTCGTTGTCAACGTTGCTGGTCCTGCATCGGCTCGAATCAACGAGATGGCTGGTGTCAGCGGCGAGATGAAAATCAATCAAAGGCCGTTGAGACAAGAAGTCCATGTTGCCACGCCACCACAAAACTTCGGACTCGATGGCACGGGACCTCTTGTAACAGACATGGGTCTCGGCACTTATTTCCGACCTCATTTGGGTGGAACGATGATCGTTGGCGGGACGGAACCCAAGTGCGACGATCTCGAATGGGTCCGAGACCCTGATCAATTTTCGGATCAGCCAACGACGGTCGGCTTCGAACGATCGATGTTGCGCCTCGGCCGGCGGATGCCAAATCTCGCGATACCGAGTCGACCAAAAGGGCTCGCTGGTCTTTACGACGTTACGGACGATTGGGTCCCTATTTATGACTGCTCAAGCCTGAAGGGCTACTTCATGGCATGTGGCACTAGCGGCAATCAGTTTAAGAATGCGCCAATGTCAGGCATCTTCATGACTGCTCTAGTAGAGGCTTCTGAACAAGGAATCGACCATGACACAGACCCGGTACAAGTCGTTGGCGCACATACAGGAATGACGATCAATCTTGGCGCGTTTTCAAGACTGCGCGAACCGGAAACAACTACCGGGACGGTGATGGGTTAGCGAGAACGGAAGAAAGGGTTCCAGATCTCGTCGCGAAGCGCGAGGACATCGTCGATGGCTGGTTCACGATATTTTCCTGCGCGCAGAGCGTTAACAGTTGCTATCGAGTTGTTGTCGAAGATCGCCGCTGCATCGGCCGCGTGTGGATCGACCCAGACTGCAGCGATCAAGAGCAGTTCGTCGACTGCTGACTGGTCTATTAGTCCGAGCGCTACGGCGTCGATGACGCCTCGAGCAACACCAGCCTGCGCTGCTCCCCACGTGATCGTTCCGTGACCATCTGTTGTGACGGTGGCTTTGCTAACGAACAACGTGAGAGGTTTGATAGCGATTCCTGGTTGGGCTACGACCATGAACGGCGTGTGCCCTGGCGACGGTTGGGCTAGAGCAGTTGCCCATGCTGTCTCGACCGGTCCACCGAGCGCGCCCAGCACCGTGTTGATGTGGGCCGTGCTTGTGCCTGTACCAGCAAAACCTTCGCCAATCTGGGTGACGAACGCTTCGGTCACGCCACGCTCCGTGTGGTCGTGCGGCCGTAACGCATCAGCTTCAGCCCATCGGAACTTTGCGTGTCGGGTTTGGTGTCGTAACCGAGCAGGGCGACGATGCGCGGAGTCGTTCCGATCACAGGGGCGACACGATGAAGTGAATTGCGACCCATGAAGACCATGAGTGTGCCAGGAGTCATCGGATAGACACTAACTAGGTCGCCTGCCTCGCCCGACAGCACTCGCGCCACCGATTCATAGTTTTCCTCCTCGGCATGTCGGATGTCGCGGGCGCATTCGAACTCGCCACCGCAGTCACTGCTTTGGATCGCGAGCGACACCACGAAGTCGGTGCTGTCGTAGTGCCAGCCCTGGACGTGATCATCTTCCATGAGCGTCAGGTTGAGCGCCCCGAGCGGATCAGCCATTCGAAAAAGAGGCGTGCGTCCGAGGATCGCACTGATGAACTCGGTTAGCCCATCGAATTCGAACAATCGCCTAACGGGGTTGTGGCTTGGCACAAGGTCGTAGTCGAAAACCCAGGTTCGAGAGTGTTGGGCGTTACGTCGCGGATGTCCTTCGGGGTAGCTGGTGTCGACAGCGCCGAGATACGCGGTGCCCGTAGCGTCCTGCAGATTCGCTGAGTGTTTCTCGGCCGTCGCATACGAAGCGACTTCGGCAATCACTTTGTCGCGTAGAAATCCGGGAAGCGCGACCACACCGGCCGAAGCGAGCGACACTCGCGCGGACTCGATGATTTCGGTCGTGATAGCGCAATCGAGGTCTGCGATTGGATAACGAACCGTATCTACGACCGCATCGAGGTCATGGAAGTCGTCTGCGCTCATCGCGTGAGAGGTTAGGCCCGTGCCGGTTGCCTGATCAGAAGGTGTCTACATAGTGTCACGCAAGAATGTTGGACAGCGACCCTAAGGAAATCCGGTGGCATCAAAGCGCGTAGCGATCTTGGTTCCGATGCAGATTGAGTTCGATCCAATAATTACCAAGCTTGATTTGCAACTAGTTGACGACACCTACGTTGGCACTTACCGCGGCATCGAACTTGTGACGTTCCTAACGAACATAGGGATGTTGGAGGCACGCAAGGCGGCAGAGCGAGCAGTCGGGCTTGATGTCGACCTCGTGATGGTCGTGGGCATCTGCGGAGGACTCGATCCCGATCGTGAGATTGGAACCGTGATCAGGCCGCTCGTCGTAGCCGACAGAGATCGCGGCACGCAGTATCGGCCGGTCTGGGCCGAGGGCGTGAGTGCAAACGGCACACTGAGCAGTAGCAACGAGTTTGTAACCGATCCTGAAGCTACAGAAGCCTTGCGAAGGGCCGGGGTGATTGCTGTAGACATGGAAACCGCGGCTGTGGCCAACGTTTGCGAAGCCGCTGGGGTCCCGTGGTCGGTGCACAGGTCGATCAGCGACAGGGCAAGCGACGGACTAGTCGATAACGACATTTGGGCTTTCACGCAACCCGATGGTTCTGCCGACCCTGACGCTCTAGCAAAATACTTGCGGGCAGATCCACGCCGCGCTGTGGCACTTGCTCAAGTCGCAAGAGATACAGAGATCGCCGCGAACGCAGCGGCCGACGATGCAATCGCCCTCTTGCGCTCCTTGGCTTAGCGATCTTCAGCGGTACAACTTGAGGATCTCTGTTGCCTGCTGCGACCGGATCTTTGCTCGGTCCGGGTCGTCGATGACCTCAGCTTCTGCTCCAAGTACTACAAGTGTGTCGATGAGACGATGAGTGCTGTACACGGTGATGTCGGCGACGACGACCTCAGCCTCCCCTGAAACGACAGATACCTCTACCGGAGGCAATATCCGGTCGAGCGCTTGCTTTGGCAGACGAAGGCGAACGGTTTGTTTGTATTCATCGAGCGGGAACTCATCTGGTAGCGCGATAGAAGTGTCTGGCTCGCATGGCGTGTCGGTGACGGTTGCCGAGATCATGCGATCGATGCGGAATGTGCGCCGTTCTCTAGTGCCTGCGATGTAGCCGATTAGATACCAGTTGCCCCACGCCGACCCGACGAATCCAGGCTCGATCTCGTACTCATTGCGTTGCGCACTCGCCTCGCCGAAGTAAGCGAACGAAATATTTCGTTTCTGCTTCAGTGCGTCTTGGCACGCTGCGACGAGCGGCGGGATGCTTATTTTGATTTCAACTGCGGCGTTCACCACAGCCTTGAGCTTGACTAAAGCCTTTTCGAGGCCAGGCACGCTGGTGCCGCTGTCAGAAAAAATGATTTGTGCACTCATGGCTGCAACCATCAGGCGCACAGCGTGTGCGGCCGTCGGCGGCGCTGATTGTGCAGCGGCTAGCCAGTGGCCCTCGTCTATGACGAGGTGATCGTCTTCGGTAATCAGAAATGCACGGTCAGCGCCTGTGATATTTCCGACACGGTCGCGCCACTGAAGAAAAACTACTGGAGTAATTATTTCTTTGAGGTGCTGAACAGTCAGTCCACGCTCGGCAGCAAACGCTACGAGATCTACTTCGCCTGTCACTTCGAGTTGCGCGAATACAGCGATGATGATTTCAAATCGTTGCTTCACCGTGGTCGCCATTAGACGCCGACTTCTAACGCTTCGAGCCAACTCGTGATGCCCGAAACCAAGACTGGAGGGCCTTGGACTCTTGCGTGTGTTCCGAGTCGCAAGATGCGGTCGCGGAATGATTCGTAATCGCGAACCTCTAGAGAGAATTGGGGCCATCCTTGGTAGCTGTTGCCATCGGCTGCCACAGCGGTCCCACCGAGATCTTCGAGCAGCCTGTGCACATGGTCGGGATGAACGTCGATGAGTGCTTCTACAGCGGGATCGGAACCCCATTCGTTGGGATCTAGGCGAAGGTGGTCTCGGCTACCAACGTCGGCGGGTGGTCGGTATGTGCTGTCGGAGAGAACTTCGATTGCGGCACCGTCGTTGGACTCGATCCGGTCTAACCGATACCGCCTGTATGAGTCGGCAGTTAGGTCGTTGCCAACGACGTACCAGTTGTTGCGCCAATGTCCGAGTGCCCAAGGCTCAAGCACACGGTCACGACCGTGATAGCGGAACGCAATCGGATGGCCTTCGGACATTGCGGAACGAATCGCGAGGAAATGTTCGTGCAACGCGATGATGACGCTTCGACCGGATGAATCAACTGCCGCTGCGTACTTGGTCATCGCCGCATTGTCTTGGGCAATTCCTTCGACCTCGACGACTGCTAGTGCTGCGATGAGAGCCGTTCTCTCTGCACCGTCAAAGAACTGACTAGCGACCTTGTAGCAGTTGTCTTCTGCGATGAACTCAAAATCGATGCCGAATTTCTCGCGGAGTTCAATGAGGTCCCGGCCAAATTTCTTGCGGACGTCGTCGGCCGCTGACCCGTCGTGGGCGGCGTCGCGGTCCTCTGTATAGCCAGGGATGTCGCTGGTCGCCTCCGCGATGGTGAAGGTCTGACCGCGAAAGGCGTAGAGCGCTAGGCGAACGATTCGTTCTGTAGCTACCTCGGCTTGGTCAGCCATTTCATACCCCGAATCTGATCGAGAAGTACGACAGTGTACCTATGGGTGCAAACGAATCATCTTGCGACTACTGACAGGGCAAAGGTATTTCTGGTGCTCCCTGGGTGCTGACATCGCAGTAGGTGCGCAGCGTCACCAGCCACACGCCGTCGATCCTCACGGAAGCGCCAGGTAAGTGATCTAAGACTGCTGCGCCGTCTAGCAAGAGCGTGTACACAACATCGACATTGTCGTCATCGATGCCGGTCACAGAATCGATCCGTACTGTTATGCGAGATGCGATGACCTTTTGGATTTCGTATGACTCCAAGAAATACGGGCGGAGAACATCGGCATTTTCGAGCGACGCGAGCTTTACCTCGATGTCTGTCACTGTGCCATCGAAGAGATTCGAGTATGCGGCAGTCACACCGTCGAGAACGTCGTCGGAGACGCCTGACGGAGCGGCAGTAGTCGTACTAGTAGTCGCTGGCGCGGTCGCAGCGGTGGCAGCCTCTAGCTGTTCGGCACTCGTAGCGCACCGCAATGTGGCTTGTACGCCAGTGTGGTCCGAGGCGTAAGCAAAATCGTTGTCCTCAGGCGCCGCTCTGAACAGTCCGGTCGGCGCGATTGCCTTGCAGTCTCGTTTGCCACCAAGGAACAGATAGTCGATGCGCTCTGTCTGTTGGCTGGCTGGATCTTGCAGGTCGATTAGTGAATCATCGATCCGACCGCTGGTGCACTGCTCGCCCGTTGCGGCGTCGCACTCGGCGTTACCAGCCGCTAGATGCGTGTCGACGAAACCAGCATCGGCGACTGCTGTAATAGTTGCTTCGCTTGGCATCGCGTTCAGATCGCCGCCTATGACCACAACCGAATCGGTGTCAGCAGAAACTTCGAGTGCAAATGCCGCTAGTTCTCGACCCTGACAAATGTTGAGTGTGTCGGTCGGCTCGCAGGGGGCAAGGCATGTAGTCGCATCACATGGCCTGTCATCGCTACTGCTAGCGAGGTGACTGCTCACATAGTCAACAAGTCCGACATTCGATGCAACCCGGACCCAGAAGGCGGTACGCAGCGGTCCAGCAAGGCTCCTGCGCTCGGTGTGGATTACGCGTGCTGTACTTAGTACGACCTCGCGGTCGAGGCTCGGATCGTCATCCCACACGAAGTTGTACCTGCCGCCACATATCTCTTCGACGGCAGGGCGCAACAGGTTGGCTGTTTGTTGGTTCGCCTCCTGAATGCTCACGAGCTGCGGACATCCTGAAGCCTCTAGTTGCTGCGCAAAGAGTTGGACTCGTGCGGGCAGGTCACACCGGTTGGAATCTTCTGCGCAGGCGATGCCATGCAACAGGTTCTGGCTGACAATCGTGATGCTCGGATCGGCTTTACTTGCGACCGTTGTTGCGGGGTCGTCTGACGAGCCGCTACAACTCGCTAAGACGAGGAGCGCCAAGCAACCAAAGACCAACCATGATGATTTGATTGACCACATATGCCGGACTTTATTGCGTGCGAAGCGGCTGTGTTCTCGGCGGGGGGGCGGAGAACACAGCCGCTACATATCAGTCAGTCAGATCTGTGACTGATACGTCGATACCGCGCGTCGTGATATCTATTGCGCGGATCGCTTGCACTGCTCTGACCGCGGCCATGTCGCGTGTGGCCTGGTCGGCTTCTGCGGGTACTGCGAGTGTTACTTTGAGTTGGCTGTCTTGCCTCTTCACCGACGCTGCCCCACGGGCATCTCCGTGGCCCCGGCGCATGAGCACTGCGTTTATCGCACTCGTGGCCGCGTCTACATGGCGCTTGAGATCACTAGCCGCGGCCTCTTCGACAGCCGTCACTACATCGCCATCGCGCTCAACGATCCGTGCCGCATAGTCAGCAAAGGGGTTGAGCAGGATTTGACCAGAGACGACGAGCGGGATGTGGTTTCGAATGGCGCAAGACACGCCATCTTCAAGTGGTGTCGGATGCGTTCGCGCCACAGATCTAACGGCTAGTACGGCGCTTATTGCCGAACTCTCTATCGGGCAAGCCCGCCAGTCGTCAAGAGCGGGGCATGGGAACGCTTCTTCGCCGCGAACGCGACAGCGGTGGATCTCGTGACCGGCGTTCTCAAGTTCCCAGACAGCAGCATCAGCTGCGCCGTGTTCGCTCTCGGTTACCAATACACGGAGTGGTTTATGGGTCGCCTGTTGCATCGGTTGGCCTTTCACGCGTTGATATGTCAAGGACATCATCGCGACAGGGCAACGCTGCTGGTAGGGGACCTTGGCGCAGAGTGAAGGGTCGAAGGTCCCAATCCGCGGTATGCAGCGATTAGTTCGAGCGGGTTGCTGCTTCCTCGGCGGAGAGCTTTGTAGCAAACACTGCGGCCTCTGTGCGCCGTCCCATGCCTAGTTTGCTCAAGAGGCTCGACACATAATTCTTGATGGTCTTTTCGGCGAGATGCATGCGCTCTGCGATCGCGCGATTCGTGAGACCCTCGGCAATTAGTTCGAGGATTCGCCGTTCTTGGTCGGTGAGGCGCTCGAGACGCTCGTCTTTTGGGGCTCCATCGCGGAGCCTGCGTAGTACGCGGTCGGTGACCGCAGGGTCGAGCATCGAGCGACCCGCAGCGATCTCGCGGATCGCGTCTACCAAACTGGTTCCGCGTACCTCTTTGAGCATGTAACCAGCGGCCCCAGCCATGATCGCTTGGAAAAGCGCTTCATCGTCGGCATGTGAAGTCAGCATTAGGCAGCCGATCTCAGGGTGCTTAGAACGAATCTCGCGACAGACCTCTACACCGTTCCCATCAGGGAGACGGACATCGAGCACCGCCACATTTGGTCGCGTCGGAGGAATCCGGCTCAGTGCCTCTGCTGCCGTCGATGCCTCGCCGACTATCTCAAGGTCGTCGCGTGAGTTCACCAATGCAGTGAGCCCACGTCGAACAATTTCGTGATCGTCAAGTAGAAATACTCGAATTGGTTCAGCCACAATCTTCTCCTTGCCATTGCGCCATTAGCAGTAAATGGCAACGCAATGATTTCCGCTAGGGCCATAAGTCACGAACATATGGGCGTTTGTGACGAATAGTTTTCTCAAAGCGTAGTTTGGTTGCCCTATGGCAGCCGATGATTCTGGTGCGAGCGTATTTCCGATCGGCGAAGAACACCTGGCGCGCGGCATCGTCGCCAACGCCCCGGACGGGATCGTTGTCGTCGACGAATTTGGGCTCATGGTCTGGGCGAATGAACGTCTCGCAGCGATGCTTGGTTACACCGTTTCGGAACTGATCGGCGAGAAGATCGAGATGCTCATCGCTGAATCGCTTCGCGATGCTCACGAACAGCAGCGCGAAAAGTTCCAGGAAGCGCCTACCCAGCGGCCTATGGCAGCCAACCTCGACCTCAGCGCTCGTCGCAAAGATGGTTCCTCTATTTTCGTCGAAATCGCTCTCGGCCCGCTTGTCGATTACGCGAGTGGACATCGCTCGATCGCGATCGTGAGAGATATCACGCAAAGGCGCGAAGACCAAGAAGGTCTGCGCATCGCCGAGGAGGCACGACTATTAGGAGCAGAGCGTGACAGGATTGCCCGCGACCTGCACGACACGGTCATTCAACGCTTGTTCGCGACCGGCCTTACCCTGCAAGCCGCCGCTGCCAAGGCGGTCGCGGCCGACGTAGCTGAGGGTCTCGGCGAGATGGTGGACGAGATCGACGCGACGATCCGTCAGATTCGTAACGCGATCTTTGTTCTAGAGGCACCACCAGAGTTGGCGAGTCTCCGGCATTCGGTATTCGAGTTGATCTCTCGATCAGTACGCGGCATGGGTTTCCAGCCAACGGTGGCATTCGCTGGCGCCGTAGACACATGGACAGATGAGGTCGGCAGCGCCGCGTTGCTCGCGACTTTGCAAGAAGCTCTGTCGAACGTCGCTCGCCATGCTCAAGCGTCCAGAGTCGATGTAGAAGTTTCGGTTCGCGGTGGAAAGTTGTTGCTTAGCGTTGTCGACGACGGCATAGGGATCTCTCCCGACCGTGTCGGCGGTTCAGGTATTGCAAACATGACAACACGTGCAGAGGCTTTGGGCGGGACGATCGAATTGTTACGAGGTCGAGTCGGTGGCACCACAGTGAATTGGACAATTCCGCTCGACAGATAGAGAGTTGCGCGAACGAGGTCTATCACGATCTCCCCGACCCTGGAATCGGGACTTTTGGCCCGTAAAACGCTGTCGGTTGCCTCTGCTGCGATCTCAGGTCAGCCTTCAGACTTAGAGGCAACATGTCCTAGAGAAAGAGCAAATACAAAATGCGCGAGTCTGAACAATCTCGACCATCGGTCGTAACCACGGTAGCGATGACGCTAGGAGTCGTCTCGCTCTTGATAGCGGCTGGTTCGGTAGGGATCGCTCTAAACGATGGCGGTTCGGGAAGCAAAAAGGTTGGTTCGCCACAACCAGGAGTCACAGCAAGTACGTCGCCGGCCCCAACCGTCGACCACAGGATCGACTTCGCTGCAAAGCCAGAAGACGCTTTCGTAGCGCGTGATCCTTTAGCTCCAGCGTCAAGTGGCGCTACAGGCACTGTGCATGAGATCAGCCTTACCGCAGAGGAAGTCGAGATTGAGATCGCTCCCGGCGTCAAGCAGATGATGTGGACTTTCGGGGGTCAGGTTCCGGGGCCAGTAATCAGAGGCAAGATTGGCGACACTTTCCGCATCACTTTGACGAACGCGGGCGAACTAGGCCACTCGGTCGATTTTCACGCGAGCAAGGTTGCGTGGGACGACGAGATGCGGACCATCGCACAGGGCGAGACGCTTGTCTATGAGTTCGAAGCCAAGCACGCAGGCGCATTTATGTATCACTGCGGAACTGCTCCGGCGCTCCACCACATCGGCATGGGAATGTACGGCGCGATAATTATCGACCCGCCAGACCTAGAACCAGTCGATCGCGAGGTTGTGTTCGTGCAATCGGAGCTGTATGAGGCTCCAGTCGGCGAGGCCGCTTCCTACGACGCGATGGTTGCAAATCAGTGGGACGCGGTTGTGTTCAACGGCTATGTGAACCAATATCGTGACAGGCCAATCGAAGCCAAGGTCGGCGAACGCATCAGGGCGTGGGTACTCGATCACGGACCTTCTGAGAACTCTTCTTTTCATGTAGTCGGGACCATTTTCGACACCGTCTACAAGGAAGGCGCTTGGCTGCTGCGCAGGGACGATGGCTCCGGCGGCGGCTCTCAGGCACTTGACCTTCAGGCATCACAGGGCGGCTTCGTCGAGTTCAGCTTCGATGAACCTGGTCTGTATCCAATGGTCACCCACAAGTTCTCGAATGTCGTCAAGGGCGCGTTGGGTCTCTACAGCGTCAAGTAATTCAGTAGGGAAATCGGCTGACGCTGGTCCCAGTTAGTTCTGGGATCAGCTAGCGCGGCGAGTCAGGCTGCAGTTATGAGAGATGCGCCGGCCACTGATCCGTTGGCCTGTGATTCGCACTACATGATCTCTAGCGCCAGCTACCCAAGGTCGTAGCGATAGGGCCTTGACGACTTCGCGGGTCTTGTTGTCCACGATCTCATGAGCTGCACCAACGACAAGAACGCTCCACCCGTCATGGGAGATCGTTGTCGCTCCGTCGATCTCGAAGGCAACCGCCTGGTTCTGATCTACTGCGCTCAGCTTGGAGCCTGCACCTGTCCAGAAGACCACATCGCTACCAAGCATTGCGTAGTTCACGGGCAGGATCTGTGGTTGGCCGTCGATGACGAAGCCGATACGCCCTAGGTACTGTGACCGCAACAACTCAAGGCATCTCTCATGGCTGAGTGCTTCGAGGCTTGTCATGGTTCTTGTACGACGAGTGCCGTGACCATGCCAAACATGCCAGTTTCACGTTCGACGTGGTTGAGGATATGGCAGTGCCACACCCAGGTTCCTGGCGTACTCGCTCGCATGAGCACTGAGTAACGCTCGCCGGGGGCGACAGTGACGGTGTCAACCCAATATGGGTGGTCAAGGGGGAAGCCATCTCTTGCGAATACCAGTTGAGGAAACTGGTGCTGGTGCATTGGGTGGATCTGCATGCCTTCGTTGTAGTAGTGCGCAACGATCCAGTCGCCAGTCTTTACGACGTATGGCTCGGTAGCAGGGAAGGACTTCCCGTTCAGCGAATAACCGATGACGCCGGCATCGTTGACGACCATCGGGATTTCCTTAGCGATTTTTAGGTCGGCTGGTATTGCGACGCCACCGACCGTCTGCCCCCTCGGTACAGGGGCGTCGCCGATTGTGAACGTTCCGAACAATCCGTTCGGCACCTGCATTTGGGCGTGGTGGTGAGCGTGATACATCGCGACCGTAGGTATTTCTGCAACGAACTCGTACGCGAACTCTTCTGAAGGTTTGATGAGATCTTGGGTGACTGGCGCCACTCCGTCCATATTGAACGGCAGCTTTACGCCATGAAAGTGAACATCGGTGCCCATCGGCAGTTCGTTGTGCACGATCACGCGCACCTTGTCGCCAACGGAGACTTTCATCGCTGGCCCAGGCACTTGACCGTTGTATGTCCAGGCGTCGACAACCTTGCCGGGCTCGACTTCCCACTTGGTGACTTTGGCGGTTATATCGAACTGCTTTGTGCCGTCGGCTAGAACCCTCGGCTCGAGCGGCTGATTGCCTAGACCTTCAGTTGCGGCCGGGAACTGCGCAATCGACTCTGCCATCGCCTTGTCCATCGCCGCATAATCATGCTCTGGCTTGGTGTCGGTGCTGGTCGTAGCAGTAGACCCGCCCTCGGTGATAACGAGTGTGGTGCTCATCCCGGCTTCTTTGTGCGCTGGCAGGGAACACCACAGCTCATATGTACCAGCCTCAAGGTCGCCAAGGTCGAGGGTTTCGGATTCGCCTCCGCCGAAGTCGCTCGAGGACGCGCCTCCCACTATGCCGATGTTGTGGGGGACCGAACCCTTGTTGGTCGCATGAATCGTCACAGGTCCAGCAGGAGCTGTGAGCGTGCCAGTGATCGCGAACTCGCTCAATGACACCTCAAGTACGTGCGCGTCCTTAGTCGACGACGGGCCAGTGCCGCTACCGCCACCGCCGTCGTCTGTAGCGACAATGACGATTGCTGATACCGACGCGACCAGCGCCGCAGTAGATGCAAGCGCGGCGAGGAAACGCCACCGGTTCTCTTGGGGTGTTGACATGCCTTCTCCATTGCTCGAGCGAAGAGTTATGCGGTCAGTATCACGACCACAAGCCATACTCAACAGGGCAATTGGTCACAACTTTCGTGGGGACAATGGTGCCAAGGAAGTGACTTCTGCATGAGCAATCGGACTCTCTCGTCGATACGATTTGGCGTCATGACGACAGACTCGCAGCGTCACCTACGTATCGCAATTATTGGAGCAGGCATGGCAGGAATCTTGAGTGCCATAAAGCTCACAGAGGCTGGCTATACCGACTTCACTGTTTACGAAAAGGGCGATTCGGTTGGTGGTACGTGGCGCGAGAACACGTATCCGGGTCTCGCGTGTGATGTCCCTTCGCAGCTTTACTCGTATTCCTTCGCTCCGAATCCGAATTGGACACAGCCCTATTCGCGGGGCAGTGAAATCCAGGCGTACTTCACCGGAGTAGCACAAGAGCGTGGCGTCATAGAGCGCACTCGCTTCAACGACGAGGTCAAAAGTTGTGAATTCGCGGATGGCAAGTGGCATCTCGTCACTGCCAATGGGCACGAGGACGTTGTCGATGTAGTGATCGCTGCGACCGGCGTATTGCACCATCCATCGATGCCAGACATTGCCGGACTCGAGAGTTTCGGCGGCAAGTCATTCCACAGCGCGCGTTGGGACCACGATGCGGTTCTCGATGGTGCCAGGGTCGGACTCATCGGCACTGGCTCTACGGGTGTCCAGATCGTTTCGGCGATCCATGATCGCGTTGAACGCCTAGATGTTTTTCAGCGCACCGCGCAGTGGGTTCTGCAGATGCCGAACGAACCGTTTACGTCAGAAGAACTCGAAGGTCACCAGGACCTCGATGTCTTGCGCGATAACCACGAAAAACTTTCGGTAGCTTTCCGACGTTTCAGCAATGCAGTGATCGACGCTGAGTCAGAAGAAACAGCCGTGATCGGTGCCGCGTGTCTATTCAACCTCGAGCAGAACGTCGCCGATCCAGAGTTACGCGAACGGCTGCGACCGACCTACACGGCAGCATGTAAACGGTTGATCATTTCCCCCGATTTTTACGAGGCTATGCAACACGAGAATGTCGTCTTGGTCACCGATCACATTGCTGAGATAGTTCCGCAGGGCGTGCGCACCGACGATGGCGTGGTTCACGAACTCGATGTGCTCGTGCTCGCGACGGGATTTCATGCCGACTATTTCGTGAGACCAATGAAGGTAATTGGCAGAGACGGTGTGACGATTGATGAAGCTTGGAAAGACAGGCCACTTGCCTACCTATCGATCGCGATGCCTGACTTCCCGAACTTTTTCATGCTTAACGGGCCAAACGGTCCGGTCGGGAACTTCTCGTTGATCGAGGTTGCTGAGATGCAGTTCGCATATATAGAGCAGCTATTGGCTGAACTTTCGAATGGCACAGCTGAAATAAGCCCCAACCGCGAGGTCACTCTCGCTTGTGAGGCAGAGCGTGCAGCAGCGGCAGCCAAGACCGTCTGGATGACCGGATGCAACAGTTGGTATCTCGATGATCGAGGGATACCAGCCACTTGGCCTTGGCCATTCGACCGGTTCCGTGACGCGATGGCGAAACCAAATTGGGAAGCGTTCGACCTTGTCTCTGCAACGCAAAGAGGCCCGCGCTAGCGCGCGGGCCTCATCGCATTCCAGGGGTCTTAGGCGGCGCGCACGACTCTGTGCTCGCCGAGAGTTTCGTCGCTAGCTGCACGGTCGTGTGTGAGGTACCCGAACAGGGCACGCCACGGAACCGTCAAGCCTGCGATGATGAACCCTGTCATCCAAAGGCCGACATTGCTGTTGCGGACGGCTATGCCGAAGCCTTCGAATACCGAGTAGTCAACGACTAGTGCTGTTGCGATTGAGAGCACGAAAGTCATGAGTGAGCGGTAAGTCTTGAGGATCGCAACGCTGTCGGTTAGAAAGTCAACAAGCTTGACGACGGCTAAAGCCATGAGTGCGACGATGGCAAATGTATACATGCTCCTACCTCCGTAGAAACTGAGGCTGGCACCGTTGCCAGCGGAGGTATTGACCGAACCCAAAAACAATGGTTACAAGAATTTTACGGAATCAGTACGACTCGCCCAGTTGCTTGGCGACTTTCTATATAGGAATGGGCCGCTGCAGCCTCAGATAGTGCAAACGTACTATCTACAAGCACGCGTAACTCACCACTCGCAACGTCCTCAATTAGCCCTGCGATCATTGCCTGAACTCTTGGCGAAATTATCTCTGCCCCAAGGAATACCCCGGTGAGCGAATGGTTTCCTGCACCTAGTAACGAGAGATCAAATGGTTGTGGGTCCCGACCGGCGCTACCGACGGTGATTGCTCGCCCCCGATACCGCAATGACCCAATGCTGCCACGCAGCACCGATCCACCAACCGAATCGACGACTAGATCAACGCCGGCGCCGCCGGTAATGGCTCGCACCTGGTGAACCCAGTCGTCGTTCGAGTAGTTGATGCCGTGGTCGATGCCGTAGGAGGCGATTTTTTCTAGGCGAGCATCGCTTGACGCTGTGGCGATCACGGTTGCGCCAGCGCGGTTGGCGAGTTGCACTGCGGCAAGTCCAAGTCCGCCCGCAGCTGCCTGAATCAATACGGTCTCGCCTGCTTTTAGGAATCCGAACTCGAACAGGCAGTCGTGGGCTGTGCCGAACGCGACGGGTATGCATGCGGACTCGATGACGTCAGCACCTGCTGGAAGCACCCACGTGATGATCGCAGGCACCGCAACTAGAGCCGCGTGTGAGCCCCACATCATGGTCGCGACAACGCGCTGGCCCTCGTGGCGGTTCGTCACATTTTCGCCGACCTGAATGATTGTGCCAGCGCACTGATAGCCAACGACGTGCGGCACCGACGCCATCACTCCGCCGAGACGATTAAGAGTGTCGCCACCCTCGATGCTGATCGCCTCAACCGAAATGAGTACGTCATCAGCTCCGACGGTGGGATCGGGGACATCCTCATAGATGAGGACAGATGGATCTCCAGTTGAGTAGTAGACGGCAGCTTTCATGGACTGAGCCTAAGGCTGCCATCGGTAGTTGTTCACAGGGAGGTGCAAAAACACTCGATGGTTCAGGGTGCTGTTGTTCTACTGTGGCCTCCACAACTAGCGCGACTTCGGTCGCTTGGGCCATATCGAAAGGAAACTCAGGGTGAGTAGCGCAACAGAGGCAGCATTCGCATTGAACAAAGCACTCGAAGGCACAGAAGAAGGTGTAGGTGAATGGTTCGAGATCACCCAAGAGCGAGTTAATGCCTTCGCTGATGCCACTTTGGACCACCAGTTCATTCATGTCGACCCAGAGCGCGCGAAGGCGACACCGTTCGGCGGGCCGATCGCTCATGGTTTCCTAACACTTTCACTCCTTGTCCATCTCGACAACTCGATCCCGAAGGCGCCAGATCGTTTCGCGGGCGCGGTCATGGGTGTGAACGTCGGTCTTGACCGTGTGCGGTTTATCAACCCGGTGCCGGTCGGCTCGCGCGTTCGCGCGCGGAGCGTTCTGAGCGAAGTCGAGATGAAGGGCGACGCTTTGCAGACCAAGCGGACTCTCACGGTCGAGATCGAAGGATCAGACAAGCCCGCGATGGTTGCTGAGTGGTTAACCCGGACTTTCTATGGCTGAAATTGATGAGTGCATCTGATTTTGTAGTCGTCGCTCGGTCGCTGACCAAGCGATTCAAGGACAAGGTCGCGGTCAACGGCCTTGACTTGGAGGTTCCTGCCGCATCGACGGTCGGCTTGCTCGGTCCGAACGGTGCGGGCAAGACGACCACTTTGCTGATGTTGCTCGCGGTAATCACTCCTGACTCTGGGACGATCGATCTCGTGGGGCAACGTTTGCCGCGTCATCGATCGCGCGCGCTTAGCAAGGTCGGATTCGTAGCCGGTTACCTGCCTTTGCCAGAGAACCTAAAGGTTCGAGAAGCGCTCACAATATTTGCTGGTTTCTACGGGATCCGCAGACCAGAAACGGTCATCTCGCACGCAATCGAGCGATTCGGGATCGGCCATCTCACCGAGCTTCAAAGTAGTGAACTTTCTAGTGGACAGCGGACGCTTGTGTCGATCGTGAAATCGACACTGCACACCCCTGCTTTGCTGATACTTGACGAACCGACAGCCTCGCTCGACCCCGAAGTGGCTGGTCGAGTTCGGTCGGCACTACTCGACATCCATCGCGAATTCGGGACAACGCTTCTGGTGACGAGTCACAATATGAAGGAGGTGGAGACTCTTTGTGATCGCGTCGTGATTCTGAGTGGCGGTTCGATCGCAGCCGACGGTTCGCCGACGGAAGTCGCGGCAAAGTTCGATACAGAGGACCTTGAGGCAGCGTTCCTCGAAGTTGCGTCACGTTCGCGCAAGTTCGGCACCGCTGATGATCGCCTCGCTGGTGACCGCGGAGGTGAACACAGATGAGTTGGACCAGAATCCGATCGGTCGTGCTTCGCCATTGGATTGTTTTGCGCCGCGCGCCGCATCGCTGGTTCGAGATCTCCGTGTGGCCAATTCTCGACGTGATGTTGTGGGGCTCCCTCGGAGTATTTGTCGCCAAGAGCGACACGACCTCGCGGGCGGCTACCCCTTACCTACTCGCTGGCATAGTGATGTTTTGGACGTTTACGCAGGCACAGTTCGCGATTTCTCTTGGCGTGAATGAAGAAACATGGACCCGCAACATTCTCAACGTGCTCACGACGCCTCTGAACGAGGCTGAGTACATCGCTGGCCTCGTAATTTTTGGCATGTTGAAAATGGTCTTGTGCATGGCCACGCTCACAGTTGCAACCGTCGTGCTCTTCGATTTTGATGTATCAGAACTCGGGTGGGGGATTATTCCTATCGCTGCGCTATTGATTATCAATGGTTGGGCTCTCGCTCTTGTCGCGGTTGGGCTCGTACTACGACTCGGGCAGAGCGCCGAAATACTCATTTGGGGACTCAACTATCTCTTGATGGCTGTTTCAGGCGTGTTTTTTCCTGCAGATGCCTTGCCGCATGGGATCGGCGTTGTTGCCGATTATTTGCCGACCACCCAGGCGTTTTCGGCGTTGCGAGAATTACTCGATGGCAAACCACTGCCTTGGGGCACACTCGGAGTCTCGTTGGTTGGGTCAATCATCTTTTTCGGTTTGTCGCTAGCTCTCGTCGTCTGGTTGCTGAGACTTTTTCGCCGTAGGGGATTCGTGACGCGGTACTCATAAGGAATCGCATATTGACCTACCGGCGGCGCTACGGCCGTGCAACTCGTGTCGGGTAAGAATGACCTCGTGAAGCTCAATCCAACGCCGCTCACCATTACATCTGACGACGAGTCGATTCTCGCGTTCGTCAAGGCCGCGAATCCAGCTCCGCTCTTGGCTGCGGTCGCGCAAATCACAGGCGATCTTTCATTGCTTAGAACCGAGCTGCGACCTGATTCTTCGAACATGCTCGACCCGACCGGCGGCCTCACCCCGATAACGGTCGCCGAGATCCAGAGCGTCGCAGCTTCAGCGTTGGCGAAGTTTCGTGACGGCGGGTGCGAGCGTGCCCCGCTCCCGAATGCTGCTGAGCTAGCGATCATCATGGAGTACCTAGCCGGTGGCGAGATCGAAGCTGACTACGTGCCGCTGCTCACTGAAGAGTTGGCATTGAATAAAGACCAAAGGGCGCCCAAATGGACGAAGGGCGATGTTGCGCCGGACGCTGCCTTCAAGGTCGTCATAATCGGTGCGGGAATGTCTGGAATTGTTGCTGCCCATCGGCTACAGCAAGCTGGTATCGATTTTCAGATACTCGAGAAAAATGGCGAGGTCGGCGGTACGTGGTGGGAGAACCAATACCCAGGGTGTCGTGTCGATATTCCGAACCATTTCTATAGTTATTCATTCGCGCAGACGAGCGAATGGCCAAACTATTTCTCGCCACAGAAGGTGCTGCACGACTATTTCCGTAGTTGCGCTAACGAGTTTGGACTGCAGAACAAGATCGAACTCAATACCGAGGTCCTGAGCGCCGACTGGGACGAAGCCGACCAACTCTGGCAGTTGCTAGTTCGTGGAGCAGATGGCACTGAACAGCGCCTGTCTTGCAACGCCTTGGTTAGCGCTGTCGGCCAATTGAACAGACCCAAGATGCCAAACATCGCAGGCGTCGAAAACTTCGCGCGGGAATCGTTTCATTCGGCGCGGTGGGACCACTCGACCGATCTCACAGGCAAGCGTGTTGCTGTTATAGGGACAGGAGCAAGCGCTGCTCAGTTCATCCCGCCAGTTGCGGACGCAGCCGGAACGCTAACGGTCTTCCAACGCACACCACCGTGGGTGCTACCAGTCGAGACTTATCAGGCCGAGATCCCAGCAGACCTGCGCTGGGTCTTGCAGCATGTGCCCGAATACGCGCGCTGGGATCGCTTGTACATTTTTTGGCGGACCCACGAAGGTTTGTTGCCGATGGCCGTGGTCGACCCAGATTGGGAACCGCAAGAAAGGTCTGTCAGCGCACTCAACGATTTTGTGCGCATGTTTTTCTCAGCGGTCTACGCGGCAAGTGTGCCTGATCCGGAACTGCTCGCGAAGGTGTTACCGCAGTATCCACCAATTGCCAAACGCATTGTGTTCGACAACGGCATCTACCTACAAACACTGCAACGCGAGGATGTCGAACTCTGCGTCGAATCGATTGCTGAAATTACGAAACGCGGGATCCGTACCGTCGATGGCATGGAGCGCGAGTTCGATGTAATCATCTATGGGACGGGTTTTGAAGCTTCGAAGTTTCTAAGCCCGATGAAACTGCATGGCGTTGGCGGCGTAGATCTTCATGAGCGATGGGGGGGTGATGCGCGGGCTCACCTCGGTATCGTCGTACCAGAGTTTCCGAACCTGTTCTTGATGTATGGCCCGAACACCAACATCGTGATCAATGGTTCGATTATCTATTTTTCTGAGTGCGAAACCAACTACATCCTCGAGAGCATCAAGATGCTGCTCTCGCGCGGTCTGCGGTCTATGGAATGCAACGCCGATACTCACGATGCTTACAACGAACGAATCGATGCGGGCAACAAGAAAATGGCGTGGGGCGCTTCGACCGTGAACAGTTGGTACAAGAACGACTTAGGACGGGTAGCGCAGAACTGGCCGTTCTCGTTGCTTGAATATTGGCAACAAACCCGTGTGCCTGACCCGGGCGAGTACACGCTTCGCTAAGTTTTTGCGGCTAGCTAACTAAGAGAGACGGAGCAGTAATGCTTTCAAAGTTCGATGACTTTCCGATTCATCAGACGGCTGCGCCAATCGCGCACCCGATCGGCGGCGACCGAAATCATTACGACCGATACTGGTTCAACGGCTATCAAGATGACGGCGATTTCTACTTCGGCATCGGTGCTGCACGTTACCCAAACCTTGGAATATTCGACTGCGGGTTTTCGGTCGTTCACGATGGGGAACAACACTCGTTCCACGGTTCGCGGCGCGCACCTCATGAGCCGACAGACCTTTCGGTGGGTCCATTCAAGATTGACGTCGTCGAACCGATGCGCAGGATTCATTTCTCGCTCGCTGATAATGACACGGGGATCAGTGCCGACCTCATGTTCACGGCGCGCACAGCCTGTGTCGAGGAAGGACGCCAAACAATCGCGCGTAATTCGAGAACGATCTTGGACCTGACCCGATTCGCTCAGTTCGGCAACTGGGAAGGAGAGATCACATATCAGGGCCGCACTATTGCGATTGATCCTGCACGCGTACTCGGGACCAAAGATCGAAGTTGGGGCGTACGTCCTGTCGCTGGACTAGATCCTGCGATCGCGCCGGAACCGCCGCAGTCTGCGCAAGTATTTTTCTTATGGGCGCCGATTCATTGGGACGATCGGTGTACGACCTTCGGAGTGTTCGAAAATGAGCAGGGGCGCAAATGGCACATGGACGGAGCAATTCTGCCGGTCTACGACAATGTCGCTGACATTCCAGGTGCTGAGGACCCCGCCACGGTCGCTCTCGCTTCTGTCGAACACAACATCAAGTATTTAGCAGGGACCAGACGAGCCGAAAGTGCAGAGGTTTCCCTCGTGCTCGAGACAGGAGCCACAGAAGTCATCTCGCTCAAGCCTCTCCTGTGTTTCCAGATGAAGGGCATTGGCTACATGCACCCAGAGTGGGGCCACGGCATGTGGAAGGGCGAACTTGCCTACTCTGGAGAGAGTTGGAAGACCGCTGATCTCGACCCGATGGCATTCGACAACCAACACATACAGCAGGTGATGCGCGCCACTTCCGGCGACAAGGTTGGGATCGGTGTGCTCGAACAACTCAGCTTCGGGCCACATGCCAAGTACGGCTTCAAGAGCCTCCTCGACACCGCTAGCGAGTAGGTACTGCACCAACAAGTGCTACGACAGGTTTATTGCAATTTGCCCGATTAAAGGCTTTTGTGGCATTTGCCGATGAACTGTCTGGGTGGGCGCGAGCGAAAGCCGAGTCCGAGCGGTGTTTGGTGTTTCTTGTAGTCGAATCAAGGCAGTTGCGGCAATCTTGGCCTTTTGGGTAGGCGCTGGGGTCGTTCTACCTCAGTCGAACGCGTCGGCGAACTTTGACCGCAAGGGCCGGCCAACCCGGCCGTTCGGATCTGTCTGCCCCTACTCCCATACCTCTGGCGATGATCCCATAGTGCACCCTGGCATGTCATCCATGGCGCACAGCCACGACTTCTTCGGGAATACGAGCACCGATGCATTCTCAACAGAGTTCACTCTCGCCACGGCTCCAACGACATGCCGCTTGCAGAGCGATAGGTCTGCGTATTGGGCGCCGACTCTTTACGACGACGGCGTCGCAATTAGGCCAATCAAGGCTCACGCATATTACGCACGAAGGGTCGCGGAAGAAGTCGAAGCCCCGCCATTCGGGCTACGGATCATCGCTGGCGACAAGAAGAACGTTCGGTTCAGTTGCATCGTCTCAGGCATGCCACAGCGGCTTGGACATATGGTGCGAAGTTGCGAGGGTGGGATGTTCACGATTGGGATCAAGTTCCCTGAATGTTGGAACGGAGTCGATCTTGACAGCGCGGATCACAAGTCGCACATGGCGTATGCGGTAAATGAATCTTGCCCAGCCTCCCACCCGGTGGCAATCCCTCGCTTGCGCCTATTCCTTGCGTATCCGGCTCCGTCTGCGACGGCGGTGTTGACTTTGGCTTCTGGATCTTTAGATACAGCGCACGCTGACTTCATTAATGCTTGGAATCCAGGGGTCGTAGGCGAGATCACAGGATTTTGCCTCAACGACATCGACCCACGGAATTGCGCAAAGAGACTTCCGAAGTTCTTGCGTGAACAGGACAAGGCGTTTGGGTCGCGACTAGAAAGCGAAGCGTAAATTGGACTGCCGAACACGGTCGGCCATTTCGAGGAGCGCGATCGTTGGGCCTACATGTGTTGCCACCACAACCTGTGGGTGTCGCCTGGCCGACTAGAGAATGGCAGAGCGCGCCCTGCAAGTCGCGGAGACTTGAGGCACTACTAGATCTGATGTTCGAAGATGCGACCGTCTACGGCGAGACGTACGCAGCGCTAGTAGTCCGCGGTAGCGAAATTGTTGCCGAACGCTATTCGGGAGCATTGCCGAATTTTGTCGGCCCGGCAATTCCTGTAGATATAGACACGCCTCTGCTGTCTTGGTCGATGGCAAAATCAATTACGCACGCTGCGGTTGGAATCCTGAAGGGCCGCGGGTCGCTTGACGTAACCGATCGTTTATCGGTTCCCGAATGGCAACAAGACGAACGCCGCAACATCCGTATTGACGATCTCTTGGCGATGCGTGACGGCCTCGACTTCGTTGAGGACTACATCGATGGTGAAGCCTCAGATGTAATCGAGATGTTGTTTGGCGCGGGCGCGGACGACGTCGCTCGGTATGCGAAAGCGAAGCCGGTTGCGCACGCTCCCGACGAAGTTTTCAATTATTCGTCTGGCTCTACCAACATCGTTGCTCGGCTAGTCGGCGACATCGTCGGTGGTGGCGAACCCGGTATGAGACGGTTTCTTACTACGGAACTATTCGGCCCGATCGGGATGACGAGTGCTGACCCTCGCTTCGATGCGACTGGCACATTTATTGGTTCTTCTTATGTCCACGCAACTGCGCGGGACTTCGCGAGGTTTGGCCTCCTGTACCTACGCGATGGCATGTGGGATGGCCGCAGGCTGCTACCAGAGGGTTGGGTCGACCATGGCCGGACCTTGCGGTCAATCGACCCAGAAAACTGCCGCGGTTACGGCGCTCAGTGGTGGGTCGTCGGCGACGAGTTCGGTAGTTTTTGGGCTAGTGGCTACGAAGGGCAGATGACCGTGTGCGTTCCATCACTCGACTTATTGATCGTGCGACTTGGCAAGACCGACGCGAGCCTCGGGCCGAATCTCTATGAGTGGCGTGCACGCGTAACGCAAGCTTGCGCAGAGGACTGAGTATGGAATTCGACCCTTTCGCGCCAGAGTTCTTCGACGACCCTTACGAGATCTACCGCTGGTTGCGCGAAGAACAACCGGTGTACCACAACGAACGAATGGGATTCTGGGCGCTTTCGAGATTCGATGATGTCGTAGCAGCGCACCGCGACTTCGAAACGTTTTCATCAGCGTTCGGTGTAACGCTTGAACAACTAGGTGAACACAAGCGCGCGAATTTCGGCAGCATCATCACGATCGATCCCCCAGAACACGAACGCATGCGCAAACTTGTGAGCCGAGCGTTTACGCCACGTGCGGTAGCAGCGATGGAACCGATGATTCGACGCATCCAATGTGAGTTTCTTGACTCGCTTATGGATCGCGAATCGTTCGACATTCTTGGCGAGTTCGCAGCGCCATTTCCATGCGAAGTCATTTCGACCATCCTCGGCGTGCCCGAGGCTGACCGTGAAGGTGTACGCCACCGCACCGACCGCCTCTTGCACCGCGACGCTGGCAACCCAAATACGACACCAGACGGCATGCAAGCAGGTTTCGAAAGCGGCCTGTATTTCTATGAGCTAGCAAGAGAGAAGCGAGCCAAGCCAGACGACTCGATGATCAGTCTGCTTTGTACCGTCGAGGTCGAAGGTGATGACGGCACAACACACAGGCTCAATGACGAAGAGATCGCTAGCTTTTCGTTGTTGATCGGGGCTGCCGGTAGCGAGACGGTCACCAAACTCGTCGGTAACGCGGTCGTCGAGTTCTACCGTCACCCAGAACAGTGGAGACTCGCTACTTCCGGCGAGGCAGACCTTTCAAGTGCGGTAGAAGAAGTGTTGCGCTACTTACCGCCATCGCAGTATCAGGGACGAATGTCATTGGCTGACACTGAGTTTGAAGGTGGCAAGATTCCCGCTGGCAACCCCGTGCTTCTAATAACCGGTGCTGCTACTCGTGACCCTCGTGCATATTCCGACCCTGACCGGTTCGACATCACGCGGAAACCGCTCTTAGGAATCGGCTTAGGCCACGGGATTCACGCATGCCTCGGCGCGGCACTTGCCCGAATCGAGAGTCGCATCGCAATAGACGAACTTTCGAAGCGTTGGCCTGTCTACGAGGTCGAGGAATCTGGCCTTGAACGAGTTCAGATGGCGAACGTTGCCGGCTACTCGAAGATTCCGATGAAGGTGCGTTAGCGGGTGCTAGGGAAGTTTCGCGACGAGGCATTTTTTTGGTTCGCCGTTTTGGCCCTGACGCTCGGTGGAGTTGTTGCGTGCGGTGACACCGCTAGCGAACTAGCTAGTACTTCGTCTGCGCCAACAACGTCCAAACCGGTCGAAGACCTCGTAATGACAGACTCTGACTTCGTAAACATTCATGCGATGACACCCGTAAATGGCAGGTTTATCGACAATCGCCTAGGCCATCTCGAAGAAGCTCTAGCGGTGGCGCGTTCAGAGACGGGTGGCATATATCCGGTAGGCACGATCATCCAACTTGTTCCACAAGAAGCGATCGTGAAACGCAAAGCCGGTTGGAGCCCGAGGACTAACGACTGGGAGTTCTTCTTTCTGGATGTCACGGAGACGGGTACCAAGATCGCGATGCGCGGCACTGTCGATACCAAAAACCGTTTCGACATGTACTGCGTGTCCTGCCATCGGGAAGCCGAAGCTGAGTTCGATTTCACATGCGGTGGCGATCATGGCTGCGCGTTGTTGCCAGTAGGAGAAGAAATCATTCGCGCTACTCAGGATGCAGACCCGAGGCCGATGCCCTGAGCAGTTTTTCGGCGCTCCTATGGTTGGTAGAAGCAGGGACTAGTCGCACCAGCTGGAATGGCTTCTAGCGGTGTCGAAATCTCGGCGACTGTGGGGCCATGGACCGCCGCCAGCGGCGCTAGCGCATCGAGATCGAACCCGTAAACGTGGGCTGCGTTCACTGCGAAGATCTGGTGCAGATCGCTCGGTGCGTCAGTATGAAAAGCGCGCCGGATGCTCTCTTTCGAGAATGGTGTCGCACCTTCGTGGTGCGGATAATCGCTACCCCACATGAACTTGTGCAACCCGACTTTGTCTTTGGCTTTGCCGTCACTCGGGCTAGGGAAGCTTGCGCCAATCCAACAATTGCGATCGAAATACTCACTTGGCTTTAGCGGAAGTGCATCGTCCTTATTGAACCCGACTTCTCCAGTGCGACCCATCTTCATGCCTATGTGTAGCCCATCGAGCTGACGCAACTGACCCGGAACCCAACTTGCACCACTTTCGGTCATGACGAACTTGAGTCGCGGGAACCGCTCGAAGACGCCACTCATAATCATGAACCACAGCGGGCGGTGAGCGAAGAAGGGGGTCTCTACTACCCACAGAGCCTGCGTGAACGGGTATTTGCCGTAATCGGGAAGACCAGTTCCAGCGTGGCTGTTGATTGGCATGTCGAGTTCCTGGCATGCCTCCCAGATCGGGTCGTACATTGGGTCGTAAATCGGTGCAGAGTCGAGGTAGTCAGGCGGAATATTGGGGAGAAGGATGCCTGCGCGCAAACCGTTTTCTTTAGCCCAATGAATCTCTTTGACGGCCACATCTACGTCGTTCAAGAAGATTTGTGCCATGCCAGCACGGCGTGTCGGCGCGAGTGAACAAAAATCGGCGAGCCAGCGATTGTGGGCGCGTATTCCGGCATTGCGAAGTTCGAACTCAGAGTTCGTCGGTGGCCGAGCGATAACAATTCCGGTCGGAAAAAATGGCGGGATCGTGTTTGGGAAAATGACCTCTGCTACTTGCCCATCTGCTTCTAGGTCAGACCAACGTCGCTCGTCATCCCAGTTGCGGGTACGGCCGTCGCCTTGGAGGTCTCTGTAGGGGTTCTTGTAGCCACCGCGCCACGCATCGAACTCGTCGTGATACTTGGATTCCAAGTAGTCGCGGTATGTATCGGTGGCAGCGCCACCGTGGCAGTCGGCAGAGATAATCGTGTAACGGTCGGAAGGGGCGGTAGGCGTTGCGACTGTCATGGGGATCCTTTCGAAGGGGCCAAATAAACCTGACACGCGTGTCAGGTACGATACCCCTGCACTCGGGGAAACTGTCGAAAGGACGAGGACGACGGGACTCGGCGCTACGGTTACCCACGTGACCAAGGCCGCCGCATTCTTTGACCTTGACCGAACGCTTTTGAGAGGCGCGAGCGGACCGGTAATACAAGAGCAACTGCAGGCCGCCGGACTTCTATCGTCTCAGAGCATCCCCGGTCAGGGCCTCTTCAACCAGGTCTACGACATCTTTGGCGAGAACCGCCTCTTCATGGCGGCGACCAAACAGCTCGTGAGGGTCGCCAAGGGTTGGGATGTGAGCCGGGTGCAAGAGGCTTGTGCAAAAGCCGCGCAGCATCTTGTCGATCTAGTGCAGCCGTATGCGATCCCAGTCATCAAAGAGCACCACGATGCTGGCCGGCTCGTGGTGCTTGCGACCACGACTCCTTACGACATGGTGAAACCGTTCGCCGACGCGCTCGGCTTCGACGATGTTGTCGCGACTCGCTACGGCATCGATCATGGCCGCTACGACGGAACCTTCGATGGCGGGTTCGTATGGTCTAAAGGCAAGCTCGAAGCAATCAAAGTTTGGGCCGACGCAACCGGTATTGATCTCGCTGAGAGCTTCGCGTATACCGACAGTTACTTCGACACGCCATTGTTAGGTGCAGTTGGATTTCCGTGTGTAGTCAATCCCGATTTGCGGCTACAGGCCGTCGCTCTAGTACGCCGCTGGCCAGTTATTCATCTCGATGCGCCAGACGGCGTCCCGAAGGTTTTGGGAATAGAACCGCAGATGGTCGTACAACAGTTCTTCAGATCAGAGCTAGTCCGTTACGCACATTTTGACATCGATGGCGTCGACAACATTCCAAAGAGCGGCCCTGCGATCCTTGCTTTGAATCATCGCAGTTACTTCGACATAATCGCCGCTGGCGCAGCAGTAGTGAAAATTGGTCGTCCAGTTCGCGTACTGGCAAAGAAGGAACTATTCGATATTCCAGTGGTTGGTCAGGTGTTCAAGGCCCTCGGCGCGATTCGAGTCGATCGCGGGAGCGGTTCTACTGATCCGTTACGCGACGCGGCTAAGGCCCTTGAGGCAGGTGAACTAGTGGCCTTGTTTCCGCAAGGCACGATTCCAAGGGGACAGGCATTCTTTGATCCGGACCTGAAGGGTCGCCATGGGGTAGCGAGGCTTGCTGGCGCGTCTCGGGTTCCGGTAATCCCGATCGGTATGTGGGGTACGGAAAAAGTCTGGCCTCGCAATGCCAAGGTTCCGAGTGCATGGAACCTCCTGCATCCTCCGCTTGTAAGTGTGCGCGTTGGTGAACCGGTCGAGTTGGGTTATGAAGATGTCAATGCAGATACACGCACGCTGATGGCCGCGATCAAAGAACTATTGCCAGCAGAGGCGCAACTGAGAACCATTCCAACCCCAGAGCAATTACGTCGTAGCAATCCGGGAAGCTAGCTAGTTCTCTATTCGACGACCGACGCGAGTCGTTCGAGAGTCGCGTGAATCGACTTTAGATTCTTCGACGGGTAGCCCATCAAGGTGATTAGCAATCGGCTACGAGCATGTGTCCAGTCGAAGGTTTCTGTCACGGTCGTGGAATCGCCGTTGGCTTCAAGTTCGTAACGCCAAACGTGGTGACCGAAGTGACGCCAACCAATGAGTTTGTTTTCTTCGAACTCAACTACCTCATTGCTGATCTTGTAGCTCATACCAATCTTCATGTTCATTCCGAACTTGGCGCCGAGAGAAAGACGTGTCGGCGATTCGGTGCTTGCGCTTTGAACAGAACCGGAACCGTCGAACTCGTGGTGACGTGAAGGGTCGGCAAGCAGATTGAAGATCTTGTCGGCAGGCGCTGTGATTACGCGGGAGGCAGATACTGAGTAGGCCATGTATGCGACCCTAACCGAATGGCGTCAACGCTCCATCTTCGCTCATCACATAGAACGACACGACATGGCCGTCGCCTTGCATCCACGATGGAGGAATGAGCGCAGCGAAGCGTGCAGGGTGACCTTCGCCCTTCCAGAAAAAGGTCAGCGATGTCGCGGCTACGCGTCCGTCAACGGCCACCACGACAGTTTGGTTTGCCCCGCCGTGGCTTAGGTAGCCCGTGATAAATGCTGGCAGTTGTCCGTCAACAGTGTGGAACTCCCCGCTGTCGGGGAAGTCGACCGTGACTTGGCCAACACTGAGGTCATTTGTGAATCGCAAGCTTGTGACCAGATCGCCGATCAGCTCTCCCGACGGACCTGCGCGCAAGATCGCGATGTCGTTGCCACCGTCGGTTCCGGCGGCCGGGCGACGAGCGAGGAGTTGCTCAAGGTGTCGGCTCACATCAACGGTCGTTAGTCCGTAATCGGGTTGATGGCTGGTTTCGACGATGTGGGAATTTCGGATAAGGCTGCCGAGTTTCGTGACACTCACACCATCGAAAGTCCATGGGGCGGTAATTTCGGAAAGCTCGGCGATGGTCGGGGCAATATCGACGGATTGGACCGGCCGGTCATCAATGGCGCCGTGTTTGAATCCAGGACCATGAATAAGTAGTGGCACTCCAAGAATGTCCACAGAACCTGCACTAGTCCATTCCCTGAAGGTTCCTCCCGGATCGAACGCTGCACCATGGTCGGCCGTGACAATCACGATCGTGTCATCCCAAGTTCCAAGTTCGACGAGTCGGTCTCGTAGCGCCATCACCAGAGTGTCGACGTAACGAACTTGGAGCAGGTGCCGTTGCTTCGCTGAGATAGCAGCACCAGGGTCTGTAGCCCACTCTGCTTCGAATACTCCAAGGATGTGTCTGAAGTTGCCGGGAACCGCGTACGCGAGACCGTTCTCATCATGTCGAAATGGATGATGTGGCAGCGTCACATGCAACATGCTGAACGATGGGTCAGCGACATCGGCATCCATCCGGCCGAGCCAGTCAGCGAATCGTGACGGCTGTAGAGCCTGCTTTGCACCAGATGTTCGCTCAGCGGTGGTTTCGGCCACTGATTTGAGGTCTACCGCTTGCGGGGCAGATGTACTTGTCGGAGCGACCGTGATCGACGAGTCGGTTAGTTCCTCGTGGACGACATCTTGCATCGCCTCAGTGTCATGCAGTGCGATCATCGATCCGAATTCTTTGCCGACGCGCTTTAACAAGGTGGTAAGGGGAGCGGGATTCGATGAACCTTTGTTCGGAGGCGGAGTTACGTCTGTCGGTCCCTTTTCCTGAGCGTCGCCCGGGGCGTTTGCAGGATTGTCGGGGTCGCATCGCGGCACACCACAAAGGTGTGTCGAGTGCTCTGAGACGTTCAACCGGTAGCCGTTGCCTAGGAGTCGAAAAACGTTGTCGGGATGGTTCTGAGCAACTGGCGCTAGTTCTTCAGCTGCCGGATATTTGCCTGTGAGGATTGCAGGTACAGCGTTTACTGTGAGGCTTCCAACAGATGTGGTGTTGCGAAACCAAGTGGATTCTTTTGCGATGCTGGCGAACCCGGGGAAACGTTCAGCATCGACCTTGCCATCGGAGTCGAGCAACGTTCGCGTCGGGAGTTCATCGAGTACCAGGAGCACTATGGGTGGGCGTTGAGTAGTCGGCTTACCTGCCTTAATCGGAATCGACACGTCTTTGTCTTGTGCTTGAGCGAGCGAATGTGACGGTGACATAAACAGGAAAGTCGCGCCAAACAAGATTGGAGCGAAACCTCCGAACCTGAGCCATTGTCTGACCCAAGGAAACTTCGCCCTGCTGACGACTAGCAATACCGCGACAGCGATTGACAAAGCCAGTAGCGGGTCAGCTTCGATGCCGGTCGTGAGCCGGATGGCGCGCAGCGCGATAATCACGCCTAGCGCTCCTAGGAGTGCATGGTGTAGCGCTCTGCGAACTTTGTTGCCACCGAGCGCTCCGACGAGGAACTCAAGAAAAGCAGCGAGCAACGGCGGTCCGAGACTGACGAGACCAGCGAACCACCAAATGTCAATTCTGTTGGCTTTGGCTTCGATGAATACGTCTGGGGCACGTCCGAAGACATCAAGCACAGGCATCGCAATTGCGACTCCGCACAATGCAGCGAGTTCAGCAAAGTTGGCGAAGATGTTGTCTCGCAATTGCGGCTGGTCGGGCGTGACTTCCGGTTTCACCTTGGTGAGACTAACGCCGGTCGGAGTGTCGTCTCGCTAGTCGAGCGGGGCTAGTTCGTCGTTTTCGGTTAGCAAGTAGAACGACACTTCATGGTTGTCGCCGCGCATCCACACTGGCGGGATCAGTGCAACGAAGCGGGCTTCACGGCCAGCGCCGTCGTAAAAAGTGAGGGCGGTTGCGCCTACGCGACCGTCAGCGACGACAACCACGGTTTGGTTCGCGCCTCCGTTGCTGAGGGTCCCTAGAACAAGCGCAGATACGAAGCCGGTGTCAGACTGCGAAAAATTGCGATCGGCCGGGAAGTCAATGTCGACGCTTCCAACGTCAGCACGTTCCGCGAACTCAAGTTCATCGATCTTGCGTCCAATCAGTTCGCCCGAAGGACCCGTTTTCATGATCGCTAAATCGCCGCCACCGTCTGAGTTTGCGCTTGGCAACCGTGCCATAAGTTGCTCTAGGTGCCTGCTGACATCGATTGTCTTCACTCGGTAATTGAATACATCTGTAGCTTCGGCGATGTACTTAGTTCTAACTTTGTCGCCGAGTTCGGTGAGAGCGATGCCGTCTATGTGCCAGGGTGATTTGATACCAGCGACGCTCGCGATAGTCGGAGCAACGTCGACGGTCTGCACCGGTCGGTCATCGATCACTCCAGACTCAAAACCGGGTCCGCGCACGAACAATGGAACTCCGACGACACTCACTTGGGACTGCTCGTCGATTTGGCGGAAACTTCCGCCTGGGTCGAAACCAGAGCCGTGATCTGCCGTGACGATGATTACAGCCTCATCCCACAGACCCTGTTCTTCTAGCCGTTTTCGCATCGCGGTAATGAGAGTGTCGACGTAACGGACTTGCAATAGATGTCGTTGCTGCGCCGAAATCGCGGCCCCCGGATCTTCGCGCCACTTACCCATGTAGAAACCAAGTACATGGCGATTGTCGGTGGGTACCTGATATGGCGTGCCTGTTGAATCGATGTAGAAGGGGTTGTGAGGCAGCGTCAGGTGTAACACGTTGAATGCGGGGTGACCGGTGTCGCCATCGATATTTTCGAGCCAGTCGGAAAAGCGCGTCGGCTGAACTGTGGCTACTTGTTCGGCTGTACGGTCAACCGTGGTGTGAGTAATGGAACCTTCGTCTACAGGTTTAGGAGTAGTCGATGTCGTTGCGGGCGCGACGGCGAGTTCTTCGTGCTCGACTTCCGGGACGGCTTCGTTGTCGTGCAGTGCGACCATTGTTGCGTATTCGTCCCTCGCTCGCTGTAGCAACGTCGCGATCGGAGACGGAGATGATTCCTTGCGCGCTGTTCGGACAACATCTTTGGGGGGTTGCTGTACGAGCGCCTTCGTGGGCTTATTCTCGGGGTTTTTGAAATCGCATCTTGGGACAGCGCAAAGCTGGGTAGTGAGTTCTGACACGTTGAACCGGTAGGCGTTTCCGAGTAGTCGAAAAATGTTGTCTGGGTGATCCTTAGCTGTGGCATGAAGTTCCTTAGCTGTTGCGTACTGGCCAGTAAAGACGGCTGGCACGGCATGGACGGTATGGCCCGCGACCGAAGTCGCGTTGCGGAACCAGGTTGAGTTTTCGGCTAGCGCACCGAATCCTGGGAAGCGTTCTGCATCGATTCCACCGCCAGCATCTAACAGGGACCGGACGGGGAGTTCATCAAGGACTAGCAGCACTATCGGAGGACGCTTCTTCGGAGTCTCTGCAACAGCGACGGCGGTCGAGGCAACCTTTCCTGCACCTTGTACCAGTGAATGGGCAGGAGAGGAGAACAAGAAGACGCTCGCAAACAGGATCGGAGCAAAACTCCCGAACCGCAACCATTGTCGTACGGCTGAGAACCTCGCGTAACCGGTTGCGAGAAGTCCACCAACGAGGATGGAGGTAGCTAAGAGCGGCAAGCCTTCGAGGTGCGTGCCAAGGCGCAGAGCGCGGACCGTAACGAGACCACCAAGACATGCGACAAGCATGAGGTGAACTATTTGAGCGATGCGTTTTCCCGCGATAAAGCCGACGATGAGTTCTATGGTGCAGAGCAACGATGGCGGTAACAGCGCAACGAGTATCGCGAACCACCAGAGGTCTGTACTACTTGCTCGTGCTTCGGTGAAAACTTCTGGGGACTTCCCGAAAACTTCGAGCACTGGCATAGCAATCGCGAACCCGCATAGTGCGGCGAGTTCGATGAACACAACGAAAATGTTGTCTCGCTGGCGCGCAGATTCCAATCGCGTAACTGACTTCACCCAGGCGAGCCTAACGCCGCGGCGGAGTCGGGCTAGTTAGCTGAGCGCCAGTAGCGCACCATCGTCGGCGAGCAAGTAGAAGGAAACTTCGTGGCTCTTGGCAGTCATCCACGTTGGTGGAATCAGCGCTGCGAAGCGCGATGCGTGCCCTGTGCCGTCGTCAAAAGTGAGCGAGGTAGCGCCGATGCGACCATCGACCACGACAACGATTGTCTGGTTCGCTCCGCCCGTGCTGATATCACCAATAATGAAGGCTGCGACGGTTCCAGTTTCGGTAGGCGAAAAGTTCTTATCGGGTGGAAACTCGACCTCGACGGTCCCCGCAGGCGAGTCGAGAGCGACCTTGAGGTCTTCGACCCGCTTTCCGATCAACTGACCCGATGGCCCGTTCCTAAGGATTGTGAGGTCGTCGCCACCGTCTGTTCCTGGGCTCGGTAACCGCGCGAGCAACTGTTGTAGATGACGACTGACATCGACAGTCTTTGTCTCGTAGTACTCGCCGGGCCTGAGCGCTTCGGCTCGATACTTGGTCCTAATGAGGTCACCGAGATCGGCAAGGTTGACGCCGTCTACGGGCCAAGGCTGGTCGATGTCAGCTAGTGCTGCAAGCGTTGGTGCGATATCAACGCTTTGGACAGGCCGATCATCTGTAACTCCCTGCTCGAATTCGGGCGCATGCACGAAGAGCGGGATGCCTAGGACATCGACCTGCGATTGGTCGTCTAGTTCGCGAAAACGACCACCAGGATCGAAGCTCGCACCGTGATCCGCCGTGACTATCACGACGGCTTCATCCCATATTCCCTGCGCGACGAGATGTTCCTTCATGACGGTGATGAGAGTGTCGACGTAGCGGACTTGGAGCAGATGCCGTTGCTTAACCGAGATCACCGCACCTTCGTCTGGGCTCCATCTCGAAGCGGCGAACCCGACCAACTGTTGCGCGTCGTCAGGCACTCTGTAGTTAGTGCCTTTCGAATCGACATGGAAGGGGCCGTGTGGCATTTGGATGTGGAGCACGTTGAGTTCGGGGTTCTCGATGTCTCCATCTATTCGATCGAGCCATTCACTGAAACGAGTCGGCTGAACCACAGGTAGAAAATCGAAGCCGCGATCGACGGTCGTCGGAGTAATGGAACCGCGATCAACTGGACCGGCAATTGTCGTGGTTGTGGGTGCAGTGGTCGCCGGAACGGCTACGAGAGCATCGTGATCGACATCGGGAGTTGTTTCGATGTTGTGTAGAGCAACCATCTGTCGATATGTATCTGCTGCGGTTTCGAGCAATGTCGACAATGGCGATGGGTTCGATTTCGTGACGCGTGGCTTAGGCGCATTCGCAACAGGCTTGGGTGTCTCAGCGGTCGCATCGGGAGCGTTTTCAGGATTCTCGATGTCGCAACGTGGCACAGCACAAAGTTGTGTAGTGAGTTCGGAGACGTTGAATCGGTACGCGTTGCCGAACAGTCGAAAAATACTGTTGGGGTGTTCGCGCGCTATTGGACTGCGTTCCTTGACCGACGGATATCGCCCCGTGAAGATTGCTGGTACTGCGTTGACCGTATGGCTTGCCACCGAGGTTGCGTTGCGGAACCAGGTCGAGTCTTCTGAGAGAGATGCGAATCCGGGGAATCTCTCAGCGTCGATCTTGCCATCTGAATCGAGCAGTGAACGGATAGGAAGTTCGTCGAGCACGAGTAGCACGATCGGCGGTCGGTTCTCTGCTGTTGCAACCACGGGAATTGCGGTAGACGCCTTCTTGCCTGCACCCTGGGCTATCGAATGCGCCGGAGATGAAAACAAAAAGATGCCAGCAAATAAAAGCGGAGCAAAACTCCCGTAACGCAGCCACTGACGTATGAGTACAAGCCTGGTGTAGACGACAGCAAGAAGACCGGCGGTTAGAACCGCGAGGGCAAACAGAGCAATGCCTTCGATGTCGGCTCCGAGGCGTATCGCACGCACGGAGAAAAGCATTCCGAGAAGAGCAACGATGGCGATATGAAGCACTCGAGCGAAACGGTTCCCTGCGAGCAAAGTAACGATGACTTCTGTTGTCACTAGAAGTAGGGGTGGCAATACAGCGACGACGAATGCGAACCACCAGAGGTCGGCGCTATTCGCCTTCGCTTCCGTGAATACCTCTGGCGCGCGCCCGAACACGTCGAGCACTGGCATCGCGACAGCAAATCCACAGAGGGTTGCGAGTTCGATGAACGAGATTAGAGATGCTCGAAGCGTGACGCGCCTTTGCGACTCGCGTGTCGAGGTGCTTGGCACTATTTCGGAACGAGTTCGTACAACTTACGTGGTTGCCCTGGAACTTCTGCTGTGCGAACGGTGTCGAAATGAATGGCTACGAGTTCTTCGAAACGCTCGCGTGTGTAGTCGGCGAACAGTCCCGCAGGCTTGTTCGCAAGCAACCTCTGCGACTGCGGGTCGTCGGGGTCGACGAACTCGATTACGAGTCGCGAATCAAAGCCGCGCATCCACTCGACAACCATCGGAAGTGGAACATTGGCGCCGATTGACAGGTGGTGAATGAGCGCGAGAGCTAGCACAAGATCTGGCTTCATGCGCTGTTGCCATGGCGCGCGTTCTTGGTTTGCCCACCCGATGCCAGGCGATGGGTCTGTTAGGTCGACAACTAATGGCAACACATTCGGTGGGCCTTCGGCACGCAACCTTCGGTACAGGCGATCGACCGTGAGTTCGTCGAAGTCGCATGCGATTACCTGATCGCAATGGGGCGAAACAAGTATTGAATACTCGCCGTCGTTGGCACCAAGATCGAGGATTCGTTTGGGTGTTCCTGTCTTAGCTGCAACTTCGACGAAGTCGCGTTTCATGGCCGCTGACTCGCTTGTGTAAGTGCAGGTGGTGCGGTAGTCAGACCAGGTTGAGCGGGCCTTGGAAGCGTCGAGTTTGCTAACAAGTTTGTGGAGCGATTTTGCGGCGGCCTTAGCAAGCTCAATAGTCGCGCCGGACTTCGCGAGGTCCTTTTTCATGGACTCGCTTGACGAGGTCATCTTGTCTTGCAACGCTGTCTGAAGAACGACGTGTTTGAGAACTCCCTTCTTGAACACTCGCCGACCTCGGAATACCGAACGGGCCTGTGTTGCTGGAATGCCGTTGAGCTGACCGCGGAGCATCGCCTGGTGGGGCAGACCGAGGTGAGCATGCATTAAGAGAGAAAAGAGTGCTGTCTCACAGAATTGGCGGTACCCGTGCCATGGCCCGTCGCCTTTGGCGAAGGAACCGACATCAATAAAAACGGGACGTGTGCCAATGAACTGAGTATTGAACATTGTGCCATCTTTGAGCGTGAGCCCATCTTCGAGTGCTGCGCTAAGAACTTCGAGTTGCAACAGTGCCGCGTCTCGCAACATGGCGAACGGCCACTCATACGGATAGCTAATCGTGCTGATTGCTTCGTGTTCTAGAACGCGCTCCCAAGGCGTACCACGCGGCGAGAACGGAGACTCGCCAGCAAATTCCGTCGTCTTGACCAGCTTGCCGGATGCGGTCAGCGAACCGAAGGCTTTACTGCCACGCAGCAAATCCCAGTCTCTGGCACCACTTTTGGAAAGCCCGCGCAGGATGCGGTCGCCATCACGAAAGACGGAACTATCGGGATCTCTAAATGATGCCGTTTCGGCTTGAGCGGAGTCGTTCACGGCAGTCGTTGCAGACGGATCGGAGTTCAGATTGCTTCGCCATCGGTGGCGGCATCGGCGGCGGACTCGACCGGCTTGCGGAGTATGAACCCAACGACGCGACGACCGAAGGTCTTGATGACTACTGCGATGCCGGCGACTCCACCGGCTAACGCTGCGACCAACATGCTGCCGGTTCCTGCGTCAAGGTAGGCGATTACACCCATGCTTATCTCCTGAGATTGTCGTGGTTCCCTAGTTGCTGAGCTCTATATTTTCGCACCGACGATGACCAGTACGGCAGGGTCAGATGAACCAACTTAGACGGACAAGCATGCTGTACCACGACTTTCGGGCCGCGCAAAGCGCCGTTCGGCCCCAAGGATCGGTACGAAATGACGACTAGAACCTGACACGCGTGTCAGGTATGGTAGCGATTTATGACGACTGGAATTGAGCTACCCAAGATCATCAGTGTCGACGACCATGTCGTAGAGCCACCACATGTTTGGCAGAACTGGTTACCTGCCAAACACAAGGAAAAGGGACCGCGGGTTGAGCGTGGCGCGTGGGGCGACTTTCGGCTGAACCCCGGCGCTCAATATGACCAACACCAGGTCGAAGGTGGCCGACTCGGCGACTTTTGGGTCTATGAAGACAAGGTCATCTATGTCCATAAGCGGTTCGTAGCAATCCCGTTAGATGCGACGCCGGGTGGCGACGTCTCGAAGTTCGACCGCAGTGTCATGGACATGGTCGCGATCACATACGACGAAATGCGACCCGGTTGCTACATACCGAAGGAACGCAAGGCCGATCTCGAACTTGCGTGGTGCGATGGCTCGCTTCCATTTCCGACGTTCCCGCGTTTTTGTGGCCAGACTTTCCTTGAAGGCAACGACAAGGAACTCGGCCTTGCGTGTGTCGAGGCATACAACAACTGGATGATCGACGAGTGGTGCGGCGACTCCGATGGATTCAACATTGCTCTGTGCCTTATCCCGCTCTGGGACGTTCAATTAGCAGCAGCAGAGGTACGCCGTGTCGCTGCGCTCGGATGCAGGTCGATTTGTTTTAGCGAAATTCCTACTCATCTCGGATTGCCGTCGATCCACACCGGATACTGGGATCCGCTTTTCTCAGTCTGCAACGACCTTGGTGTCACGTTGAGCATGCACATCGGTTCGTCTTCGAAGATGCCGATCGCGTCCCCTGATGCACCGCCAGGAGTTGCTGGGGTATTGCAGTTCAATAACTCGATGGCATCGCTTGCAGACTGGCTCTACTCTGGCGTGCTCGTGCGGTACCCGAAACTCAAGCTTGCATATTCCGAAGGTCAAATCGGCTGGATTCCGTACGCGTTAGAGCGCGCCGACACGATCTGGGAACATCACGATTCGTGGATTCATTCCAAAGAACGTGTCCCTGAACCGCCGTCGAGTTATTACTACGGCCGGATATTCGGATGCTTTACATCAGATGACATCGGACTCAAGAACATCGATTCCGTAGGTGAGAACAACGTCTGCTTCGAAACCGACTATCCACACACTGATACTTCCTGGCCGGACACCAAATCCATCATCGAGAAGTTTCGTGACTATCTCACAGATGAGCAGCTTTACAAGGTGTTGCGAGGTAACGCGATCAGGATGCTCGAGTTAGACCGAGTCTGACGTGCGTTTGCACAAAGCCCAATAGGTCAGTCCGGGGACTGTTAACCCGCGACGCGAACTAGATACAGATAATCGCGCTTCGGATTGCAAGGCCGCGAGTACTGCTTTGGTTAGAAAATCGCCGTGCGTCCACCTGCCGATGCCCTGTTGGCTTGACTTCTTGCGTAATTTCTCGATACCGATCGCGATTGCGCGCGCTATCAGTAATGAATGGAACAAGCCACCTTGCTTGCAGATTTCGAGACCACAGTCGGCTATGAGTGAGCGGCATTCCCGCGGGCTATATCGACGAAAGTGTCGAAGCTGAACATCGTGCTCGGAAAATAACTTCTGGTAGGCAGGAACGGTGATTAGGACTCGGCCGTCTGCATTCAGATTCTTATCGAGAATGCCTCGCAGAAATCCTCGATCGTCTTCGATGTGTTCGATGACATCCATCAGAAGTACGCGGTCAAATCGTTCGTGAGGTTGCTCGATGGTTAGTTGCAGTCGACCCGAAGACTGACCGACAACTTCTTCGGGTGTGTAGAACACATCCCACGCCTCGACTGATGCCGTCGTCGGGAGACTCCTGAGCAACTGTTTTGCGAACCAGGCGTCTCCAGAACCAACGTCGAGCCAAGTGTCTGAGTCGAGTAGGTCGTTACGCTTTAGGAGTCGACAGAAAAACGTGGCGCGAGCGATCTCCCATGGGTGGCGTTGCGCACCATGTTCCGAGCGCTCGATGAGGTCCACGCTGAAACTCTAAGCCGGAGCTTGCGCAGTCTTGATGTGGCGCCTTCGTCGCCTGCTGACAGCGACGAGAATCGCGCTCGACGTGAGTGTTGCTAAGAACCCGACGTAGTCGCCAAGCGTGCGGGTGCGCGTTACCACGATGTCGTGGTGCCCTGGTTCCACCGAAACTGCAACTAGCCCCAAGTGGTCGACTCGGTCTGCTGGCAGGCCATCGGTTGAAGCGCTTACAAATCGATATGCGGTGACTGGAATTCTGATTACTGCATCGGTAGTTGCGTCGAGTTCTACACGCATGCCGTCGTCCGTGCGCTCCCATGATGTGATCTCGCCGCTGCCCTCGAGCGTCGGTTCAGGAGTTACGCCGCGCGCCGGGTCAGTAGCGTCGGCTGTTGTTGGCAGATATTCATATCGTGATGTGTAACCGAACGCACTGCGAGTACTGCGCGATGGCATCGGTCCAAGCGCTGCCGGATCGAACTTGCCGTCGCGCACGAAACAACCGTCGAGCGTGTAGTCGTTTGGCGCACGAACGTCGTCTGCGGTGAAACAACGGTCGGTTTGATCTGTACGGTCTGCAGGGTTCCGTTGTACCGCTGGAAGCAGAACCGTTGTTGCTACTCCAAGCGCAACGAGTACCGCACCGCCGTAACGTCGATCGCGTAACAAGAGTGCCCACAGAATTGAGACCGCAGCCGCAATTGGAGCGAGAGCGCGCCACGGGAACTGGATGTACGCGAGTTGCGGTGGAGCTAGCGCCGCGAACACAGACGGCCAGACGATGAAGCCGATCCACAACGCAATAGCGAGCACCAAACCCACAGCCAACATCGAAACGTCGCGCAGTGGGACCTGATTCTTGCGTCTGGCCTTGTCACGAAGAAACATCGCTGCCGCGACTAGTGGCAGAGCCATAGCGATTGGCCCGAGAATCAAGTTCGGGATCGCGACTAGCGGTGCATCCACCCCGCCTGTGTACCCACGGAAGAGGTCGGTGGCGTCTCCAACTAGGTCGCGGAACGGCACACTGTTGCCGTTGAGTTCGGAGTCAGTGGTGAGCATCACTGCGGGCGAGCTTGCAAAAACGTCGCCGAGTTCGAGTTGTTGCGGTACGAGATAGAAAGCGCTCAAACTGACACCGAGTCCTACACCGACGCAGAGAGCAGCGAGCCCGCGCCACAAACGTTGGATTGATGCGATGACGGCGAAGATGGCCAGAGCGAAGGCAGTTATGATGATGCTGATCGTGTGGGAGAGGAGCAGCCCAGCGACTGCGACCGGCAACAGAAGGTCTAGGCGCTGTCGCCTGACCGTCTCGTAGCTAGCGGCAAGGATCAGCGGGAACCAGACGAACGCCCACATCTCCGCAAGAGCGCCACGCACGTTGGCGTCGTACAAGTGGTAGGGCGCCGCTGTGTAGATGGCCGCGGCGCCGGCGGCGAGCCAACGGTCACCGCCGACGCGCCGAACCGCCAACGCCATAGCGAATCCGGACACAAGTGCTGCGAGTACGAGCGAGCGGTTTACGCCGAGCACTACGTCATTCGCGATCGCCCCAATGAGCGACGATGCGAGGTAGGGCAGTGGGGGATAAAAACGGGGAAATGCAGTGCCTGCTCCGAGCCGCGCGTCTGGGAGCAACTGCGGCGGGAAGTTGCCGTTGCTGATCTCCTTTGAGATCTGCTGGGTACGAACGTATGGGTCGATACCTTCGTGCGTCTCGATCGCATGATCGGTAAGCCAAGCACTGAACACGACCAGGGTGATTGCCGTGATGAGGGCCGCTGGCCCAACCCCGCCGATGCTTCGACGCAGAAGAGCTCTAGCAGCGTCCATGTCAAGGTGACGCTACCTGAATGACTGATTCGGAGTCTGTCGTTGGCAAAGGTAAGCGCAACGATTGAGCGCCCTCGCCAGGATTCGAACCTGGGACCTACC
>SXGU01490334.1_pt1 | contig 123671 bp, 94 predicted proteins | sample 3174531 | NCBI WGS metagenome assembly SXGU01 (sample SAMN11356863, study PRJNA531348) | freshwater metagenome | isolation source: freshwater sample F1-140 | place: China: Fuxian Lake, Yuxi | collected 2017-12-25
CGCGCCCTGCGCGCGCATGTCCTTCAAGCACATCGCTGGTCTTTCGAAGACCTGCGAGTTCAGGGCAATCGAGTGTCTGCTCGTAGGTTCGATTGAGGAGTGCGCAGAGTGATTCGCGTGCGCCATCTTGGGTGAGGTCGATGCCTTCAATCGACCAACCTGCCGCGAGCTCGGGTATTGTCGGCGCGAGGAACTTCGGCATCGGTCGCTCGAGATACTCAAGCGTCGCGAGAGGCGAGAAGCCAGCGCACTTGAATGCATGTGCTTCAAGTACTCGCTCGGGCGGGACGAGCGCTTGCGAAAGATCCACCTCGTCGCGCACGAGCCGCACTGCAAATGCGATGAGTGTTGAGAGGAGTTCCGCCTTCTCTAAGCTCATGGGCTCAGAGGTCGCGAGCATTGCGGTCCTGCCAGGGGCGACGATCGGAAGGACTGAAGCGAGCAGACGGCCCTCCGGGTCACCCAAGCAGGAGAGGCGGTTCACGGCAATTCCGGTTTCCCGTGCGTGCGCAAGAAATCGCTCGCCCGCACTCGGCCCGCCGCCGACAAGGAGTCCCGCGGCATCGGCCAATCGAGAGGGTGGACAGAGAAAGGTCTGGGAGTTGAGCATGGAGAGCCAATCGACGCCGTCGGCTTCGCACGGGGCCCTTGCGAAGGCACCGTCTTACGCAGGTCGCGCGGAGAAGTTGTACAATCGGCTCCATGCGTCTGCGAGGATCCAAAGTCGTCTTTTCCCCAATGCACACAGTCCGCGTCGCGGTTCTTTGCGCGTCGCCCTTCGCCGCGAGCGTACTGCTGGCGGGGAGCCTCTCCGCAGTCTCTGACGCTGCTCCTTTGCACGCGACCGTCGCGCCTCCGAGCAAGGATCTCTCCTGCACACCCAACGCCATGCGTGTCTATAAGGACCCGCAGAGTGGGCAGTCCTACGCGTACATCACCTTTGACCTCCTGAACTCGACCGGTGCGGACCGTCGGTTCGCGCCACGATTTGAACTGTTGCTTGACGACGGCGTCGTCGTAGCGTCAGGGAGCGAGGTCCCCTCGAAGGTCACGCGTGCAATCAAGACCGCGTTGGGTGATCCGCTCGTCGAAGATCAGTTTCAGGTGCTCGGAACAGTGCTTGAGGGCAAAGAAAACGCTCGCCGCGGTCTCGTCGTCTGGCGAATGACGGAGACTGAGCCCACGGAGGCCACGGTGTTCATCACCGGACTCTCGCGCATGTCTGATAAGAATCCACACCCAACCAGTGGGGAGCCCCTGGTCCGTCGCCGGACAATGCGGGTGGACTATGTGATTCCGGGGGACGCTATCGCGCATACCACCGTGAGTTACGAACCAGGCAAGATCGAGTGGATCATGCGCTGAGAGTTTGATATCCTCCGCGACTCGGAAAAACGCCCGCAGGGGCGCCGTGCAGCGTGTTTGGGTAGTTCATTTCAATTCATTGCAATGTTGGCCGTTGAAGCATCGTGCTTCTCGGTGAAGGCTTGCGAGTGACTGGCTTGCGAGCAATAGGTTTGCTCAGGAGATGCAGTAGTGGCACACAAGAAGGGCCAAGGCTCTACAGAAAACGGTCGAGACTCAAACGCGCAGTATCGAGGCGTGAAGCTTTTCGGCGGCGAGTTTGCGAAGGCAGGCTCCATCATCGTGCGTCAGTGTGGCACGAAGTGGAAAGCTGGATATCTCGTGCACCGCGCGAAGGATGACACACTCATGGCGCTCGCAGCCGGACATGTCCGATTCCGCGGCGGCAATGTTGACATCATTCCAGCTGATCCAGCGACGCCACGCTACTCCGCAGTCGGCTGAGTTTGCGCGGTCTCCACGCGCGACTCGCACCACGGATGCTTCTTGTGCCGCACCTTTGCCTCGCAGGCATCGCGTGCGGCGTTTCTTTCCGCGCTGTCTGCGCTCAGCCCGAACTTCAACATGCTTGTCGATGAAGCCACAATCTATGTCCGCTCTGGCCGCGGCGGCAACGGCATCGTGAGCTTGTTGCGAGAGAAGGACCGCCCGTATGCGGGTCCGGATGGTGGCGATGGTGGACGAGGTGGTGATGTGATTCTCGTTGGTGATCCGCACCTCGACACGCTTATCGAATTCGCGTTCAAGCCGCACCATCACGCGGAACATGGTGAGAGTGGCAGTGGAAAATGCTGTCATGGGAAAGACGCGCCGGATCTTCGAGTGCGCGTGCCACTGGGCAGCGTGATCGTGGATGTCGATAGTGGCGAGTTTGTCGCTGACATCACCGAGGCAGGACAAGAGGTCGTCGTCGCGCAAGGTGGCAAGGGCGGATTCGGCAACGCGCACTTCAAGACCAGTACGAACCAAACGCCGAGCGAGTCGCATCCAGCGGGTGAATCGATTGATCGCACGCTCCACATCGAACTCAAGCTCATCGCGGACATCGGGCTTGTCGGACTTCCCAATGCAGGGAAATCCACGCTCCTGAAGGCTGTCAGTCGTGCGAATCCTAAAGTTGCGGCATATCCATTTACAACGCTGAAGCCGCAACTCGGTCTTGCTGAATTGCCCGGCGACCGGCGGCTCATCATCGCGGATATTCCTGGCCTCATCGAAGGCGCGAGCGATGGACATGGGCTCGGGCATGACTTCTTGCGTCACATCGAACGCACCAAGGCCATCGTGCACCTCGTTGAACTCGAACCGATGGACGGCTCAGATCCCGTGGCGAACTACCGCGCGATTCGCGCTGAGCTGCACGCTTTTTCAACCGAGCTCGCAGAGAAGCAGGAGATCGTCGCGTTTAGCAAGGCCGATCTCCTTGACGAAGAGGAATGCACTGCGCTCGTGCGAAGATTCAGCGGCGCGATTGGAATTGCGAAGGACGAGCCGTACTTTGTTGTTTCGGGTGCGACCGGCACGGGCATTCGCGAGTTGCTCGAGGCCTGCTGGTCGCTCGTGAAGCCCGCTGAGAACACTTGGCGTCGCACCTGATTCGCGGACGGCACTCGCTAGCGACATAGGGATCGGTAGACGCTGAAGAATTCGCCGAGTTCGTCATGGAAGCGATCGCCAAGCGTGAGTTGCGCGATCTCAGCGGTGAGGGAGTCTTCGTCCCCGAGTCGCACACTCCTGCCTCCGCCTGCAAGCGCAATCTCCGGAAACCACTTCACATCTTTCGCGTCCTCGGCGGCGTGCGCTTGAATTGTGTAGATGCGCATGCCGCGCTCTGCTGCGCTCTTGGCAAGTTCTTCGCACTTCGTTCCTTCGCCGACATGCGGGGGAGCGTCGCCGATGATGATCATCACGCGCTCTGGTGATGTGGCCTCAGCGCTCGATGATGCGTTGCCCGCGTCAGGTCGCCACGATGCCTGCGTGAGCGTTTCTCGCATCGCGCGGTAGAGCGATTCTGGTTCATCACCGCCGCCTTCCGCGGTCAAAGCCCAGAGGTTCTTACGCGCAATGAGCGGGTCACTCGTGAAGTCAAAGGCGCTGATTTCCCAGCGATCGTGCGCATCTCGATACCCCGCGACCGCAGTGCGTAACGACGCTGAACAACCGCTTAAGAACCCTAGAAGGTCGTCCGCTCCGCCTTGCGCTTGCGCGAGTTCCCCCGACATGCTCGCGGTGCAATCGATGAGAATCGCGAGGTCAATCGACTTCGTTGCGAATGCGCCGAGGTAGACCTCCATCTGCACGAAGTCTGGCGCATCGAGGCGTGCCACGGCGTTGAGTGGCGCGCGGCGGGATCCGGGCTCCCCGCGGGGGACGATGAACGCTCCCTCGTATCCTGGATTTGTGCTGTGCTTGCGCATCCACTCGCGCCATCGGTAATCGCGCTTCACGTCGCTTCCTGAAGTGATTGCGGCGAGCCGAGGCGAGAAGACGCCAGCCTCGGCGCGCGTCATGCGCATGATGATGCGACTCAGGAGTGCGTCGAGTGCGTCGATCTCCTTCCGATCCGCAGCCAACGCCGCGCGCTTCTCTTGTGCATTCTCGGGTGGGGGTGCCGAAGGACGACTTGCTCGCACTGCGCAACTGAGTTCGAGTGTGAGTAACTGATCATCGAGCGAGTCGGATTTGCTTAGCCGTTCGACGGCCGCCGCGAGGCGGTGCGGTGGAAACGGAAATCGAGCGCGGAGAATCGTTCGCGCGACGAGTGCGCTCTGTTCACCGGCGATGAGCGAGGGAGAGATCTCCATCCCCCGACGGGCGGCGACGGCATACGCGAATGCTCGCACCTGCCAAGCTTTGTCCTCGAGAGATTCCGTCAAGCGCGCGGCACTCTCGGGGCAATCAAATCGCTCGAGTCGAAGGAGAGCGAGGGCTCGAGAAGGCCAGAACGCGCCGTGTGCCAACTTCTCGATCGCGGCTCGCTCCGCGACGGAGGCGTCCTCGAGGAGCACGGGCTCGACAGTCGTTGGATTCACTCGGGGCGCCTCGATCGCCGGTGCGCTTGGTGGCACGAGTAGGAGCGCGAAACTGAGTGCGAACGCAAGCGGCACAGGGATTAGTCTACGCGCAGGCTGCCATGAATCGCTGCATTTGTGATGCTGAGGAGTCGTGCATGATTGACCGAGACTTGTTGCGTAGTGCATTTGCCCGTTCGCGCCCTTTCCCTGAGTACATCGCGAGCGATCCCGCGCGCGCCCCGCATTGGTGGCAGGTGCACGCACGCGCGCGGCTTTCATCCGATCAAGTCGCATCGCTCCGTTCGTTTTCACGAGAAATGAAGGTGCTCTGCCTCACGGGAACATGGTGCGGCGATTGCGCGCAGCAGGTGCCGCTGCTCCATCGCATCGCAGAGGAGTCGAGCCGCATCGATTTCCGATGCATCGATCGAAGCGAGGCGGGTGCGTGGAGCGAGCAACTCACGATTTGCGGAGGCGCTCGCGTGCCTGTGGCGATCTTTATGGCCGAGGACTTCGAAGTCTGCGCGCTGCTCGGCGACTGCACGCTCTCGCGATATCGCGCCATCGCCGCGCGCAAACTTGGTGATGCGTGCGAGGTTGCATGGGCGAAGCACTCAGAGGATGAACTTCTCGCGACACTTGCGGACTGGCTCGCCGAGTTTGAGCGCGTGCAATGGATGCTGCGCCTTTCGCCGCGCCTGCGCGCCTTGCACCATGACTAGCCCACGATGGCATACGCATCGAAAGAAATCGGGCTCCGCCTGATGTTGAGTCAGGCGGAGCCAAGAAGTTGGAGCGTGGTCGCACGACAGAACTGTTCTGGACATCAACTCTGCGTTGGGGGGAACAGGCTCGAGGCGAGTTCCCAATCAGTGGATGGCAACCAATCACTTTGGATCCCGCCGCGCAGATTCTTAAGCGCTTCCACTTGAGCTTGCGAAGAGTTCCAGCCCTCGATTGCAGCCTGCAAAATGGCTTCGATTTGCAGCCAGAGCGGACTCGATTGATCTTCACCACTCGAGAATCCCCAGTACAAGATCTGGATCGCGTGATGGATCGATGGCGCAGGCGACATCACTTGCGTCCAGTCAAGAGCGCGGCGACCGGTTGGAGCAGTGGTGAAGCCGTTTGGGACAGGAGGGACTGAGGTGGCACGATTGCGTTGGGAAACCATGCTGTTCGCGAAGCGCCTCCGATCGTGCCGCGGCGCCCGTGCGAATCGCGGAGTAGGTTCGGCGTAGCATGCGATGTCGTCGCAACTGGTGATAGGACTGCATTTCAAGCTGAAACACGTCAGGGCTTGATCGTCCACGCGATCCGTCGGTTGCGCGATCGCGATCGGTTCGCCGTGCACATTGCTCTGCTCATCGACAGCGACGAAGGAGGTGAACCGAGTGAGCAATCGATGCTTCACGCCGAGTTGCGCGATGTGCTCTTCGAGTTCATCACGCGACTCCGGTTCGGAGATGATGCGATCTTCAAGGCGCTCGATGATTCCGCGCGCCCAGATCGAACCCAAGTCCAGGGTGGTTCGCACGACCGTGCACTTCCCAACGAACGCTCCGTCGCTTCCTTCGATGCTCACCGATGCACGCGACGCCTCGATGAAGAAACTCGAGGACCGACCCGCAAAGAGATCGCAGTGCGCAGTCTTCGTGGCTCCTACTTCGCGGAGGTTCATCGCCATCGGTCCGTTGCATTCGAGTCGGAAGCGCGTCATTTCCGCCTCGATGTCATCGCCGTCCTCCAGCGCGAGGTAGGAACCGCCACCGAGTCGGGCGAGTCGCGACAGCATCGCATTGGATGGTGCTAAGCCGATGCCAAGCACGAAGAGCCGCGTGGCAGGGTCGAAGTGCCTCGTCACCTCCAGAAGCTCTTGATCGTTCCCGACATCTCCATCGGTCACGAACAGCACCGTGCGAGCGACACTCGTCGGAACCGCGGTAGTGCAGGATTTCACCAGCGCAGGGAGCGCAACCGTTCCGCCACGAGCATCGATCTTCGCGAGCCAGCCGAGCGCCTTCTTGACATTCTTTGGCGACGCGACGCAAGCCTTCTCGCTGAAGCACTCGGCTTCATCATCAAAGGCGATGAGTTCAAACGAGTCCGTCTCGCGCAGCGCCTTGAGCGCAGAAGCGATCGCGCGCTTCGCGGCATCGATTCGTTCGCCAGACATCGAGCCAGAACGGTCAAGGACGAACGACGCGATGAGCGGTTGCTCAAGGGATGGTTGCGCCTCCGAGGGAGGATGCACGACGACGAGGGTTCGCTCGCCATCGGTGTACGCGCGCAGCGCCGTCTTCGATTCACGCGAGTCAAATCGCAGAACAACATCACGCGAGCAAGTTGCTTCAGGCGCGAGCGATGCAGTCGTCTGATCATCTTGGCGCTTCACCAGGAGTGCGGCGTTGCTCTTGATGTTGCAATGCGCACCTTCGCAGACGAGCGAAAACTGCAGGGAGGTTCCGCCCTCGAGCCTGATTGGCGGCGAGAGGAAGGACGCATCCGGCGCCTGATCGGTATCCGGACTCGTTCCCTCGCCGGTGTGTCCAATCGGCGTGCCTGGAACGAACTTCGGCGAAATGGCCGTCGGGAAGCGGTACTCAAGCGTCCCGTCGCGCGTCGTGAGCTTCTCCACCAGTTCCATGCGAACGGTGATGTTTGATTTCGCGGGAACATTGCCGAGCGAAATCGTGTGCACATCATCACGCACGCTCTCGACCATGGCGGCGGTCTTGCCACGAGCAAGCGCGCTTGCAAAGTCAGACTTCGCTTCCGCCATTCGCTTGCAGAGTCCCTTCGCGACGCGCGTGCCCGAAGTCAACTCAAACGCGATGACTGCTGCGCCGAAGGGCAATGGAATGGTGTGCGTCACATCCATCGGCCTGGCGTGCGGATTCGAGTAGTGCTCCACGAGCGTGGTGTGCGCGCAGTCGCCGACGATGCGCGTATTGACGACGACTCGTTGCAGTGGGAACACTGCGGGCACTGATTCTCGCGTCTTGCCTTTCGTCGGCAATCCGAGAAGTTCGCCGAGCGTCTTTCCTGAGTTGGATGGTGCGAGTGTTGCGGACACAAGTTCACAGAGTTGGGTAGACATCAGTTTCCTCCGATGGGGTCTTTTGGGGTGCGTGGGGAAGCACTGGCTGGACTGCGTGGATCCGATCGATCTGCAGTCGTGAGGTGAGAGCGCGTGAGTTGGCGGAGCGCGGCGGCAAGTTCAGCGGGGGCGTGGATTTCGTTTGGATCGATGAGAAGAGTGACTCCTTGGATAAGGGTGAACGATCGAAGTTCGGCGACGGCGTGGTCTGGTGGTGGGACGGAACTGGCCTGAACAGTGGACGGTGTTTCGCAATGCGTGGGCTCCTTGGTTGGGCGATCGAAAAGTACAGTGAGGTGCGATTCGGCAGGCATTGCGAGGGTGAGCGCTTGGACGAGCGCGTCATCGCTTTGCTGAGGCAGCGCAGACTGAATCTGCGCGAGGGAAAATCCTTCTGCTTGGAGTTGCTTTGCGGCGAGCGCGCGAACGAGATGTGTCAAGGCGTAGACCGCACGGCGTCCCTGGTAGATGGGCTTTGGGAGAATTCCGAGCGTTTGGTAGAAGCGCACGGTGCGCGTGTCGATTGCCGACGAGGTCCGACCATCCTCTGATTCGATCCCGAGCTCAAGGAGCGCGGTACTCGCGAGTGAAGTCAGTTCTTCGAGCGACAGTCCGCTCTCGGGAATTGCTTCAAGGATGTTGGCAATGGCGATTGACATGCGAGTATCTTACAGTAACAGCAATCAATGTCAAGTGATGTTGACAGTAAATCGTGAAAATCACATAACCTCTTCAAATCAAAAGAGTTGCGGAATCGAAGTTTGGGATCAAACGCCGGACTTGAGCCGACGGAGTACGTCAAAGGCATCCATCGGGGTCATGGAGTCTAGGCTGAGCGTTCGGAGTTGTTGCAGCACCGGGTGTTCAAGGAACCCCGTGAAGAGCGGCATCTGCGTTTCGTTCCGCTCGCGTTTGGGGAGCGCGATTGGCGTGCGATGCGTTGCAGCGTCCGGTGACGGAAGCACCGCGAGCGCTTCGAGAATTTCCTTCGCGCGCGCGATCGTTTCTGGCGGAAGACCTGCAAGTCGCGCAACATGAATGCCGTAACTGCGATCGGTGCGGCCGAGCAGAATGCGATGCAAGAACACGACCTCGTCATTCCACTCTCGCACCGCGACATGAAGATTGACGACGCGCGAATCTTCTTCCGCGAGTTGTGTGAGTTCGTGATAGTGCGTGGCGAAGAGCGTGAGTGATTGCCGTTGTGTGAGCGTCTCAGCAGTGGCCCACGCAAGGCTGAGTCCATCGAGCGTGCTTGTGCCGCGACCGATCTCGTCGAGAATGACAAGGCTTCGCTCCGTGGCATGGTGGAGAATGTTGGCTGTCTCAGTCATCTCCACCATGAATGTGGATTGACCGGTGTGCAGTTCATCGGCGCTTCCGATGCGAGTGAAGATTCGATCGAGAAGCCCGATCGTCGCGTCTTCAGCAGGAACGAAGGAGCCCACATGCGCGAGCAAGGCGATAAGCGCCGTCTGCCGGATGAAGGTGCTCTTGCCAGCCATATTGGGGCCCGTGATCAGTGCGAGCGTTCCAATCGAGCTCGACGCATGCGATCCGCCGAGCGACAGGTCATTGGGCACGAAGCGGGTGCCAAGCGATCGCTCAAGCACGGGGTGGCGACCGCCGGTGTAGTGGACGATCGGTTCAGCGACGATGGTTGGACGGGTCCACCTGTACTGCTGCGCCGTCGCGGCGAGTCCAAAGAGCGCGTCGATTTCCGCTGCGATTTCCCCGAAATGCAGGATGCTGCGAACAATCTCAAGGCCTTGGCCAACCAGTTGGGCGAGGAGTTCCTTCTCGCGTTCGAGCGCGCGACTCTCGGCACGCAGGACCTTCTCCTCAAACTCTTTGAGCTCGGGCGTGATGTAGCGCTCGGCGTTTCGGAGGGTTTGCCGTCGTGTGAAATGCGCGGGAGCTTTGGCGCTCGACGCGGCGGTGAGTTCGATGTAGTACCCAAAGACGCTGTTGAAGCCGACCTTCAGGTTGGCAATTCCAGATTCTTCAGCGAGCTTGGTTTGGTATCGCGCGAGCCACGCGCTCGCATCCCGTTGCAGCAGTCGCTGTTCGTCGAGGAGCGCGTCGACGCCGTCGCGAAACACGCCACCTGTGTGCGCTGCAAGTGGGGGCGCATCAACAAGCATGTGCCGGAGCGTCTCGCCATACGGCACCAGCACGGCTGCGAGTGCTGTCGCCGCGCTTGCGTATTGGTGCAGCGCATCGTGGCTGCTGATGATGTCGCGAAGCGCATCCGCTTGGACGAGAGATCGAGCGAGTGAGGCGAGGTCGCGTGGCGTGACGCGAGCAAGTGCAACGCGACCGCCGATGCGCTGCACATCGGCGATGCAATCAAGCAGACTCGCTGTCGCGTCACGGAGTTGTTCGACTTCGATAAATGCAGCGACCGCCCGTTGGCGCGCAAGTATTTTGTCCTCCTGCGCGAGTGGGAAGCACAGCCAATCGCGGAGGAGTCGTTTGCCCATGGGCGTGCGAAGTCCGCCAAAGACGCTCAGGAGGCCGAGCGAGCTATCAAGCGATCGCATCGTTCGCTCAACCTCAAGCGCGCGCAGGCTTGAGGCATCGATTGCGAGCGCGCTGCTGAGCGATCGTCGCTTCGGTGGAGCGACGTGTGCTAAAGCTCGTGTATGCGGCGTGGAGGCGGGTTGCGTTTCAAGGACATATCGAAGGAGCGCACCCGCGGCGCTCAGCGCCGGATCTTCTGCGGTGAATCCAAATCCCTCAAGACTTCCAACGCAAAACTGCGCTTTGAGCGCGTCGATTGCATCCGTCTGTCGGAAGTACCAACCAGGTCGCGCCGTCAGTGGCGTCGGCGAACTCGCGTGCAGCGATGCAATGTGCGCAGGGAGGATCCCGTCTCGCGCTTCCGCAAAGAGAATCTCGGACGGTGCGAGCCGCGCCAACTCGTCGCAGAGCGAGACGAGTGGCACATCAATGACTTCAAACGCGCCCGTCGAAAGTTCGATCGATGCGAGATGCGCGACGTCGGCCGCGCAATGCACGGCGACCGACTTGCACGCGCTTGATGGATCGAGCAGCGCATCGTCGATCAGTGTGCCTGGCGTAATGACTCGCGTGACCGCTCGTTCAAGGACTCCCTTTGCGTCCTTCGGATCTTGCGTCTGTTCAGCCACCGCGACGCGGTGCCCGAGGGCGACCATTTTCCGCAGATACGGTTCCGCTGACTGATACGGAACGCCAGCCATCGGAAGGCCCTTGGTCCGCTCCGTGAGGCTGATGCCAAGTGCCTTGTGCGCGACGAGCGCGTCTTCCGCGAACAACTCGTAAAAGTCGCCCATGCGGAAGAACAGCACGCACTCGGGATGCGCGGCTTTGAAGGCCGCGTACTGCTTCATGGCTGGCGACTGAAAGTGCTGCGCATACGCGGTCGCACTTGTGGAGGAGGTTTCGCCCGTCGCGGCCATGAACGGAGTCTAGTGTGGAACCTCTCCGCCGCGAAGTTCGCCGATCAGAGACCTTCGGGATGGCGTAAAAAAACTCCCCATCAAGATGGGGAGTTTTCAAGAAGTGGAGTGGATGAGAGTCGAACTCACAACCTCCTCGATGCGACCGAGGCGCTCTGCCAATTGAGCTACCACCCCAACACTTCGGGGGGCGAACTATATCCGATGCCCCGAGTCGAGGCAACGGGATTTGCCTCTGCGATATCCTCCTGCCCCATGCAATCAACCGCGCTCGATCAACAATCTCCTGTGCTCGGCATCTTCGTCGGCCTCATCTGTCTTGCGTCCGTGGCCGGCGGCGCGTTGGCGACAGCGCTGAAACTCGGGCACCGCCGATTGCAGCTGGCGTTGAGTGTGGTCGCGGGCGTGATGTTGGGGGTCGGGTTCCTCCATCTCCTTCCGCACGCCGTGATGCTCGCGCTTGAGCCCGCGATGGACGGCGCCGCCGCGGGGGGGCACGATTCGCACGGTTCGATGCATGCGAGTCTTGATGGCGTGATGCTGGCGATGCTTGCTGGCTTCGCGATCATGTTCTTGCTCGAACGACTCTTTCATTATCACCAGCACGAGCCGCTTGAAGCGGCGCATGAACATGATGCGTGCTGCGATGGTCACCACCATCCGCCGCTCACAGGCCATGGGAAGTCGCGATCTGAGCGTGGGACGCCAGCGCACGCTCATCATGGCGTCCGCCAAACTTCTTGGATCGGCGCGGCTGTCGGCATGTCCCTTCACAGTTTTCTCGAGGGCGTTGCGCTCTCGGCGGCGGTGATGGCTGATCTCGCCGCGGGCGGCACTGGTGCGATCGCTGGACTTGGGACTTTTCTCGTCATTCTGCTGCACAAGCCGTTCGACTCGATGACCGTCATCACGCTTGCGCGCGCGAGTGGTCGTTCGACTGCGCAAGCGCACCTCATCAACATCGGGTTCGCACTCGTCGTTCCAATCGGGTCGCTTGTCTTCATGCTCGGTGCGCAGGGGCATGAATCAACATTGCTTCCTTACGCGTTGGCGTTTGCGGCGGGGACCTTCGTATGCATCGCTTCGAGCGACTTACTTCCAGAATTGCAGTTCCATAGGCATGACCGCGTGGCGCTGAGTTTGGCGCTCTTGTTTGGCCTTGCCATCTCGATTGCCGCAGCTCGAATCGAGTCGCACTTTGCGCAGCATGTGCACGACGCCGCGACCGACGCAACAGGAGCAGATCACGAGGGGCATGATCACAAGGGTCATGATCACGAGGGTCACTCCCATGATTGAAGCAGACCAGAGGGATTCATGAAGATCAAAGTGGAAAGCGTGCTCGCGGAGTTGAATCGTCAGCGGAGTGACCTCGACAAGGATCTGACCGATCCTGAGTACTTCGCATTGCACCACGCGTTTTGTTTCATCTCCTACAAGATGGGCGAGTTTCAGAAGTATCTCGACGAGGTCGTGAAACCCGGCGAACATCCTTGAGGTGCTGCGCGCGTCAGGGAGCGTGAGCCTGCGTTTCAGCGCGTTGCGATGGCGACGAGGTCGTCATAGTCGCCCTTGATCGCGCCACTCTCGCGCACCGTGAATCCACATGCTCCAAGTTGCCGCAAGAGTTCATCCATGCGGTACTCCTCGAGGTGATGCACTGGATCGGGAGAACTGCCGAAACGCCAAGAAGGGGTGACGACGAGGAGCACGCCTCCGGGTTGGAGGACTCGTCGGATCTCACGCAGAGCACGAACTGGGTTTCCAAGATGCTCGATGACATCCGCGAGGAGGGCTGCGGAGAAGGATGCGTCTGGATAGTCGAGTGCCTCTGCGTTGCCGAGTTTCACGGACGCGCGAGCTTGGCGGTTCTGCAATTCGGCGTTCGCCGCGGCGATACCACTCGCTTCGCGTTCGATGCCTTGCACAGAGTGCTTGGACTGTGAGAGCAGCCACGAGAACAGTCCATCCCCCGCACCAACATCAAGAATCGGTCCGTCGAGCGTGCCCTTTGCGAGGGTCGTGAGCAGGAGTTGCGCGATCGAGTCCGCGCGCTGTCGAAACGGGGCGTGCGAGGCGTAACTGGTCCAGTGATAGGCGCCGCGCTCGGCGTACTTTGAAAAATCACCCGGTCGCCCCCAGAGTTGTGCATTCCATCGCGTCCACGCAAACTCGATTTCTTGAAGCGGCGCGAGATCCGCGGCGAGTGGATCGATGTTGAATTCGCGTGAGAAAGCGTTGCGCGCCTCAGGCGTGATGGAGAGTTCTGGATCTTGCTGTTCAAGCAAAAGATCAGGAAGGGTCACGACACGCACGCTCGCGCCGAGGGACCGGCGGATACCCAGCGTGAGCGCTGCCATCGTGAGATCGCCAAAGTCGCCTGCGAGCAGCGTGCGACCCTGTGTGACATCAAACGCTCCACGCCGAATAGCGACTGCGCCATCCGCGATGCAATCGCACTCACAACCGAATCGCGCGGCTGCTGCTGGGGCGCCACGGAGGCGAAAGTGGAGTCCCTTCGGATGGAGGAGAAAGTCGCCCGCCGAGAGAACCGCGCCGTTTCGAAGTCGGCATCCTCCAACGGCAGCAACGGCACCCGGTTGGCGCGCGAGCGCGTTGGCGAGCTCTGCAACATCTGACGCGCTCACCCATGGTTTATGGACGACGACGCACGCTCGGTCACTCACGACCCGAAGGTCGCCAACGGATTCCTGAGTTTTCGAGCCTTCTGGCATGGTGGACAAGATCGGCTTCAGACGAGGAGGCGCATGAAGCATGAGGGGAGCGCTGATATCCTGCGGCATTCGAGCGACAATACGACCGCAGTGACCTTTCTTTCCTCTCTTCGCGCATGCCATGACCGACGCAAGCAGTACTCGTAGTTACAAGGAAACCGTTCGCCTTCCGAAGACGACCTTCGCGATGAAGGCCAACTTGGTGCAGAACGAACCAGCTTCCATGAAGCGCTGGGATGCCATGGACCTGCAGTCGCAACTGCTTGCCCTTCGGCGCGCTGCGGAGCCTTTCGTCTTTCACGATGGGCCTCCGTATGCCAATGGGAACATCCATGCGGGGCACATGCTGAACAAAGTCTTGAAGGACTTTGTCGTGCGCGCGGCGCTCATGGAAGGTCACCGAGTGCACTATGTCCCTGGATGGGATACGCATGGGCTTCCCATTGAGCACAAGGTGATGACGGAACTCCATGAGAAGGGGAAGGCCGCCAAGATTGATGGTCTCGAACCCGATGCGCGGCGCATGGCGATCCGCCGCGAGTGTGCCGCGAGTGCGAAGAAGTTCATCGACCTCCAGACGACGCAAATGAGGCGGCTCTTGACACTCGCCGACTACGCGCATCCGTACTTCACGATGATGCCGGAGTTTGAATCGAAGGTGCTCGAAGTCTTCGCGCTCTTGCTTGAACAGGATGTCGTGTATCGCGCGCTCAAACCAGTGCACTGGTCCATCGCGAACAAGACGGCGCTCGCAGAGGCTGAACTTGAGTACGAAGATAGGGTTGATCTCTCGGTTTATGTTGACTTCGAAGCAAGTGATCGCGCGAAGCTTGAGGCGGTGTTTGGCTGCGAGATCGATGTCACTCCGTCCTTCATGATTTGGACAACGACGCCATGGACACTTCCGGCGAATCTGGCGATCGCCGTGCATCCGCGCAATCGTTACGCGCTTGTCACGATGGACGGCTCAACTTCGATTTTGGCCAGTGAACTCGTCGATCGCGTCGCGCAGAAGGCGGGCGTGGAGAGTGTGGTTCGTCTCGCTGAAGTTGATGGTGAGCAGTTGCTCGGCCTCGCGTATCGACATCCGTTCTGTGATCGCGAGGGGCGAATCGTTGCGGCCGACTATGTCACGCTCGACGATGGAACGGGACTTGTGCACACCGCGCCCGGTCATGGCGCCGACGATTACCGCACTGGATTGAAGGAAGGGCTCGCGGCGTACTGCCCGGTTCGCGAGGATGGGACCTACGACGACACGGTTCCGGCATGGCTTGTCGGAAAGTTGATTTGGGACGCGAACGCGGAAGTGGTCGAGCATCTTCGCGAGAGCGGTCATCTTTTCTTCGATCACAAGTTCACACACTCGTACCCGCATGATTGGCGATCGAAGACACCAGTCATTTTCCGTTCTACGGAGCAGTGGTTCATTTCTGTCGATCGACCGACGAAGCGCGACAAGAAGAGTCTGCGCACGATGGCAGTCGAAGCGGTCGACCAGCACATTGCATTCGTGCCCGACTGGGGACGCAACCGCATGCGCGGCATGCTTGAATCCCGACCAGATTGGTGTCTCTCGCGGCAGCGTGCGTGGGGATTACCCATTCCGGCATTCCGGAGACCCGACGGCAGCATTTTCCTCACCGCGGCAAGTGTGCGTGCGATCGCTGCGCGTGTCGCGGAAAAGGGGAGTGACTGCTGGTTCATGGAGACACCAGCGGAATTGCTTTCGAAGTACGACGCGGCGAACGACCCGGACGCTCCCCAGGACCTCGATGTCTCGACCATCACCAAGCTTTACGACATTTTCGATGTCTGGTTTGAGGCCGGGAGTTCATGGAATGCTGTGCTGCGCGCGCGTGGCCTCGGATACCCAAGTGAGGCGTATCTGGAAGGTTCGGATCAGCACCGCGGGTGGTTCCAGCTCTCACTGCTGCCCGCGCTTGGAGCGACCGGCGTTGCGCCGTTCAAGCGCCTCGTGACGCATGGCTTCATCGTCGACCGCGATGGAAAAAAGATGTCGAAGTCGCTTGGGAACACGATCGAAGTCGAAGCCGTGATGAAGGATCATGGCGCGGATGTCGCACGATGGTGGACGAGCTCCATCGACTACGAGAACGACATTCGTATGGACATGGAGTATTTCAGTGTCGCAGGCGAGTCCTATCGCAAGGTTCGCAACACGCTTCGGTATCTGCTCTCAAACCTTGAGGACTTTGACCCAGCGGCTCACATGATTTCGCCGAGCGCACATCGCCCTGATTCACTTGAGGCGTGGATGCTCGGAGAGCTCGCTGCGCTGCAGAGTGGCGTTCGAGCGTCATACAAGGCGTTCCAATTCCGCGACGGCACGCGGGCGATCTTTGACTTCTGCAATGACACGCTGAGTGCTGGGTATTGCGTTGCCACGAAAGACCGTTTGTACTGCGATGCGCTCGATGCTCCGCGACGCCGAGCAGCGCAGAGTGCGATGTACACCGCAACGGCGACGCTCTGTCGATTGCTTGCGCCGATTCTCCCACACACTGCGGATGAAGCGTGGCGCGTTCTTCTTCGCGACGACACGGCGTGCATCATGCGCGAGCAGTACGCTGCACTTTCCGTGATCGCGGATGCGGGATGGAAGGCAGTCTTCGCGCTCGAGGAGCGGGTTGGCAAAGCGCTTGAAGAGGCAAAGGCTTCTGGCATCGACAACAAACTCGACGCAGGTCTCGTGCTCCCTGACGAGCTCGGAGTGCTGCGCCCATTTCTTGCGGATCTCGCCGATGTCTTTGGCGTGAGTCGCGTGCGATTGACGACCGATGTGGCCTCAACAGCGGTGCGAGTGGAAGACCTCCGCGATCAGCCGCGATGCGAACGAAGTTGGCGCCGAGACGCGAGCGTTCGACTCCGAAGCGACGGAGGCATGCTCAGCGATCGAGACGCGCTCGCGGTCGGTCTTGTGTAGTACTCTGACGCGCGATCTAACTGCACGATCCCCAAGCCGCAAGCATTGCGGCGAGGTCTGCTGCATCGACCGTTCCGTTCTGGTCGATGTCGGCACTTCCGCTTTGTCCCCATGCGCCCAAGAGAATCGCAAGGTCCGCGGCATCGACATTGCTGTTCCCATCGAGATCTTCAGGGCAGGGGGGTGGCGGAGGAAGTTGAGCTTCGTAGGCGCCGCGATCTACGATGGGCGCGGTTCCCGCGCCCGTGTCAGCCACCGTTGGAATGTCAACAAATCTCGGCGCGCCAGCCATGTCCACCACAGTTCCAACGGGGACCATCGCGTTGGAACCCGCGTCGATCGCAGGGGAGGTGAGGAGCAACTGGTAGTTGCGCGCTGGTGCATCGACAAAGAGCGGGTCGGCGTTGACATTTCCTGTGCCGGTAAGCCCGCCTTGCGCAATCGTGTACGAGACGGTGGTTGATCCTCCCGAGTTGGTGAGCTGATTCGCAGCCGTCATGCCGCCCGGTCCGGTGTTCTGCCAGAGGATGCAGTTTGAGATCGTCGAAGTGCCGCTGGTATTGATGATGCAACCCGCAAGCGTCGTGGCGGAGTTCGCGACGAAGGTCGAGTTTCGAATCGTGCACGCACTTGAGGTTCCAATCCACATCGCGCCACCGCCATTGGTTCCTGTGGCGGAGTTGCCGCTGAAGATGCAATTGGTGACCTTCGTCACACTCGATCCGTAACTCTCAAGTGCACCTGCCCGCGCGGCCGTGTTCCCAATGAAAGTGCAGCGATCGAAGGTTCCGGTGACAGCGTTCATATCGAACGCGCCGCCATACGAGCCGCCAACATTGTTCTCGAAGCGGCAGTTCGTGAATGTTCCGCCTGCCGTGAAGATGTATCCCGCGCCGCCGCCGAATGTGCAACGGTTGCCAATGAATTTGCAGTTCCGAATAGTCGGGCTACCGCTGCTCACGATCAAGATGCCCCCACCCTTGTCGTAGTTTGATGCCGTTGCGCCGTTGGCGTATCCGCCCTTCACCGTGAATCCATCGAGGATCGCGGACGCCGCTGCGCCACTTCCAACAAAGCAGTGGTAACTGTTGTCCGTGAGGTTGAGTGCACCATTGTCGTTGCCGAGGAGGTCACCGGTCACGATCGTCGGATTCGCTTGCCAATCTCGTTGCGCGAGTTTGTTCTCCGTCCCAGTGAATCCGCCGTAGATACCCACGCCGGTCTTGAGCGTCAAAAAGATCGTTCGCGTCGTCGTTGCCGTTGGCTTGTAGGTCCCTGCGGCGACCCAAATCTGGTCGCCGCTCACGCTCGCAGTGAGCGCAGTCGCGAGGCCGCCAACGCCTTGGTATGCATCCGCCCAACTCGTGCCGTTGTTCAGTCCCGTGGTGGACGCAACATTCACGAATCGAGTGGCAGCGGTCGCTGGAGAAACCAGCGCGAGAAGGGCGAGCGTAGAGAGTGCGGCGCGAGAGAACTGAGTGTGCATAGATGAAGTCCGTCGAAACTGCCGAGGCGGGCTCGGTGTGTGCTGAAGTTACATTCGAAGTGGTGTTGTGCGAGGGTGGAGCGAGGAAGACTCTCGGAAACGCGAAAACTGCTGTAGTTCACGGACTTACGGACGCCGATTCGGACCTGTTCGCATGTGTGAAAAGCACAGTTCTGAGCGAAGTTGGCGCAAAGTGGTGCAGGCGGCGTGCAAACTAAGCCCCGACGCCTTGACTCGGACTGATTTTGTGGCAGATTCTGCCCGAATGCATCCGTCTTTGGGATGTGATTCCGGAGTGAGGTTCAAGGGCGTGAGGAATGATCTTCTCGGAGTAGGCCGAGCAGGATTTTTCTTCGTGTGCGAGCATTTGCGACGCGCCCGTTCTTGAGTCCACCGTTCCAATCATTGCGAACGCAGGGCGCGCCGCACGCAGCCATCGGATCTGTTGATCCGGGTGCCAAATGACTCTCCTCTGGATGAGTTGCGGTAGATGGCTTTCCTTGTCCTAAAGGGACGACCGTGGGGTTTCGGCGGAACGAACCCCGCGGTCGGTTTTTTGACGGCGAGCTCGGTCGCCCGTTGCGGGTTGGATGTGCGAGCAGGGGACTCGGCGGTACATTTCAATCAGATGATCGCCGCTTCCTCGAACTCGATGGCTCTTCTCCTCGCGGACTCCTCACCTGATCTGTGGATGGCACTTGGACGCCTGCATCCGCTCTTCCTCCACTTTCCAATCGCGCTTGCGGTGCTCGCCGCACTCGCCGAGTGCTGGCGCGGGATACAGCGGCGGACAGGTCTCGCGCCGATCACGCTGCCACTGATTCACATCGCCGCAGTCGCGTCCGTCTTCGCGGTAGTGACTGGATGGGTGTTTGCGTCGTATCAATACGGCGAAGATGGAAGTGAGACGCTCTTCTTCCATCGTTGGATCGGCATCGTGTCAACCGCGCTTCTGTGCGCACTGTCAATGTGGGGCTGGCGCTGTCGTTCGCTCGGAGGGCGTGCTGCGCCAATACAAGCGTCCTCTCGGAACTCCGCGCTGTACTTCCGAGGATGTTTGTTCACGACTGCCGTCGCGATCGGATTGACCGGCCATCTCGGCGGAGATTTGGTGTACGGCGAAGGTTTCTTTTTGAACGCAATGCTTGGCAGTAGCGCGCGAAGCGAGCAGCCGGACGCCGCGTCAGCGACCCAGGTCGCAGCTGTCGTTGCATTGAGTCCTGAAGAGACGGTGTTCATGGAGCAGGTCTTCCCAGTGCTCTCGGCGCGCTGCATTGAGTGTCACGGCCCGAACAAGCAGAAGGGCGGACTTCGCCTTGATTCGAAGGCATGGTTGTTCGCAGCGAAGGAAGAGGAGTGGGTCGTCGTTCCAGGCGCGCCTGACGAGAGCGAACTCCTCGAGCGGGTGATGCTGCCCCGCGATGATCCAGATGCCATGCCGCCGAAGGGCGATGCGCTCACCGAGTCGCAGCAACTCGCAATCCGAAATTGGATCGCGGCCGGTGCCGCATACCCCGCGAGTGTGGGTGCGGCATCGCAGCAGGCATCAGGCGGCGCGGCGACGGGCGTGTCGAGTGGCGCGCTGACCGCGCTCGGATACGCGAGCACCATCGGTGTCCTTCCGCCGATTGATGAAAAGGTTCGACTCCGCGCAGTCGCTGCAGCAGAAGCGCTCGCGAAGCGCGGTGTGTATGTGCAGCCGCTTGCGGCAGGAAGTCCGCTCTACGACATCAATGCGAGTCGAGTCGAACCCGCGCTTGCGGACGCCGATGCGGTGCTCCTTCACGATGTTGCGCCACTTATTGCGCACCTGAATCTCGCGAACACAACGCTCTCGGATGACATGCTTATGCGCGTCGGTCAACTCCCGCTCGTGGAACGGTTGCGACTCGATCACACCGCGGTCAGTGATGCTGGTGTGCAAGCACTCGGAGTGCTTCCCAAACTTGAATCGGTGAACCTGGTCGCGACCGAAGTCACGATGGCGCTTCGGGATTGGCTGCGAAGTCAACCGAGCCTGAAGCGCGTGTATGTCTGGCAGAGCAAGATTTCCGATGCGGATGCGAAAGCACTCGCGCTCGATCAGAAGTTTGAAGTCATTTCAGGGGATCTCCCGCTCGCGCAGCCTTCCACACCGCTGCTTCCCGAAGTTCCTGCAGTTCCACCCACACCCACACCGCCGCCGCCACCTACGACTTGAGAGGCTTGCCCATGGAATCACCGCGCCGAGCATTTCTTCAAACCGCCGCAGGATTCGCCGCGGTGTTGCCGTGGTCGAACGCATTCGCACGCGCGCTTCTCGAAGGTGAAGTGACGACGGGTGCGGGGGAGTACCGCTATCGGGTGCAGCATGATTGGCTGATGCCCCCAGAGGGCCTTGCGTGGGGCGACACGCACGGGGTCGCGCAAGACAAGTCGGGAAACATCTTCATCTCGCACACCGTTGGTGCAGAGGCGAAGAAGGACGACGCGATCTATGTCTTTTCGAAGGATGGCAAGTTCGTGCGCTCGATGTGTCCGGAGTTCAAGGGCGGCGGACATGGACTTGATCTTCGCGTCGAAGATGGAGTTGAGTATCTCTATCACTGCGATGTCAATCGCCGCCGAGTCGCGAAGTCGACGCTCGATGGGAAGATCCTGTGGGAGAAGGGCGCGCCCACAGACGCGAGGTTCGCCAACGAGCAGATCTACGCAAACGAGAACGACTGGAATCCCACAAATGTTGCGTTCTGTCCCTCCGGCGACATCTTCGTCGCGGACGGGTACGGCAAGAGTTTCGTGCACTGCTATTCGAAGGATGGTGTGTACAAAGAAACGATTTGCGGCAGAGGTTCCGGCGAAGGACAAGTCGCGCAACCACATGGACTGTGGTGGGACGATCGAAAGGGCATGCTCGCAGTCGCGGATCGCGCGAATCGACGTATTCAATACTTTGCACCCGCCGGAAAGGGCGAGCCGTGGAAGCATGTCGCGTTCGTGACGCAAGCAATGCGTCAACCCTGCCACTTCAAGACTCGTGAGGAGTTGCTCCTCGTGCCGGATCTCGCTAGCGTCGTGACGCTGCTCGGAAAGGACAACACTCCGGTGGCATCGCTTTGCGACGGTGACCCAAGTTCATTGCGCGGTGCAGCGCGCGAAGCGTTCATCCCTGGCAGATTCATCCACCCGCATTCCGCGACCTTTCTTGCGGATGGGTCGATCCTCGTTGTGGAGTGGGTGCCGAATGGTCGCGTCACACGACTCGAACGCATCGGATAGTTCCGTCGCATGCACTGCCGCGAAAGCGTCCCGGGATGGATTCGAACCATCGACCTGCGGCTTAGAAGGCCGCTGCTCTATCCAGCTGAGCTACCGGGACTCTGTGTTGTGGATCCTATGACGAAGTCGTCGCGGATGTTACGCATGACGGAGCCACGATCGTGAGTGGTCGGCTTGAAGTGATCTGCGGACCGATGTTTGCCGGCAAGACAACGGAGCTCATCCGCCGGGTTGCGCTCGCGCGAGCGTCGCAACGGCGCGTCGTCGTCCTTAAGCCGACGCGGGATAGTCGATCGGCAGCTGATGAAATCGCGACGCACTCCGGCACTCGATTCGAAGCGCGATCCGTAGAGTGTGCTGCGGACATGGTGGCGCTGACATGTGGAGTGGAGATCCTCGCGATTGACGAAGTGCACTTTTTCGGATCGGAGTTGGTCTCCGTGCTTCCGCAACTTCTTACTTCGCCGCGAGTCATCATCGTGAGCGGCTGCGACCTCGATCACTTCGGGGAGGTGTTCGAGCCGTTTCCCGCACTGCTGCAGCGTGCCGATGAGATTGTGCGCTTGAATGGGTGTTGCGCGAAGTGCGGCGCACCCTCGACGCACACGCAGCGGAAGTCGCATGCACGAGAACGGATTGTCGTCGGCGGCAGTGGCGAGTACGAAGCGCGATGCGCGGCTTGCTTCATTCCGACGGCTCGTTGAGGATCACAAAGTCTGCCGCGCTTCGGTACTCGTCCGCGAAGCGAGCGTATGTCACCTCTGCGACTGTGTGAAAGAAGTGCTCAAGGTACGCGAGTGACCAGCCGCGCTCGCCGGACTGTTCACGCGCGACGCAGCGTTTCCACCGCGCGGCTTGGGTTGCATCGACAAACACGCGCAGATCGAGGAGTTCGCGTGGCAGTGCATGAAGCGCATGCAGGCCCTCGCATACGACGATCGGTGCGCTTGGGACTTGCAGCGCGCCCACTCGGCTATGGCTCTCAAAACTCCACTGCGGAATCGAGGTCGTCTGCCCCGCACGCAATGAGGCGAGGTCGCGCGCGAGGCGGCGCAGGTCCGAGGACTCCGGAAGATCCCGGGCCGCTTCTGGCGTTGCGTCGTAGTCGGGAAGATAGTGGTCCGTACTTACGATTGTCGACGAGAGCGCCCGAGCCAGCGTTGACTTGCCTGCCGCGACTGCTCCTGTGATGCCAACCATGACGCATCGTGGCTCATGCGGCTGCGCGCGCTGTTGCAGTGCCGCGACGCGCGCGAGAATTGCGGGAGCCGCATCGCTCCATGTAAGGGTGGTCTGTGGTCGGTCGATCACGCGCGCACTCTATGCCAATCGCATTATGCTGCGAAGTTCAACCGAGGAATCTTCCATGCAGCAACTCACCGGTGTCTTGGGCGTGGTCGCCATCTTGATGATCGGATATGGCCTCTCCAAGCATCGCGCGCAGATTAACTATCGCACGATCATCCTTGGCGTGGGATTGCAGATTGCGCTTGCGTTCCTTTTCCTGAGCTTCCCGCCCATCGTCGCGCTTTTCGATGGTGTCGCTGCGGGCGTGACCAAGGTGATCTCGTTTGCCGACGAAGGAACGCGCTTCATTTTTGGGAACGCAGCGGATCCGTCCGGCGCGTGGGGCTTCATCTTTGCCGTACGAGTTCTTCCGATCATTATCTTTTTCGCCGCTTGCATGGCGATTCTCTACCACATCGGTGTCATGCAGAGGGTCATCGCGTGTTTCGCGCACGCGCTCCGAAAGGCGCTCGGCATCACTGGGACAGAAGCGGTCTCCGCCGCAGCGAACATCTTCGTTGGCCAGACAGAAGCGCCGCTTGCCGTTCGGCCATTCATCGGTCGCATGACCAACTCGCAAATCATGTGTGTCATGGTGTGCGGCTTTTCGACCATCGCGGGCAGCGTGATGGCTGCCTACATCGTCATGATCGGCGGCGACGACGCCGATGCTCGCGTCGCGCTCGCCAAGCATTTCATGACCGCGAGCATCATCTCGACCGTGTCGGGCATTGTGATGGCGAAACTCATGTGGCCTGAGACGGACACGCCCGAGCCAGAGTCATCCGAGGCGATGCGCGCGATGCCGCAGACCTCGATCAATGTGATGGACGCGGCAGCACAAGGGGCGACCGACGGCCTGAAGCTCGCGCTCAATGTTGCCGCGATGCTCGTTGCCTTTGTGTCGCTGCTTGCGTTGCTGAACTGGCCTCTCGCAGCATTGAGCGAAGTGAATGCCTCGTGGCTTCCGCTTGCCTCGTGGCGCGCGGATCTTGGAATTCCTGTGTTGACCTTCCAGAACATCCTCGGCGCGGTACTGACGCCGCTTGCGTGGTTGATGGGAGCCGGAAGTGATGCATCGAAACTTGCGTCGCTGATGGGAACCCAGATCATCGCGACCGAGTTCGTTGCGTATGTTGACCTCGCGAGCGCAATCAAGGCAGGGACGATCAGTCCACGCGGGGCAACCATCGCGACCTATGCCTTGTGCGGCTTCGCGAACTTCCCGTCGATCGCGATTCAAATCGGCGGGCTCAGTGCCCTCGCGCCAGAGCGGCGCGGTGACTTCGCAAAGATCGGCCTGCGCGCGATGGTCGCCGGTGCACTCGCGTGTTGGATGGCTGGCGCGATCGCGGGGTTGTTTGTGTCACCGAGCACTTGAATTCGCCCGAGTGCACAAACGCGAGTGCAGCGTTTTTGCGGCGCGCGCCGCAAGAAACCTGTCGCGAGCGCTCAAGGGACGCGCTCAAGGGACGCGCTCGCGATTCACCTTGACTCGCGGTCAAGCACCGCGAAGTGTTCGCGCTCGCCGCGGCCGCGCAGGGGATAGTCCTTGCGAAGCGGATGGGCAGGGAAATCCTTCCAGAGCAAGATTCGTCGCAGGTCTGGGTGGTTCTTGAACCGAATGCCGTACATGTCGAACACTTCGCGCTCGGGCCATTCTGCGCCCGGCCAGAGATCACAGACGCTCGGTAACTCAAGCGCCGGGTCCACAGCGATTCCACTCGTATCCACGGTTGGGTCGAGATACGCCTTCACCACGAGGCGCCGCTCATGCTGGTGGGAGAGCAATTGATACCCGACAGCAAATCGTCCGGGCTGTGCGACCGGATAGTCGAGGTAATCCACGCCGAAGAGATCAACGAGAAAGTTGTAGTCGCAACTCGGCGTGTCGCGAAGGAAGCGCAGCACCGGGTGAATGTGCTCCGCTGGCGTCACCAGCACCGTCATGTCGCGAAAGCTTGTCGCGAGAAAGCGAAGAGACGGAAATGCTGCTTTCACAATGGGCAGCGTTGGGTGGTCAAGTGTCGGCGTGGACATTGGGGTTCGAAGAGTGTAACGGGTTCGAATTCAGTGCCTAAAGCGGCGCGTTCCGGTGGTGAGGCAGGTGACGCCGCGGGCGTTGCAGAGATCAAACGTGTCCTGGTCACGCTTCGATCCGCCTGGATGCACGATGCACTGCACACCAGCGTCAATGAGCAGTGTTGGACCGTCAGCGAATGGAAAGAATGCATCGCCAGCGGCAACAACGCCAGCCGGTCGACCTGCAAGCCGTGCAGTCGCCTTTTCAATCGCGATGCGGCAACTTGCGACGCGATCCATTTGACCCGCGCCGGCACCCCAAAGTTCGCCCGCGCTGCCGATGCATACCGCGTTGCTCTTGAGATGCTTCGCGACGATCGTGAGCATCGCTGCATCCGCAAGGAACGCATCGCTTGGCTTCGGGCCCGCGACATGCTGAAACCCGTCCAGCGTGACCGGTAGACGATCTTGATCTTGCACCAGCATGCCGCCTGGAATGGAGCGCCATGCGATCGGGCGACCCGTTGATGCCTTGATCGCACCGACGGCGAGCAGACGCACGAGTTTCCAACGCGCGGAAAGCATCGCGAGCGCTTCCGGAGAGAAGTCAGGAGCCACGATGACTTCAAGGAACTTCTCACCAGCGACGATCGAAGTCGCGGTGGTCGCGTCGATCGTTTGGTTGCACGCGAGAATGCCGCCGTACGCCGCGAGACTATCGCCAGCGTACGCCCGCTCAAATGCGGCGAGCGGGGACGGCGCAACTGCGCAGCCGCAAGGATTGGTGTGCTTGAGGATCGCTGCTGCGCAGTGCTCGGGGAATGACTCGGTCAGATCTTGGACGAGTTCAAGTGCCGCGGACGCATCGAGCAGGTTGTTGTATGAGAGCGGTTTCCCGTGCAAGAGTTGCGCGCGGAGCACACTTGGTCCACTCGCTGATGGGTCGGCGTATGCGGCCGCGAGTTGGTGCGGATTCTCTCCGTATCGAAGATCGAGTTGGCGTGTGAACCCGTGGCGCAAGACTGGCGGAAAGCGCTCGTGACCGAGCATTCGGTGCGCCATCCACGCCGCGATCGCCGTGTCATACTCAGCGGTGCGGGCGAATGTGAGCGCCGCGAACTCCCGGCGTAGTTCGAGCGATGTACAGCCGTCCTGCGACTTCAACTCGCTCGCAACGCGGTCGTATTGCGATGGATCCGTGACGACGAGCACAGATTCAAAGTTCTTCGCAGCGGAGCGCAGCATCGAGGGACCCCCGATGTCGATCTGTTCAATCGCATGATCTTCTGCGACGCTCGCATCGCGCACGGTGCGTTCGAATGGATAGAGATTGACGCACACGAGGTCGATGGGCTCAATGCCATGCGCACGCATCGCTTCGACATGCGATTCGACTTGCCTTCGCCCAAGCAGTCCGCCGTGGACCTTCGGGTGCAGCGTCTTGACGCGACCATCGAGCATTTCTGGGAAACCTGTGAGCTGATCGATCGAGCGCACGGGGATGCCAGCAGCGGCCAAAGTGCTCGCCGTGCCGCCAGTCGAGACGATCTCCACCCCAAGACCTATAAGCGCTCGCACGAACGCCACGATGTCGGTCTTGTCGGAAACAGAAACGAGCGCCCTGCGGACGCGAACGGCGCTACTCATGGTGCCATGCCTCTCAGAATCGTGACTCGACGCGGTGAATCGAAGTGCGCAATTGCTTGCGTCTTGACTCGCATGATCAGTTACTCGCAGCATTCGCCGACGCGGAGTCTGCAGGTTTCTTCGCCGCCGCGCTCACGCGGGGTGCGAGGTACTCCACGCGACCATCCGTGTTCCACACCATGAAATCGCCTTTGAGCAAGCGATCTGCTTCGATCCACTCCACTTGCGGCATGGCGATGGTGCGAGCGATCGCGCCAGTGGCGAGGTCGACGACGACGACCTGCCGACGGACTGGATCCCAAAGGAAAAGGTCCTGACCATGGGCGGTGAGCACCGGAATGCCGAGCCCTTGTTTCGTCCACCGGACGACGCCGCCTGGATGTCCGGCGCCACGAAGTTCGAAGCACATCAGGCCTTCGGTTGGCACGAATTGAATCGCGACTTCATCGGTTGCGAACGGAGGTGTTTCGAGCGAGCTCTCGGTGAAGTAGCTCCACAACTTGGCGCCGTTGCGAATGTCGAACGCGTAGACATACTGATCTTGTGAAGCGACGATTGCGGTGTCATTGGCTGCAGCGATGGACGCGCGCACGCCCTTGCCAAGTTTGGTCCGCCAGTAGCTCGCTCCGTTTGCTGCGTCGAGCGCCGCCACGAATCCATCCGTTGTGCCAACGAGCACGCAACTGTCTGCATAAAGCGTTGGTTTTGCCACAATCGACGCGCCAATGGTCTTGGCGTTCACTTCAGCGCCAGTTGCAAATCGGTGCCAGCACACGATGCCTGAACGCGTGCCCCACACGAACGCGCTCGAGGTTGCCACTGGAGCGGTCGAAGGCGTGCGATGGACAGGCTGCTTCACGGTGAGCGGAACTGGAGAGTGCAGTTTGCCATCGACGGGCGACACGAGATACACGCACGTGTTCGTCGCAACGGCGATGCGGTCGACCGCTGACTGGGCGAATGGAACCTGCATCGGTTGTACGGCGAGGATCGTGTCGCTCGTTGGCGCGCCGGAGGAGTACCACACGATCGTTCCATCATGCGGGCGGAGCATGGTGAGTTCGTTGCGAGTGTTTCCGACGAAGACGCCTTGAGCGCTCGCCCAAACGCGCGTCGTCTGCATGCCAGTCGGAAGCGTAAGACGCGTCTGCCAACCGATCGTTGTTCCCAAACTCTCCGCGGCATCGGGTGCGACGAGGTAGAGCGCCTCAACCGAAGCCTTCAGGGCATCAACCGCGCTCTCCCCAGCCTTTGGAGCTGGTGTTGCGGTTTCCGTCTGCGCGTAGGTCGCGGATGCGAGCACTGCGGTGGCGAACAGGGTTGCGGCGATGGAGCGGTGGGGGTCTCGAGCGGTCATGGTTATTCTCAAAGCCATGCAGTCAATGGAAGGGTTACAAGGTACCCGAAGCGCGCCTATTCGGGGATGGCGTGGGCTCGTGTGGAGGGGCTGTTTTCGAATCCTCGCCGACGCCGTTGGAGCACTCGCGCTACGCTCGAAGGGTGTTCACCGGACTCATTCAAACGCTAGGAACGGTGCGAGCGAACGAATCTGTCGCAAGCGGACGGCGGCTTGTCATTGAACCGCCCGTTGGATTTCCTACGCAATTGCCAGGCGCGTCAATCGCGGTGCACGGCTGCTGCTTAACACTCGTTGCGGGTGAGGGCAGTGCGCTTCGGTTTGATGTGATCCCGCAAACTCTGGCATTGACAACGATCGGCGACCTCGGCGCCGGCGCAACCATTCACCTTGAGATCAGCGCGACACCGAGCACCCTGCTCGGTGGACATCTCGTGCTTGGGCATATCGATGGAGTCGCGGTTGTGCGCGAAATCTCGGTTGCAAGTGGAGAGCATCGTGTCACCCTCGAAGCGCCGATCGAAGTTGCGGAGGCGATGGTGGCGCAAGGATCCGTCACGCTCGACGGAGTCTCCCTCACCATCGCAACCGTGCACGGTGGCGCGAGCGCGGCGGCCCTCTTCGATGTCTGCTTGATTCCTGAGACACTCGCGCGCACGACCTTGAGTCGTTGGCGGGTTGGCTCACGGGTCAATCTTGAAGCCGATTATCTCGCGAAACTTGTCGCGGCTTGCGTGAAGCGCGCGCGGTGAGACGGGTTTCTGAGGCACTCAACTGTTTTCGCGCGCCTGATCGGCGATGCTGGCAAATGCGAAGTCTTTCGCGCTGATGCCGCCCGCGTCGTGCGTCGAAAGCGAAAGCGTGACTCGATTCCATCGAACAAGAATGTCTGGATGATGCTGGACGGATTCGGCGCGTTCACTGATCGCATTGACAAATCGCATCGCATCGACGAAGTTCGCGAAGACAAAGGTCCGTTGGAGTTGGTCGCCCGAGTGCGACCACTCGGGTAGCGTCTCGAGGCGCCGCGAGATTTCACCATCCTCAAGCCGCTGCGGTTTCGAGCTGCTTTGTCCATGAGCCATGACGTTGCATCGTACGACTTCAACGATCATGGTGACAACCACCGCTTGGAGGCGATTTCGTCACGGTCGGACGCCGCTTCAGCCTTCGCGAGCATGTACGATTTCACGCATGTGTCGACCCCAGCGCGCCTTGCGCGTCATTCTCTCCGCTCTCCTCGTGTTCGTATGCCCCGCATGCTCCTCCGGCGGTGTTGCGTCAACCTCGGAACCTGCAGTTGAAGATGTGGTGCTTGGCGGCGAGACGTTCCACCTCCGCCTTGCAATCAACGATGCGCAGCGGCAAAAGGGGCTTGGGGGCGTTGCATCACTTGCTCCAGATGCGGGCATGCTCTTTGTTTTTCCCGACGCTGCTCCGCGAAGTTTTTGGATGTATGGATGCACCATCGACCTTGACATCGCGTATGTCAGTCCGCTCGGCCGCGTCGTAAGCGTGTACACCATGCCCAAGGAGGCCCCGCAGGCGGAGGGGGAGAGCGTCGCGGACTACAGCGCGCGCCTTCTTCGTTATCCAAGCGGGAGTCCTGCACGGTATGTCATCGAGGTGCAGCCTGGAACGCTCGCGCGACTGGGAATAACAGTCGGGACGATGCTGGAATTGGATCGAGAGCGCCTCAAGACGCTCGCGCATTGAGCCGATTTCCTTTCTAGAAGTGAGGGAGTATTGCACGCGATGCATGGGCGTCGCCGCATCATCGTTGAGCAAGCGTGTGTAGTCGTCCACTGCGCGCGCGAGTGAGGAAGTCCGAGGTTGCAGGAGGTTTGTCTTGGCACAATCGCGAGGCGTTGTTCCGTGTGCGCGTGGCGGCTCCGTGGTTGTTATTTCGGCGAGTGAGTGCCTGCGGCAATCCACAGCACTTCGCGCGGCGCTTGAGGCAGGATTTGAATCCGCCGCACCTCAGGACAAACCGGCAATCGCACACATGGCATTAAGTGGATGCGCCACCGCGTCCTTACGGTGTGACGCCGTCGTCCTGGTTGCGGAAGCGACGCCTGCGGCGGCACTCGATCTCGTCCTCGCGTCTATCGATCCGACCGCTGCACCCGAAGTCATCCTTGTAGCCACGCTGCCAATGGGCGCTGGTCTTGAGCATGACGCACTCATTTACTCGCCGACCGATGATCCGTCTATCCTCGTGGGGATGCTTCGCGGCGTGCTGCGTTGTGCGCAAGCACGGCGCGCGGTGACGCAAGAACTTGGCCTCGTCACTCGCGTGCTTGGGAATCTGCGCGAGGAGCTCGACGCGCGCGAAGAGGAGATTCAGATGGCCGCGATGGTGCAGCGCGACTTCTTGCCGCTGCACCGCAACCTCGAGCATGGATTTCAGGTCGCGACGCTGTTTCGTCCTCTCGCTGGAGTGAGCGGTGATGTTTTCAACATCAAGCCACTCGATGACAGTGCGGTTTCGATTTTCATTGCCGACGCGGTTGGTCACGGTGTGCCCGCGGCGTTGCTTGGCATGGCCGTCGCCCGTTCCGTCGAACTGACGGAGCGCGAAGGCACATCGCATCGGATCCTCGGTCCAGCCGAGACTCTTGACCGTCTCAATCGCAACTTGATTGAACATCAGCGCGGGACGACGCGCTTCGCGACTGCGGTTGCGGCGCTCCTAGATTCCTCCTCTCGCACTCTTCGCCTTGCAAGTGCCGGACATCCTGCGTGTTTCTTGATGCGGGCGGGCGAACTGCCTCGCTCGCTCGAAATGCCCGGGGGGTTGCTCGGCGTGTTCCCAGAAGAGCAGTATGTCGAAGCATCCGTCGTGCTTGAGGAAGGCGATGCGGTGGTCTTCTACTCTGACGGCGTTGAACAGGCGTTGTACGGCAGCGATGGACCGGGGCATCCTCGAGCGTTCGCGGCCGCGAGCGGCGCGTCGAGTGCAGAAGAGGTCATCGAGAGACTCGCTGCGGAACTTGACGCGCATGCGGGATCTTTGCACCCAGAGGACGACGTCACGCTGCTTGTGCTGTACGCGGGGCCAAAGTCAGAGGCAAGCGCCGCGCGCCGCGCGGCGTGAGTTTCGCGTCGCGAGCGTTACTCCAATGCGCTTCGTACGTGGCTGGCGCGCGCCGCGCGATCGTCGCTTCGTGCGCTCGGCGTGAGCGTGAGGATGCGCGTGAGATGGGCGGGCTGCACTTCAAAGAGCAGTCGGTTGATTGTTGAAATCGAAATCTTCTCGATGATGCCTACGGCAACACCCAGTCGAACTCGCGAGAGGTACTTGTAGGACTCTTCGAGAGAGAGGAGGCGCGCGCTTCGGAGGATGCCGAGCGCTCGATGCGCGCGGTCTGTCGCGGTTGCTGCGTCGCTCTCAAGCATGCGGTGTCGTGCTTGCCGTTCGTACTCGACAATTTGCGGGACGATGACGCCAGCGAACTCCTCCAGCAGGTCTTCTTCGCTGCGACCGAGCGTCACCTGATTCGAGATCTGAAAGAGTTCTCCGAGTGCATCACTGCCTTCTCCGTGCACGCCGCGAACCGCTAACTTCAACTCCTTGGCCGAGCGGCGCATCTTCTCGAGTTCGTCGAGCACGCGCAGCGCCGGGAGGTGCAGCATGACGCTCATGCGGATGCCGGTTCCGAGGTTGGTCGGGCAGGCCGTGAGGTATCCGAAGCGAGGGTGATATGCGTAATCGAGCGATTTTTCGAGCGAGCGATCGAGGTGCGTCATCGCTTCGACAAGTGCATGCAATCGAAATCCGCCCGCAAACATCTGCGCGCGGAGATGATCTTCCTCATTGACCATGATGCTCGCGCATCCATCAGCGCTCAGCGCGACGCATCGAGGGTGGGTGCCCTCAGAGAAGTGCTTCGAGATCAGATTCCGCTCAAAGAGCAGCGTGCGATCCGTTTCATCACTCGACGCCAAGTTGATCCAACGGGTTCCAGTTGCGAAGGCACCGCCGATCTGCGTGACTTGCACGCGGTGCATCACCTCGGTCAGTTGATCGGGAGTAGCGCGATTGACGAATGGATAGCCACTGATGTTCCGTGCGAGTCGCACGCGGCTTGAAAGCACAACATCGCCAAGCGGTGTGTCGCTGTCGTACATCGCGGTGAGGTCATCAGAGCGCTTCATGATGGGTCATGGGCAGGCAAAGGGAGGAAGTCGCATGCGGGGCATTAGGTTTGGCTTGAAGCGTCGCAGTTTGCGTCGAGATCATCGGCGCCAGGTGTGCCAAGTGTTGAGAGGCGATCTCGTAGTCGCGCGGCGCGCTCGTACTCCTCTCGGCTGATGGCGTCGCGGAGTTCCTTCGCGAGACGGTTTCGAAGCGCTGCACGGTCGATGGAGCATGCGGCTTGCTCAGGATGTCGACCGACATGCACCGATGCTCCACCCTGTGCGCGGGCAATCAATCCACTCAGCATGTCCTCGAACACGCGGTAGCAATCGGGGCAGCCAAGCAGTCCGCTCGACTGCAAGCCCGCGATCGTCATACCGCACGACGCACATGTCTTCGCGGGCCGAGGCGTGCTCCGACGCGCCGTTGGATGCGCAGCATGCGCGGCGCTCAAGAGTTGCGAGATGTTGACGGTCACTCCGCCCGCGCCTGGAATCACGAATCCTTGTGCTCTCGCATGGTCTGCGCAGAGGTGGATCTCCTGCGCAACGCCATCCCGAATGAGGGTTTCATGCACGGACGCGGGTTGATCGCAGTGATCGCAGCGACGAGTCATTTCGTTCCTCTACAAACGCACTGCGCCAACCGTACGCATCGAAGTCGCGTTCCAGGTTGCCCCGTGCATGAAGGAGTGTATCGGCATGGTTCGCAGCGTCCACACTTTTGGGGGCTCAAGGTGTCTTCGCGCAGATCAGGGCTTGCCGATTGCGCGGCGTATGCCGGCAAGTGATCGAAGAAGGTCAGGGACACTCTGCAGAGGCTGAATCGTCGCTGCATCTGAAGCGCTCGCCGCGGGAGTCGGGTGGCATTCAAGGAACAACGCATCCACGCCAGCGGCGATCGCCGCGCGAGCAAGGAGTGGAACTCGATCTGCGCGCCCCGCGGTTGCCGTGATACTGCCGCCAGGAAGTTGCGCCGAGTGCGTCGCATCGAAACAAACTGGTACACCCATGTCCATGAGGTCGCCGACGCCAATGAAATCGTTCACGAGTCGGTTGTATCCGAAGAAGGTTCCGCGCTCGGTAAGCATCGGCGCAGTGCATCCACCCTCGCTCAGTTTCACGAGGACGTTCTGCATCTCTTGCGGCGACATGAATTGTCCCTTCTTGACATTCACCGGTCGCCCGGTTGCAGCGGCGGCGACGAGAAGATCAGTTTGTCGGCAGAGAAACGCTGGAATTTGCAAGAGGTCGATCACACGCGCGGCGAGGGCTGCTTGTTCGGGCGCGTGAATGTCCGTGGTCACCGGAACGCGAAACTTCTCTCGGATCCGCCCGAGTTCACCAATGCCTCGCTCCATGCCAAGACCGCGCTTCGAGTGCACGCTGGATCGATTCGCTTTGTCGAAGCTCGCTTTGAACACAAACGGGAACTTGAGTTCCGCGCAAATGTCGTGGAGCGTCGATGCGATCAAGTCATTGGTCGCCGCGTCTTCGAGCACGCAGGGCCCTGCAATGACGAGAAGCGGACGGGGCGCACTCGCGGAAAACCAGGCGAGCAGTGCGTTGTGCATAGGGTCGTGGGACATCGAGAATCTTGGGGCAATCGAAGGAGATTGGGGAAAGCGCGGAGTGTAAGGCCTTCAACAGGCGGGCTTGAGGCTTGAGGTTCCGTCGAAGTGTGAAATTTTTGCCGAAAAGTCAAACAAGGAATTCAAAAATCTCACGAGTTCGCAAGAACGCGATGGGGGGATCCGTCCGAAGAGATTGTTGAGCGGGTGTTCATGATGGAGCCTGCTCGACCCGTTCGTGTCGTAGACCGCACCCTGTGATGTTTTCTTCTGACGAAGGGAGATCCCATGTCCTCGATGCCGATTGAACCGCATGCTTTCAGTGATGCCGTGGTTGACCTCCTTCGAGGCGCATATCCAGAGCGTGTCGCGCAATTGACAGGACCATTGCACTTGCTTCTCGATGGCAGGCATCTCGGTCTTGAGAATCTTTATCGCATGGTGCTGCGAGATCCCGAGCATGGTTCGGAGATCGTGCAGGGGTATCTCGAACGATTGATGGAAGGCGATCAACTCTCCGGAGCGCCGCTTCCGCTTGCCGTTGCCCGCGCGCGGATCATGCCTCGCATCCAACCCGAATCGATCTTTGAGCATCTCGATCCCGAGCAGGTTGCGCATGTTCCTTTCGTGAACGGCACGGTCATTGTGTTCGTCATCGATCTGCCGCAGTTGACTGTTTCGATCACCACAGAGCAGATGATTCGTTGGGGCATGCAGCCTGATGATCTCGAACTCATTGCACGCGAAAACCTCGCGAAGTACACGCCAGAACTCGAAATCAAGATTCTCGACAATGCCGCGGGTGGCCGCGCCGCAATCGTGAGTCAGCAAGATGGATACGACGCTGCGCGCTTGTTGCTCGGCCGTCTCCACGGCCGTTTGAAACGCGAATTGCACGGGGACTTCTGGGTCGCGACGCCCTCACGCGACACATTCCTCGCCATCAGCCAGGGACCGGAGCAGTTCCTCGATCGCTTGCGCGAGCGCGTGCAGGAGGACTTCCGACGCCTGCCGTATCCGATCACGAAAGATCTCTTCTTCGTGACGCGCGATGGTGTTGCAGGCACCGCGGCGTGACGAGCGGAAGCGTCTGATTCGTTTCCGCATACGATTCGCGCCGTGCTCCTCCTGATTGACAATTACGATTCCTTTACCTTCAACCTCGTGCAGCGATTTGGGGAACTTGACGCATCGCTCGAAGTGATGGTGGTGCGCAATGACCGCATCACCGTGGACGAGGTTGAAGCGCTGCAGCCCGAGTATCTGGTGATTTCACCAGGACCGTGCACACCCAAGGAAGCGGGCGTATCTGCCGCGCTCATTCAACGCTTCAAGGGCCGCATTCCCATTCTCGGGGTTTGCCTCGGTCACCAGACGATCGGTGATTGTCACGGCATGCTCGTTCGGCGCAATGACATTCCAGTGCATGGCAAGACGAGCGAGCTTGAGCATGACGGGCGCGGCATTTTCGCGGGGCTCGCGCATCCTTTTATCGCGACGCGCTACCACTCACTCGTGGTTGAGCGTTCGACGGTTGGGCCAGAGTTTGAAATCAGCGCGTGGACCGCGCGTGGTGAGATCATGGCGTTGCGATGGAAGGCGCCCGAGGGACAGGCGCCGATGGACGGAGTGCAGTTTCATCCAGAGAGTTTTTTGACCCTTGAGGGTCCGAAGCTCATGGACAACTTCCTCCGTTCAGCGTCTCGCTACACTCTGTCGCCATGACCGTACAGAGCCCTCGATTTCCCACGACTTGTCGAGCAACCTTGCTTGGCGCTTCGGATGGCCGCGTCGTGATTCGTCCGCCTTCGACGGAGTACGCGTTGACCTTCGATTTGCCTGCAGGAATCGCGTGTCCCGTCGCGGTCGGGAGTCGCATCGCCGGAAAGATCTCTGCGCGCGCGCAGAAGATGCACTTCGCGCACGCCGGCGGTGAGTTCGTCGAGCCGCTTGTCGGATCGCCACGCATCGTGCAGGGCAAGATTCGAGAGGTTGATGCTGCACGCAACGCGCTGCTCATCGAAGCCATCGTGCCGATGTGGATGTCGCTCGCTGAAGGGCAGCGCGCGTGTGACATGGAACTGGGTGCGCTCATGAATTTCTATGTCGAGCCTGGTGCGACATTCCAACCCATCGCGTGAGCGACTCTCCCGTGGCTTTCTCCTCGCCGGCAACCTGTTCTAGCACCATTGGCATCGGGCTCATCGGCCTAGGATTCATGGGACGCACGCATGCAGCGGCGTACGCCGCGGCGCCACGCGCTCGGCTCGTTGCGGTCTATGATCAGAACCCCGACGCACTCGCGGCGATGACGACCGCGAACAATATTGATACGGGAAGCGCCGCCGCCGGGGCGGCACTTGCGAAGGCGCGTCAAACGCAGAGCGTCGAGGCATTGCTGACCGATCCGGAAGTGCAGCTCGTGTCGATCACGACACCGACGGATTCTCACATTCCACTCGCATTCGCCGCGCTTGAGGCTGGCAAACATGTGCTCGTCGAGAAACCAGTTTCGCTCGATCCAGTGCTCATCCGATCGCTCGACGCCTATGCAGCACAGCGTGGACTTCTCGCGATGCCTGCGCATTGCATGCGATTCTGGCCGAGTTGGGTCTGGATGTGCGATGCGATTCGGAGCGCACGCCTCGGCTCGCCGCTGCGTGCTCGATTTCAACGCATGGGACAGGCACCGCGTTGGAGCCAGAGTTTCTATCTCGATGACGCGCGCTCCGGCGGCGCGGCGATTGACTTGCATATCCACGACGCGGACTTCGTTCGTCATGCGTTTGGAGAACCAACCTCTGTTCGCGCGACGGGAACTCGTCGACACATTGTGACGGAGTATGGATTTGCGGGAGGACTTCGCGTTACCGCAGAAGGTGCGTGGGTGGATGACACTGACTTCGCGTTCGTGATGTCGGCGGTCATCGAATGCGAGCGAGGCACGATTGATTTTCGACTCGGCCGCGATCGTGAACTTGTGGTGCGCGTCGGTGGCGTCGAAGAGTCGGTACAGGTCGACGCAGGAACAGGGTATGACGGCGAAGTACGAGCGCTCTTAGAGGCGATCGCATCGGGCGCAACGACCGCGCCGGTTTCCATGCTTGACGCCGCGAAGACGCAGGAACTTCTCGATCGCGAACTCGCCGCACTCACACCCGCGTGACACTAGTTCGCGGCGATCGCGAGCTTGACGACTTCTTCAACCCGACCATTCTTCACATCAGCAGCGAAGACCTTGCCGTCGCGGCCAATGATGTGATAGTCGGGGAAGCCATCGTTGCCGTAAGCCTTTGCGGACTTACCGCTCGTGTCGATACAGCAGGGGTAGGCGATGTGCTGTTCTTTGATTGTTGCTTCCATCTTCTCGCCACCGCGTTTCGCACAGATGCCGAGTACGACGACGCCGTCCTTTGCGTACTTTTCGGCGAGCGCGTTGTTCTTCGGGATGCTCGCGATGCACGGTGCGCACCAAGTTGCCCAGAAGTCGAGCACGACAATCTTTCCTTTCAGCGATTCGAGGGAGACCGCTGATCCATCGGAACTCGCGCTCACATCAAGTGCGGGAGCTCCGTCGAGCGAGAGGAGTTTGTCCATGATTGCGCGATGCGCCCCGTCGCCCTCAAGCTCCGAGCTGCTCACCGCGCTTCGAGCGGACCCTTGCGCGGGCTTTGGTGCGTCGGCCTTTCCTTCGCTTGTCGTAGGCTCCGCGAGCAGTTGCTCAGCCACTTTTCGAACGAATTCCGGTTGCAATCCAATCGCTCGCACAATTCCCGCTCGATCCACGACGGCGTAGGTTGGGAAAAACGACACGCTCCACGCTTCGATCGTCGCAGGCGTCGCAACGGCATTGGCGTACGTCATTTTTTGTTCAGCGATCATCGCATCGAGTTTCTCGACGCCGCGCTTCGGCTCGTGCGCACCGATGATGACGAGCCCCTTGTCGGCAAGTTCCTTCGACATCGCGACATTCTCCGGAATCGCTGCGCGGCAGGGTCCACACCATGTGGCCCAGAAGTCGATGACGACGACCTTCCCCTTGAGTTTGGTGAGGTCGAGCGCGGTGCCGCGCCAGTCCTTCAACTCAAGTGCGGGCGCGGGCTTTCCCGTCATCGCGATGTGCTTCTGCGCGGCATTGCCGATTCGCCAGAACCAAGCCTCAGGGAATGCGTTGTCGGCCGTCGCGTTCGCGGTGGGCGGCGAAGGAGGAGCCGCATCCTGTGACCATGTAGACGGGATGAGTGCGAGGCAGACGAGAACAGCGGTGTGCATGAACATGCGAGAATCTCCTCAAGGTGGAAGCGCAATCTATCTCGATGCAGAGAAACTCTTCTTCTCCGTGCCGTCCGCATTGAATACCACAAGATCGCCAGAGCCCTTCTCGTTGGTCCCGATGCGCGCGAGATCCTTGCCTTGTGCGCTGCGAAGCACGAGCGCGCCGCCAGGTGCGTCAGCGGCAACGCCTGCTGCCACGACCGGTGCACCGGTGGCGTTCGAGATCGAAATCAACCCGCCCGTGGGGGCGGAGACGAGCGTCACCGCGCGCTTCCCGCCGCGCGCGAGGAGGAGGGATGCTCCATCGTCCTTTCCGCCTTCCGCGACGATGACCGCATTGCCTTCGCCACTCGCGATCGCGAATCGTCCGGCGCCGTCCGCGTTCGCGGCGACTGCGAAGACTGGGAACTTCGCGGTGTTGAAGAGTTGCAGCGTCGCGCCGCTTGTTTCACCGCCACTCGCTCCCGCGAGAATGAGTGGATCTCCCTTCGCTGTGCGGCAGAGCAGGGTGCCGCCATCCTTGTTGCCCTGGAGTTCAGCGAGCGATTCTCCCGTCGGATTGACGACGCTGACAGTTGAGCCATCGACGCCAGTCCCGAGTTTCGCGGCGCCTGCTTGATCGCCTGCGAGAATGAAACACTCCGAGCCATCTGCGCGGGCAGCGATGCGCCGCGCGCCGTCTGGAGATGCGAGATCAAACTCGGCTCCGTCAACGCCAGCTCGAATTCGCCCAACAATGCCGCCCTTGGCAGCACTCACAGCGAGGCTTCCGCCTTCTGCTGCCGCACCGAGAATGATCGCGTCGCGGTTCTCCGCATCGCCGATGCGAAGCGCGGCGCCAGCCGAACTAGCGCTCGCGCCAAACACTGCATGACCTCGCGCGTTAGAGAGTGCGATCGCTCCGCCGTCATCGTTGGACGCGAGGGTCGCGCTGCCGCGGCCTGCAGTCGCAACTTCAACGCGGCCGCCCGCACGCGCCGCTGTTGCCGTCATCGCGATGTCGCCGTTGGAATTCCAGATTGCAAAGTCGCCTCCGCCGATCGCTGCGCTCGCACGAAGCACATTCTGGCCACTCTTGTTCCAGAGATCGAGCCGCCCTCCGTCGGGCGCTGCCGTGGCGAGGAAAACGACGCGATTCTGGCTGTCAACGACTTCCAGTCTGCGCGTTTGGACGAGGGGCGAAACTTCTTGTCCGATCGTCGCAAAGCCTAGAAAACCAGTGCAAAGCAGGCTGATCGTCCCCACGGCAACGCATCGCCAACGGCGGGTTTCGCTGCGAGCACGCGCGAGATCCAGTCGGAGTGCGCTCTCGAGTGTCAGAACTCGGGCAGCGAGTTGTGCGGAATCGAGAGGCGAAGTGATTGCGGGTGGAATGGCGGTGCTTTCAGTCATAAGTGCTTCTCAATCCGTGGGGAGCGAACGGCGTGCGGCTCGGAGATGCAGGAATCGGCGTTTAGCATACGGATCTCGTAAACTCTCCGCTTCGTCCCTCACGAAACGGATTGCGACTCTCAGGGTTGCATCAGTTCAGCACAATTGGAGCACCAGGATGTCGCAGAAGTCCAAGACCAGCAGCGCACCAACGAACGCGGTCGCGTCGTCGCTTCCCACGCCCGGCGCAGGGCTCGGGGTGGCGATGCTGGGGACGAAATTCATGGGCCGCGCGCACTCCAATGCATGGGGGAAGTGCGCACAGTTCTTCGATCTCAAACGGCCTCCTCGCATGATCGTCGCCGCAGGACGCAACGCTGCGGAGACCGAGGCATTCGCGCGGCGCTGGGGATGGTCGCGTGCATCAACACAGTGGCGCGATGTCCTCGACGACAGCGCGGTTGATTTGGTCGATGTCTCCACACCGAATCACCTGCACGCGGAGATGTCGATTGCCGCCCTTGAAGCGGGGAAGCATGTGGCGTGCGAGAAACCTCTTTCAAGCACACTCGCAGATGCCAAGCGCATGGTGCTCGCTGCGCGCGCGGCGAAGAAGAAGGGTGTGCAGACATTCGTATGGTTCAACTACCGCCGTTGCGGCGCAGTCGCGCTTGCGCATCGGTTGGTGAAGGAAGGCAAGCTGGGTCGGATTTTTCATGTGCGAGCGACATACTTGCAAGATTGGGGCGGTCCGGACACGCCGCTCCTCTGGCGCTTTCAGTCGGATCAAGCAGGCTCCGGCGCGCATGGCGATCTCAACGCGCATCTGATCGATATGGCGCGATTTATCACGGGCGACGAAATCGTGGACGTCGTCGGCGCGATCGAGGAGACCTTCATTAAGGAGCGCGCCATCGTTGCGGCGAATACCGAAGCGCTCGGCGCGAGCAAGAAGGCGAAGGGGAGCAAAGGCGCATCGAAGAGCGCGGGGAAGTCGACCGTCGATGACGCGGTGCTTTTTCTCGCGCGATTCAAGCACGGCGCCGTTGCAAGTTTCGAAGCGACGCGTCTAGCGACCGGCAACCAGAACCGCAATTCCATCGAAATCAACGGCGAGTATGGAAGTGTGAAGTTCGACTTTGAGCGCATGAATGAACTGCAGTGGTGGGATCACACGCTCGAACCGAAACTGCGCGGGTGGAGCCGAATCATGTGCACCGACGCCTCACATCCCTACGGAGGCCACTACTGGCCGGCGGCGCATGTCGTGGGGTATGAGCACGGATTCGTGAGTCAAGCCGCTGACATTGCTGCGGTGCTCGGAGGCGGGGCAAGCGTGGTGCCGCTCCCAGACTTTGAGGATGCGCTGAAGACCCAGTGCGTGCTCGAAGCAGCCATTCGCAGTGCGCGAGAGCATCGTGCAGTTCCTATTCGCGAACTCGACAAGTTCTGAGCTGCGCTGCGATGCGTCACGACACCTCTTCGATGCAACTCTCCATCGAGCGGATGGAGGCACACCTCGAACGCGCGGTCGTCGCACTGACCCGTGCGCAACGAGCCGATGGACACTGGCGCGGTGAACTTGAGGGAGACTCGACGCTGCAGAGCGAGTACCTCTTGATGAAGTGGATCCTCAGTCAAGAGGCTGCGCCGCTTGCAGATGGCTCGGATGCCCAACAACTGCAGCGGATGTGCAATCACCTTCGCGCGCAGCAACGAGCGGACGGGGCATGGAGCGCAACTCCCGACTCAACGATGGATCTCTCCGCGAGTGTCAAGGCGTATTTCTGCTTGAAACTCTTCGGTGACGCGCCGTCCGATCCACACATGGAACGGGCGTGCGCACGCATTCGACATGCCGGAGGTGCCGAGCGGTGCGATGCGTTCTCAAAATTTTTCCTCGCGGCGCTCGGCCAGATCGCATGGGACACGGTCCCAGCGATTCCGCCGGAGATCGTCGACCTTCCTCGGTGGTGCAGTCTTCATTTGCAGAACTGGAGCGCGCCCATCCGCACGCTGCTTGTTCCGCTCGCGATTTTGTCGTCACGTCGACCGACGCGCGCACTCGGACCTACCCTCGGAATCGATGAGTTGTTCGTGGATCAAGTTGCGCGCCACCAGATGCACTGGAGTGGGCAAGGGAGCGCGGCTTGGAGCGCGCGCTTCCGAAAGCTCGACCGATTCTTGAAGTGGCTGCATCGCTTTGGTCCGTTTGCGACGCGGCAGGGATCTCTCAATCGCGCCTTCGCATGGTGCGAGGAGCGAGCAGGTCAAGATGGTGCAGCAACCACGGACGGATTGGGCTCGAGTTTTTCGCCGATGGTGGCGTGGCAACTCGTGCTCCACGCGATGGGATATGCACGAACGCACCCGCTCGTGATTCGCGCCGAGCGCGATCTCGATGCGCTGCTCGTGCGCGTTGGCGCTCCCTCGGAGGAGTCGCTTCGCGTTCAGCCGCGTCTCTCTCCGGTTTGGGATACAGCTCTCGCACTCAATGCACTTGCGGATTGCGGCTTCGATGCCAGCGACTCTTGCGCGCAGCGAGCCTCTGCATGGTTACGCACGAAGGAGTGCGTTTTTCGCGGAGATGGGGTTTCGCATGGGGGGTCTGATGCGAGGGGAAGTAGCTGGAGCTTTGAGTACCACAATGCGTACTACCCAGATTGCCTAGACACGGCGATCGTCTCGATGTCACTGTTGCGGACCGGGGATCGAGAGGCGATGGCCGCAAGCGCGCGAGGAGTGAGTTGGCTTCTCAAGATGCAAAACAGCGATGGCGGGTGGGCTGCGTTTGACCGAACAGAGCCTCACACAGTGCTCGCATGTGTACCGCTTGCGGGGCATCACGCCATGCAAGACCTCTCTCGCGCCGGCATCACTGGGCGCGTGCTTGAGTTGTTCGCGTGGAGTGGGATGCAGCGGGAACATGCGAGCGTTCGCGATGCGCTGGTGTTCATCGCGCAGCAGCAGCAGGCCGATGGTTCCTTCGCCGGAGCGAGCGCTGCGACTTCGATCTACGAGACTTGGCAGTCGGTCATCGGGCCAGTGCGTTGCGGCGTGCATCCGTCAGAGCCGTGGGTGCAGCGCGCGGGTGTGTGGATGAAATCAGTGCAGAAGCTTGACGGAAGCTTTGGGGAGAGTGCTGCGCCGAAAGGCGCGGGTGTGTCCACGGCAAGCCAGACTGCGTGGGGTGCGATGCTGCTGCTCGAAGTCTTTGGCAAAGATGACCCTGCTGTAGCTCGCGCGATCGCGTGGTTATGTCGGACGCAACTTGATGATGCGAGTGCGATCGATCCGATTTCGAATCCAGATCAAGACGAAGCGGGGACTTGGTCGGAGCGCGCATGCACTGGATCGGCGCTCGCGGGTGCCAACAATCTTCGTTACCAATACTTCCGTCTGTACTTCCCCGTCATGGCGATTGGGCGATTCTTGAGTGCACACGGCGCGGGCATCGCGGGCAAGCGCCTCCGCGACCGTGGGGTTCGAGCGGGTTTGTTCGGTTAGCGCGATGCGGGAAGCGATGTTTGGCGCGACGCAACCGTGCGCGTTGCGCGTGCGCCACAAGAGCCGAGCACGGATCCCTCTCGTATCATTGCGAGAATGACTGCGATTTCCTCGTTCGCGATCCTCGTCGCCGCACTCGGTGTATCGCATCCGCCCGACACCAACATCGATCGAGGTCGACCTCCGCTAGGAACAGCGGCTGCAGTGCGTCCTGAGTTCATAGATGCGTTTCGGCAACTGGAAGAAATCCTGCCAACCCCGAACGATGCGCGCTGCGCGTCCGGAGCGCCTGGAAGAGCTTATTGGCAACAACAGGCTGATCATGCGATCGAAGTCACCATCGCCGCGGATGCAGCGCGGCTGACGGGCAAGGAGCGCATCACCTATCACAATCGCTCGCCCGATGATCTTCGTTACCTCTGGCTTCAACTCGATCAGAATCGATTCGATTGGCAATCGAAGGGAGAACTTTCGCAGCCCGCGCCTGACTTCTCGCAGGATCAAGGCATGCGTTGGCTTGATGGCCTCACCCGCAAGCAAACTTGGGAGGGCGGGTACACGATTTCGCGCGTTGCTCTCGCGACAGGCGTGCCGCTTCCGTTCACGATCGTGGACACGATGATGCGGGTCGATCTTCCAAGCGAGTTGCCGAGTGGCGAGTCACTCGCCTTCGAAGTCGAGTGGTCCTTTCCCATCATCGATGTCCGAGTGGGTCATGAGCGCTCCAATAGCGAGTTCCTCGCGAGTGACAACGCGCCCATCGTCGAGATGGCGCAGTTCTTTCCTCGCATGGCTGCGTACACCGATGTCAATGGTTGGCAGCACAAGGCGTTCTTGGGTCGAGGCGAGTTCACTACGGAGTTTGGCGACTTCAACCTGAGCGTGACAGTGCCATCGAACTGGACTGTCATCGCAACTGGTGAATTGTCGAACGCGAGCGAGGTCTTGACGACCGAGCAGCAGGCACGGCTTGCGAGTGCGAAGCAGAGCCTCACTCCGGTGATGATTACCAACGGAGCCGAAGCCGCAGTGCTTCGGTCAGCGCATCCAACAACCACGAAGACTTGGCACTTCACGGCTCAACAGGTGCGTGATTGCGCATTTGCCGCGAGTCCAGCGTATCTCTGGGACGCCGCGCGTGCGCCGATTCCAGGCACCGATCGCGCAGCGCTCGCGATGAGTGTCTATCCAATCGAAGCCGAGCCGCTGTGGTCGAAGTACTCGACGCATGCCGTGGCGCACACGATTGACTCGTATTCGCGTCACGCGCTGCCGTATCCGTACCCCGTCGCGATCAGTGCAAATGGTCCCGTCGGTGGGATGGAGTATCCGATGATCTGCTTCAACGGTCCGCGACCTGAGAAGGATGGAACCTACTCTGAAGGCACGAAGAAGGGGTTGATCGGGGTGGTGATTCATGAAGTCGGGCACAACTGGTTCCCGATGATCATCAACAGTGATGAACGGCAATGGACTTGGCTCGATGAAGGGCTGAACACATTCTGTCAGTATCTCGCGGAGCAAGAGTGGTCAGAGAAGTACGACTCGGGTCGCGGCGAACCGCACAAGATCGTGGAGTACATGACCGCTGCGGGAGAGCCGCCGATCATGACGAACTCCGAATCGATCGCGCGCCTTGGTCCTAATGCGTATGCCAAGCCAGCGACGGCGCTCAATGTCTTGCGGGAGACAGTGCTTGGTCGAGAGAATTTTGATTTCGCCTTTGGTGAATACTGCCGCCGATGGGCCTTCAAACGACCTGAGCCCGCAGATTTTTTCCGCACGATGGAGGATGCCTCGGGTGTAGATCTTGATTGGTTTTGGCGTGCATGGTTCTACGACACGCGCCATGTCGATATCGCGATCGAAGAGGTCGTCGCGCTGCGCATCAAGTCGAGCGATCCTGCGGTCGAGAAGGCGATCGCCCGCGCCGAACGCGACGCGCTCGCTCCCACACTCTCAGAGGAGGCGAATGCGGCGATGAACGCAGCTTCGCCGCCGCGGGAAGTTCGATTCCCTGAGTTGCAAGATTTCTACTCCAGCTTTGATGCATTCTCGGTGACGCCTGAGGATCAGCGGAAGTTCGCTGAGTTTGCCGAAAAACTGACCGCGGAGGATCGCGCGCTTCTGCAATCGACGCTCTGTTTCAGCGTCATCCGATTCCGGAACGACGGCGGCCTCGTGACGCCGCTTCCGCTTGAATTGATGTACGCGGACGGAACGACGGCGTCGATCGTCCTTCCCGCGGAACTGTGGAAGTTTGATCCGCGACGAGTTTCGAAACTCATCGTTTCCAAGTCGCCACTCGTGCGTGTGACGCTTGACAAGCGGCGACAGATCGCCGACGCGGATCTGACTGACAATGCGTTCCCGCAGGAGATTTCAAAGTCGTCGTTTGGCATATCGAATGATCGTCGGCGCGGAGATGATGGGAATCCGATGCGTGATGCGATCGAATCGCAGGCGAAAGAGGCATCGCGCGCCACGGCTGCGAAACTTGGTGCGCGCATCGCTAACGCAGTGCGTGCTGGGCGAAGCGCGACGAGCATTGGTGACGATGTGAGCGCAGAGGAGCAGAAGGACGCGTGGGGTAAGCGCATGCTCATCATCGACGGCGGCAAGGACGGCGCGATTGCGACAATCGTGAGTTGTGGACCCGATGGCATTCCATCCAATCGCGATGACATCAAATTCGTTGTGCGCGCGGATGGATCAATAGACCCGTAGTCCGGATTCACCACGGCTGCGCGGCGACGAACGACACGCGTTCATTTGACACCGGGTGGGTGAACTCAAGCCTTGCGGAGTGCAGCATGAGTCGCGGCGTGAGCATCGCCACTTCGTTGGGCGCGTAGAAATGGTCGCCGACGATCGGGTGCCCGATCGCTTTCAAGTGCACGCGGAGCTGATGGCTTCGCCCAGTCTTGGGTTCGAGTTCTAAGAGTGTGGTAGGGCGGCCAAGGCGTTCGCTGGGGTAGCGCTCAAGCACGCGCCACTTGGTCACGCTCGGCTTACCGAGTTCAAAGTCGACAATTTGAATTGCCGTCCCTTGCGCCTGCTTTCGCATCGGTAAATCGATCTCGCCTTCGTCTTGCTTGGGCGCGCCATCGACGATGGCGAGATAGAACTTTGCGGTCTCACGAGCTTCGAACTGTCGAGAAAGTTCACGGTGCGAATCGGCGTTTCGGGCAAGCACGAGAACTCCCGAAGTATCCATGTCGAGCCGATGCACAATGCGCGCATCGGGAAACTGACCCTTGACGCGCGATATCAGGCAATCCGCCTTGCCTGGGCCAATTCCCGGAACGGTCAGCAATCCCGACGCCTTGTCGCAGATCACGATTTCGTTGTCGGAGTAGAGAATGTTGTAGCCCGGTCCATGCATGTGCGTGAGTACACTAGTCGACCCATGTTCGCCGTCGCTTCTTTCTGCCTCGTTTCCTTTGTGACATCCGCCGTCGCTCTTGGAGCGCCTCCTGTGGCATCCGCGCCGCCCGCTCAGGCTGCGAGTGCTGCCGAGCCCGGCGTAGGCAAGGCGATCCAGTTGACCTCGCCTACGCAATTCATCAAGGCCGGAGAGAACTACTTTTCTCCGAGCGGTACGCAGATTGTGTTTCAAGCGATTGAGCGACCTGCTGAGGGCGAAGTGGCGGACGAGTTCTACTCGATGTTTGTCGCGGATATCGTGTTTGACGCGCAGCAACACCCCGCAGGCGTTACCAATATCAGGCGCGTGAGCCCCAAGGGCAGTGCCAACACTTGCGGTTGGTTTCATCCGACGAAACCAAACACGCTCATCTTCGCATCTACGCTCGTCGCGCCGACTGCCGAGGAAGCACCCGGATATCAACGGGGGACGAGTCGCTATCGATGGAGTTTTCCAAAGGAGATGCGCATCGTCGAGGTGGACCTCGCGAAGGCCGATGGTACGGCGACTCCACTGCAAACCATCGAGGGTGACGGCACCGCCTATGTTGCTGAGGGAAGCGTCTCCCCGGATGGCCGTTTTCTGCTGTTCTGTTCACTCGCGACTGGCGAAGGCGACATCTTTGCGCGCGATCTCAAGACAGGTGTCAAGGTTCCGTTGGTGATGGCGAGGGGATATGACGGCGGACCGTTTTTTTCGCCCAATGGAAAGCAGATCGTTTATCGCTCGGATCGCAACGGCGACAGTTTGCTGCAGGTCTATATCGCGGACCTTCTCTTCACGAGTGATGGTTCGTTGAATGGTGCGACGAATGAACGGCAACTCACGGCGAACGAGCATGTGAACTGGTGCCCGTTTTTTCGACCCGACGGAAAGACGATCGTCTATGCGTCGAGCGAAGTCGGCCACAGTAACTACGAAGTATTCGAAATCGTGTTGCCCGCAGCGCCAGACGCTGCTGCCACGCGCCGAAGAGTGACGGAAGCAGGAGGTGCGGATGTGCTTCCTGCGTTTTCCCCCGATGGGAAGTGGCTGCTGTGGACCGGTCAGCGCAATGACGCGAAGTCGAGCCAACTTTACCTCGCGCCGTACAGTGGGCCGAGTGCCGCGCCAAGCGCAAAGTGATGCATTGCCGTGCAGTACGCAAGTGAAACATCCTCTGACCGTCGCTACCTGATTCCATTTCGCTCGCAGCTTCTGCCGCAGATCTTCACGGATGTGCTCGTCATTGGCGCGGGCGTTGCGGGATTGTGTGCGGCGCTTGAAGCGAGCGCGAGCGGCGAAGTCATTGTACTTGCGAAGGGCGCGCTTGATCGTTCTAACACCGCGCTTGCGCAGGGTGGCATCGCCGCTGTCCTCGCGAGTGATGATCGCGCGAGTGAACATGTCGAGGACACGCTTGTCGCAGGTGCTGGCCTCTGCGCGCGCGCGACGGTCGAGACTTTGGTGCGAGAGGGTCCTCAAGCGGTCGCAGATCTCATCGAACGCGGCATGCGATTTGATCGCGATGCAGATGGAAGTCTCTCGCTCGCACGGGAAGGTGGACATCACAAGCGACGAATTGTGCACAGTGATGGCGATGCGACGGGCAAGGAGCTTGCGCGCACGCTGCTCGCGACGGTGGCGAGTACGCCGTCCATTCGAACCTTTACGCAGTGTTTCGCGCTTGATCTGTTGACTGCTGGCAACGGCAACGGCGGGGAGGAGCGCGTGCTCGGTGCGATCACCCATCATCCGAAGTACGGGCTGCAGATCATTTGGGCGCGTTCCGTCATTCTTGCGTGTGGTGGCGTGGGTCAACTTTGGCGAGAGACGACAAACTCGCGCGTGGCAACTGGTGACGGCGTTGCGATGGCGTGGAGAGCAGGCGCGAAGATCGTCGACATGGAGTTCGCGCAGTTCCATCCCACTGCGCTCTACATCGCAGGCGCGCCGCGCAGCTTGATCTCTGAAGCCGTGCGGGGCGAGGGAGCAAAGCTCGTGGATCGCGCGGGTCGGCGGTTCATGGAGTCCCAACATCCGCTTGCAGAGCTTGCGCCTCGCGACATCGTCAGTCGTGGCATCATCGAGCATCTCGCTCGCGTGCAAGATTCCTGCGTGTTTCTTGATGCGAAAGCGATGGGGAGTGATGGATTCCGCGCGCGCTTTCCTGGTCTCTCGCGCATGCTTGCGGGTTACGACATCGACCCAGGTCGTGATCTCATTCCTGTCACGCCTGCGGCGCACTACACGATCGGGGGGGTCGCGGCAGATGTTGATGGACGAACGAGCGTCGCTGGATTGTTCGCGGCCGGAGAGGTCGCATGGAATGGTCTGCATGGCGCAAATCGCCTCGCATCCAATTCACTCCTGGAAGGGCTCGTCTTTGGGCGGCGTGCGGGCGCGGCCGCCGCGAGTGAACCAACGCCACGGACGCTCGCGCGCATCGTCAGTGACATTCGTCCAAGTGGCCGCGCGGAACTTGACCTTGCGGATTCGCGATCGAGTCTGACGAGCGCCATGTGGCGCAATGTCGGCATCGTTCGCAGCGGCGAAGGCCTCGAAGGCGCGCTCGACATGATCGGATTTTGGTCGCGCTACTCCCTCGACAAGATCTTTGATGATGAACAGGGTTGGGAGTTGCAGAACCTGCTCACCGCAGGATCGCTCGTCGCACGCGCGGCTGCGTGGCGCGAGGAATCGCGTGGGACGCACACGCGAACGGACTTTCCGCACGCGCTTGATCGCTTCCTCGTGCACAGCGCTTGGACTCGGCAGCAATCGGAGCCGTCCATCGTCTCGCTCGATCCCGAGAAAGTGCCCGCATGAAGTTTCGCGAGCGCGCCGCAGCCTTGATCGCAAGCGTCTGCGTCGCGCTCCCGCTCTTGAGCTGCTCTCAACCGCGCATCGTCTATCGACCGGTTGCCGCGTACATGCGTGAGGGCGGAGCGGAAGTGCCAGACGAAGTCGTGCTGCCGGACGGGAGGATCCTCAAGTTCGTAAGTGAGGAGGAGTTTGCGCAGATCAAGGCAGAGCAGCGCGGCGAGTCGCCGGTGATTTCGCTTGATGAGGATGCGAAGGCGTTCGCGCCGTGGGAGCAACAGGAGGATGGTTCGGTGCAAATCCGAGCCATGATTCCTGCGCATGTCGTCGCCAACACGATGGCCTGCCTGCGTGACGAGAGATACGCAGAGTTATGGCAGCAACTCGTTGCGTCAGGCGTCAAGAGTCGAGCCGAAGCTGCGGCGTATGCGCGCGGAGAACGCTCAAGCGCCGCAGAGGAGCAGTTCGTCGAGTGGTGCGTCAAGCATCGCGGTGATGCGATGATGCTCCTGAACCGCATGAGCTTTGGGCTCTCGAGTTCAAGCGCTGTCATGCGGAATCACGGCGGTGGGCGAATCACGATCGAGCTCTCGCCACAGATTGCGAAGGACACGGACTTCAAGCTGAAGACCGTCGAGATCATCACGGAACCAGATGGTCTCAAACTCGGCGGCATTTGGTAGCGCGAGCGCGCATTCGCCGCAGCCGAAAGAAAACACCGGCGTCGTGAGGACGCCGGTGTGGGGATTTCTCGGATTACTCCGTCTCAGTGCGCGTTGTCAGCGAGGACCTTGGGCTCTTCGCCGTTGCTGCTCGAGTCAGCGGGAGTCTCTTGCGTTGGGGCTGCGGTCGCCACGGTGAACGCGAGGTACTCCGCGCCTTCCTTGCGTGTGCAGAGGATTTCATCGCCGGCCTTGTACTCGCCCATCAGGAGGTTTTCCGCGAGCGGATCCTCGATGTAGGTGCCGAGTGCGCGACGCAGCGGTCGGGCGCCGTAGTCGGGGTTGTAGCCCTTCTCGATGAGGAAGTCCTTGGCAGACTGATCAATAGTGAGCCGCAGTTGCTTCTCTTCAAGTCGCTTGCGCACCTTGCTGAGTTCGTACTCGATGATCGTGTTGAGGTCGTCCTTCATGAGTGGTCTAAAGACGATCACATCATCGACACGGTTGATGAACTCAGGACGGAAGAACTTCTCGATCTCTCCCATGAGAGCCTTCTTCATCTTGTCGTAATCCTGCACCTCTGTTCGCTTGCCGAAACCAAAGGACGCACCGCCCTTGATGACATCTGCGCCGAGATTGCTGGTCATGATCAGGATGACATTGCGGAAGTCGACATGACGGCCAAAGCTGTCGGTGAGTCGTCCTTCTTCCATCATCTGCAGGAGCATGTTGAAGACATCTGGGTGTGCCTTTTCAACTTCGTCGAGCAGCAGCACCGCGTAGGGTCGACGGCGAATGCGCTCGGTGAGCTGGCCGCCTTCTTCGAATCCGACATAGCCGGGAGGGGCGCCGACGAGTCGGCTGACCGTGTGTTTCTCCATGTACTCACTCATGTCGAGTGAAATCAAGGAATCAGCGTCGCCGAACATGAACTCCGCGAGTGCCTTCGCAAGCAGGGTCTTACCAACGCCGGATGGACCGACGAAGATGAATGAACCCATCGGACGCTTCGGATCCTTTAGGCCTGCGCGCGCCTTGCGAATCGCGCGAGCGACCGCCTTGACCGCGTCGTCTTGGCTGACGACGGACTTGTGCAGTTCCTTCTCGAGGGCGAGCAGGCGCTCCGACTCAGACTTCTCGAGCCGAGTGAGCGGCACGCCAGTCATCTTCGAGACAACCTCCGCGATGATCTCTTCATCGACAGTGCCGACCGTTTCGGTCATGCGTTCCTTCCACTCGGCTTGGACCTTCTCTTTGTCCTTGCGATACTTGTCTGCGGCGTCGCGCAATTGCGCAGCTTTTTCGTAGTCCGCGTTCTTGACCGCTTCGTCCTTCTCGATGGCGAGCTTCTCGATCTTCTGTTCAAGATCCGCAAGATCCGGCGGCTTCACCATCGAGCGAAGTCGCAAGCGCGCGCCAGCCTCATCGATGACATCGATGCTCTTGTCGGGCTGCACGCGACCGGGGATGTATCGACCACTCAGTTCGACAGCGGTGCGGAGCGCTTCATCGGTAACCTTCACGCGATGGTGCGCCTCGTACTTGGGTCGGATGCCCTTGAGGATTTCGAGTGTCTGCTCCGCGTTCGGTGGCTCAACGGCGATCGACTGGAAGCGTCGTTCGAGCGCTGCGTCCTTCTCGACATACTTGCGGTACTCATCGTACGTGGTCGCGCCGATGCACTGGATCTCGCCGCGTGCGAGCGATGGCTTGAGCACATTGGACGCATCGATCGCGCCCTCTGCGCCACCAGCACCCACGAGCGTGTGCAGCTCGTCGATGAAGAGAATGATGTTCTTCGCTCGGCGCACTTCGTTCATGACCGCTTTGATGCGCTCTTCGAACTGACCGCGATACTTCGTACCGGCAACCATGAGGGCAAGATCGAGCACGACTAATCGACGGTCGTGCAGGAGATCCGGCACTTCCTGATCGACGATGCGCTGCGCGAGTCCTTCAACGATGGCGGTCTTGCCAACGCCCGCTTCGCCGAGCAACACGGGGTTGTTCTTCGTGCGGCGGCAAAGCACTTGGACGAGTCGTTCGATTTCATTCGCGCGACCAATCACGGGATCGAGCTCGCCTGATTTCGCGAGCTCGGTGAGATCACGCCCGAAGCTGTCGAGAGCGGGGGTCTTGCTCTTGGTTGGGCGTCGTGCGGTGCCGCCTTCGCCGGCAGCTGCGCCACCCATGCCTGCGCCTGGGCCGCCGCTCATTGGACCTTCTTGTGGTTCCTGTGGCGAAGCGGTTTGCTCTTCGCTCTCAGCGCCCGCGCCAAGAAGATTGAGCACTTCTTCGCGAACCTCTTCCAGCTTGAGGGCGAGGTTCATGAGCACTTGCGCAGCAACACCGTCGTGCTCACGCAAGAGTCCGAGCAGTAGGTGCTCGGTGCCGACATAATTGTGGTTGAGGTTGCGCGCTTCTTCGATCGCGTACTCGATCACCTTCTTGGCGCGAGGAGTTTGCGGGAGCTTGCCCATCGTGACCATCTCCGGGCCACTCTTGACGAGCTTCTCCACTTCGAGCCGCACCTTGCGGAGATCGATGTCGAGGTTCTTGAGCACATTGGCGCCAACGCCAGAGCCCTCTTTCACGAGGCCAAGCAGGATGTGCTCGGTCCCGATGTACTCATGGTTGAGTCGTTGGGCTTCTTGATTCGCAAGGGCCATGACCTTGCGTGCACGGTCGGTAAGTCGCTCAAACATCGCTCACTCACTTTCTGCCCTCCGCGCGTATGCGGAGTGCGTTCCATCCTCACCGGAAACTTCCGGTCTACCAGTCGCATGCTAGGACAACTCGCAACTGCAATGCCTTGTTCCACAAATGACTACTAGAGTCTCCGCTCTAGGGTTCGTCGTTTCGAAGCGGCGGAAGACAATCCGCCCGACAATAGGGCGACGAACCCATCCCTCTTTTCGGCGATCAGTACAGGTTGGATATGCGAATCCTTCGTAAACTCTCAAAGGACTTAGGCCAAGTTTAGGCACCCCGCCACCGCGAGTACCTCTGAGAGGGTTCCCAATATGACGCACAATCTCAAGCGCGCCTTCGCCACTCTCGCGTTCGTCATCGCTGTCGATACTTGCGCCGTTTACGCGCAAACCCCTGCAAATGCGCCGTTTGCAGCGCAGGATGCGGCGCCCGCAGCCGGAACGGAAGTGACCGCGAACCTGAAGTTGACTGGCTCGCGCGTGCTGCGAGGAAGGGTGATTTCTTGGGATTTGCTCAAGGTGCAGGTGCTCGATGCCTCGGACAAGAATGTTCCGCCTGCCACGCTCGAAGGGAAGTGGAATGACGCGACGGCCATAGAGGCTTGGGCGCTGCTCAAACGGCTCGGGCAAGCTGAGGTAACTCGTTGGCCAGATGTGGTGACGGTGCTCGCCGCGCACCCCAAAGGGACAGCGATGCTCAAGCAGGCTGTCGATTTGGCACGCGGCGCGGGGGTCGCTCAGAGCGCCATCGATGAAGCAACCGCCCGTGGCGCAGGCATGCTGCGCGATGCCGAAGAAGAGGCGCGTCGAGCGGCGCAGCGCGCACTTGCGCGAAGTAATCCCGAGGCCGCGCCATTTGTCCCTATGCAATGGACTCCGGTGACGAAGTTGGAATTCGATGCGAACTCGACCGCGCAGCTCGATGCCGCGCGCGAGTATCTCGCTCGAGCGGGTGGATCGGGTACTGCGTACCAAGGTGAGTACATCACACTCCTCACGGAGTACGCTGACGAGGAAGAGAAGGGCTTCGCAGCACGCGTCGATCTTGATGCGAAGGGAACAATCGCGCTGCTCACGGAGTCGGGAACTGCGCCGCAGCCTCCGGGTCGCATCGTCATCATTCAAACACGAGAAGTCTCGAGATACCGACTGCTTCTCGAGGCTGCGCTCGGGGTGGATCCTGCGGCGTTTCCAGGCGGAGTCACGGCCTATCCACCGGCTGGTTCCGTCGTCGTCGTGCCACCGATCCCAAACGCCACGGAGCGCGAATCGCACATCGCATGGTTGACCGCACGCGCGGTCCTGCATGCATGGTCGTCGAATACGCGTCTCCCTGCGTGGGCGAACGAAGCCATTCCACTGATCGTTGCCGATCTCGCTGTTCCGGCTGCGAAGGGCGACATTTCATGGCGAAAACAGGGGCTCTCGGCCATTCGCGGTGGCTCGCCACTCTCGCAGCTTGTGAACAGTGACTACGCGAGTGCAGCGTGGCAGTCGAAGCGCGCGTTGAGCGAATCTTCGGCGTATCTCTTCGGTCGGCGAGCGTTTGAAGAGAATCGCGCCGCCTTCCTGCTCTGGGCCTTAGCCGTGAAAAATGGAGAGGAGCCATCAGTGGCGTGGACGAAGTACTTCCGCGTTGCGCCTGCTGTCTCTCTCAACGCATCCAACCGTTGGTTCATGACGAACGATTAGTGCGCCGATTCGGCGCGGCCATCGGCGAGGTGGATCTGTCGAGATGCGCGTGCGGCGATCGCTTGATCGTGCGTGACCATGACGACGGTTGTGCCAGTTCCGTGGCGGCTCGCGATGAGATCGAGAATTCCGTGGCCGGTCTTCACATCGAGATTTCCCGTGGGCTCATCGGCGAGCAAGACGCGTGGACGATTGATCAGCGCGCGGGCGATGGCAACGCGTTGCCGTTCGCCGCCAGAGAGTTCGCTCGAACGATGCTTCAGACGGTGCGAGAGTCCGAAGTCTGTGAGCAGTGTTGCCGCGCGTTCCGTGATCGCCTTCTTCTCTTGCGCAAACTGCAAGCGTCCGAGACCCACCAATGCTGGAATCATCGCATTTTCAAGCACCGTCAACTCGGGGAGCAGGTGATAGAACTGAAACACGAATCCAACATCACGATTGCGATAGCGATTCTCCCGTGCGGGACTGAAGGCGCGAAGGTCTTCACCAAGAAAGGTAATGGGACCGCTGTTCGCGTCGACGCGGTCGAGCCCGCCAAGCAGGTGCAGGAGCGTGCTCTTCCCGCTGCCCGAACTTCCTACGATCGCAAGCCATTCGCCCTCTTGAACATCGAGGTCGACTCCCGAGAGCACTGGAACATCAACACGACCGAGTCGGTAGGTCTTTCGGACATCTTGTGCGCGAAGGAGTGGTGCTTCGTTCATCACTCGTACCTCAAGCTTCGCACTGGGTCAGTGTCCGCAGCCTTCGCCGCGGGAACTGCAGCGCCGACCACGCTAAACACGATGCCGCCAAGCGCGGTTGTCACCGCTGTAAACAGATCGAGATCACTCGGAATCTTGGTGAAGTAGTAGACACTCGGATCCCAAATCTGAAATCCTTGGTGGAACCAGAGGACGATAGCAGCCGCGATGAGCCCCGCCGCGCCGAAGCCCCAGAGCACTGTCGCGAGCGCGCGATTGCGCCATGCACTCTTTCCGCACCACAGCACGGAGACGAGAGCCGCGAGCATCGTGAGAAGTTTGAGCCACATGGGCGCGGGGACTCCGAGCGCCGCGTGGATGTCGTTGATGCGGCTCACGACGAGCGTCGCGATGCCAATGCCGACGCTACTTCCGACGATTCCGATGAACAACCCATATCGCAAGAAGATCCACAGAATCCCTGCGCGCGATGCACCGATGGCGCGCAGGATTCCGATGTCTCGTGTCTTTTCCGCAACGATCGCCCAGAAAATCGAGAGAACAAGTCCCGCGCAAACGAGATAGATGATGGAGAAGAGCGTGCGCATGAGTTCGCGCTCTTTTTCGACCGGTCCAATCAGATCTTGAAGTCGCTCTTCCCAAGTGCGAATGTCGACATAGGCTGGAAGTCGCTGCGCAATAGCGCGATCGGGTCCAACGCTTTCTACGAACTTCGCGTACGCCGATTCGACGATCTCCCTGAGCGCCGTCGGGCTCGTGCCGTCCTTTGCTTTGATAAGAATCGTTGTGGCGCGCGGGGAGGACATGCCCAACACCACTGGGTTTCCCGCTGCGTCGACCTCGGTCCGAGAGACGATCGGCGCAGCGTCAAGCATGAGTAGTCGCTGTGCAGCCTTCAGTCCGATGAGCACGCGTTGTGCGTCAATCTGATACACGCCAGATTCAAACTCATTGACGACGCGAAACTTGCTCTTGCGTTCGCCTTGCATCGACCCGCGCTCGGACACTGGCACGAGGGTCAGCGTGACTCCCTCTGTTGCAGGCATCCAATACGCGCGACTCTGTTCGCCTGTCAGCGGATCTTCCGTTCGGTACGAGCCATCGCGTTGGCGCTGATTGAACGGCGAGATTTCGATGCCCAGAACGATGCCGTCCTCCTCGGTCGATCGCTTCTGCATCGCCATCGCATCCGCAAGTCCGTCAAACCGAGGGTCGCGGCGGGGGTCTTCTTCATCTAAAGCAGGAAGCAACGCCTCTGCCGGTTTCTTCCAATACAGCGTCTTCTGATATCCCGTCGTTTCATCAAACGAAACCGGATCGATGCCCCAAACTTGCACAGTCTCAAGGCGACGGCCACCGGCAACACCGTAGGGCATCTGTAGAAGCCCGAAAGTTTCGATGACCGGGCTCGCGCTGTGCACTTCTGGTAGCGCTTCGAGCTGCGCGATGAACTCGTCGTAGAACGGGAGGCCGACGACATCGTGTGTCACGACAACATCGCCAATCTGGCTTCGCCCCGTTTCGCGCACCATATTGAGGAATCCGCTCATCACGCTCACCACGATGATGACGAGCGCGACGCACAACGCGACCGCGCCGACGGCGATAAAGGGGATGACCCGGGAAGTGAGGTAGCGATTGGCGAGGAGTGGCGCGTACACGAGTGCGGGTTTGGTGGAAAGGGTAACAATCCATGCGGCCGCGTGGGTGGGTACGCTGCCGATGCGAGAGAACTCGATTGCTCGCGCATGATGACCCCACTTGGTTGGACAATCTTTGCCCTCGCCTGTTGCGGAGCGCTCTACTGGTTGATGCTCTTCGTACGCATCGCTCGCGCGCTTCCTGCCATTCCCCGTGTAGAGGACGCCGATGGATTGCCGCACGCACAAGCTCGGGTGTCCATCGTTATTCCAGCGCACAATGAGAGCCGGGTGATCGCCGAGAGCGTGCGAGGGCTTCGTGCGCAGGTCGGTGTCGACTTCGAAGCGACCTATGTGCTCGATCGGTGCAACGACGACACCCGCGCGCTGCTCGTCGCCGCGGCTGAAGGCGACCCGCGTATTCGGTTCATTGAAAACGCGCACTGCCCAGACGATTGGGCGGGGAAATGCTTCGCGGCGAGTCTTGGCGCGAAGCAAGCGACGGGAGACTGGATCCTCTTCACGGATGCGGACTGCCGATTTGGAGAAACGCTCGTTCGAAGCATGCTCCGCATCGCGGCGAAACGCCAGACGGCGCTGCTCTCTGCGATCGGACGACTCACCTTTGGACGAAGCTTCGAACGGCAACTCCAGCCGGTTGCGTCGATGGTGCTTCTGCGCATTTTTCCGCTTGACAAAGCGAATCGTGAAGATCGTTGCTGGCCATTCGCAAATGGCCAGTTCTTGCTGTTCAAACGAGAGGCGTACGAAGCGATCGGTGGTCACGCGAGCGTGAAGGACGATCTGTTGGAGGACCTCGCTTTCGCCAAGCGGTTGCATGTGGCAGGCCAGCGCATCGGTGTGGTGGATGCCGGCACTCGGATGGAAGTTTCGATGTACGACAGTCCGCTCGCGATGCGTCGCGGCTGGACGCGCATTTTCATTGAGAGTTGTGGTCGTCGACCGCGGGCGCTGCGGTTGCGGGCGGCGGAGTTTTTCACAACTGGAGTTGTCCTCCCCCTCGGTGCGTGTGCTGCCATCACCGCAAGTGGTTCCTACGAGGATGACATCGCAGCGTTTCTCATGCTCTCGCTTTCAGGCGCGTGTTCCCTCGGATGCATGGTGATCAGTTTGACTTGGATGCATCGGCTTTCCTACGCGCCCTATCGCGGCATTTGTTTTCATCCGTATGCCGCGTTCACGATTGCGCGCTGGCTCCTCGACGGTGCTCGCATCCTCGAGAGACGCGAGCGTGTGCGTTGGGGCGGTCGCGAATATGTCCTCGATCCAAGGTAGCATCATCGAATGCGGATTCTGCTGACGAATGATGATGGTATTCACGCGCCAGGCATTGCGGCGCTTCACGAGGCGATGCAAGGAATGGGCGAGATCCTCGTGGTTGCGCCTGCGGATGTGCAGAGCGCCACGAGTCACGGCATCACATTTCATACGCCGCTCTTGGTGCGCGAGGTGCAGGTCTCTCCACGCATGAAGGGTTATGCGGTGGAGGGCCGTCCGGCGGATTGCGTCAAGCTTGGCATTCGGCGTATCTGGGCGGACCTCTTTGGTGAAGGAACGCGCCCAGACCTTGTGGTCAGCGGCATGAATTCAGGCGCGAATGTGGGCATCAATGTCATTTACTCAGGCACGGTTGCGGCAGCAGTTGAGGCAGCGTTTCTCGGCGTGCCGTCGATTGCAGTGAGTCTCCACATGCATCAGGGTGGCGGAAAGAGTGAGCCACACTGGCAGCGCGCGGCATCGATCGCGCGCGTCGCTCTTGATCGAGTGGTGCAGCACACGATTGATCCGCACACGGTCATAAATGTAAACATCCCGCGGACCACGAAGGCTGATGCGCCCATACCGCCGTTTCGCGTCGTTGCGATGAACACCGCCGCGGGCATTGACAACTACGAGAAGCGCACTGCGCCGCATGGGCAGGTGTACTACTGGCCCAACGGCAATGGCATGGAGTTCTTCCACACGCGCGAGGGTTCGGATGTTGAAGCGCTCAATGCGGGTTTCGTCACGATCACGCCGCTGCAGTACGACTTGACGGACCACGCGAGGACGCAAGGCTGGCGCGAGCGACTCGAGTCGTGAGTCGAGGGAACACGCGCGTCAGTCGGCGAGGAGGATAAGTCGAATGCGAATCGTGAGCGTGTCGCCAGGCTTGAGCTTCTCGACTTGCTTTCCGCTCGCGCTCCAGCCATAGAGCGAATTCACGAGTGCTTCATCGGCGCTCGAGTTCCCCGTCGATCGCACGAGTCTCGCTCTCATCGTCTTTCCATCTCGTCCAAGCACGAGTTCCGCAATCGGATTGCGGCCAATGCCATCGATCATGTTGAGCGCCGTAAAAGTGGGGCGCTTAGTCTTGAGGGTGATGCCCTTGGCCGCAAGTGGGCGGCCGCTCTTCCACAGGTTCGGTGGTACATCGATGATGCTTGTGGCATCGCTCTCGCGATCACTCAGCGCTCCATCGCGAGAAACGATTTCGCTCGGCTTTCCTGCAGGTGTTGGCGGTGTGGGCTGCGTGCCAGTCGCTTCCGTTGGTGTCACCGCGGGGGTTGCGCCGCCGTTCGAATCGAGCGGAGACGCGTTCGAGTCTGGTGTTCCGCTGCTGCTCGCTGCGCTTGTCGCCGCGGGTTCGTGCGGTTCAACTGCAGGTGTTGCTTCAGCCGTTTCCTCAGCGATGGGCGCCGTCGTGGGCGGAACAGGCTTGATCTCTTCGACCGCAGGCTGATCGGGTGATGGGTGCGAACTTGGATCGAGCAGCGGAGGAAGTGGGACGGTGTGCTCCCCTTCCGCTGGAAGTGAGGAAGGCGTGTCCACTGAGTTGATGGGTGAAGTCACCTCGGCGGTCGATGCGTCGCTCGCCTTCTGCTCGACGCGGGGTTGCTGCGCCGTCGCTGGAACAGCTTCCGTCGGTGCCTCGCTCGTCGCGGCGGAGGTCGCTTCAGCGACGCTTGTCGTTGCGACGACCTCCGTTGGTACGAGAGCCGTCGAGGTCTCGTCGCCCTTGACATTCGCCGCCTGGGGTGAAGTGTTTCCTGGGAGCGTATTGAGCGGCTTGGGTTCGCTCGCTTGTGCCGCAGTGAGCGTAGGAAGCTGAGGCGGAAGACCTGTCGGTGCCGTTCCACTCGCGCCCGAGGCAATCTGCATTCGAAACGCCGCCTGCTCGACTTCGGCGAGTTCCGCGAGGTGCTCCTGATACTCGTCGTAGCCGATCCAGTTCATCGTCTGCGCTTCGGAGTCGTCGACTCCGAGCCGCACAGGTTCTTCATGGTCGACAGGAAGTGGGGGTGGCAACTCAGCCAATCGCCGCCGTCGTTGTTTCGCGTGCTCGATCAGTTTCCGCGCGCGCTCATTGTCCATCCGGCCGCGATCGGGCTCCATGAATTCGCGCTTCGTGTCCTCGGCGTTCAACTGCGCGCCACCAGGCCCGCCGACGGCGGCACCTCCGAGGGCTTCGCTTGGCGCGAGATGAATCGCGAGGAGAAACGAGTGCGCGACAAGCGAGAGCCCTACAGCTCCGATGAGAGGCGCATTGTTTCGCCAGAAGGTCGGCACGGAGTCATCTTAGCCGCGCGACGCGGGCCGAGCGCTCGTGTTTCGGGGGTGGCGGAGATGGATCAGGCGCGTTTGCTCTTCGTAGCCTGCGCCTTGCGCGGATGGTGATTCGCGAGGATCGTTGCGAAGTGGTCGTCGGCGAGGCAATAGAGCCCAGACTGCGCGGAGTGGGCGATCACCGTTCTGAGCGAGTCGCCGCCGAGGCCGCGTCTGAGGCGAAGCGTGACACTCTCCACAAGTCGAGTGGTTCGAACGACGCTCTTCGCAACTTCTCCATTTGATGCGCCTTTCCCGAGCAATCGATAGACCTCAAGTTCGCGTCGAGTAAGGTGCGCGAGTTCGCCTAGATGCGCGTGCATGCATGGATGCACCTTTGCGAGGGCGTCGGGCTGAGTTAGATTCAACGAGATCACCGGCGCAAACTTCACCCGAAACAAATCTCCTTGGGACGGAGTCGTCCGTGCGTCTGCACTCACTCGCTCGATGCGGGTGATGCACGCTTTCCCAAATGCAATTTCAAGCAACCAACGGCGGCCCACCTGCGGCGCGGATGCGAGTTGCGCGACGCGCTCTTCAATCCACTCTCGCGAGAAACCCTGTGAAACCACGATGTTCCCGCCGTTGGCGGATTGCCGAAACGATGGCGGAGCTTCGACGACATTCCATCTCGCGTCGACGAGCCAAGGGACTCCGATCTCTTCGAACAACAAATCTTGTTCCATGCATCCTTCACTTCAGCTGAACTCAATCGAGGTCGCACAAAGACTCGTTCGAGCGACAGCCGCTGCGTTGACTCAATATCCTCAATACGCGTACGCGCCTCACCCGGTTGATCGGCGCGCGCTCCCGATGTGCAATGGAGCATTCTCTGACGGACAGAGTTTGGCGCAAGTCCATGGGAAATGCAAGTGCCAGCGAACGCCGCGCAAGACGTAACGAGGCGCGCGGATGGGATTGCATCATGAATCAGGGTTGACTCGGTGTCAGGGTTACTCGCACGCGCCCCAGTCAGAGAGCACCATGGCGTAGTCTGCAACATGGACGATGCCATCGTCATCGATGCCCGCATCGAGTTTTCCTGGGCTATCACCCATCGAAAGTGCCACCGCCCGCGGTTTGGTCGGCCGCAGCCGAGTTTTCGCTCAAGGGGTTGAGCGTGGATTGTTGTGTTCCATCACAGTGTCTCGTTTGGGTATGGCGCCTCGAAGTTGATGCACATCCTCTGAAAAGACGGAGGCCGGAGTCGCGCGCACTGCGCACCACGCTCCGGGTCTTGTTGGCGTGTGAGCGACGGAGATTCGCAACCAGTCAGTTGCATCCCTCCATGACGGATGGAGTGTGATCCGCAGCGCAATCTGCCCAGGAAGACTCGGGGTGGGGATGTCCCATGTGCCGTAGCGTGCGGACTCAGCCATGCAATCCGCGTAAGGCGTGAGGTCGAGCTCATCAATGTTCATTGGGAGTCGCCCATGCGTGTCCTCGTGGAAAGCGAGGGCGGCGAGAAGTTGATCGCCGCACTCGGTCAATCTCACGAGTCTTGATTCGTCGAACTCCACGCGCATCCGGCGGTGCTTCATGGAGCGCAACGCAAACCAAGCCAGGAGGACGGCGAGGCCGAGCACGAGTGCCGCACCGCCTGCGAGGATGGCTGCGATGAACGGGCGCACACGCGCACGCGCTTGGGCCGGAATGCCATCATGGTGGAGGGGCGCGTCCGCATTGCGCGCACGCTGCGCACGGTGTGTTCATCCAGAAATCTCGACGATGCGCTGTCCGGCCGCAAACGCTTCAACGATCGACGGTAGGGCGCGATCCATGACCGCAAGGAGTGCATCCTTTCGGCAGTTTCCAACCCGAACCCAAAGCAATTGGCCGCTTTCGCCCGCGCGATTCGCGAGATAGAACAAGTCCTCGTCCTTGCTCACGATAACCCGACCCTCGCGCTGAGCCCACGACCACAAGGCAAGATCGCTTGACGCGTCAAGCCCAACATTGGCAACATGTACTGCATCGTGACCCGCTTCAACGAGGTGCCGAGAAAGGCTCGGAGGCAATTGATTGTCGACGACAAACCTCATGCGACCCGGACGACCGCGTGACTCGTTTGGACGGCGGCATATGCGATGGCCGCGAGGATGTCATCCCGTTCAAGTGTGGGATGATCCGCAATGATCTCGTCGATCGTCGCTCCACTCGAGAGCAACTCAAGGAGGTCGCACACACGCATGCGCTTCCCCCGGATGCACGGACGACCGCCACACTTGCCAGCTTCAAGGGTGATGCGCTCAAGCAGCAGGAGGTTCATGATGACGAGTATACCGCTGCAGCGGTGGATTCATTGAATTTCTCGCCATTTCGGCGCTGAGCGAATGCGCCGCCGGTGGGGGATGAACGAGTTGAGTGACCAAGGACGACACTGGGCGCAGGAATTGGCTCGCCGCCCTAGACATGGACATGCACGCCCCTCGGAGCGCATGGTTGAGCAGCCTTTAGCTTCGACAATGCTGTCGTGTTGGATGAGACCTTCGCCGCTCGAAAGCTCCTTTTCCTCCTCATGGCGAAGGATGCGCCAGCTCTCGGCATTTCACTTCGGGCATCCCCCCCAACCATTGAGCACGATGGTGAGATCTGCAGCATCGACTGTGCCATCTCCGGTGAGGTCAGTTACGAACTCGCCCTTGCCGGATGATCCCCAATCGCCAAGAAGAGCTGCGAGGTCGACGCCATCAATCGTGCCGTTGCCGCTGACATCACCAGGACATGGACTACAAGAAACTCCGGCGTCGCAACAATCAGGAACCCCATTGGAGTTTGCGTCCTCGAAGGTGCCATCGAGAATCTGTCCGTAGTCGACGATGCCGTCGGCATTGCAATCGGCAGACCATTCGATGACATAGGACGGGCCGGACAAGTTACTCCCACACGGATCGGGGTAGCCCGCATCATTCCACCAATCAGACGGCATCCCAGAACCATTCTGTGTTACGAAGTCGAGGTAATCCTCGCCACCACAACCATCGTTCGGTTCACCGCTCTACCAATGCGACCATGTCCACGGTTCGCCTGACACCCAAGTCCACTCGGCATGGGGTTCACCTGTTCCCGCCGGTTGGTAGCCACCGAGCCACGGACCGACCATGTATGGGGGGCTTGCGTTCCAACCAGCCGGATTGCTGCAGACAGTCGCAACAAAGGCATTTTCTAGTTGCGAGGTTGGGCAAGCCAAGTATCCACCCGCGTTCGTCGCTTCGACTTGCGCATCATTCCAAGATATCTGCGGCCCGATTATGAATTCATATCAATGCGCATTCCCGCCATCCTCAATGCGCCACTGCACCGCTTGCCCGTTCGCAAACTGCGAGCATGTGAACAGCCCCGCGAACACCGATGCCACCACGAGTTCAAGTTTCATGAGCGTTTCTCCGTGAACGATGCCACCTACGCGCAGGGGATCGAAACCTCTTCGAACCGCACGCGCCGTACTTATCCATGCGAAAATCGCGACAGAGTCCTCAATCAAATCGCCAAAGTTTTGCGTAATGGAGGGGACGGGGTACAGTTTCGGTGTGTCGGCACCCACACTCACTGCGAAACTGAACCTTGCGCTCGAAGGCGACGCCGTAGCGGCAGAGCGAGCCTGGAGCGAGGTTTACGCCGAGGTGCGCGCCATTGCCGCCATGGCGCTCACGCACGAGTCGGGCCCGGAGGTAGCGGGCGCGGATCTTCAGCCCACCGGCCTCGTGCACGAAGTTTTTCTTCGGCTTGACCGAAGCCCGCCACGAGAGTGGGAAAGTCGGCGCCACTTTTTTGGCGCGGTCGCGCAGGCATGCGAGCGGGCCTTGATCGATCTCGCGCGGTTGCGCAATGCGGCGAAACGCGGTGGGGGAAACCCTCATATACCCCTTCGTTTCGTCGCTGGAGAACTTGCTGATCCACAAAGTGCAGCGTCGGCGGCGGAGTTCGGTCTGCCGGCCGTGCTTTCGGCGTTTGCGCTGAGGTATCCGCGCGCCGCCGAGGTCGCGCGATTGCGCTACATGCTCGGATTACCAAGCGCCGAAATCGCGCGTGCGCTCGCGGTGAGCGAATCGACCGTCGAGAAGGATTGGGCGTTCACCCGTGCGTGGCTTCGACGCGAACTTGATCGATCGTTGTGAATTCATTACGGAACGCTCTGCCGATTTCGCATGGATGATTGCATGGATCCCGCTTTGACACGCTCACCTGACAGCGCGCAAGAGGCCTTCGCCGAAGCGATCGCGCTTCCGCTTTCCGCGCGTGAGGCGTTCATTGCGCGCCTCCGAGCAAAGGACCCGATTCTCGCAGGCGAAGTTGAGTCGCTCTTGGCGTATCACTCGCCGTCAGACGCGCACGCCGAGCTTGATGCGACCGCGACGCTTCCCGCAACGCTGCTTGGGAAGACAGTGGGCGGCTGCCGAATAGAGCGGCTCATCGGCTATGGCGGGATGAGTGCGGTCTATCAAGCGACGCAGGACATTCCAAGGCGTCGTGTAGCGGTGAAAGTTGTGCGACGCGAAAGACTCAGCACCGGTGCGCGGCGCAGGCTTCGCGTCGAGGCGGAAGCACTGGCGCGGTTAGAGCACCCGAACATCGCGCGTGTCTATGCCGCTGGTTCGCAACGCCTTTCCGACCGCGACGACGACGGCGAGTCGCCTTTCCTCGTGATGGAGTTGATCGAAGGCGCGGTGCCGCTGAACACTTGGGCGAATGCTGCGAAACTTGACGCGCGCGCGCGGATTGCACTCGTCGCGCTCATCAGCGACGCGATCGAACACGCACACCGGGTAGGCGTGATTCACCGCGACCTGAAGCCAGGCAATGTCCTCGTCGGCACCGATGGGTCACCAAAGGTCATTGACTTCGGGATCGCGTCCGTGAGCGATTCCATTGTCACCGCAGTGACGGAGGGACCGATGGGCACACTCGCGTATATGAGTCCTGAGCAGGCACGAGGACAGCGCGTGGACATCGGGAGCGATGTTTGGGGACTCGGCGCGTTGCTCTACGACTTGCTCGCGGGCGCTCCGCCGTTTGACTGCCACGACAACTCTGTCGCTGCGCACATTGACCGTCTCCTGCACGACGCGCCTGAACCCATCGCGGAGCGCGCACGAGCGGCGCGCGGCGTTGCGTTCGCGGAGTCGCTTCCGACCGCCTGCGATGCAGTTCTTCGAAAGGTGCTCGCGAACGATAGCGAGCGCCGTTATCGCAGCGCGGCTGAGTTTGCGGGCGAGCTGCGTCGCCTGCTTGCTGGGGAAACTCTGCTCGCGCGCCCCGATTCAGAATGGGACGCAATCGCGCGCGTGCTACGGCGGCATCGCACGAGCGTCATCGCGGCGATGGGCATCTTCACGGCGGTGGCGGTCGGGCTTGTTGTTTCGCTCACACTCTTGACGAGAGAACGAAGCGCGCACGCGAATGCGCAGTGGTCGGCGTATGTCGCGTCGATCGCAGCCGCGAACGGAATGCTCGATCGCAACGACGCGAGCGCAGCGCATGAGATGCTTGAGTCGGCACCGATGGAGCATCGCGGTTGGGAATGGAACGCGCTGCGCCATCTCTCAAGCCAATCGAAGTGGTCAGTGCAGTTCCCCATCGGGGCGCAGGTCTACCACACGGACTGGACCCCCGATGGCAAGCGGATCATCGCAGTCGCAGGCAACATGGTGACCGCGATCGATCGGGTGACGCGCCGCGAACTTTGGCGGACACCCTCGCCTAGCGGAAGCGAAATCTGGCGAGCGCATGCGATGGCGGATGGCAGTGTGGTCGCGCAAGTACTCAACTTTGGATTGATGCGCGTTGATGCTGCAGGTCGTGTCGTCACCACCGAGAAGAATGACACGATCTACGACCTTGCGATTGACGGTTCGCGCACGCGCTTGTTCGCTGATGGCGTTGGTGGCGCGCAGGAGATCGACCCTGTCACGCTCGCTGTGCTTCGTTCCATCGTGGTGGCTCCGCCGATGAGGTCCAAGTCGAAGTGCATTGCGGTCGCCAGCGACGCAAGTTTCTTAGTACTCGGAGGCGATGACGGCATGATCACCGCTGTTTCCGCGGTTGACGGGGCAACGCGCTGGGTCGTCGACGCGCCCGGGACTAGCGATTTCGTTCGAGCCGTAGCCGTGAGTCGCGATGGACGATTGGTGGCGGGCGCGTCGCGGAGCGGAATCGTGTTGATCGATGCCGCGGATGGTTCGGTGCGCTGGCGCTCAGCTGACCGTCGGCAGGACTACCGCGATTGCGATTTCAATCACGGTGGGAGTGAGATCATCGCGTCAGGTTGGAATGAGTCCGTTGATCGTTACGCGACCACTGACGGTCGCCTCATCGCCTCGATCACCGGACCATTTAGCCAAGTGTGGCACTCCGCAGTCTCGCCGGATGGGACGGAGATCGCCTCGGGATGCAATGCTGTGCGCGTCGATGTCTTTGATGCGCGCGCGAGTTCGCGACCGGAGGAGTTCACGCTCGATGGCTCGATCATTACCGCCATCGCTCGCGGAGGCTCACACATGTTCGCAACGACCGCCGATGGCGGGTTGTTCTCGCTTGCCATCGCAAGCGGAAGTTCGCCCGTGCGACTCGTTACGAACTTGCATTCAAACTCCGTCTGCGAGCTCCCTAGCGGCGCCATAGTTGTCGCCCACGATGGTGGTGTCGCGTGGCTTGACGATCTTGGAGCGATGCAGGCGTCGCTTGAACTCCCTTCACGCGCATTGTGCATCGGGACGATCGACGAAGGCGCGACGATCGCGGTGCGGCTTGAAGACAAGCGATTGCTTGCGATTGACTCTGTGAGCAAGGAATTGCGCTGGAGCGTCGGCGGGTTCGAGAGGGAGTCGACGATCGCAGTTGAGACTGGCGTTCCTGGAGTTGTGTTCTTGCCGCGCGGAATCCGAGGTGAGCGAGCGCTGCTTGATATTCCCTCGATGGTCGAGTCGAGCATGCCGGTCCTGCGCGATTTTGCGCTGTGCGGCGCGTGTTCTCCGGATGGGTCACTCCTCGCGATAGGCACCATCGCAAGCGCAAGCGAACTCGCGTTTCTCGATGCTCATTCATTCGAACCCATCGCACAACTTCCCAACCACCGCGGCGGCGTGCGCGCGATCGCGTGGAGCCCGGACGGAGAGCGCATTGCGAGCGCTTCACTCGACGGCACGGTGCGGATCTGGCATGTCACCAAGCAGGTTGAGATCCTCACCGTCTACCGAGGCCTCGTCCGCGATCTTGCGTGGGATGAGGACGGCACGCTCTGGCTCGCGTGCGAGGACGGGCTGCTGCGGGCGGTGCGGGTGCGTGCGTGACCTAAAGAACGGAAAGTTTGCGGGATCGATGGCAGTCCGAGGTGCATCTGTCGCGTGAGGGGGAGATGTGGTTCCTGCCCACGACTCGCGCGCGACACGATTTGCGCGCTGATCTTTCAGAAGTTGCATCAACGCGACGACTGCGAATTGGCATCCGCGTGTCATGCTGTCGGCATCGAATTCGAGCGTTCAGTGCGATTGGCCGCCGTTCTAACTACGGATCGCGGCAGGAGTTTGTGCTGCGCTCAGCAGATCGCCGATCGGTCGTGTGCTTGACGAGAACAGGCATTCAACGATATGTTCCGGTGACCCGCCGGTTACACGCGGGTGCTAGGAACGGTGCGGGTAAATGCGCATTGGAGTCGGATCTAGTGCGATGGTGGAGCGCTTCAACAAAGGTAGAGAGATGAATCAGGAATTTTGGACGAGATCGGCGTGCGCCGGCGCAGTGATCGCGGCACTTTCACACGGGCTCTTTGGCTGCGGAGCAACAGGGCAGAAAAGGCAGACGACGGAGGCATCCGAAGTTGTCGCGAGCGCGGTTTCGCACCGGTCGAGTAGCGCCTTTAGCGCTGAGAGCCCCAAGCTCGCCATGCTAGGCGTTCTGGATACGCCCGCGGTAGCAGTGGCGCCTGTCACACTTCAAGTTGGCTCGTTCAATGTGTTCGTCCACGAATCCTCTGACGTGCATTCACCAGTTTTTGGACAGCTGAAGCGTGGCGACGCAGTTCGCAAAGTAGCGGAGAAGAAGTACATCGTCCCGCCAATCTCTTCCAAGATGGATGACCTTGATGGCAAGTCCAATCCGAAAACCATTGCGACTTGGTCGTACATCGAAGCAGCGAACGGCGTCAAGGGTTGGGTCCCGACGCGCGCGCTGGTGACGCCGGAGTTCTATGCGACGAGCAGCGAAGAGCGACTCAAGGAACTCAAGCGAAATCGCGCTGGCGCGAGCGGGAAGGGGATGGTTGAGAAGACGAAAGCGAAGCTGTTCATCGGGAAGGGATTTGGAAACGAACAAGAGTTACAGGAGCCTAACCTTGACTCGGCTCGTGAGATTGTGCTCGCGACGCGAGACTTCCCGCTTCGGTTTGACGCGCTTAGCGCTGAGTATTTTGCGATCCCGGGCGTGATAGCGGTTCCCGCGATTGGTACGCCCCTCGCGCAGCTTGACCCCGATGCAGACGCGCGAGCGGCGAAGGTACGCGAGGAACTCGCGGCGGTCGAGAGCGGGAAGGGGTCAAGTTCTGCGGCAGGTCTCATGGCGACACTTGGTGTTCAAGACGACAACGCGAAGCTTGCCGATGCGGTCGCGCGAATCATTGGGATCTTGATGAAGCCTCGCGCGCCGACGCCGCTTGAGGAAACCGGGTTGGGAGAACTCGCGGCAGCAATCGTGATCGGCCAATCGAAGGTGCGGCCTGCTGATGATCCGGTGTCGGCATATGTCACGAACGTCGGGATGCGCGTCGCGGCGAACTGCAGCAACCCGTATCCGGCAACCGGTTTTCGATTCGCCGTGATCGACTTTGCTCCCGCCAACGCGATTGCGACGCCTGGTGGCGTGATCCTGATCTCGACCGGTTTGTTGAAGTTCCTCCAGAGCGAGGACGAATTGGCGACGATCCTTGGCCATGAGATCGCGCACATCGAGGAGCGGCAGGCCATGCTGAGCGAGAAGGCGGATGACTTTGCCATCATCTCGGACCTAGCCTTCATGGGATCCGACGTTCTTGCTGATGTAGTTGATGAGGCACTCAAAGATTCCGACTTGCCGCCCGAACTCAAGCAAAGTGTTAAAGACACCGTCATCAAGCAGGTGGGGGACTCAGCGCGTGCGAAGCTCGAAGATCTGAGCACCGAGTTATGGCAGAACGCGGCAGAACCTGGGAATTCGGACGAGTGTGCAGCAGATATTCGCGGCATCGCGCTTGCTGCCGCAGCTGGGTATGACATTGGTGCGATGGACGGGGTTCTCGTTCGGCTCAACGCGATTCTCGGGTCATATGGCGGTGCGAGTTACTCTGAGACTCGACCAACGGACGTGGCGACGGTTCGAGCGACGCTGCCAAGTGGAACAGCGCTGACCAAGCACGGAAAGGCGGAGAGGTGGAACAGACTCCAAGGGCTGTTGAGCAATGGTGCCTGAATCGCCCGACAGCACTCCATTCGAACCGGAGCCGCCTAGTTCGGAAGGCGAGCCAAGCGGGATTCCGCTGGGCTCTCGAAAGGCTGCGCGTCGTCGCGCGCGGCAGGCGGCCGCGCTAGGCGATCTCGCTGACGCAGCGGACCCTAAGAGTAAGTCGTCGAAGAGTCTCGTGAAGAGCCTCGTGGGTTACATGATGCTCGGATCGTCGGTAGTGCTCGGCGGGTATGAGTTTCTCTCCTATGTGATTGAGCAATGGGAGCGTCGAGAGATGATTGCGAACTGGGTTGAGGTGGCCCGCGAGATGCAAGATGTGGAGAACGCGCCAGATGTCGCGCTTGAGCTACTGGAACGCGCGGACGAGGTTGACCCACAAAGTACGGCGGTGGTCAAACTACGGGCGTATGTTCGCGGGATGCAGACGGTGAAGCGGCTCCTTCAACTTGATCGGCCCTTCAATGCAGAGGACGTCGCCGCCGCGAATCTGGCTGCGGCGGAAGCGTCACTGCTCGAGCAGTTAGACCCGAACGCGCCAGACTGGGCGCTGTTGCGAGGCCAGCTTGCCGCTGCGCAGCATGAGCCTGTACGGGCGCGTGGATACTTCGCGCGCGCGCTTGAACTCGATCCTAGGAACTCACTTGTGCGAGTTCGGCTTGCAGATATGCATTTCGATCTTGGGCAGGGTTTGGCAGAAACCGATGCCGCAGCCGCGGCGATCGAGCACGAGACTGCCGCGCGATTACTTGATGAAGCGGGCGAGCTCGAGCCTACTTCGAAGTGGATTCCGCTCTATAAGGGGATTCATGCTCTGGCGCTCGGGAATCTGGAGCAAGCGGCAGTTGCGTTCGACAACGCGATTGCGATTGATCCACGATTGGAACTCGCAATTCGAAATCGAGGTTTGGTGCTGTTCCAGCAAGAAGACTGGCTTGGCGCAGAATCTGCACTTCGTCGCGCTCTCGAGGTTGATCCCAATAGCGTTGGAGCGTTGGGGATGCTCGCGCAGGTATACGGGTGGCAGGACCAGTATGAGGCTGCGCTGCTTTACGCGAGAAAAGCGACGGTTGCTGCGCCAACCTCTCTAATGGCGTGGAGCGTCGCAGGTGATTTGAACCGTGACCTTGGGACGATCGCACTTCAGGCAGGGAAGACCGAAGAATCGACGGCAAGGTACGCAGAAGCTATCGACTGCTACGGAAATGCGATTGAGCTCAACCCTCGGAACGCAGATGTGTTGCTTGAGCGTTCCAAACTGTACCGAAGGAGTGGCGAGCTTGAGATGTCTGGGCGGGACGCTCGACAAGCCACGGAGCTTGCGCCCAAGGATCCGAACACTTGGTACGCGCTCGCCGAGTACCAATTGGCCATCCGCGAGTTCGCGGCAGCTGGAAAATCCGCGGACACGGCAATCATGCTCGAGCCCAAGTTTGACTTTGCGTATCGCATCAAGTCGAGTGTGCTTGAAGAATCTGGCGACTTCGACGGAGCGTCCGCCGCACTCGACGTGGCTGTCGAGATGGCGAGCGATGATCAACGTGCCGATCTGCTTCACTCACGTGCGGAATTCCTTGAACGACGTGGCGCGACGGAGCAGGCGCTCCGCGACGCGGTAGCCGCCCGCACTGACCAACCAGAGGAGTTCGATCACTGGTTGCATGAGGCGCAACTTCTCGTTCTGCTCGGTCGCAATAGTGATGCATGTAGCGCGCTTGCTGAGGCCAATCAGCGCAAGCCAGGCGCGGTGGAAGTGTCCACCTTGCGCGCGAAGGCGGGGTGTTTGTGATGGGAATGAGTCCTCCCACTGCCGTGGATGTAGCCCGATCTCGAAGGTTCCTTGCTGAATGGCTGCGTCAACCTCATAGCGCACGCCCTAGTTTGCGAGCCCTTCTCAGTGATTCGTGCCGATTGACGAGAGCGGAACCAGCTCGCGCGCGGCGATTGACTCGAGTGGAAGTAGAGCCAGGTATTCTCTGAACGAGGCGAACGATGCGAGTTTCTAGAACGAGCCAAACCGCGTGTGCGTCAGTCCTCCTCGCCATCGGCGGATTCGCTGAGTTGGATGCGGGAGTTACGTCGGTCGACATCTCCCCTCTACCTAATGCGTGCTCGCCTGAGACGAAGCTTTGCCCAGTGAGTTCTGTTGCGGCCGCTGAACTCGCGGATCCACCGGTCGAGGTAGCAGTCGGGATTTTTCTAAACAGCATTTCGCAAATCGATCTACCGGCGAACAAGTTTGCCTTCGACGCGTATGTTTGGTTTAGATGGGACCCCTCCGCGTGGCCTCCCCCAAGTGCTCGGGCGCAAGCCGGCGCTCCATCTTCCCCCGCGGAGACATTTGAGATTGTTGACGCGGTTGACGTGTCGCAGAAGGTCCTTTTTGAACGACCAGGATATTGTTGCCTTCAACTCAAGGGCGAGCGGTTGAGTTTTTGGGACGTACGCGATTATCCATTCGATCGGCAGACGCTGCAGATTGTGGTGGAGGACGCTTCGTTTGATGGTCGAGCGGTTCAGTATGTTCCGGATAGCCCGAACTCTGGCGTGAGCCCTTCGCTGAGCGTGCCTGGCGCGATGCATGGAGCGTCGAGCGTGAGGGAGGCGGACTTCACGTACCCAACGAACTTTGGCGATCCAGACCTTTCCACTGGCTCACAGAGCGCATATTCGCGGCTCGTGTTCGAAGTGCCCGTCGCCCGAGACGGCATCGGCGTTTTCTTCAAGCTGTTCACGGCGCTCTTCGTGTCTGCGGGGATCGCGATGCTCGCGCTCTTCATCAACGCGACGCAAGTCGATCCTCGGTTTGGCTTGTGTGTCGGCGGCTTGTTTGGAATCGTCGCCTCGGGATATGCAGTGAATTCCGTGCTTCCGGATTCGGCTGGGTTGCGGTACGCAGACATGTTGCACGTCGCCGCTCTCGTCTGCGTACTCTTAGTTGTGATCGAAAGTGCCTTTTCGCTTTCGCTCCACCTGAATCGTGGCGAAGCAGGCGCGTTACTCGCGAAGCGCCTCGATCGGCTGGCGTTTTTTCTGCTCCTGGGAGGTTTCGGACTTACCGTGTTTGTGCTGACACTGCAGAGGTGCTGGTGAAGTGTTTCTTCCGCTAGATGCATTAGATATACGAAAACCGAATCCCTAATGGCTGAAGAGACTAGTGGGTCGCGACGCGCCGGTTCGTGACCCACTAGTTGTTTCAGTTACTGCTTCGACGTCTCACCAAATGTGTGAACAACTTTGGCAAGTCGTCGGCTTACGTCCTGCAAGCAAAGCGAGAAGTCCGATCGGAAAGAAGCAGATTGCAACAATAATCTGCCACGCTGCAAATCCACCTTGGTTTGTTGGCTTCGAACACTTGGGACAGGAAACAAGCGCCATATGAGATTCTCCTCTGTTAACTTTGCAAGACTCTCCAAACCCACACGGTAAGGAGTGATCCGATCACCACGCCATCTACCTTCGCGTAGATGTTGGCCTCACGTCTCCAATCGATGTGCGTACACTTTGCGACGAGCGTGACGATGAGGTAAATCGTTAGCAGCGCTACCACTCCATACACGAAGGGTCCAGCGGGGTGGATTGCGAAGGAGTCCGCGACTCTCCCACTGAGTAGCGCGATTGAGGAACGTGTAACACCACAGCCCGGACAGTCGATCCCCGTGACGGCTCTAAACGCGCATGAACTTGGGGGGTCGAGTTGAAGGGTCAGACTCAGGAGGAGGAGTATCCCCGGCGCGACGAGCATCGCGCCGTGCAGGAGCAACATCCGCACTCTCCAGCCTTGTTGGCCATCCGCAACTCGCGCATTCATGATTTTTCTCCGAAAGCTCGTCCGCAATCGTTCCATTCGGAGCAATGCTCGTTCTTTGTCAGCGGCTCCTAGAGTGATTCTTCGGCATGAGTTACGCATGGAAGTTCGTCACCGATTGAGTCTATAGAGTGGTTTCACTCTCTCCCCTGACGCGACAAAACTGCCCCGAGCTGTCACTGAATCCGAGAAACGCTCAGGCTTACAGAGTAAATGTCATGGTGCAGGGCGCTTGGTCAACCCTGGCGGGGCGAGCGCGGTGCGGATTCTGCAGATGACTCCACGGGCGATGGGGCTGGTGGCGCGGCAGGCTCCGTGGATGGCGGCTTCGCAGGGGCTGTTCCCGTTTCTGCTCCTGTTCCTGTCCCCGCGCTCGACCCCGTCTTCGGCCTTCCCACCACGCTCACTTTGAGACCCGTCGTACTGAGTGCGTCCCAGGCATCCTGCAGAATCGGGGCGCGGTCCACTGTGCCTTCGCCGTTGGCGAGCGCGAGGTAGACCACAAGATCAGGCTCCGCAACTTTGAACTCAAGCAATCGCGCCGAGAGATCCTTCAGCTCGATCGGTTCGAGATCGAGAAAAAGTTTTCCATCCAGATCAACAGACACGGTTGCTGCTGCCGCGGGCGTTGCGGGCTTGCTGCCGTGGAACCTGTTGAGTTCCATCGGCACTAAATCCACGCGAACCATGAACGCGATGCAGTACATGAAAAAAGTCAGCAGGAACAACAGCACATCGAGAATCGGCGTGATCTCGAACCGGATGTCCGGATAGTTGCGACGAAGGCGAATCCTGCTCATGTCCTGCTCATGCGTGTCTCGAGATTTCAGTCTCGGTTCGTGAGCGAGAGTTTAGCGAGCGCCGTTGCAGCGTCCGGGGCGAAATCGAAGAGTCGATCGAGACCAGTCGTGAGAAACACGCTCCACAACGTTTCGGGAACGCACACGATCACAATCTTGAAGTGCGAGGCAAGCGCGAGTTTCCGGAGTTGGAGCAGTTGCGTGAGATTGGAGCTCACGACATGTGCCACGCGTCCCATGTCGAGCACGATGTCCGGTGGCGTTGCGGCATGTGCGCGATCGAGAAGTTCCGAGAGATCCTCAGCGAACGCTGGCCCGCTCGCGAGATCCACATACAGAATGGAGTTTGCCCAAGTTTGGATACCCACAGTGCGAGGCCTCTCGAAATCGGTGTCCGCGCTGACTATTCGTCGGTGTTCGTATTCGGTGTGGGGGGCGTCGCGCTCGGCACGGTCTCAGAGGACTCCTTGGCAGCTCCTTCAACGACCTCGTCACCTGCGCAGGCGACGGCAATCACCGTGTCGCCCTCTTTGAGGCGGACCACGCGCACGCCTTGCGTGTTGCGTCCGATGGTGGAGATCTCTGAAGTCGGGACGCGAACAAAGATGCCACCAGAGGTTGACACCACGATCGATTCGGCATCGCGCACGGTTTCAATCGCGACCACGCGGCCATTGCGCGCGGTCGTTTGAATATCAATGCGTCCCTTGCCTCCGCGTGACTGCGCACGGGTTGATCCATCGTCGCTCTGCACGAGGTACTCGTTGAGATCGGTCCGCTTGCCGTAGCCGTTTGCGGTGACTGTCAGCAAGTCGCGTCCCGCTTCGCAGCGAACGACGCCAACCACTTCATCATCATCAACGAGGTCGATGCCGCGGACGCCAGCCGCGTCGCGACCCATCACGCGAGCATCGTCTTCGTGGAATCGAATGGACATGCCATCCTTCGTCGCGAGCAGCACATGATCCTCGCCTCGGGTTTGCACAACACCAATCAGCTCGTGCCCTTCATTCAAAGCAATCGCGATGATGCCCGCCTTGTGCACATTGCAATAGTCCTTCAGCGCGGTGCGCTTGACCTTGCCTTGTGAGGTTGCGAAGAAGAGATAGTCCTCGCCCTTCTCGAAGTCGTGCACCGGGAGAATGGTGCGCACCGTTTCGCCTTCCTTGAGCTCAAGGAGATTCTGAATCGCGCGACCGCGAGCGGTGCGCGCGCCTTCTGGAATCTGCCACACCTGCTGGCGGAAGACGCGACCGGTGTTGGTGAAGCAGAGCAGATCGTCGTGCGAATTGCAGACGATCGCTTTCGTGACGACATCGTCCTCGCCCTGTTCCTGACCCTTCACGCCCATGCCGCCTCGGCCCTGCGTGCGATAGGTTTCAAGCGGAAGTCGCTTGACATAACCCTGCTGGCTCATGGTCACGACGACTTCATGCTCAGGGATGAGCTCGGCCATCTCAAAGTCATCAACTTCGCCCTGTTCAATGCTCGTTTGGCGCGCATCGCCGAACTCCTCGATCATGCCTTCGCAGTCGGCGCGAATGATGCCGAGCATGCGGGCTTCGCTCGCGAGAATGGACTCGAGTTCTTCAATCGTCGCAAGCAACTCCGAGAATTCCGCGGCGAGCCTTTCGATTTCGAGGCCAACCAATTGAATCAAGCGTAAGGCGCCGATGGCTTCTGCCTGCACCCGTGTGAGCGTGACACCGCTTGCCATCTCGCTGCGCGCGATGAAGCGCTCTGGCACGAGTGGCGCGTGCGGATGGTTCCGAGGAATCCGGAACGCGCGCTGCTGCAATCGGGTGATCGCTTCTTCACGAGTGCGAGACGATCGCATGATCGCGATGACTTCGTCGATATCACACACCGCGAAGATCAGGCCTTCGAGTTTGTGCGCCGCTTGGCGCGCGTGGCGGAGGAGGTGCTCGGTGCGCCGTCGAATCACATCCTTGCGGTGATCGATGTAGCACTGCAGTAGTTGTCGCAGCGACAGCGTTCGCGGCTGATGATTGACCAGCGTGATGTTCTGAATCGAGTAGGTCGTTTGGAGCGGCGTGAACTCGTACAGTTGTTTCTCGACAACCGCCGGGTCCGCGCCCTTCTTGAGGACGACTTGAATGCGAGTGCGAGCATCGCGACCTGAGTGGTTGCGAATGTCGGCGATGTCTGGGATGCGATCGTTCTTGGAGACCTCGACGAGCTTTTCGATCAAGACATTCTGGGCGACCTGGTAGGGGATCTCTTCGATCACGATGACATCGCGCGATGTCTCTGAACCCTTCGCGCTCTTGCCGCCGATCTTGTCGTGCCGAAGCTTGCCTCGAACGACGAGTCGACCGCGGCCAGTGGCATACGCATCGACGATGCCGCGGCGTCCCATGATCGAACCACCGGTGGGGAAGTCGGGACCAGGCACGATTTCTAGGAGTCGATCGAGTGTGAGATTGGGATCATCGATGAGCGCGATGATGGCGCGGCAAATCTCACCAAGGTTGTGCGGAGGCATCGAACTCGACATACCCACCGCGATGCCGCTGCTTCCATTCACCAAGAGGTTTGGCAACTTTGCCGGCAACACAACCGGTTCCGTCAGTCGCTCGTCGTAGTTCGCGCGGAAATCGACCGTGTCTTTGTCGAGATCTTCAAGCAGCGCCATCGCGGCCGCGGTCATGCGCGCTTCGGTGTAACGCATGGCAGCTGGCGGATCGCCTTCGATCGAACCAAAGTTGCCCTGTTTGTCGACGAGCATGTAGCGCGTCTTCCAATCCTGACCGAGATTCACAAGCGTCGGATAGATGACGCTTTCGCCGTGCGGGTGGTAGTTACCGCTTGTGTCGCCGCAAATCTTGGCGCACTTGATCTGCTTGCGTCCCGGCGACAGCTTCAGATCATGCATCGCCACGAGGATGCGTCGCTGAGACGGTTTGAGTCCGTCGCGAACATCCGGAAGCGCACGATCCATGATCGTGCTCATCGCGTAGGTGAGGTAACTTTCGTGCAACTCGCGGTCGATATCGAGATCGACGACCCGATCCATCGGCGCGCCTGCGCTCGTGGTGGGCGCGTTTAGAGGAGGCGTTGTCCCGCCGCTTGAAGCGCTCGTAGAGGTGCTCGCAGATGCAGCGTCAGCAGGGGGATTTTCACCGTCGGACATGCATGCGGAATCGTATCAGAAACCCATGAAAAATGGGCAAACAGATCAGATGCCAATCACCGCAACGCGCAGTCGATCCGCCGTCGCGAGGACCGCTGGTTTGTCGAGCAAAATGACTTTTCCTGAGCCAACCGCGAGCGCTCGGCCGCCAGCTGCGTGCAGCTTCTCAATCGTGCTGACACCGACGGTTGGGACATCGCCGCGCCGATCGTGATCATCGCGTGCGTTTTTCAGAAGCGTCCATCCCTTTGCCTTGCAGAGCTCTCCCGAACGCTCAATCATTTGGTCGGTTCCTTCGAGCGCCTCGACCGCGATGGTGTCCTTTTCGCGGACGCTGATCGCTTGACCAATGCCGAGCCGGAGCAGTTCCTGCAAGAGCGGCATGGCGAAGGCGATGTCGCTCGTTTGAAGCGCATCCGGTTGGGTCTTCGTCATCACGCCTTTGTGCGCGAGTTGCTCTGGGATATAGCGGGTCGAATCGATGAGCATCACTCCATCTTGAGCGAGGTTTTCAGCGAGTGCAGTGAGTAGGGTTGGCGTGCGGTGGTCGTGTCGGAGGCGACGATACCAAAGGAGCGCCGCGCGGAGATCGGGGATGTCTCGAAAGAGCCGAATTGGATCGTGCATCTTGGCTTTCGACACGCGGCCAACCATGACCGCTTCGCGAATGCCGAATCGCCGCGCAAGCGTTACCCACCGACCCAATCGAAGGATTCCCGCTTCAGCGAAGTCATCGCACATCTGGGGCAGCGCTGGATCGAACTGACCGCGCAGTCCGATGCACGCGACTCGCTTTCCACTGTTACGAATGCCTTGTGCAAGGAGCAAGGGGAGGGCGCCTTGCCCCGCAATCAGGCCTACAACTTCTTGGCGCTCGCTCATCCCTCTCCCTTTCGTGAACCCATTGGAAGAAAGCGTGCTGGATCTGCGGCAGTGTGGCAGTCGCTCGCGAGCCAATCGAGAAGCGGCTCGAGCGTTTCTCCGAAATGCACAATCTCGCGAACGGCGGGGCGAACAAATCGCTGCTCGACCGCATGTTCAAGCAACGCGCGGAGCGGCTTGAAGTAGTGATGATCGTCGAGCACAGCGATGGGTTTGTGGTGATCGTCGAGTTGCCGTGCAACGAGCGTTTCAAAGAACTCCTCGAAAGTCCCGAGTCCGCCGGGTAGCACGAGAAACGCATCGCCGCGTTCCATCAAGATGCGTTTGCGCTCACGCATCGTCTCAACGACGAACATCTCGTCGCAACCATCCCACGCCTGTTCGTAGTCGACGAGTTTCTGTGTGATCACACCTTCGACGCGTCCACCTGCAGCCTTCGCCGCGCGTGCGGCTTCACCCATAAGTCCGATGCCTCCGCCTCCATAGACGAGGGTCATGCCTCGCTCCGCCGTCAGTCTGCCGGCATCCCGCGCCGCGATGGTGAAGTGCGGGTCGAGGCTCGTCGAACTTGAGCAGTAGAGCGTGAGAGCGCGGAGCACAGCCATGGAAGGGAAAGGTACCCTACGCGCACGATGGTCTTGTTGGTTCTTGCACTTGTCGGTGTGGGCTTTGCGCTCTCGTTGCCACTCTCTTGGTTTCTCGTTCGACTGGGAAATCGGGTGGGCGCGCTTGATTCAGCCGGTGCCCAAGGTCATATCAAAGAGCTCCGTGCAGTCCCGAACATCGGTGGAGTCGCGATCTTCTGGTCTGTCGTCGCGCCCCTAGCCCTTGGCTTTGCAGCGATCGAGTTCGCGCCACAACAAGTTCTGGAGTTTTTTCCAGCGATGGCTGACTTTCTACCGCGACTCCAAGAGACGCAGCATTCGTGGGCAGCCATCCTCATCGGCGCATTCGCACTGCATTGCATCGGTCTCATCGATGATCGACGAGCTCTGGCGGCTTGGCCGAAACTGTTCTGCCAAGTTGCGGTCGCGACAAGCGTGGTTTGGTTTGGCGATGTCCGCCTCTTGAGTTTTCTGAGCGAGTACGGCGAAATCGGCACGATGCTCTCTCTCGCGGTGAGCGTGCTTTGGATCATCGTGATCGTCAATGCGGTGAATTTTCTCGACAACATGGACGGGCTCGCGGGCGGCATCACCGCCATCGCTGCGAGCTGCTTCCTCGTTGCCACGATGTTGAATGGACAGTACTTCATCGCGGGGGCGTTGGCGTTGCTCGTAGGATCGCTCGTGGGTTTCCTCGCGTTCAACATCCCGCCAGCAAAGCTCTTCATGGGTGATGGCGGATCACTCTTCATTGGGTTCTGGCTCGCTGCGCTCACGGCGCGAACCACCTTCGTTTCGCCGGAACGCGCCGACTATGCGCTCGGTACCGCGTGGTACGGCGTCCTGATGCCGATCATTGTGCTCGCGATTCCGCTGTACGACGGCGTGTTCGTCACGATCTATCGACTCAGCAAAGGCAAGAGCCCGTTCATCGGCGGCCCTGAACACATCTCGCACCGACTTGTGCAACTCGGTCTCTCGAAGCGACGCTCAGTCGCGGTCCTGTGGTTACTCACGGCGATTACTGGGATTTCCGGCATCGGCCTTGGGCGTATGGAACCGTGGCAAGCAGTTCTTGTGGGCGTGCAACTGATGGCGATCTTCCTCGCCATGGCTATTCTTGAAACGAGCGTCGCGCGGAGCGAACCAGCGCAATCGAAGCGCAGTGCGATGATCCCACCCTCAGGGAGCAACGGGCGGTGACTCGACACGCGACTTGGATGCGTTGGGCCGCACTCGCAGTGATCCTGTCGATTGCAGTGCTTCGTTCGACGGTCATGATTCTGATTGTCCCGGTGTTTGATGTAGATCCTGCGCGCGATCCAACCGTCGGCATCGGCATCGGCCCGGCGGTGAGCCTGCTGTTCGAAGCGCTGCTTTTGCTCGCGAGTGGCGCTGCGCTCTTCGCAGAAGTCCGCGCAGGCCGGGGCTTGTCGAGATGGTGCGTCGCACTCGCGGTGCTCCCGGCGATCAGCGTCCTCTGGTGGGCGAGCATGGATGCGATGGATGCGTTTCGCGGCCTGACTTGGCTCAGCAGCGCGTCTGCATTTGCCGCACTCGCGCACCTCGTTCGCGATCGAGGTATGCGCGTGGTCGCGATTTCGGTCTTGTTGGCGACGATGGCGCCACTCGCGGTGCGCGGACTTGAACAGGCATTTGTCGAACATGCTGCGACGGTTTCGCAGTTTGAGGCGACCAAGGCGCAACTCTTCGCCGAACGCGGTTGGGAGGTCGATTCCAGTGCAGCACGAACCTATACGCGGCGGCTCACGCAGCGTGAAGCCACTGGATGGTTTGGGCTCTCAAATCCCTACTCAAGCATGATGGCGTGTGCCGCCGTGGCGCTCGTCGGGGGCGCATGGAGTGCGTGGCGCCGTCGCGTCGTGACGCGCATGGATGGGGAGGAAGTCGCACGCGGGATCGCGTGCACTGTCTCCTTGTGTGCGGCGCTCGCACTGTGCATGCTCGCAATCAACTTTGGAAAAGGCGCGATCGCGGCAATGTCGCTCGGATTCGTTGTCCTTCTTTGGGGTTGCACCGGGCAGCGTGAGGCGCGACCGCGCTGGATCATGTTCGCAGCTTGTATCGCGTTCTTCGCGATCATCCTGCGTTCGTGGTTTGGCGAGAACTTCCCAGAGACGAGTCTCTATCTCCGCAGCCTTTATCTTGAAGGCGCGCTAGGCGCGTATGAAACTTCGCCGCGACTAGGCGTTGGGCCTGATGGGTTGCAGAGCCTGTTCATGCAATCGAAGCCGCCGGAGTGCGCGGAGGACATTCAGTCCGCGCACTCGGTGTTCATCGACTGGCTCGTACTGCTTGGACCCGTTGCGATCGCATGGGTGACCATGCTTGTGTTGTCGCTCCGCGGAAGAATTGCGGTGCAGCGCGCCGAGGGATCTGACGCGAGTGAGCTCTCGCGCACAGGGATGCGTCTGGCGTTTGCGATCGTGATCATTGGACTCGTGCTTCAGGCGCGGGTCGAAGGTCCGATCCTTGACGCCTTTTCTCTCTGTCTCCGAGCCGCGGGCTGGATGCTGTTTGTGGCTCTCGCCGCGTGCTTGGCCTACGCACTCGCTGCGGCTTGCGCGCGAGTCCTTGTAGCAATCGTCGTTGCGGTGGGCGTGGTCGTCATGGCGCACGCACAGATTGAGATGACATTCTTCTTGCCAGGCTCGGTCGTTTGGATGAGTCTGATGCTTGCGTGCGCGACGACGCTTGGGTTGTCCAGTGCATCGTCGGCTGAGGCGGAGCACTCGCCGCAGCCACCGGTGCGCGGCGCATGGCTGTCACAAGTTCTTGCACTGACGCCCGTGGTCCTTTCCGGCTTCGCGCTGTACTTCGCAGTGCGGGAGTATCGAGTCGAAGAGCGATTGGAACGCGCCGCGGAGATCGTGCGGCCGCTCGCGGAGGTCCGCGATGCGTGGACGGACCTCTCGAAGGCGATCACGCGCGGCAGCGCGACAGAAAACACGGTCGATCGTTTCATGGATGCCGTCGTCGTCGCGAGTGCGCCGATCGAGATAGGTCAAAGTGCTGGAAGCCTTCCCTTTGGCGCGCGAATGGAAGATGCGCTCTCAACTCGCAATCTTGATGGTGCCGCGAAAGTGCTCGTCGACCTTGATGTCGCATTGCGGACGCTCGCTGCTGAGGAACTCCTGCGCGCGAATCCGGAAGAGACCAGCACTCCGGACTGGAATCGCCTGCCTCGCGAGGCAGCCGTGAAGCAACTCGCAGTGGCAGGTCGCCGCGCGCTCGGAAGCAAGAGTGCGGAGTTCCACGGCGCGTCACTCAATGCGGCGATCCGTTTGACACGAGGCGAACACACTTCACGCCTGGACTTGCGCATGCTCTTCATGCGATGCGATTTGCTTTGGGAGCGATTGCAGGCTGAGCGACGCAGAGGGGACAGCGAGGAGTCCATTCGCTTCACGGCAGAGGCGATGCGGTGGGACTTCACGAGGGCGGCGAATGCAGCGCCGTACTCTCCGATGCGATGGGTGTTGCTCGGTGATGTTCAAGAGATCGCCGGACATCTCGATCTCGCGCGCACCTCATGGAAGCAGGCACAGGTCGTCAACGCAGCCTTGCATCTTGATCCGCTGGCACAACTTTCCGAGCGACTCATCGCCGAACTTGAGGCGAAGCAAGCGCGTTGATCGAAGCCTTCTTTCACGAAGCGCTGAGCATCGAGGTGCCTGTGGCGCGGCTCATCCGCACGCCGGAACTCGGTGGAAACTTCGTCATTCCTTCAGCGCGTAGAGCGATTGCAGGGCCGGCTTCATATCGCGCGAATGCCTCGCGGCTCGGAAACTCGTATCGACTCTCCATCACGCAGGGTGCGTTTGGGTCTGCGTTTGGGAGTGGATCGAGATACACGAGTTCAGCGTTGAGTGCGCCAGCTGCGATGACCGCGGCATAGTGTCCGTTGCGGAGCCACGCGACAAACGAATCTTGTATCGCTTTTGTTTCGCACTCGATCCGAACGAAGTAGTAGAACTTCTGCATCGTGCCTTCGGGGTGAGCGGCTACTTCGCGCTGCGTGTCTTGGCCTTCTCGATCGCCTCGATCACTTGGCTCGCGGTGTAGGCGTCACTCTTAAAGACTTCGGTCCCATCCGCGGCGTAGACGACGAGCAATGGGATCGTCGTCCGACCAGCGCTCCGGAGTGCCTCATTGCCGGCCTCGTTGTTGCCTGTGATGTCAACCTTGATCGCTGTGACTCCGTCGGCGTCAAGCAGCGCGGCGACCTCGCGACTGTGGAGGACGGTTGCTTCAAGCGCCTTGCAATTGAGGCACCATTCCGCCGTGAAATCGAGGACGACAACATCTCCCGCTTGCATCGCGGAAGCCATTCGCAGCGGTGTGTAGTAAACCCAGTGGATGGGGCCTGACTTGGTTTGCGTTGCGCCAATGAAGATCGACACACTCGCGATGATCGCACCGAGCCCACCGTACCCAAGGCGTCGCAGTGGCGCGCGCGTGATCTGCATTGTGCGAAGGAAGATCCAACCACCGGCTGCCGCGCCTGCTGCAGCAACGCACCACCAGTACCACTTCGATGGTGGATCGGGCGGCTCAACGAGCCAACTCGACGCGCCGCTTCCGATGAAGAAGGCCGCAGCAGCGAGTAACAAGAGCCCCATCGATTGTTTGATGAGTTCGCTCGCTTCACCCGCGCGAGGCATCCGCGCAACGAGCCTTGGAAATGCGCTGAGGAGCAGATAAGGGAACGCCATGCCAACGCCGATGGCGGCGAACACGCAGAGCACGGTGCCTGTTGGTTGTAACACCGCCCACGCAGCGGCGGCTCCCATCAATGGGGCAGTGCAAGGAGTCGACAGCACCGCCGTCATGACGCCGAACAGAAACGAACCAAACATGCTGCCCTGTTTGGTTTCCACTGATTGCAGGAACTGCGGCAGTGAAATGGAGAAGAACCCAGTCATTCCAATCGCCATCACGCCGATGACGGCGCCGACGCCGATGGTGAAGAGCGGGTACTGGAAGAGTTGATTCGTGCTCGAAAACCCTGAAATCGACGCGACCGCGAGCCCAAGTCCCATCCAGAAACCGACGACGCCGGCGCTCATCACCAAACTCAGAGCGAACATCTTGCCTCGATGATTCCCGGCACTCTTGGCGAGTCCCATGATCTTCAGCGGGATGACTGGCAACACGCATGGCGTGAGATTGAGGAGCGCGCCGCCGAGCGCCGCCACAAGGAGGAGCAGGAGGAAACCACTTCCGTTGGGGTCGATGCTAAAGATGACGCCGAACACATCGAACGCAATTGGCGCAAGGCGCGCGTTTGCCGGAGCAGCATTTGCGGAACCATTACCGTGAACAGCGGCGAACACACTCGGATCAAATCCAGCAAAGACGCTTGGAAGCGCGCCGCTGACGACGCCGCGCCGCACCGTGAGTGGAATCTCGATTTCGACATCGGCGGGCGCCATGCAATTCCGGTCGTCGCATGCTTGAAAGCTCGCGACGAGCTTGAGCGTCCGCGGGCCATCCATCGCCTCAGGCGCGATGGTGGCTGGGATGAAGATGGAAAACTCGCCTTCGAAAACGCCGTAGGTTCGCTCACCCTCACCGAGGTCAGCGACTGCGCCGTGAGGGGCAGGCCATCGAATGAACCCGAGGTGAAGTTCGGTGCCAGGCGCGTTCGCGGGCTGCCCATCGAGTTGGGGCAACGCGATCGCTGTATGGATTGCGCCATCAAACGCCGTCATACCTGAAGGGAGCGCGGTCGATTCCGACGGCCAAATGTGCCAGCCAGGGGCAATGGTGAAGGTGACGGCGATCGGGAGGTCGCCTCCGGGCGCGACCTCGGTTGAACTCGCAACGGCGCGGACGGTTACCTTGGCGCGGGAGTCGTTGAACTCTTCCTGCGCGCCCCCGAGGATTGTGAACTGCGCGAGTGCTGTTGGCGCACTCAGCGCAAGAAGGAGAACCGCGCACAACGCCTTCGGTAACCGACCTGCGACGAGAAATCGCAGGAATTCAAAGCCAAGAGGGGACTTCGGGATAGCGGGGATTCGACCGATGAGGCACGTGCGTCGCATAATAGTTTCGTGTCAAGCGTGAGGTCGGAGCATCCTACGGCTCCTCGGCAGCCGTGGTTGCGAGAACCAACTGCTCGGCATCCTCAAGGACAGCGAACGATTCAGACGATTCACGACTTGTAGATTTGCAGTTTCTAGGTACTCGGCGGAGTCCGAGTGCCATGTCTCGCTTCCCACGGACGGGTTCCAATGCCAGACATCCTCGGCCAAGACGACATCGACGCGCTCCTCAACGCCGCGCAGCAGCCGGTAGTGGAGGAAGCCGCACCCCCGGCACAGATCTTTAGTCGCGTGCGGCGCGATCGAGAGAAGATCGAGATTCGTCCCTACGACTTCAAACGGCCGGAGCGCATCTCGAAGGATCAGATGCGCGCTCTCGAGATGCTGCATGAGACCTTCGCACGTTCGTTCGGCGCATCACTTTCCGGCTATCTGCGCACCATTGTGGAAGTCCGCGTCGCTTCTGCGTCGCAGATGACTTACGCTGAATTCACGCAGACGCTGGCAAATCCGACTGGTTACGCGCTGGTTCGTTGCCCTCCGCTTGAAGGCACGATGTGCCTTGAGATGAGCCCATTGGTCATTTATCCGATCATTGATCGGTTGCTCGGCGGGAATACGAAGGACCTCTTCATTCCGCAGCGTCCGATGACGCTGATCGAAACGCGCATCATTCAGAAGATCATCAGCCGCGGCATGGCAGCACTCACCGAGGCGTGGCAGGGGATCCACCCGATTCAGTTCTCGCTCGGCGAGATCGAGTCGAATCCGCAGTTGGTTCAAATCGTCCCTCCGAACGAGACGGTGGTGATAATTGCCTTCGACGTTCGGATGTCGAATCGCGCTGGTCCGATGCACCTCTGCATCCCATACGCGGCGATTGAGCCGCTGATGGAAGGTTTGTCAGCGCAGAGTTGGTTCGTGACTGGTCGCCGAGGCGCATCCGATGCACAAGATCGGTTGACTCAAGGACTTGGGTCAGCGCAGGTCGAACTGAGCGCAACCCTCGCCACCACGACGATCTCACTCTCGGAACTGCGGCAACTCGAGGTTGGGGATTTGATTGCAACGAATCACGCCGCAAGCGACCCCTGCCTGCTCGAAGTCGAGGGGAAGCCGAAGTTTATGGTTGAACTTGGGCAGCACCGCGGGTCGCGTGCCTTGCGGATCACGCGAGCGACGATTCCTGGTGAGCGCGTCGGCGCTCGCTAGAGCGAGATTCTAGCCCGATAAGCGCGCTCGCAGCCTCGGCGAGTTGACCAATTGCGCGATCGCGCGTATCTTTTAGGACTCGACAGAAGGCGTGGCGGAAGCACTGCGTCCGATGTTGAGAATCCCCCTCACAATCTAGGTCTCGGGGGGATTGGCTCAAGCGGCCCAAGCGACACCTGTGTCAGGGCCTCGTCTGTCCGTTTTCCTGTTCGAACGCGTAGTTGTCGTCTTCTCGGTTCCCAACTTCATTCTGACCGACTCAAATCGTATGAAGCTGTCACCCAAGCACGCACATCTTCTCGCTTTCCAGCAACTCCGCTCATGAGGCGCTCGGCGTCCATGTTTGGAAGCACCTCTTCGTCAGAGGGTTGCTTTGGAAGGCGCGCGCCAAGTTTTGCGGCGTGGCGTTGTCCCGATCAGGAGTTGAAGATGGCTTGATCGATTGATCTCGCCAACTTCAGATGCGGGTTGTTGCCTTCCCATGACTCATGGTGGAAGGCGCCCGCGCGAACGGACGGACCACGCCGCAGCCTGCGCCGCACTCGCGTGGTCCGATGTCGTTTTGCTTCTTTCGTCTCACGCTCTGTGTTCGTTTTCCGTTCTCGCTCGCACATCTTGGAAGCACATTTAGGAACAGCGTCATGAATCCAGAAACACTCCGCATTCTCGAAAGTATCGCCCGCGACCGTAACATCGATCGTGAGCAACTCATTCGCGACCTCGAATTGGCGATGATCAGCGCCGCGAGGAAGCATTTCAATTCGCTCGAGACGGAGGAGTTCGGTTGCGAAATGGATCGCCTTACAGGCAAGATCAGCATCTGGCGCAATCTTGAAGAGGGTGGGACCGAAGACATCGCGATTGAAAAACTGGGTCGCATTCCTGCACAGACCGCCAAGCAGGTGATGATTCAGAAATTCCGAGAAGACGAGCGCAATTCGCTCCTTGAGGAATTCACCAAGCGTGTCGGCGAACTTGCGACGGGAACCGTTTCTCGCCAAGAGGGCATGGCGTACCTCGTGCAAATCGATCGCGCGGAAGGCTTCATGCCGAAGTCTGAGCAGATTCCTGGTGAGTCGTTCAAGCCCGGCGATCGCATCCGCTGCCTCCTGCTCGATGTGCGTGACGCGGGCAATCAAGTCAAGATCATTCTCTCCCGCTCACACCCTGACTTCATCCGCCGTTTGTTTGAGGCTGAAGTTCCGGAGGTTGCGGAGCGCGTGATTGAAATCAAGGCGCTCGCGCGCGAGCCTGGTCAGCGCTGCAAGGTCGCTGTGACGAGCGTGGATTCCAAAGTGGACGCGCAAGGCGCGTGCATTGGCGTACGCGGCATTCGCATCCGAAACATCGTCGATGAAGTGAATGGCGAGAAGATCGACGTCGTGCGATGGAATGAGTCGAGCCAGGTGCTCATCGCAAACGCGCTCCGACCGGCAGCAGTTGAAGAAGTCAGCCTCTGTTTCGAACTCGGTCGCTCTACGATCATCGTGCGAGAGGATCAACTTTCGCTCGCCATCGGGAAGCGCGGACAAAATGTGCGCCTCGCCGCTCGGTTGACGGGCTGGGATGTTGACATCCTCACGCCAGTCGAGTTCGCAAAGGGACTTGAAACATTGCAATCAACGCTGCGTCCGATTGAGGGCGTCACCGATGAGATGCTCGACAAGATGGGCGCAATGGGCATGATCAGCGTGTTCGATGTCGAAGAGATTGGGCCTCAGGTGCTCATCGACGACATTGGCATGAGCAAGGAACTCGCGCTCAATGTGTGCGAAGTTGCGAGCGAGCGTGCGAAGATCGTTGCGGCCGAGCGCGAGATTGCGGCGGCAGAAGCGGCAGCGCGCGCAGCTGAAGATGCGTCGGCGACGGATCACCTCCTCGGTGGAGGCGCGGAGTCCTTCGCGTCTGCGAAAGCCGTTGCGACGGACGCTGATGCCGAAGGTCGCGCGAGTTCGATTTTGGGCGGCGGTTGAGTTTGGTTTGCGTCGCGGAGCGCGTGTGCGCTTGGCGTTGAATGATGTTGGGTAGGTCTCACCACGGAGCATTGCTTGTCGAAGAAGGTCACACTCAAGGTTCATCAGTTAGCGAAAGAGTTGGGTCTCAATTCGAAGGACATCGTCGCGCGATGCGTCGCCGAGGAAGTTCCGAACATCAAGGACCACCTCTCTGCTGTATCTGCAGGGCTTGCTGAGACAATTCGCGAGTGGTTTGCTGGTTCGACAAGCGGCGCGTCCGCGAGTGGCACCGCGTCTGCGTCGGCCGAGGGTGAAAGCTCCGAGGGCGGAACTGCGACAGCCGTGGCGTCTGCATCGAAGTCGGAGGGTAAACCTGCAGCCAAGGTCCGTTCGACGCGCGTGAAAGTGACGGACTCGGCGCCATCGACCGAGAGCGCTGCTGCCGTTTCGACTCCAACTGCGACCCCGACATCGGGCGCTGAGAGCGCAGATGCGCCTGCGGAGGCACCGAAGAAGGCGGTTCGAAAGACAGCGAAGAAGGTCGTCGTGGAGAGCGACGCAACGCATGCAGCGCCGGTCATCGCGGAGACTTCCGCCGCAGTGGCGCCAGCGATTGCTCCAGTGGTTGAAGCCGCGAAGCATGAGGTTTCAACGCCTGTTGCGCACGCTGAGGTTCCATCGTCGTCGCATACTGCTCGTGCGCATGAACCGGCTGCGACATCGATCGAAGTGTCGGCTGGCGTTCGAGCGTCTGCCTCGGCAACCCGGGCAGCGACGCCGCCGGTCGCGCCAAGCGTGAGTGAAGTTCCTGCGCGTGTCGCGACACCCGCCGCAGCAGCGCAGAAGCCCGCATCGCCGCGGATGATTGCTGGTCTGAGCTCGAAACTTGCGCCAGTCGCAGGACTTTCGGCCAAGCTGCCGCCGCGCGAAGTGAATTCTCCTCGCGCCACTCGCGCGGATGGCGCGACGCCTCAAGGAACCGCGGCGACTCCACCTGCTCCAGCGCCGGCACGCCGACTCATCACGGCTCCCCCTCCGCCGCCTGCGGGTCTCGCTCGACTCGACGATGCCGCGCCGGTGATGAATGTCCCGACGCGCCCGACTTCTGTTTCGCCTGGCGGCCAGAAACTCGAAACACTCTCGAAGATCTCGCTCACCGGACCGAAAGTGATTCGTGTGGAAGCGGCGGAGAATCTGCCCGCACCGCGTCGCTCGACGGCTAGTACTCGTCCAAACACGGCGACCCCCGGGCGTGGCGGTCCACGCGTGCGGGAGGGTGGCGCCGGTCGTATGGCGCGATCAGGGAACGGTCCACAAGCGATCAGTTCGCAAGATCAGGCCGAGCGCAACAAGCGCATGGCAAGTAGCGGCGGATTCATCGGGAAGCACCGCGTCCATCCTTCGACGCCGAGCCATCTTGGTGGTGGTGGACCTCGTCCTCCAGCGACGAGCAAGCCAGCGGAAGCGATCCATGTTTGTGAGCCCGTCACGATCAAAGAACTCTCCGCTGCAACTGGCGTGAAGAGCGCGGAGATCATCAAGAAGTTGTTCCTGTCCGGCATGGCGATGACCATGAATAGCTCGCTCGATCGCGAAAAGGCGATTGAAGTGATGATGGACTTTGACATCGAGCTCGTCGTGGATGAGGCTCGGTCGGTCGCGGATATCATCGAGGAACGATTCAAGGGTCGCGTGCGAACGAGTGAGCGCAGACGCGCGCCGATTGTCACGATCCTCGGCCATGTCGATCACGGCAAGACGAGTCTTCTCGATCGCATTCGGAGTACGAACATCGCGGCGGGGGAAGCGGGTGGCATTACTCAGTCCACTCGCGCATTTGCCGTGCCGGTGAAGGCAGGCGACACGGAACGACTCGTTGCGTTTATCGATACGCCAGGTCACGAGGCGTTTTCCAACATGCGCGCGCGAGGCGCGAAGGTCACGGACATCGTCGTGCTCGTGGTTTCTGCGGTCGACGGCGTGATGCCGCAGACCATTGAATCGATCAACCACGCGAAGGCTGCAGCGGTTCCGATCGTCGTGGCGTTGAACAAGATCGATCATCCCGGCGCCACTGAAGCGAACATCCAGAAGACTCTCGGGCAACTCGCCGCGGCAGGCATCAATGTGCACGAGTGGGGCGGCACGGTGGATATGGTGAAGACCAGCGCGACGCGCGGTGACGGCATCCAAGAACTCTTGGAGATGCTTGACTACCAAGCGGAACTCCTCGATTTGAAGGCGGACTTTGAAGGGTTCGCGCGCGGCACCGTCCTCGAGGCGAGTATCGAAGAAGGCCGTGGTCCGGTGGCGAAGGTCATGATCCAAGAGGGGCGGCTCAAGAAGGGCGACTTCCTTGTCGTCGGTCGCGGCTTTGGTCGCGTGCGTGACATTCTCAATGACCGCGGCGAGCGATTGAAAGAAGCGTTCCCTTCGACCCCCGTCGCCGTCTCCGGACTCGACATGCTTCCGGACGCTGGCGATATGGCGTACGCGGTTGAGACGATTCGCGCCGCGGAGGAAGCCGCTGAAGAGCGTCGCCGCATGGATCGCGAGCGCGAACTCGCGGTGCCAAAGATCACGCTCGACAACATCTTCACGCATCTCGAGAAACAAGGCCGCAAGGAACTCTCCATCGTTGTCAAGGCCGATGTTCAGGGCTCCGTCGAAGCGCTCAAGGGCATGCTTTCGCGGCTGCCGATGGATGAGGTCACGATTTCGGTCAAGCACGCTGCCGCGGGTGGTATCACTGAGGGTGACATCACGATGGCTGAGACGACGAAGGCGATCGTGCTTGGTTTCAATGTCACTTCCACCGGCAAGGCGCGACAGATTGCCGAGCAGAAGGGCGTCGAGATTCGACTCTACGAAGTCATCTACGATCTCATCGACGATGTGACGAAGGCTGCGCGCGGCATGCTCGCGCCAGAACTTCGCCTCGAAGTCATCGGGCATGCCGAGGTGCGTCAGGTCTTCAAGGTGTCCAAGGTTGGCGCAGTCGCCGGTTGCTATGTCACCGATGGTGTGGTCGAACGCAACGCGCAAATCCGCGTGACGCGCGATGGCATCGTCATCGAGAAGGACCGACGACTCGAGCAGCTCAAGCGCTTCAAGGACGACGCGAAGGAAGTGCGTATGGGCACCGAGTGCGGCATGAAGATCGTTGGTTACGACAACATCAAGGTGGGCGATGTCTTGGAGTGCTACAAGACCATCACCGTCGCACGAACCTGACGCAAAGAAGGAGATCCTGTGGCCTTCGATGAAGTCGAGTTCGACGAAACAGAGAGCGAGAAGCCGCGCAAGGGCGGCCGCGATGGCTCGCACGCAGGGGGCCGGAAGCCGCGCGCACCGCGTCCGAAGGGTCCGCCGAGGTTGCCGAGCAGCGGACGAAGTTCCACTGGTACTGCAAACCTAGGGATCGATCTCGGTGGCGGATTTGAGGAGCGTGCGTCGGATCGTCCGTTGCAACTCGCGTCCTACATTCGTCGCGAAGTGCAAACTATGTTGAGTGCGGGTCTCTCCGATCCGCGCGTGCAAGGCATGATCTCGATCACGGAAGTTGTCCTGACGCCGGACCTTCTCGAAGCGCGGATCAAGGTGAGCGTCATGCCCGCAGATCGTGAACGACTCACGCTTTCTGGTTTGCGAAGTGCGGCAGGTCATCTCCGACTTCGAATCCTGCACGAAGGAAGACTCGGACGCATCCCGCAATTGTGTTTTGAGATTGATGAGCGATTGAAGAAGGGCGCCGCGCTCGAAGCCCTGATTCGGTCCACCGACGCGCAGCCGAAGGCCGATGCGAACGCTGACGCCGACGCGAAATCAGTATCGCCGCAGGGATCCGCGGGATCTCTCGATGGCGATGGCGCACCACCATCCATCCCCTCTTAGTGGAGGAATGCCGCATGAAGATTGATCCCATTCGCGCCACGAAGTTTGCCACGATGCTGAAAAAGTTCAGCTCGGCGCAACCATCGATTCCAACTCTTGATCCGCCTGATGCCGAGGCGCCCGATGGCATCGGCGCGCTGATCACCGGCTTCATGATGTGGGACGCAACGCCGGCGCTCGCCACCACTGCACTCGCAGCGATTCGTCGAGAGACTGTGGACTTCAACGAACTTCGCGTGCTTCTTGAAGGTGAAGTAGTCTCGATCATCGGCGCGAAGTACCCGCATGCCTTTGAGCGTGCAGAGCGTTTGCATCGATCACTCAACGATGTCTACAAGCGACAGCACCGCACGAGTCTTGATCACCTCCGCAGCCTCGGTCGTCGGGAGCAGCGCACGTATGTCGAGGGCATCTCCTGCATCGTTCCGTTTGTTGCGCATCGCACGCTCGTGGGCGCATTTCAGCATCCACTCGTGCCGATTGACGACACGACTGTCGAGGCACTGCACATGCAAGGCATCGCGGATCCGCTTGCGACAACAGATCTCGTGACGGCATGGATGCACAAGCATGTGAAGGCGGATGACGCGCCGCGCGTGCATCGCGCGCTGCTTGCGTTCACCGAAGATGCGTGGAAATCCGCTGGGCGATCTGGGTTCCGCCTGCGAGAGAATCTGCGCGATCGACATGAGAAATCCGGCATCGTCGCGCGTCCCAAGTTGCCACCTGAGGCAGTCGCACCCGTCGGTGACGGAGTTCCTGCTGGTACGCAGCCGCTGAACTCCGGCGGCATGCCCAACCGTCCCTCCGCGCATCCAACCCGAGTGCCGCTGCAGATCGTGGCGCGTCCACTCGTGAGACCTCTCGCGGTTGCGCCGGTGGTTGCTCCCGCGCCACCTGTTGCGAAGATTGAGATCAAGCCGCTTGTGAAAGCAGCAGCGAAACTCCCGGCGAAGTCGATTGAAAAATCGAGCGCGAAGCCGGCGCAGGGAGGATCGAAGCAGGGCAAGAAGCCAGCGAAGCTTGTGAAGTCGAAGCCATCAGTCACGGCTCGAGCGAAGGCACTCGCGGCTTCCAAGAAGAGCGCGAAGAAAGTCACCAAGCGCGCTGTTCGCTCGCCTGTCAAAACAAAGGCGAAGGCGAAGGTGCAATCAAAGTCGAAGAAGCGCTAACTGTTTCTCGCACGGACGCTGAGGAGGCACTCTCTTGATGCACGAATCACCTGCTGGCTCGCGCCGCACTTGGTCGAGAAGTGCGTTCGCTTGCGCGGTGATCGCCTGCGTCGCGAGTTGCCACTCCACTCCAAAGGACACCGGTGCACACGCTCGTCCAGATCCATCGCCGAGCCCACTTGCTTCGACCCTCCGGACGCCAGTCGCGCGCGGCGCATCTCAACGGGCGCTCGCGAAGCGAAGCGTTGAGAGTTTCCGGAAATCCCTGAAACCGACGCAGACTGACGAGGCGCCCGCCGCTCCTGTCGTCGTTCCGGCTCCGCTTGTGGACGAGGTGCGCGCGGCGATGTCCGCGAGGGACTTGCCGCGAGCGGCTGAAGCGGTGGTGGCGCTTCTACGTACCTATCCCAAGTCGGTGGAGGCTCGCGAGGCACTCGTCTGCGTTCAATACCTTCAGCGCAACCCTGAAGGTGCAAAGCAAGCGCTTGACGAGTTGCGCGCGGTCGCGCCAGCGTCGCCGCTGCTGCTCGCGCTCGATGGCCTCGATGCACTCCGGCAGGCGGAGCCGGCCCGTGCCGTGGAGAGTCTTTCGTGGTTCGTCGGAGTGGATGCGCTTCCACTCTCAACCTGCTTCGGCTCGCTTCCTGTTGAGAGCGGGCGCGTAGAGGAGTCATTGATGAATGCGCTCCTCGCATTAGGCGCGACGGAGGCCGCCGCAACGACCGCGCAAGCGCTGCTCGCCACGGATGTTGCCGCGAGCGGTGATGGAGCATTGCATCGAGCGGCGATGCGCGCCCGCTTGTTCCTGGGCGATTTGTCAATGGCTCGGAGCTCTCGCGCAGACGCCGTGGAGGCATGGAGTACGGTCGCTGCTGGAAACGGATTCGAGGCGGAGATCGCTCGTTGGCGTTTGGCACGCTCAGTGCTTCACAGCGATCGCTTGGCAGATGAGGAGTGCCGGCGCATTCTCGTGGATCCTCAGGCACTGTTGCGGGATGAACCAGCAATGCTTCGCCTTTCGCTGATTGCGAGCCATGCAGATGCGACGGCGACATTTTCTTCGGCAGGCGGTCGCGCTGCGGAGCTTGCCGCCTCGCTTCCGGAGAGCCTTCGCATGCAGTGCATTGCGGCGAATCTCGGTGATCAGAGTGCGAGGGCACGTGTGCGTGGACAAGCTCCTCGCGCTTGGAACTCCGACCCTTTCGCCTACCGCCTCGCAGTTTCTAGTGCAGCGCTGGTGAGTGCGATGGATGCGGTTGAGATCGCACGCGTCACGGTTGCTCAGGACGCAGCTTCGTTGCAAGCCGCTGCCGACGCGCTCGCATGGAGTGGAGTTCCCATGCGCGAACTCCACTCCGTTCTCGAACCTGCCCTTGATGCGCCGAGTCAAGCGCTCTGGTCCGCGCTCCTTTGCGCCTTCGGACTCGCTGAGGATGGGTTTGAGGCGATGAATCGGATGGATGCATCGCCAGCACACGCGCCGTGGAAGTTTGCCTCGCAACTCATTGCGGCGGGGTACCTGCGCGATGCGTCGCTTGTTGATGCTGCCGTGCGCGCGCTTGAGCGTGAGCCAACGCTCGCCCTTTCGCTCGCGAGCCTCGCTCTTGAGGCGCAACATCGCGCGCTTGACCCGCTCGCGTCGCTCGGAACCGCGGATCGTGCTGCTTCCGCGCTTGAAGAGGCGATGGCGGATGAGATGGACTCGCAACGCAAGGCGCTGCTCGTTGACGCGGCGCGCGTCCGGCTTGAGACGGGAAGCGGCGGAGCAACGGATCGTGAGTTCCTTCGCGCCGAAGTATTGAGTCATGGGCGCAGTGCGGAAGAGGCGTGGGTTGTCTTGTCCGGGCTTCGCGGCGAGGGTAGTAATCTCTGTCCACCACCGCCCTCGATCGCACTGCAAGCGGTTGTCGCTGCCGATGCTCTAGCGGTTGTTGATTCACCGCTCACGGGAGAGCTCTTGACGCTCGCTGCTGAGTGTTCAACGGACGGACTCGCGATTGCTCGACTCTGGTCCCGTGCTGATGCAGGGGACGAGTGGGCGTCACGCGCGCTTTCAGAACTTGCGCAACTCCACCCTGTCGACGGTCGACTCGCTCGCGCGTCGAGTGCCGCTGCCCAAGCGATTGCCGGCTCGCTTGATGCGCGGCGCACGCTTCGACTGCGCGAGACGACAGACCTGAGCGCGTTCCCTCGGCCTCAGACCGCAGCCTTCGAGATTGCGGCTGCCGAGCGCGCACACGCGGTATCCAATGATGCGGAAGCTGTCTCCCGTTTGCGTGCGGCACTTTCAGATTCGCAATCGATCGACGCGCTTCTCGTTCGCGCGTTCGCGTTGCTCATTGAGATGAGCGCGGAGGAAAGCCCGAACAAGGAAGCGTCGAGCTTGCTGCTTGATGAAGTGGCAGAACGGCTGATTGCATCAACGGAGCCCATCGCGCCACTTTGGGCGGTTGCGCTCTTTGACACCAAGTCCGGCGGCGCGGGCAGTGGGAGTTCGAACGACCCCGCAGCGATGCAGGCGCTCGCGAGCAGCTTGTCGTCGCGAGTGACGCTCGGGTCGCAAGGGTCTGTGCAGTGCTTCCTGCTCTCGGGTCGTTTGCTCGCACGCGAAGAACCAGAACTGGCTGCAGAGTTTACGCATGCGATGTGCGAGCGGGCCATTGCGCAACCTGCGATTCGCGCGCTTGTCGCCCGGCACGCTGTCGCGCTCGACGCGCTGTCGGGCGGTCGAGAAGAAGAGACGCTTCGCGGGCTCAGCGCGATGCGCGCGCTCGGTGTGGAGCCGTACCTTCGCGAATCCGAGATCACTGCTGGCACAAAGATCTCGGAAGCCGAGTCGATGCACCGAGCGAGTGGAACCTATTCGCTTCTTGGGAATGATGCGGGCGCGGCTGCGATCACCGATGCGGCACTTCGAATAGATCCAAATCACGCTGGAAGTTTGAACAACCGCGCCTACGCGGCGCTTGATCGAGGCGTGTTGGATGCGGAGAGTGAACGCGCGGCGACACGCGCGGCAGAGCTCGCTCCGGACAATCCATCGTTTCTCGACACACTTGGCCTCTTGCGCTATCGGAAAGGCGAGCTCGCGGACGGACCGAGCGGGCTAGGCGCAATCACGCTCTTTCGGACCGCACTGCGGCTTGCGCCGCGAGATCCGTCGATCATCACGCTGCTCCATCTCGGCGACGCGCTCTGGTTGTCAGGCGATCAGGCAGGCGCGGTGAAGTGTTGGCAGCAGATTGGACAGGTCGCTGCGTTGCGATACCCACCGCGCGAAATCGCGCAGAGCCTCGCGATGTTGCAGCAGACGCAGTTTGGCATGCAATTTCTCGATCCCACCGAGTTCTTACAGCGAGAGTACGGTGCAACGGTCTCAGCGTCCGAACATCGGTTGCAAGCTGTCGCACGAGGCGTCGCGCCGCAGATTGGTGTAAGTCAAGCGGACGCTGCGCGCAAAGTTCAGGTTGACGAAACACACTAGAGGAAGCAGTCGTATGGCCGGACACAGTCACGCAAAGAATGTCAAACACCGCAAAGCAGCTGTCGACGCGAAGCGCGGAAAGGCGTGGAGCAAGTGCTCGCGCGCGATCATCGTCGCAGCACAGAATGGTGGCGGTGACACGCAATTCAATCCATCGCTGCGACTCGCGATCGACGATGCGCGCGCCGTGAACATGCCGCGTGACACTATTGAGAAGGCGATCAAGAAGGGAACGGGTGAAGGCGTCCAAGAGCGATTCGAAGAAGCGCGGTACGAGGGATACGGCCCTTGTGGCGTGGCGATCATTGTGGAAGCGCTCATCACGAACGCCAACAAGTTCGCCGCGGACATTCGCGTGGTGTTCGACAAGAATGAAGGAAAGATCGGAGTCCCAGGATCGGTTTCCTTCGGCTTCACGCAGATTGGGCAGATTCTGTTGCGAAGCGGCGGTCGAAGCGAGGACGCGGTGATGGAAGCAGCCCTCGAAGCTGGTGCGCAGGATGTTTCGAATGAAGAAGATCTCTTCTGCATCGTGACGAAGCCGAGTGAACTCCTTTCTATTCGCGATGCACTTGAGCGCGCGGGATATGTCATCGAGGAAAGCGGCATTCACTGGCAGTCACAGAATCCAATCACGCTCGACGCGCTCGCCGGCGCGCGCGTCGAGAAACTCATCGACGCGCTTGAAGATCACGACGATGTGCAAAAGGTCCACCACAACGCGCAGTGGGAGTGAGTGCCCCTGCATGCCTGAAGCGCTCCGAGATTCACTCGGCGGGCTTAGAGTGATGCGGTGATCGTCCGTGTCTACCGCTGCGGAACGTGACGCTGAACCATGGTCACTCGCGCTCTCTGAGCGCGGCAGTTAGCGTCCCGATGGTGTTGGCGCTGGTTCGACGGGAGGCGCAGCTGGCGCAGCGGCTGGAGTCAGCGCGTCGATGTCAACCGTCTCGCGAGGTGTTTGTGTCGGCGCCTCGGCTGCAGGCGCAGCTTCCACTGGCGCTGCTTCTGTTGTGGGATTTTCCGGAGCGACGGGGGTTTCAATCAGGACCTTCGGCGGACCAAGGAGCGCTGTGACTTGCGCGAAGTAGCGATCCGCCTCGTCCCAAACATGCGACGGAATCGCGACTTGCCGCGCGGTGAAGTCGATTGAGGGGAATCCCTCCTCGGTATCTTGCTGAAGCGCGATTTGGAATCGCCATTCTTCTGCTTGCTTCTGCGGGTCGGCGTACGGGCTGACATAGAGTCGCCGAAGTTCGCGATAGATCTCGATGCACCGCGTGTCATCATTCGCGTAGACATCGTTCTGCACGATGTGCCAATCGTCGTAGGACGGCGAGTCCGCGACTGCTTGCATCGCGATCCACACTTCATCGCTTGAATAGCCTGCGAGCGATTGCGTTCGTGTCACGCAGCCATTCAACGCCAGGGTGCCGGCGAGTGCGGCGGCAAGGAGGGAAGTGGTTCGAAGGCTTGGATGCATGGCAGGGTTCTATCGGCGCTTCCGTTGGACTGCCTCAAGCCAGTCGAGGAGGTCCATGCAGAATCTCGTTACGCTAGCCACATGCCGTCGATTGATCCGAGTTCTCCTCCTGCTCCTGCGTCGACAGGAGGCGCGGACCAGCCTCCCGCGCGGGATCGCCGCCTGCTCGCGTCGACGATTCTTGGCGTCCTCTGGGGGACCTTTCCCGGGCTCGCGGGGATCTACATCATTTACGATCTTGAATCGATCGCAAAGTTCTTACAGTCGGATCCGGAGCACGGCTTCTGGGGGTTCGTTGCCGTGTTTGTTCTGTCTGCAGGCCTCGGACTCCTGCCAACGTATGCACAGGCGTTTCTCGGCGGTTGGGTTTTCGGATTGAAGTGGGGCCTCCTCGGTTCGATCGTTGGATTCACTGGAGGCGCAGCCGTCGGCTATCTCTTCGCGCGACTTGTGACCGGGGGAAGTGTGGATCATTGGATTGACCGTCATCCGCGCGGGCGAGTGATTCGTGATGCGCTCGTCCGAGGCTCGACACTTCGAACCTTCACGATCGTCACACTCCTTCGGCTTCCGCCCGCCTCTCCATTCGCACTCACCAATTTCGCACTCAGCGCGACACGCGTGCCGTTCAAGTTGATGCTGCTCGCAACCCCGTTGGGCATGCTTCCGCGGACAGCAATCGTATGCTTCCTCGCGGCGAGCGCGGCTTCAACTGGCGCAACGAGTATCAAGAGCGCTTACGACAATACCCCGCTCCCGATCTTCATCGGGGGCATCGTTGCAACGGTCATCATCATGATGGCGATTGGAAAAATCGCTGAACGCGCGCTTCAGAAAATGACAACAGCCTGAGGAACAGGCGCGGTTCCGCTTCGCTCGAACGACTCAGGCGCGACTTCGGTACGAACCGTCCGCGGTGCTGATGATGATCTTCTCGCCGATGGTGATGAACGGAGGAACGCGGGTTTTCAAGCCGGTTTCGCAGGTCGCTTCCTTCAATTGATTGGTCGCGGTCGCGCCCTTGATGCCTGGCGAAGTATCCGTAATGGTCAGTGTGACCGTCAGCGGAAGTTCGACAGAGATCGCCTTGCCGTCGCACCAGCAGACAATGATCTGCGTGTTCGGAAGCACGTAGTTCTCGAGATCGCCGACGATTTCCTTCTGCAATTCGACCTGGTCGTAAGACTCCAAGTCCATGAACACGAATGCGCTATTGGATGGATACAGGTACTCCATCGGGCGGCGATCGAGATCCACCTGCTCGACGCTCTCGCCGGAACGAAGGCGCTTCTCGAAGAACGCGCCGCTCTTGAGATCTCGGATCTTGATCTGAATGAACGCGCGCAAGTTGCCTGGCGTCCGGTGTTCGAGCTCGGTGATGAGGAAGAGCTTGCCATCCATCTTGATGGCCATACCGTTGCTGAGATCGTTGCTGTTCATGTGCGCGAAGCCTTTGAAATGAGGGGGGCGAAGCGTAGCAGAACGCTCTTCCCGGAACGCCGAAGAAACGATGCGTGAGAAGCGGCGATCGGGCGGTGGCTCGTCTCCACGGCGTTCGCCGGCGCTGGGCGGGACGAGTGTTGGGAAAAAAAGACCCCCGGCACACGGCCGGGGGCGGAGGGAGGGAAAAGGGCTTATTTAGGACTCCGCCGCATTTCTGCCTGCGAGGTCACCGACAAAGTACGCCAAGAATCGCCCCTCACAAATCGCGAAGGCGGTTTTTGTCAAAAAAGTCATATATGTGCGACAAACCGCATATTCGGTTCAGTTGGCGCAGCCAAAGTCACCCAGTTTCGTGCGATCGCACCCAAATTTCGCGTCCTGAGGGGATTGTTGGATCATGAACTGGCGCGAACCTGATTTCGCTCCCCTCCGGATCCTGGGTTTCTGCCTTGGCTCGAACCGCAGCATTCGCGCCTGCCTGTGACCTCCAAGAGCCGGTTTCGCCGATCTTGAGCCTCCACTTCGGACCGCAACCCGTCAAGTGACATCGGTACACTTTTCCTCCCAACTCCGTACGCAACCGTTGCCGTGCGGCGCCTCGCTTCGTTTCCGCTGAAAGTCCCCCCATGCTGACCCGTCGCTCGCTCTCTGCCTTTGGTTTGAAGGCAATCCTGACTTCTCTCGTGGGCGCATGTTCGATGTTGCAGGCATGCGGAGGAAACACCGCGGCACCGACGCCCGCGCCGACCCCTGCGCAAGCAACTGAGACTGCGGCACCGGCAACTCCGCCGGCTGCTCCCGCAACCGATGTTCCGGCGACGGATGTGAGTGCGCCCGCGACTGATGCGACGCAAGAGGCAGAGGACCTTCCTCCGCCGATCACGATTGACCCACCGGTGCTCGACTTCGGCGTCATTTCGCCGAGCGACATCGCTGAAGGCGTCGTGAAACTTCGCAACACCGGAACGAAGGAACTCGAAGTGCTCTCCGTGCAACCAAGTTGTAAGTGCACGACCATCAATGATGTTGCCGGTCAGAAGATTCCGGTTGGCGGCTTCGTCGAGATCCAAGCGAAGATGAAGCCGACCTCGGGAGCGGGCGACAAGAAGGCTGAAATCAAGGTGTTGATCGACGGTTACAGCCGCATCGTTTCCATTCAATTGAAGAGCGAAGTTTCGATGCCGGTGCGTGTGAAGCCGTACTACCTCAACATCGTGACTGGTCAGCCGCAGATGGGACGAACGGTCGTTGAGTCGATCGATGGTCGCCCGTTCAAGATCTGCGCGATTGGTGGCTACGCACCGCATTACATCGGCTTTGATCCAACAAAGGACGAGCCAGCGAACCACTACGTCATCGATTGGAACATCGAACGAGACTTTCCAGGCGGCAAGTTCCCGCGCTACTGGATCATCGAGACTGACCACCCCGATTGCCCACTCGTAGAGATCTTTGTGCGGCACGAGACAACCATGCCCAAGATCAACATGGCGCTCTCGGATTACCGTCATACCTTCGGGCAGTTGGAAGCGGGTAAGTCTGCCGAGTTCGTCGTCACATGCACGAAGCTTGAGGAGGACGAGGCGATTCTCGCGGCGAGTGCAAGTTCCACGGATCTCAAGGTGGAACTCGTGTCGCAAGTTCGCGATGGAACGGACACGATTGTCACCCTTCGCGCGACTTCAACAAGTAGCGCACGAGGACTGACCTATGTCAATGCGACGATCTATTCCGCCAAGCGGCAGCAAGACTTCGAGCTTTGGGGTCAAGTGATCGATCCAGGATTCACTGGCTGCTTCCCTTGCAAGGAACGCGCGGAGATCACGCCAAGCGTCGATCAAGCGAAACCGATTCGTGGGATCCCAACGATTGCTCCACCCACGCGCCCAACAACCAACGCACCTGCGACGACGAATCCGACCGGCGCAACGCCGAATCTTTCGCCGAATGCTCCCGTTGGCGTGAAGTAAGCGTCGGGCCTTACGCGATGAATCCGGCAGCGTGCAGCGTTTGAAGCAACATTCGCGCGCCTGCGATCGCAATCAAGGCGGCGAACACGAGCTTCAACGCGCGCAGCGGCAGTCGATAGGAACAACTTGCGCCGATCGCCGCGCCAATCAGCGCGCCCACACAGAGGGGAAGCGCAAGCGACATCGATTGCGTGAGGGTCAACGCGTTCCCTTGCGGATCGTGGAGTGAGGCGATGGTTGCATTCTTGGTCACCGCGCCCACGGAGGTCGAGGCGAGCATGACGACCGAGGAGGTCGCGATCGCTTGGCGTAAGGGCATGCCAACAAAGCCTCGGAGCAGGGGAACCATGAGTACTCCGCCCCCAACTCCAAGGAGACCCGAGACTAGTCCTCCGCTCAGCGCCACCGTTCCGCACTGCAGTCGCGTTCCGCGGAGCGGAGCGCCGTCGGAGGATTCAGACGCATTCCGATTCGCTAGAGCGCCCTTGCATTCCATGATCGCTGTGAGGCACAAGTAGGTGCCGAAGACTCCGCGCAGCGGTGTTGGTTCAATCAGATTGCTCGTGAGTGCCCCGATCAGCGCGCCTGCGCCAGCAAGCGGGAGCATGGTCGGAACGAGGTCCATGCGGATCGTGCCACGGCCGCGGTGCTTCCTTGAACCACTCACCGCGGCGCAGACATTCGCCACCATCGAACTTGCCTGATAGAGCTGCTGGTTCGGTCCATTGACGAAGTCGAGCAACGGAAGGGCAACGACCGATCCGCCGATGCCGAGCATCCCACCGAAGAAACCGCCAACAAGGCCAATGGGAAAGGCGCGGAGGAATTCCTCGGGACTCATGAGGGAGGCAGCGTACCGCTTGCGAGGAGGCAGTTTCTGCGCGATCGGAGGACACGCCGGGACGCCTTGGACATCCGACTGAACTCGGGGAAGGTCACAAACGATAGTTCTCTCGTGGATCCATCAACTTCATACAACCGCGGGGCTACGATGCGCGTATTGCACTCAGGCTCGCGCGACGGCGCGACGCCGCAGGTTCGAACGGATGGTGTGGAATTACTTCGAAGCGGAATGATGGCTCGCGATAGCGCGTTGTCATTACGAACACAGGCAGCAATGCAAATGACGAGACTCTCCAATGCAAACACGCTCACGGATGCCGCGCACGCGGTCTCTGCGCGAAGTCAGCATTGGCTTGGAGGCGCGATCGCGATAGGTGTCATGCTCACCCTCGCTGCGCTTGGAGTCGGCACAAGTCGCGACGCGCAGAGCTCGCTTCCGATCGAGCCCGCTTACTCAACCTTGCCCGATGCGCCCGCGTCGCGCTCGGATGCGCGCGCCGCGAGCGTCACGCAAGTTGCGACCGCTGAAGGTTCGATGAGTGCAGTTGTTCTTGCGCCCGTGACTCCACTCGCGGCCACTTCGAGCATGCGCATGTATGACGGTCGACCGATTCGACCTGTCGCAACGATGCGCATGAAAGTCACGGCATACAGCCCTGATGCGAGAAGCTGCGGCGCGAGCGCGGATGGCATTACGGCGAGTGGATACTCAGTCCAAACCAACGGAGGCGCGCTCGTTGCGGCGGATCCGAAGGTCTTGCCGCTAGGCTCACTCGTCAGCATTCCTGGCTACGACTCCGGTTCGCCTGTGCCAGTGCTTGATGTCGGCGGCGCAATCAAAGGGCGGCGACTCGATGTGCTCTTCGCGACGCATGCGGTCGCTCGCGCATGGGGCGTTCGAAGCGTTGATGTTGTGGTTTGGGAGTACGCGGATGGGAAGCCCAACGGATTCAAACGACTCCGCCGTTGAGTGCGTGCGCCGCGCGTGATCGGAAATCTTCGAAGAAAAGAGGTGGCGAATTGTGTGAGCGTGTTTTCTCGCGCACACAATGCTCGCTATGTCTTGCATTACGAGTTTCGCGCTCAGGGGAATTGAGGCTGAGCCGATCGCCGTGGAGTCGACGACCACCGAAGGCAAAGGTGGCGCGCCTCGCCGAACTGTCGTGGGCTTACCAGATGCGGCGGTCCGTGAATCGCTTGAGCGTGTGCATGCGGCGCTCCGCGCATCGGGTCTCGGCGGACTTCCCCACGAGAGCGTCGTCAATCTTGCGCCGGCGGACCTTCGAAAGGAGGGCCCGGTCTACGACCTACCCATCGCGCTCAGTCTTCTTGGCGCCGCTCGAGTGCTGTCAGACGCGGCGTGCGTGCGACTTTCACGAACCGTGGTCGCGGGTGAACTCGCGCTCGACGGGAGCGTGCGCTCCGTGCGTGGCATCACGAGCATGTCCATGCTTGCGAGGGAACGCGGAGCGACAACAGTTCTGCTTCCTGCATCGAATGCGCCCGAGGCAGCGATTGTGCGAGGCATTGAGGTGGTCGGAGTGCGTTCACTACGTGAGGCCGTGGCATGGGCGGAGAGCGGGGTGATGGACTTGTCGGCTTGCGAGCATTCGGCTGTCGAGGTCGGCCCAAGCACTGTCGGAATCGCGACGGCGTCGCTCGATTTTGTGGAGGTCCGCGGGCAGGAGTCTGCCAAACGCGCACTCGTGATCGCGGCGGCTGGTGCGCACAACACTTTGCTCGTGGGAAGTGCGGGCAGTGGGAAAACCATGATGGCGCGCGCGATGCCCGGCATCCTTCCGCCGCTCTCCGAGGAGGAGGCACTCGAGATTACGAGGGTCTATTCTGTAGCGCTCGGAGGCTTGCGGCAGAGTGGGCTCGTGCGCGAACGGCCATTTCGAAGCCCGCATCACTCGGCCTCGATGGCGGCAATCATTGGCGGGGGGAGTAACCCGAGGCCAGGCGAAGTGACGCTCGCGCATCTTGGTGTGCTCTTTCTCGATGAGCTCCCGGAGTTCAGTCGGCAGGTGCTTGAAGGACTGCGTGAGCCACTCGAAGACGGATTCGTCTCGATCGCTCGAGCAGCGAGTCGTGTTCGATTTCCTGCGCGACCACTCTTGATCGCTGCGATGAATCCATCCCACAGTGGTGGATTTGGAATGTCTGGCAAGTCCATGCGTGATCAAGAGCGTTACATCGGAAGGCTCTCAGGACCGCTGCTTGATCGAATCGACATGCACATCGCGGTCCGTGCCGTGGGGTTTTCCGCGCTCACGGCGCCGAGGAGAGGCATGCACTCGATGCACATGCGAGAACTCGTACAGGCCGCGAGGTCGCGGATGGAACTCAGGCAGGGCAGCGCGAGACCAAACGCGTATCTTCGGAGTCGGGAGCTCGACGAGTATGCCGCGCTTGACGCAAACTCGAGCACGCTTCTTTCCGAGGCGATTTCGGCACTGGGTCTCAGTGCGCGCGCGTATGACAAAGTCCGCCGAGTGGCGCGAACGATCGCCGACATCGATGGATCTGCACCGGTCCTTGAGGCGCATGTCGCGGAAGCCGTGCAGTACCGCTTACTCGATCGGCATCGAGTCTCGGAGTCGGAACCGATGGCGAGAGGGAGGGTATTGCATGCGTAACTGATGCCATAGACACACTCAGATCCCCGAGTGCGAAGCGATTCCAAAATCGGGTGTTCTTGAGCGAGGCGCGTCGACTTCGCGCGGGGGGGGCGACGCGAATCGGCTCGCTCGGGTCGAGCATGCGAATGGGAGCACAGGGACTGCTCGCGTGCGCGCGCGGAGCAAGCGCCAGAGGTGCCGCGGGTTACTCGCGCCAGTCTCGATCATTCAAGTCTAACGCGCTCACTCAAGCCCAACGCGCGCGCTCAAGCCCATCGCGCTCACTCAAGCTCATCGCGCTCACTCAAGCTCAACGCGCTCACTCAAGCTCAGGCGCGCGCTCAAGCCCAACGCGCTCACTCAAGCCCAGGCGCTCACTCAAGCCCAGGCGTTCACTCAAGCCTAACGCGTTCACTCAAGCCCAGGCGCGAAACCGCGTCGCATCGTGTTTTCGCAGACTGCGCGAGGTTCGACGAAGTTCAAGAGGTAATCGCGACCGCCTGCTTTTGAGCCGAGTCCAGACATTCCGAACCCACCGAATGGTTGCCGACCCACGAGCGCACCAGTGATGCCTCGATTGAGATAGAGATTTCCTACGCGGAACTCTCGTCGCGCCTTCATGAGGTGTGCGGGTCGACGGCTGAAAACTCCACCCGTCAGCTTGTACTCCGGCGCATTCGCGAAGCGCAGTGCTTCATCGAAGTCCTTCGCAGGAAGCACCGCGAGAATCGGGCCGAAAATCTCTTCTCGCGCGATGCGGTGCTCTGGTTTCACGCCGCTGAAGATCGTCGGACCGACATAAGGCAATCCGACTTTCGCTTCGAGTCCCACGGGAACATCAAGCGTGAGTTCATGCTTCGCTTCGCCCTTCCCAATCTCGATGTAGGAACGAATCTTGCGCGCTGCGTCTTGATCAATGACCGGCCCAATGTCGGTTGATGGATCAGATGGGTCCCCAACGACAAGCGCGCGGGTCGCTTCGACGAGTCTATGGAGGAAGGGCTCGTACGCACTGCCTACGACAATCACGCGACTGCACGCCGAGCACTTCTGCCCGCAGAATCCGAACGCGCTTTGCCGCACAGCAAGCACGGCTTCATCGAGGTCCGCGGAGGTGTCGATGATGATGGCGTTCTTTCCACCCATCTCACACACGACTTTCTTGACCGACTCCTGTCCTTCGAGCACGATTCCGGCTGCCTGCACGATGTCGAGCCCAACGGCCTTTGATCCAGTGAACGCGATGAGCGCCACGCGCGCGTCTCGGACGAGGGCCGCACCCACAACCTCGCCGTTACCTGCGAGGAAGTGCAAGCACTCTTTGGGCGCTCCTGCTCGCCAGAGGATTTCGCACAGCATCCGCGCGATGGCTGGAGTCTGTTCAGCCGGCTTCACGATGACGGTGTTCCCTGTCACGAGTGCAGCGACTGCCATCCCGCAACAGATGGCGAGCGGGAAATTCCATGGCGCAATCACCACCGAAACACCGCGCGGTTGGTACCATTGTTCATCGAGTTCGCCGATGAACGCTCCTAAGCGTTCGTTCTCAAACAACCGCGCTCCTTCGCGAGCGTAGTACTCGCAAAAGTCAATCGCCTCGCAGACATCCGCGTCGGCTTCGCGCCAAACCTTGCCGCTCTCCTTGACGATGACTGCGCTCAGTGCATCACGCCGCTCGCGCATCTCTGCAGCAGCCTTCAGGAGGACGCTCGCTCGCGTGTGATAGGCACTGTCGCGCCATGCTGGAAATGCTGCGTGTGCCGAGGCGACCACCCGTGAGACATCCGCAAGTGTTCCCGCGTTGAGCACACGAGGCACATCGGTTGTTTGCATGGCTGAGCGGAACGCGTCGCGCGCGCTTGTGAGCGCAAAGTTTCGCATCGGTTCCGTGTAGAACGGTTTGCCATCACCGATGTGTGGAATCGCGGCGGAGAGTTTGTGTTTCTCGGGTGCGCGAAGAATGCGCTCGATCCCCGGGTCGCTGTCAAACGCGCGGTGGGGGCTCGCGAGCAAACTGTCCACGCTCGCGTTGTCCTTGAAACCCGCCTTCAGCCATGATTCGTTCGAACTGTTTTCGAGCAGTCGTCGAACCAGATACGCCATACCCGGAATGAGTTCGCCGACGGGCACATACTCACGCAGTCGCAGGCCGAGTTCGAGCGCCGCGAGCTTGAGTGGGTCGCCCATCCCGTGCAGCATCTGAAGCTCGAGTGCTTGGGTCGGAAGATCGCGTCGCTCCAAGGCGGCGAGCGCGGAAGCAATCGATCGCGCGTTGTGACTACCCAGTGCCAGTTTCACGCCGCCTTCTGAGGTGCTCTTCGGCGTCGAGGCGATGAAGGCACTCGCCATCCGCTCGAAACTCGCGTCGGTGTCACACTTTCTTCCCCAGACGGGGATTGGCCAGCCTTGTTGTTCGGCGTGAATGGTTTCGTAATCCCAATATGCCCCTTTGACCAATCGTACGGTGACTCGTCGTCCGGTTCGTTTCGACCAGGCGATGATGCGCTGCGCATCCTCATCGCCGCTGCGGAGATACGCCTGCATCGCGATGCCCGCTTCAAACTCATACTGCTCACACGCGCGCATGAAGAGTTCGAGTGTGAGATCTTTCAGCGCGAACTGCTCCATGTCGAAGTTCACGAGCACGCCGCGTTCCTTCGCAGCTCGAAGAATCGGTCCGAGATTTTCAAGCAGGCTTCGAATGCTTCCCTCGGTATCGATCGGGTCGACACGCGCACTCAGCGAGCTAATCTTGATTGAAACATTCGTGCGCGGGATGCGCCCAAGATGATCGCTGTCGAGAATTGGGTTGGCGTTCCACGATGCAACTTCGCTAGGAAGATTCTCAACGAGGTCGAGATACTTCTGTCGGTACGCCGTCGCTTCTTCGTCGCTCACGCAGGATTCGCCGAGGAGATCGACGGAAAAACAGAGTCCAGAGTTCCAGATCTTTCGCAGTGCCGGAAGTGCATCATGCGCATTCGTTCCGGCGATGAACTTTGACGCCATCGAAGTGATCTGCCCCGACATCGTCTTGGCCACGAGCCCCTTGGCAACCACGCCCGCTTTCAGTGCGGTGGCGACGAATGGGGGCGTCGTGACGCCGGGTTGACTGAGGTAATCCGTGAGGTGCTCGTAGACCGCATCGGAGTCTCGCAAGGTTGGAAAGCAATCGACGAAGCGAAACAACTGCACTTTGAATGCCTCGTCTTGCATCGCCCAGTCCATCAAACCTTCGCTCCACACCGCAAGCACACCAACCTTGGCGTTGCGCGCACGGTTGAGGAAGTCACTTCCGATCTCCATGGTGCGTGCCTCGATCGCGGCATCACGCGCCATGACCCTTCCCGCGTCAATCGTTCGCGCTGGGAGCGCCGTTTGCTGTGGTGCGACCTTCGGCTTCTTACTCTTGAAAAACAATGCCATAGAGGCGCGAAGTATAGATCCTCCTCCCTCGTGAGATCGGCGTGCAACTCTGATTTGGCGGTGAACTTCGCGGTCAGAGCGGAACATGGATCGCGCCGAAACCGCTTCGCGCGAGCGCCCCAAACAGCTCTCGCCGCGAGCTCGACTTACAGCTTCGCGCTGCCGAATCGCTCTGTAATCGCGCGTTGGTAAGTCTGCAGGCACTTCGTCGCCGTTCCATCCCAACTGATGCCGCGGACCTCGAACGAACCGTGCTCTTTGAGCGTGTCTGAAAGGATGGGATGCCGGAGGACGGCGATGATCTTGTCCGCCATGTCATCGATGTCCCAAAAGTCAGCTTTGAGGGCGTGCACAAGGACTTCGCTCACACCTGAAGTCTTGGAGATGAGTACGGGGACATTGTGGCTCATCGCTTCGAGCGGCGCGATGCCGAATGGTTCACTCACGCTCGGCATGACATAGAGGTCAGCCATGGAGAAGACCCGCGCGATGTCTCGACCGCGAAGGAAACCAGTGAACAGGACTTTGTGTCCGATGCCAAGCGCTGCAGCCATTTCGATCATGCGGGTCGCCTGATCTCCATTGCCAGCGACGACAAACTTCACATTGTCCATGTACTCGAGCACTCGTTTCGCTGCTCGAATGAAGTACTCCGGTCCCTTTTGAAGCGTGATGCGCCCGAAGTACAAGACGATCTTATCCTTCGAGTGAATCGGCTGCGTGCCGACATCTTCGGGGCGAAGTTCCACGCCGTTGTAGACCACATCGATCTTCGACTCAGGCACGCTATAGCGCCGAATGCAGACATTTTTCGTGAGCATGCTCACCGAGATCACGCGCGTCGCCGCATGCATCCCTCGGCGCTCGATGGAGTAGACCTGTTGATTTGGCGTCTCGCCACTGCGGTCAAACTCGGTGGAATGCACATGAAGAACGAGCGGCTTGCCCGTCAGTTTTTGTAAGGCCATCCCCGCCGGATAGGTGAGCCAATCGTGGGCGTGAATGACATCAAACTCAATACCGCCCAAACTCGCGGCACAGAATCGTGCGTAGCGCGCCGCTGCACCAAGCAGATCGCCGGAGTAATCCGCCGCATCAGCGGATTGATCTTGCATGCCGCCCGTGCGTGCGGGCGCTTCCGGCAGCGCGGTTTGAATCGCGAACTCCACAGGATCAAGCCCTGGAAATGCGCCGCTCATGGTGAGTGTGCGCATCCGTTCAGAGTTCCAGCCCACGCGCTCAGCCCACGCCAGCATCTGTGGAATAGAGGGCGAGCCTGGAATGGCGCGCGGTGTCTCAAACCCCATCGCTGACTCGATCGTGTCGTCGCTTGTCGCAAACTTCGATTCGTGCGGGGCGTACACGCTCGGCGCATACATAGGGATCTCGATCATGCGCGAGGTTCGAAACGCTTCGAGTCGCTCCTGAAACTCGGATGAACTCGCATCGCCAAGAAGTCCAAGCGCTTGTCGCCCATCTCGACTCGCGACGATTGACGCATGTTCCTGTGCCGCCGCTGGGGCGACCGCGATGTGTTGCGTGTTCGCCACGCCTGTCGGTCCCGACGGCGCTGGGTGATGGGTCGCGGCGTGTTCGGCTGCTCGCGCGCGCGCCTCTTCAGCGGCACGATTGATGGGTTCAGTGATGCCTCGCGGCGTGACCAATCGCACATGCGATGCGCTCTCTGGGCCAACGGACTTCGGGAGAACGAAGGTCACCTCCGCGCCACCTTGCACGAGCGACTTCGTCAACCCCGCGCATGCGGTACCGAGCCCGCCCGTGATGAACGGAGGAAACTCCCAGCCGAGCATGAGCACGCGCATCGTCAATCCCCGGCCGCTCCCGAGTGCATATCTCCGAGTTGATCGTAGGTCCGTGCGTACGCGATGAGAAAAAGCGCGGCGGTTTCGATGAGTGGCTTTGCGCTCTCGGATGGCACTCGGTGTTCAAACACATACACCTTCTGTTCGTCACGGAAGTGTTTGAGCTCGCCAACCTTGCCTCGCCAACCGAGGTCGGCCAGTTCCTCTTCGAGGAGCTCGTCGATCGGATCTCCTTCGAGCACATCGCCCTCCACCGACTCACTGAGCCAGCGATCCGAGGTCAGCATTCGAACCCAATACTCTCGACCTCGCATCTGCAGTTCAAAGGACGCTGGCGCGCTCGAGTGTTTCGCAGTACACCGAAGGGTGTCCGCAATGACTTCGACGCGGGAGAACCCATCGTGCGTAAGCGCAGCAGCGCGCGCGGCGGCGAGAATCGGATCGGTGGAGCTTGTCGAGGTCATGAAAGTGTGTCCAATTGCTTCGGCGGCGGCAGTTCCCAAGCGCTCTGCAGCCGATCCTTGAAGAATGGGGGTGACAGTATAGCCCGATCGAGATTTCCGAATCCCATCTGAATTCGTGGCGTGTTTCTCCTTCACCGGCGATCGTCGGTTACGCTCGACTTGGTTCGGCGCAATGGAGTGCGCAGGATTTGCGCTGATGTTTCACACGGGCGCAGGGTTGGCTTGCCGACCGCGTTTGGAGGCGATGTGCAGGAGCAGGAACCGAATTCGACGACGAGTACGCAGACGAAACGCTGGACCACGCGCGAACTTCTCGCATGGACCACAAACTTCCTCAAGGAGCGAAGCGTGGAGAGTCCACGCACGCTCGCGGAGATGCTGCTCGCATGCGTGTTCGAGTGCGAGCGACTTCGCCTCTATATGGAGGTCGATCGCGAGGCTAGCGCAGATGAACTCAGTCGGTTGAGGGCGTTGGTGATGCGCGCTGGTCGGCATGAGCCGATTCAGTTTTTGCTCGGCCAATGGAACTTTCATGGCCGCGAGTATGAGGTCGCGCCCTGCACGCTCATTCCTCGGCCCGAAACTGAGCTTCTTGTCGATGAAGCGATTCGCTACACGCGAGAGTGTCTCGCGCTCGGTCGATCGAGAGCGGAGTTTCGCGTCGTCGATGTGGGAACTGGAACTGGTTGCATCGCGATCTCCTATCTCCTGGGAGTTCGCGGCCTGTTTCGCACGCCGGGGGGATCCAAACTTGGCGGCTGTCAGCCGCTTGGTGGAGGCGGATCGCATCGAGAGCACGGTGTTGCATCAGAGTGCATCGAGACAGAGGGCGCGCAATCTACTGAGTCGCCTGGCGCGCTTCGAGTCTTCGCCTGCGACATCGTCCCTGAGGCGGTCGAACTTGCACAACGCAATGCAGCGCGACACGGTGTCGCACCGGCGATTGACATTCGCGTGAGCGATTTGTTTTCTGGCTTTCCGAAGGACGAGCAGTTCGACCTCGTAATCTCCAATCCGCCGTACATCGCAGATACCGAGTGGGACGCACTCGACGCGAACGTCCGTGAGTACGAACCCGCGAGCGCGCTCCGAGGTGGGGGGGATGGGTTGGTGGTCGTGCGGAAGCTGCTCGCGCAAGCCGCTGATCGACTTCGCCCCGATGGATTCCTTCTTATGGAGTTTGGATGGAAGCAGGGAGACGCGGTCCGCGCGCTCGCGGTCGAGCAAGGCTCGTTTCATTCGGTCGCGATCCTTCGTGATGCCAACGGAAATGATCGAATCTTGCGCGCGACAAGGGCTTGAAACTCGCCGAAAATCGAGAGCGCTTCGAAACGCGGATTCGGCGGAACTCGTTTAGACGCGCTGCTGCATCGCCTTGCGTGCTTCGTCGATCAACTGACTCACCTGGAATGGTTTGAAGAGGAAGCAGTGGAGGCCCTCTTGGCTCGAACGCACGATGGAGTGGTGCGGGTCGTAGCCAAATCCCGTCATCAAGATCACCGGCGTGTCCTTGGAAGCATCCTTCGCGGCGCGAAACACCTCGTATCCGTTCGCATCCGGCATTCGGACATCGGAGATCACGAGATCGAAGCGTTGTCCCCCGCGTGCGCGATCGCGAATCGCGGCGATGGCGCTGACGCCAGTAGTACAGGGGAACACATCGCAACCATGTTGAGCGAGCACGAGTTCGACTGTCTTGCGAATCGTCTCCTCATCGTCGACGACAAGGACGCTCTTGCCAACAAACGCGGCATCCACGCACCCTTCTCGCAGGAGTTGCTCGATGCCGAGCACCGTCTTTGGACCGGTCGCCGCATTGCGCATTCGTTCCTCGGTGCACTCAAGATTTTCGAGAATGCGCTCGATCGAGGTCCGAAGCGTTGGGTCTAACCCTGTCGACGCGGTCAATAGGCGAGCTTCGCGCAGCGCCGCTTCGAGCGGACCTGCGGCTTCTTTCTGAATCGTCGCGGCGACATCTCTGTTTGTTGCAACGCGCTCAGACACGAGCATGTCAAGAATGTTGAGACCGAGTGCGACATACCGTCCGTAGAGTTCCGCTGCGACACGATCGCCGTCGTCAAAGGCCCCAAGTTCGCTGCTCTCCGCGTTGAACACACCGACCACGCGATCATGGAGGCGAAGCGGAATGGTCAACGCGCTGCGCGCTCCAGGAAGTCCGCCGACATACCGCGCGTCTTGGGAGACATCCGCGCAAATTACGCCCTCACCGGTGCTCGCGACCCATCCAGAAATGCCGTTGCCTTCGGACTTGGCGAACAATCGTTCGCCGATGCCGAGCGGTACGAGGCCGGAACAAAAAACGAGTTCGAGTTGATTCGATCGTCGGTCCGTGAGGCGGTACTCGAAGTGGTCAAATCCGAGAATGGCCCGGGTTTGCGCGACGACGCGTTCCTCAAGCAATCTCAATCGTTCGGCGGAGTTCAGCGCGCGGAGTTGCTCTGCATCGAAACTCAGAAGGTCGGTGCCGGCGGCGTCAATCGAGTCGAGGCGTTCGTGCACTTGGTGCGTCGCAGTGGCATCAACGAGCAGAGCGACCGCGCCTTCCACTTCCTGTTCCTCTTGATCGTGGCGCGCGAGCGGTGTCATGACGACATCAAACCAGCAACCCAGAGAGCGGAAGGTGGACCGCATGGAGGCAACGGGCAGCTGCTTCGCTCTTCGCCAAACACCGATCGCCTCAACGCACGCATCCGCGAAACGACGCATTGTTTCTGGCGCTTGGGTTGCAAGGCCGTGATTCATCCAGACGATTTCTCCGCTTGACTCGACAATGCCTGCGCCGCGGCCGAGGAGATCGAGTACACGGCCCGCGGCTTCATCGCCGCTCGCGCCAGCCACATCTCTTCGCGTTCGCTGCACGAGCATGAATCCAGCGTCGCCAATCGCGGCGCGTAACCCGTCGGTGATCGGAGCACTGCCGTGGAGTTCAAAAAAGATCAGGTCTTCGCTACTCATGTTGCGCGGAACGGTGCACTGAAGCGGGACACCCCAGTTGTCCTGAGGCTGTTTTCGGCGTTATCCCATACGGAAGGTGAGCGCCGCGGATGCAGCGCTCTCGTGTCATGGGCGAGTGTACCCTCCAGCGATGACTGCTTTCGGCGCTGATGCGCCGAACTCGTCGAGGTTTCTTCCGTACACTCCGCACCTCTCAGTCGCCGATCTTCATCTCCGCATGTCGCACTGCGTGCTCGCTCGAAACCTCACCAAACGATTTGCCGGACTCACGGCGGTCGATGGAATTGACTTGGACTTGCCGACGCGAGGGGTGACTGGGTTTCTTGGTCCGAATGGTGCAGGGAAGAGCACGACGATTCGGTTGCTCGCGGGGGTGCTTGCACCGGATGCGGGGAGCCTCAGCGTCTTCGGTCTTGAAAGCCAGGCACACGCAGCCGCGATTCGCTCCCGTGTCGGGTATCTCCCCGAGTCTGCGCCTCTGCATCCTGAACTCACCGTGGCGGAGTTTCTTCGCTATCGCGGACGACTTCGTGGGCTCGCTGGTCGCCTGTTGCGAAACGAGATCGATAGCGCTGTCAGTCGCTGCGATCTCGCTTCTGTCACGCGTGCCGTCACTGGTCGACTTTCGAAGGGGTTCCAGCAACGCGTCGGCCTCGCCGCGTCGATCCTCGGTTCGCCTGAACTCCTCATTCTCGATGAGCCTTCGGTCGGGCTCGATCCCGCACAACTCGTCGCCTTTCGATCGCTGCTTCGCGAGATCGGCGATTCCGCGTGCGTGCTGTTTTCGACGCACGTGCTCGCCGAAGTCGCCGCGGTCTGTGATGCGGTCGTGCTGATCGCGCAGGGGCGGCTCCTCGCGCACGAACCGCTCGCGAAGTTCCGCGAGCGAGGGGTGCGCGAAGCCGCGTTCATGGTGGAGTGTGACAAGCCGATCGAGTCGATCGTCGAGGTTCTCGCGATCACCTCCATCGGGCGCACGATCCAACTTTCGGATGGATGGAATCGCGTGGAGTTTCGCGCCCGCGACCGAGCCCACGATCCGCGCGAACGGCTCGCTTCGGTGCTCCGTGCGCAGTCCATCGCGGTACGAGTCCTCGCGCGCATCGACCCAACGCTCGATGAGCTCTTTGTCGCCGCCCTTGATGCATCGCGCTCCGATGTGCGTGAGGCACGCGCATGAGTCGATCTGCGACGAGTGGCGAACAGCGGATTGGTCGGCGCATTGCGCAGCGATGCATGCCTCCGTTCGCGGTTGCGATGCGCGAGTTTCATAGCGCGTTTGTGACGGGTACGGGGTGGATCGTGTTGGCGATTGCTGGTTTAGTTGCGGCGGCGACTTTCTGCGCGAGCACATTTGCCGAGGGCGGACCGAGCACTCTCCGCGTGCCGCTCCTTGCTGCCGGATGGGCGCTCGTGGTGACCGCGCCCGCGCTCTCGATGCGCACCATCTCCGAGGAGTACCGGCAAAAAACATGGGAGTCACTCTTTGCCTCGCCGATCTCGACCTTCGACATCGTGAAGGGGAAAGTGTTCGCGTGCGGCGCACTCGTGTTCACGCTGCTTCTCCCAAGCGCGCTTCTCGTCATCCCTCTCGAGTGTTACTCCGATCCAGACTATGGCGAACTTGCGTGCGGGCTCCTTGGATTGTGGCTCTCCGCAACGGCGGCGTGCTCGCTTGGCGTCTGCATTTCGGCGATGACATCGAGCCAGGTCGTCGCGTATCTCTGCACGCTCTTCGCGTGGCTCGCACTTGCAGTTGGATCTCGCATGCTTGTCGGGGTCGTTCCGCTCGACTTCGCGCGGGTGGTGGCATCGTTCGATCCTCTCGCTCGACTCGAGACCTTTACGATCGGTCTCTTTGATAGCGCGGGGGTGATGTACTTTCTCGCCATCATCTTTGCATCCACGATTGGCGCGAGCACATGCCTCGAGCGCCTCCGTGTGCCGACGCGGAAGAGTTCGGTGACGCGCGCGATGGATCGAGTGGAAGCCGCGTCGTTCGTCATCGTGAGTACGGCTGTCGCGATCGCAAGCGTTGCTCTCGCGTCACAATCGATGTTTCGAATCGAACTCGATCTCACGAAAACGCGTGCGTATAGCCTCGCGCCAGCAACCGTCGCGATGCTCGAGACATTGCCTGACGGCGAGTGGGAGATCGTACTTTTCGTCGAAGACGCAGGCGTGGATCGCGCCGTCCTTCGACAAGTCGATGAAGTGCTCCGTCGATTGCGTGAGGCTGCACCTCGCTTGCGTACGAGTCGAATCGATCCCACCGATCCGGCGCAAGCGGGCGAGTACGAGGCCGCGCTCTCCGCAATCGCTCAGCGGAACGCTGCGTCGATGGACGCGTATCGAGCCGCGATTGAGGAGGGTTTGGAGTCGTTCGAGCAGTTTCGTCGCGGCGCTGGAAGTCAATCCACTGCGATCCGCGCTGCGCTTCGGACGCTGAGCGCGGATCACCCCGCGCGACGAACGGGTGAGCAGATGGCCGCATTCTTCGCGCAAATCGCGAGTGAGGGCGATCGGTTTCATGCGAGAGTGACTGAGTTCCTGACGACCTCAGCACAGCGGCCGTTGCCTGAACTCGACAGCGCGCGAAGCGCACTTGCTGCCGCGTTCAAGGCGTGGGGCGATCAACTCGCAGGCGCGGCGTCCGTGCTCGCTGAGTGGCGCCCGGTGGCTGCGCTTCCGGAGAGTTCGAAGTCCTTCGGACAAACCAAGGCGCGTGAGTACGAAGCGCGCGCGACCAACCTGTTGATGATTCGGGAAAAACTCGAGGCGCTCCCGCCCTTGGAGATCGATGCACTCACAAAGGCGCTGATGGCTGGCGAAGTTGCGGTCGTCCTCGCGCCTGACGCGACCGCTGTCGTCCCTGCGTGGCAGTTGTTTCCGAAGGCGTCGAAGCAGACTGAGGATCATGAGCGTGTCGCATTCAACTGGGGCTTCCGCGGTGAAGAAGTGCTCGCGAGCAGCCTCCGCACGCTTTCAGGTGCGGTGATGCCAGAGGTCGTGTTTGTCCACGCGGAGCAATCGAGTTTGTTGAAGAGTTCACCCGATCGGAGCGACCTCGTCGCGATGGCGGACGCGCTTCGTGCGTCGGGTTCACGCGTGGTTGAGTGGATGCCGCATGTTGGGAAACGGCCCGTCGCGGCGCAAGGCATGCAGCAGGTCTTCATCGTGCAGCCTCCACTTCGGCGTCGGTCGCTTGAGCCCGCGCCAGAAGAGAAGGCCTTGCTCGAAGCGACGGATGGATTACTCAAGGATGGGAAGAGCGTACTCATCGCCGAGGGGCGGAGCTTGCTCGCGTTGCTCGGTCAGCCAGACCCTTGGAGCACGATGCTTGACTCGTTGGGAGTCCACGCGCGAACCGGAAAGGTGATTTTCGAACTTGTTGCGCGGGAGGACGGGACGCCCGAGGCGCAGGCATTTCAGCTGCTCGAACGCTTCCCTCGATCCATGCCATTTGCGAGTCGCATGCAAGGGCGTGCGATGCTCTTGCCGCAACCGATGCCTCTCGATTTCGACGCGTCGCAACTTGCGAGTGCGCAGTTTCGCTGCACGCCCGCGATCGAGATTGAGCCAAGCGCGACACGCTGGATTGAGGACGATTGGCGTAAGGAAGGTGCGGGTGTCCAGGAAGTGCCGGCGAAGAAGCAGATGAATTCCACGCTCGCGGTTGCGCTGCTTCTCGAGCGCAACTCGGCCAGTTCTGGAAACAGCGAGGGGCAGCGCGTGGTCCTCGTTGGGAGCGGGGGGTGGATGCTCTCGAGCGTCGCAGATATCTCGCAATCGCTCGGCGGATCACGCATGTTGCTGACGAATCCAGGGAATCGGGAGTTCCTGCTTGCGAGCGTCGCGTGGATGGCGCACCGTGACGACCTCCTTGGCGCAGGGATGAGTGGCCGTGAGATCGCACGAATCGAAGGACTCTCCGATAGGGCGCGTCTTGGCTGGCGCGTGGTGCTTCTGAGTGGACTGCCGTGCGCTCCACTCCTGATTGGAGCGAGCGTGCTGCTTCGTCGGCGAAGGGGAGGTCGTTGATGCGCGCGCTCTTCGCAACGAAGTGGCTGCGTGTCGGCATCATGCTGTTGATTGCTGGCGTGCTTGGAGTCCTCGCGCACAACGCAGTGCCCATCGAAGCCAAAGTGCGATCAACACCGATGGTGTTCGGCGCAGACGAGGCGAACGCCGATCTTCTCGATCGCGTGGAGCTCACTCGCCGTCGCGCGGATGGCGTCGAGTCGCGCTGGGTCTTCGTCAGGGACGGCGACGAGTGGCGTCAGGTTGAACCATTTGTGCACCCAGTCGACACTTGGGCGATGCGAAAGTTCGCCGCGATCGCGAGTGGGCTTGCAGTCGTTCGACAGGAACCAGCGACGGAAGCGACCCTGCGCTCGCTCGCGTTGGAGCCTCCGTCAGGCACGCTGAAACTGAGCGCAGGCGAGCGTGCAACAACCATTGAGTTTGGTGTGCGAGGACTTGCGGGCAAAGCATTTCTTCGCAAGCGAGTCGGAACACTGCCACCGGGCGACATTCTTGTCGTCGATGCGGAACTCCACCAGCGTGCGCTCGGCATTGATCCGAGCGAGTGGCGGTCGCGCGCTCTCTTTCCGAATGCCACGCGCGCTGTCAGCGTGCAGTTTGACGGTGGATCCTTGCCGTTGACGCTTGAGCGAAAGGGAAACGCGTGGGAGTTCACGGCGCCATCCAAGACGCGCGCCGATGCACAGCAAGTGGAGGATTTTCTTGCAGCATCCGCGCGATGTGAGTCGAGCGGGTTCATCGCTGATCGACCGCAACAGTTAGCGATGTACGGACTCGATCCTCCAAGCGCGGCTGTGGAAGTGACCTCGAAAGTCGATTCCCGCACGCTGCTCATCGGCGATCCGATCGCGATTGGATCGCAGGATCGATTCGGCATGATGGAGGGAACGCCAAGCGTGCTTCGGTTGAGCGCGACGACACTCGCGGCTTTGCTTCCTCGATTCGAGTTGCTCGTGTCACCGATTGCGTCGGGTGTCCGCGCTGCGGACATGACGCAGATCGAGATCCTGCAACCGTCGACCGAGTCCGTGCGCTCGCTGCTTCTTGAGCGAACGCTCGACGGTTGGCAATGCGCAGCGGTGGCGAGCAGCGAAGTGCAGAAGGACGTGCTTTCGAAGTTGATCGCGGCGCTCACGGAGACGCGCGCGAAGTCGCTCGCGTCGGGCGCGGCAAATCCTGCAGATGTCATTGCGACTGTCGTGTTGCGTGGGGTCGGAGGGACGACGCTCGGCGCCGTCATCGTGTCGCGATCGACGGAAACGGGGGAATGGGCACTCGACGATGGATCTGGAGTCCGTCGCGTTTACCCGCCGGCGATGGAGATTCCACTGACGCGCGAAGCGTTACTTCGAGGCAACTGAGGCGAGACCGAGCGAAGCCATGCTTGTGCATCGATAGTGCAGCAGCGCATCGCCATCGCGCCGGCGCACGGCGAGAAGTCTCGCGGGGATCGCATCGCGCATCGCATCCGTTCGAAGTCCGCGCACGCTCGAGAGTGCATTTGCATCGCCGATGATGATTGGCCCCACGAAGGAAAACACTTCGTCGACGAGGTTCTCGGCAAAAAGTTTCCCGACGAGGCCGCCACCAGCCTCAACGAGCACCGTTGACACGCCTTGGGCGAAAAGCGCGATAAACGCGGGCGTCATTTCGCCACTCTCTCCGAGTTCGACGACTCTCGCTCCGGCAGCCTCAAGCGCGCGCACACGCGCTGCGACTTCAGCATCGCGCGCCGCCTCAGGAAGGGCGAGGATCACCACTTGGCCCTCGCTCGACTGCTCAAGCATTGCGCATCCAAGTGGCGTGTTCGCGAGCGGGTCGTAGACGATTCGCATCGCGCGGCGTCGCACGCGCGTCTCTCGCGCGTTCAATCTTGGATTGTCGGTGATGACGGTGCCGATGCCTGTCAATACTCCATCGACGCGCCCTCGTTCACGATGCACCATGCGTCGCGCGCGTTCGCCCGAGATCCACTTGGATGCACGGGAACGAAGCGCGATTCGCCCGTCGATAGATGCGGCCCACTTCACGGTCATCCATGGCAGCTGCGTGACGACGCGCTTGAGAAACGGAAGCGCGAGTTCCTCTGCGCGCGGTGACGAAATCGACAGGACCTCAATCCCCGCATCGCGAAGCCTCTGGGCTCCGCCCGCCGCTCGTGGAAATGGATCTGCGACTGCGTAGACGACGCGCCGCACGCCAGCGTCGATGAGCGCCTGTGTACACGGTCCCGTGCGACCCTGATGATTGCACGGTTCAAGGGTGACCACTGCGGTGGCGCCTCTCGCTCTTGAGCCAGCTCGAACGAGCGCTTCGACTTCTGCGTGAGGCGCCCCGACGCGCGTGTGATATCCCTCGCTGATCGCGTTCCCATCTTCATCGAGGATGACGCATCCCACCATTGGGTTGGGTTCAACGAATCCATGTCCTCGCGACGCCAGTCGCACCGCGCGTTCCATCGCGCGTTTGAATCGAAACGAGGAGGCGCAGTCGCTCATGAGGGAGCGCTCGCAGTCTGAAGCTCGTTCAGCCTTGGATCAAGCGTCGGTCGGGGACGCACGCCGCGGAAGAACAACTCGACGATCAGAATGTCATCTTGTTGTTCACCGGCCGCATGCGCGAACACCAAACGCGCGAGCGCCTGCGCCCAACGACCGCCAGGATGTGCCCGAGAGAGCGTCGACTGGAGCCGTTCCATGCCGAAACGCTCGCCGCTCGCGCTCGCCGCTTCGATCAACCCATCGGTGTAGAAGATCGCACTCTCGCCCTCCGCGATCATGATCGACTGCTCGACGGTGCCAAACGCCTGGTCGTCGACTGCGCCGAGCAAGAATGTCGTGGAATCAAGGGTTCGGAGCGTGCGAGAACTTCGGATGATCGCGGGCGGATGGCCGGCGTTTGCCCATCGGAGTTCGCCGGTTGATGGATCGAGGCGCGCGGCAAGCGCCGTGGCGAAGAGGCGATGCTTCGCAAGCAACTTTCGAAAATAGTGATTGAGCCGATGCAAGAGCATCGCGGCGCCATCGTCGGGATGTTCACTCAAGAGCCGTTCGAGCTCGCCTTGCACGCGGGCAACAGTGAGCGCGCTCGCGATGCCATGACCGACGACATCGATGAGCAAGATGGTCGTGCGACCCGTTTCATCCACATCGTGATAGACGAAGTCGCCACCGATCTGCGCTGCAGGTCGATAGACGAAATCGAACGCGACACATCCATCATCGGCGGGTTTCGGGAAGAGTGTTTCTTGCAGCTTTCTCGCGTGGCCGAGCTCTTGACGGAGAACTCGAAAGCGATCGCCTGCAAATCCGGCCTTGAACTCGTTCTCATGCCATCGCAGGCGGTAGTGACAGATGAGCAGTCCAGGCGCGAAAAGGATTGGCGAGAACGCAATCTGCGCGATGAGTGGTCCCCATCCACCCTCGACCGTTGCGAGGGTCACGCGTATGCCGATCCACGCGAAGAAGAGGGGCCAGACGGGTCGGAGCGACTCGCGCGCGCTCCACGGAAGGAAGAGGCATGCAGCGAAGTGCCAGAAGCAAATCGAGAAGAGCGGGAACACCCACGCGTCTCGGTCTATGAACATGGCGCCTGTTTCGAAGGCGAGTTTCGTCGCGCCGAGAAGCAGAATCAGCTTGCTGGCTGCACGGAGTGCGCTCCGGCGGGATGTGAGTTGTGGTCGTTTGACGAGACCGACCCACGCAAGAATGCCAAACACAATCGGAGGCGAGAGCAGCCAAACCCACGGTGGAAGCGATTGGCTCTGTGCAGCCTTTGGTCCGTCTGCAAGCGGAGCTTGCTTGATTCTTCGCAAAGGATCACTCCCCACGCGATCGATACGCCGGGCAGGCGGGCTTGTCGTCATCGCGGGCGCACGAGCAGGATTCGGCCGAGCTCGCGCACTTGGCTCGCGCGTGAAGGAGGACTTCATGCCGTCGAGAAATGAACCGAGGGCAACGCCGAGTTCCCGCGCAGTTGCCCGGCCATCGAGCGCGAGGAGGTGACGCTGTTCATCGCGCCGCGCGCGCGCCCGTTCGGATGGGGAGAGGTTCGCGTCGAGATCGGGCTCGGTGACGGCAGTCGTCGCGGCGGCGTTGGGAGTCAGCAGGGTCGGTGGCGCATCAACGATCGGTGCTTCGAGCAACTCAGGAGGCGCTGTGTCCTGTGCCGTGTACTGCTCGAAGAGCGGCGGGAGATAGGTTCGCGCAAGCATGCCGCTGACGGCAAGAAGTTCCCACAACGCGAACGCGAGGCAGAGCCATCCCAACCGCCGGCGGAGCAGTTTTCCGAGCTCGCGGTCATACTCGCTCTGAAAGCTCAGGCCAACGAGATCGAGAGCGTGCCCAGGTTCCTTAGAGTCCGAGCCTTCGGGCGCGCTTGCTGAGGGAGATGGGGGAGTGTCACGACCTGTCACGAGAGGACGCAGTTTACGCCCTGAGGGGTGAAAAAAACGAGGCCGCATACGCGGCCTCGTGGGGGATTCAACAATGTCGTCCTCTGCAACAGGTCAGCCCTGCTTCAGAACTTCTTCCTTCAGTCGCTCTGGCATGAGACGATAGGTCAGAGGCTCCATCGTGCTCGTCGCGCGGCCTTGCGTCATCGAGCGAAGGCTTGTTGTGTAACCGAAGAGCTCGGAGAGCGGGACTTCCGCGGTGATGATGCGAACCACGCCGCGCAATTCGGAGTCAGTGATCTGACCGCGTCGCGATGCGATATCGCCGCTCACATTGCCGAAGAACTCGTCAGGCGTCGTCACGACCAACTTCATGATCGGTTCGAGCAAGGAGACGCCTGCGCGCGAGCAGCCTTCGCGGAAGGCGAGTGCGCCGGCCTGTTCGAATGCGATCTGGCTCGAGTCGACATCGTGGTACGAACCGTACACGAGTTCAACCTTCACATTGATGAGCGGATATCCGCCGATGACACCCGACGCCGCAGCGGTGCGGACGCCGTACTCGACTGGCTTGATGAATTCGCCAGGGATCACACCGCCGGTGATCTTGTTGACGAACACCACGCCGTCCTTCATCTCGAGCTCTTGCTCCTTCGCCTCTTCAGGCGTGATCGGGCTGACCGTGACAACGGCGTCACCGAACTGACCGCGACCACCAGATTGCTTCTTGAAGAGACCGCGAACATCCTTCGCCGATCCAGTGATCGTCTCGCGGTAGGACACGCGCGGCTTGCCGACGGTGACATTCACCTTGAGGTCGCGAACGAGCTTGTTCTTGATGATTTCAAGGTGCAACTCGCCCATGCCCGCGATAATGGTCTCGCCCGTTTCGTCGTTGTAGTTCGAGCGGAACGAAGGATCCTCGCGGCGGATCTGCGTGAGCGCATCGCCGAGCTTCTTTTTGTCTTCCGATGAGTTCGGCTCGATGGACATCGAGATGACGGGCTCAGGGAAGACCATGCGCTCGAGCACGATCTGCTGATCTTCATCACAGATGGTGTCGCCAGTGAACGACTCCTTCAATCCGACGACGGCAACGATGTTACCGACGGTCGCAGAATCGAGAGCCGTACGGTTGTTCGCGTGCATCTCATAGATGCGTGAGACGTTCTCGCGGCGGCCATTGGCTGGATTCACAACGCGTGTGCCCTTGCCGATGTTGCCGGAGTACACACGGATGTAAGTAAGTGCGCCGTGCGTGTCGGCGACGACCTTGAACACGAGCGCAGAGAATGGCGCGGTCGCGGAGTGCGGTCGGCTGAGCTTGACATCTGGATCGCGAGGATCGACGCCTTGCACATCGCTGCGCTCTGTTGGATTGGGCAGGTAGTCAATGACGGCGTCAATGACCTTCTGAATGCCAACATACTTCAACGCGGCGCCGCAGAGCACAGGGAAGCACTGCAAGCCGATCGTGCCCTTGCGGAGACCAGCCTTGATTTCGGCAACCGTGATGGTTGACGCATCAGTCAAGAACTTCTCAGTGAGCGTGTCGTCGAGTTCTGCGACCTTTTCAACGAGATTCGTGTGCCAGAAGTCCACCGCATCCTTGATCTCAGCGGGAACTGGAATCTCGGTGATGACTTCGCCTTCGTCCTTTTCTGCCCAGGTAAACGCGCGCTTCTCGACGAGGCAGACCACGCCGATGAAGTCGTTGCCCTTGCCGATGGGATACTGAATCGGGATGCCGTTGGCACCGAGTCGGGTCAAGATCGACTTGAAGCTGAACTCCCAATCCGCGCCAGTCTTGTCCATCTTGTTGATGAAGCACATGCGCGGAACCATGTAACGCTCCGCTTGGCGCCACACGGTTTCCGATTGCGCTTCGACACCTTCTTTGCCGTCGAACACGGCAACCGCGCCGTCGTGCACGCGAAGCGATCGCTCGACTTC